>Ga0208246_1000140_pt1 | contig 67997 bp, 82 predicted proteins | sample RifOxyD2_FD_184039 | JGI IMG/M metagenome (GOLD analysis project Ga0208246, IMG submission 184039) | Soil microbial communities from Rifle, Colorado - Rifle Oxygen_injection D2 (SPAdes) | ecosystem: Environmental > Terrestrial > Deep subsurface > Rock core/Sediment | place: Rifle, Colorado... | reverse complement strand
GCCGCTTCCACAGCAGGGAAGAAATCTTCCATCAACACACGCCCGCCGAATACAGACTGAAAGCCGTCACGGAACGTAGTGTCCATCACATCGATGTATTTTTTTGCCATTTACCTATTCCCTACTTTTTAATTTTGTTCTAGATATGATTAGTGACGAACAGTGATATTGTTTGCTTTAATCACGTTGATGATCGATTGAATTTGTTTCATTTTTGCCTCTTCATCGTCCATATTGTGGATCGCCTCAAGGTTAAAGGTGGTTAGTTTCGTATCCAAATATCCCGTATCGAGCTCCCCTTTGATGAAATGTTCATCACGGACAATTTGGCGGTGAAGGGCGATATTGGTCGGAATCCCCTCGATCAAGAACTCATCCAATGCACGTCGTGCTTTACGAACAGCATCTTCCCACGTCAACGCCGAAACGATCAATTTTCCGATCATCGAATCGTAGTTTGAGGGAATTTGATAGTTGGTATAGGCCATAGAGTCCAAACGAACTCCCGGACCGCCCGGTGCAAGGTAATTGGTGATAAGACCCGGAGATGGGACAAAGCCCATTTTCGGATTCTCCGCATTGATACGAAATTCGATCGCGTACCCTCGGAATTTAATCTCTTCTTGTAAGAATTTGAGCTGATCCCCCTCCGCAATCTCTATCATACGCTGAATCAAATCGATCCCTGAGATCGCTTCGGTAACCGGATGTTCTACCTGAACACGGGTGTTCATTTCGATAAAGTAGATATTGTCATCTTGATCCACCAGATATTCGATAGTTCCGACACTCTCATAGCCCAGTTTGAACATCGCTTTGGTCGAGATGCGGTACAACTCACGGCGAGTTGCTTCATTCAACAATGGTGAAGGGGCAATCTCGATTACTTTTTGGTGGCGACGTTGGATCGAGCAGTCACGGTCTCCGAGGTGGACAACGTTACCGTATTTATCGGCAACAATTTGAATCTCAATGTGGCGAGGATTTTTAAGATATTTTTCGATGAATACTTCACCTCGGCTAAAGAAACGCAATGCCTCTTTGGTTGCCGACTCGTACATCTCTTTAAAATCAGATGCCTTCTCAACGATACGCATACCGCGTCCGCCGCCGCCGAATGCCGCTTTGATAATAATCGGGAATCCGATACCCGTAGCAATTTTTTCCGCATCATCGATATTATCGATCGGCTCATCCGTACCCGGAAGCATCGGAACACCTACCGCTCTCATCGCCACTTTAGACGCCATTTTATCCCCGAAAAGGGCGATATGTTCAGGCTTCGGTCCGATGAAGATAATTCCGTTATCGATACACGCCTGAGCGAATTCTGCACTCTCCGATAAAAACCCGTATCCCGGATGGATCGCGTCACAATCGGCTTTTTTTGCCAAAGAGATAATACGCTCATAATCAAGATACGCAGCAATCGGATCGCCCATAATCGGGTAGCACTCATCCGCTTTACGAACCCATACGCCGTTCATATCCACTTCAGAAAAAACAACGACACTTTTGATTCCTAGCTCTTTACAAGCACGGATAATCCGTAAAGCGATCTCACCGCGATTGGCTATCAAGATTTTTTTGATCTTAGTCGTTTTCATATTTTTCCTCATTAACAAAGTTTTATGAATCGAATTCTAGAGAAATCGATATCAAAATGGGATCAAAAAAACACTCTCTCTTTTGAACGTTTGGCTGAATTTCACCTAAACCGCACTACAATTCGTCTATGCAACTTTTTTATATGTATCGGCACTATATTGTTACCTTTTTCCTCTTTCTCCTGATCACGGGAATTTCCTTGGTATTTCGCCAGGAGCTTGAGATGACCAATATCATTTTGATCCATCTTTTGCCGGTTATCGTTATCGCTTTACGCGGAGAATGGATTGCGACGTTCATCACAACAACCGCCTCTATTGCACTTTTGGCCCTCTACGCTCCACCGACACTTAGTTTCATCGTCCATGAGATGATCTATATTTGGAGCTTCATTATCTTTTATATCGTGGGCTATACCATTACCTTTCAAGCGCGTAAAATCCATGCCAACAGTGTCAAAGAGATCCTCTACAACACCCTCTCGCATGATTTAAAAACACCTCTCTCTTCGATCATGGGAAATGCTACCTTCGTGGTTGAAACCCACCCCCTTGATCCTGCATTACGCTATCAAGCCCTTGCTCAGATTATCGAATCGAGCCGTCAAATGAACCGTCTTATTAACAGTCTTCTCGACAGTGCCCGTCTCAAAAATCCGCAAACACCGCTTAAAAATGGGTGGTGTGATATGGAAGATCTCCTCACCGTCGCTTTGCGCGAATTTCGCAGAGATGTCTTGCATGAGCGAATTGATTACTATGTCAGCTCTGAGCTTCCCCTCTTTTACGGTGACAGCGGACTTTTGATGCGCCTTTTTGTTAATCTGATTGACAATGCACTGAAATACTCGGATGAAGAAAAGCCGATTAAAATTTCTATCACGACAACTCCTAATGCATTTCATATCTCCTTCTCCAACGAATGTCCTCCACTTGAACCTACAGAACTGGCTAATCTCTTTGAGAAGTTTTACCGTGCCGGAAACACGGCAGATATATCGGGCAGCGGTTTCGGATTGTCAATCTGCCGTGATATCACACGGGCACATCACGGTACTATTCGAGCGTACAACGATGATCACGGAATCCGTATCGAAGTGACCCTCCCTATTTTAAAACGCCCCGCATCTCTAAAAATGGATACTCTATGAAACCCCATCAATTAATTTTAATCGTCGAAGATGATGAGGCAATCAGCCGACTGCTCCAACTCTCTTTTAAACAGCTCGGTCATAAAACGCTACTTGCCAAAGATCGTCAAAATGCGTTGCGAGAGATCCAAACGCGCAATCCTGATATTATATTGCTCGATCTAGGACTACCGGATGGGGACGGCAAAGAACTCATAAAAACGGTTCGCGCCCTACTCTCTATTCCTATTATCGTTGTTTCTGCCCGTAGTGATGAAGAAGAGATTATTGCCGCACTCGATGCAGGTGCCGATGATTATGTGACCAAACCGTTTTCAACGAATGAGCTCCTCGCACGGGTTCGCTCGACACAAAGACGATTTATGATGCATCACTCTTCCGATTCGCTCATCACATGCAATGACATTACGATCGATGTCGAAAATTTTTCCGCCTTAAAAGGGGATCAACCGCTAAAATTAACACCCACCGAATTTAATTTACTCAAATATTTTGTCCTCCACCGTAATCAAGTTTTAACCCATGGAAAAATTCTAAAAGAGGTGTGGGGAATCGCCTATGAGTATGAAATGCAGTACCTCCGAACCTACGTTAATGCCCTGAGAAAGAAAATAGAAACCAATACAACATCACCGCTTTACATTCAGACCGAACTTGGAATCGGATACCGTTTTATCTGCACTACTCCAAATTAAATAGCGCATTAAATACAGTAAAATAGTTTGGATTATTGGCTTTTTCAAATTTTGCTATTATAATGGCTAAAAAACAGGGGTACATTTCATGAATATCGCGGCAAATATCACTGAACTCATCGGCAATACTCCGCTCGTACGGCTCAACGGCCTCTCAACTGCGAGCGGAGCTACTATTTTGGGAAAATGCGAATTTATGAATCCTACCAGTTCCGTTAAAGACCGTATCGGGTTTAATATGATTCAAAGTGCTATGAAAGAGGGGAAAATCAATTCTGAAACCCTTATTATCGAACCCACCAGTGGAAATACGGGGATAGCTTTGGCCTCAATCTGCGCTGCATTAGGACTTAATCTCACCCTTACAATGCCCGAGTCGATGTCGATCGAGCGACGCAACCTTCTCAAAGCTCTCGGAGCTAACCTCGTCCTCACCCCTGCCGCATCAGGGATGAAAGGGGCTATTGATGAAGCCAACACATTGGTCGCTTCCAATCCTAACGCACTCGTTTTGCAGCAATTCGCCAATCCAGCTAACCCCGAAATCCACCGCATTACGACGGCACAAGAAATTCTCCGCGATACCGATGGAGCTGTTGATATTTTTATTGCCGCCGTCGGAACGGGAGGAACACTTACCGGAACCGGAGAGGCACTTCGAGCCGTATTACCGAATGTCCAAATTATTGCGGTGGAGCCCAAAGACTCTGCCATCCTCTCAGGGGGAAAACCGGGACCTCATAAGATTCAGGGGATCGGTGCCGGATTCATCCCCGATGTTCTGAACACAACCCTTTACAATGAAATCATTACAATCAGTAATGAAGAGGCCATTGCCGCATCCAAAGCACTCGCTAAAACCGAAGGGCTTCTCGTCGGTATCTCTGCAGGAGCCAACGTTCACGCCGCAGCACTTGTTGCGGCACGCCCTGAGAACAAAGGGAAAACCATCGTCACCATTTTATGCGATACGGCGGAACGCTACCTCAGTACCCCATTATTCGAAGCGTAAATGCTTTTAGAAACCATTCGTTGCGAAGGGGGAGAAGCTCTACACCTCCCCTATCATCAAAAACGACTGAATAAATCGTCTCACTTGCTCGGTATTCATCAACAGTATGATTTACAAACGTTAATAGTCCCTCCTGACAACGAACTCTACCGATGCCGCTTTCTCTATGATACAAACGGGTACACCATCGAGTATCACCCCTATACTCCCAAAAAAATGAGTTCACTTAAGCTGCTTACTTGTGATACGCTCGAATATCCCCTTAAATACTCAGAGCGCGAACAACTCACTACCTTATTTGAACAGCGAAAAGATTGTGATGATGTTCTAATTGTTAAAAATAATCATCTAACTGATACCACCATCGCCAACATTGCCCTCTTCATAGAAGGAAAATGGCTCACTCCCGAATCTCCTCTATTGGAGGGGACAACACGAGAGCGTTTACTCGATGAGAAATTTCTTGCACTCGCCCCTCTGACACGCAATGATATTGCTCGAGCTAGCAAGGTCGCCCTTATGAATGCGATGGTAGGGTTCATTGAAGTCGAAAATGGTATAATTATCTAATTTTATACAACACAGGTCTGCCGTTATGTTATTCGATATTATTAAAAGCTCTTCATTTTCTCGCTTGATGGAAAATCATCTTCGGGATATGCTTATTTACCTGTTCGAAAACGACCAGAATTTCGGCATTTTATGTAAAATCGACCACGTTACCTTTGATCCCCCTCTCCCAAAACATCTTAACGATGAATTTCGGGCAATGACACTCTTTTTTCTAGCGGGTTATACGTTTGAAAGTGCACGAATCGATAACGATACTTTGATATTTGAAGCAGGATTCGGCCACGAAAACATAGGGAGCTTTGTCTCGGTTCCGCTACTATCGATCGTTCAAATTATTATCGATGATACACCGGCGTTTGTGAACTTGGCATTGCCGCAGGAACAACACCCTATTATCAATATTGAAAAGCATGAAGGGGTTCAAAATTCGATGAGCGCTCTGCTCGCGAATCCCGAAAATCAGAAGTTTTTGAAGAAAAAGTAAAGGGTGAAGTTTATAACTTCAACCCTAATAAATAAGTAACGACGTTGTCGATAAACGCATCGTGTTTACGCTCTTTGCTGTAAACGATGTAAAACTTGCGTTTGATTTTGAAATTTTTAATCCGTGCTTCAAACAATTTCCCCTCTTCCACTTCATCACTGATAACGTGACGAGAGATAACCGATACGACAGGGCGAACCGCATCTTTAGGAGAACGCATCAACGTCTCTTTGATCGCGGTTGAGCTGGCAACGACACCGATAACGCTAAAGCTTGAACACTCAACACCGATCTCTTCAAACACTTCTGAAGTAAGACGACGGGTATGGGAGTTCTCATCACGGCAAATCCAGTCGAATTTATACAAATCTTCTTTACGAAGCTGTTTCGGAATCGGTTGGTTGGAGAATACGACCAATTCATCCTCTTCCCACTCGCGGTAGATCAACCCGTCTTTAAATACCGGTGATTCGATAAGGGCAATATCAATCTTTTTATCCAGCAACTGATCAATAATATCTTCCGAAAATGCAACGCGGATATGAACCTCATTATTGATTTTCTCTTTGAGCTGACCGATATAGGAAGGGAGTACATAGTTCCCGATCGCGTACGATGCACCGACGATGAACGTAAACTCTTTACTGATAATTTTAAGAAGCTCTTTTTCGCTGGACTGAATCGCTTTTTCTAACTTAGTCGCGATGCGGAAAAGATCTTCCCCCTCTTTCGTGAGTTTGATCCCGTTCTTTTTGCGTTCAACAACACGAGTATCGAGATAGTCCTCGATAAATTTGATCTGCTGTGTTACCGCAGGTTGAGAAATACCGAGTTTTGCCGATGCTTTGGAAAAACTTTTTTCCCGAACCACCGTTAAAAACGTCATAAGTTTGGCAAAATCTTTTAACATAATAATTCCTATAAGCTGAATGAATAGCAGTATTATAACTCATTATTATAACCAATGCAAGAGTTTCGGTATAACGTTTACCGCCCAAACCCTCAAGGAATTTAAAAAATAGAAAAGTTGGGCTATAATAATTTAACTATTAATACAAACAGGGCAATAACGGTATGGATCAAATTCTCTCAAACCTCAATGAAGCACAGCGCAGTGCAGTCGAACGGATCGACGGCCCTTTGCTCATTTTAGCAGGTGCGGGAAGCGGAAAAACCAAAACTATTACCACTCGTCTTGCTTATCTTCTCGATCATGTTGGGATACCCGCAGGCAATACTCTCACCCTCACCTTTACCAACAAAGCGGCTAAAGAGATGCGCGAGAGGGCGATGGGATTGATCTCTCAAAACTCTTTTCCTCCGCTGTTATGCACGTTTCATAAATTCGGTCTGCTGTTTTTAAAATTTCATATCCATTTGCTGGGGCGTGCCAATAATTTCGTTGTGATCGATACTGATGATAAAAAGAAAATTATCAAAAAGATCAATGCCGACCTTCCTACCGCATTGATTGCAAGTGAAATTTCTCGCTACAAAAACTCCCTCATTGACCCGACCGAAGCGTATACCCAAGCGGAACTCACCAACTACAAACATATTGCGAAAATCTATGAAGAGTACGAAGCCTATCTTCTTAAAAACAATCTCGTCGATTTTGACGATTTACTCTGCCTAACCTTTAAACTGCTCGACGAAAATCCCGATCTTTGTACTCAGACCTCTGAAAAATACCAATACATTATGATCGATGAGTATCAAGATACCAACGAACTTCAGCTCAGACTCCTCCAAAAGCTCTGCTCTACCCACAACAACCTCTGTGTCGTCGGAGACGATGATCAGAGTATTTACGGGTGGCGCGGCGCGCATGTGCGCAATATTCTTGAATTCGATCAAGATTTCGCCGACGCTATGGTGGTCAAGCTCGAACACAACTACCGTTCCACTCAGCCAATCCTCACCGTCGCAAACGCCCTGATAGAACATAACCGCTCCCGTTTAGGAAAAACCCTCCTCGCGACCAAAGAGGGAGGTGATGACGTTCAAACGATCACCTCGAACGATGAGAGTGAAGAGTCCAAAAAGATTGCAAAGTCCATTAAAGAGCTTATCACTAGCGGGGTTCGTCCGAATGAAATCGCCGTACTGTACCGAATCAATGCCCTCAGCCGATCACTCGAAGAGGGGCTGAACCGTGCCGGTGTTGCGTATAAACTCGTCGGCGGTTTGCGCTTCTATGACCGTGCCGAGATCAAAGATCTCATCAGCTACCTACGGGTCATCACCAATGTTCATGATAATTTCTCTCTAAAGCGGATCATTAACAAACCCAAACGGGGTCTGGGAAAAGCGACCATTGATAAAATAGAGCTCTCTTCTATTGAAGCCAGCAAATCCATGTTTGAATTTATCTCTACCCTCAGTGACAGTGAACTCGAAACACTGGTACGTAAAAAAAGTGCCGGTGAGTTGCGTGATTTCGTAGCCGAAATTCTCGAACTTCGCCGTGTTTCGGAAGAGGCGATTTACCGTTTTATTGATCTTTTGGAAGAGCGTTTCAAAATCAAAGAGACCCTAAAAGGTCTTCCCGATGAAGCGGAGAAAATCGCCAATATTGATGAATTTTACGGACTCTTTCGCGATTATGTCAAACAAAATCCCGAAAGCTCCCTCGCTGAGTTTCTGAATGATATTACACTGCAGAGCGAACAAGATCAGGTAGAGGGGGAGAGCATCTACATTATGAGCATCCACGCTTCCAAAGGGTTGGAGTTCGAACACCTCTTCGTCATCGGTTTGGAAGAGGGATTTTTACCGCTTATCGGTGATGGCAGTGACCTTGAGGAGGAGAGACGTCTGGGGTACGTCGCTATCACCCGCGCCAAAAGCAACCTTACCCTCTCAAATGTCAATAGCCGTTTCTACAAAGGACGACGTACCGAACTTCAAAAAAGCCGCTTTATCAACGAAGCGGGATTATGCGAAGGGTCATTGATTTTGGAGAAAAATACTTCGTATAAAAAAGGGGATTTGGTTCGTCATAAAATCTTCGGAGCGGGACGGGTTGAGGGGGTAAGCAAAGCGGGACGCGAATTTAAACTCAGCATCAATTTCGGCGGAAACAAACGGGATATTCTCGCCTCTTTCGTCGAAAAGCTTTAATTGCCTATGAATCGTCTTTTCGTAGCCTATAAACCCTCCGGTATTAGTTCTAACCAACTCTTAGGTCAGCTCAAACGCCGCTATAAAGTCAAAAAAGCGGGCTATTCCGGAACCCTTGATCCGTTTGCCAAAGGGGTCTTAATCATTGCGTTCGGAAATCACGGCCGATTGTTCCGTTTTCTCAACAAAACACCCAAGCGATACCGCGCAACCCTATGGCTGGGGGCTTATTCTCCCACCCTCGATATTGAGAAGATCGAAACGATAGAGGAGACACAACCTGTCGCGCTCGAGCAACTACAATCCATCCTCCACTCACTGCAAGGGGAGCTTACCTATCTCCCTCCCAAATACAGTGCGAAACGGATAGAGGGGCGCAGAGCGTATGAATTTGCCCGAGAAGGGAAAGAGGTCGATTTGCGAGCAATCACCTCGAGTATTTATGATCTCACCCTTATCCACTATTGTCACCCTTTTGTGACCTTTGAAGCAACCGTATCCGAGGGTACTTATATCCGCTCTCTGGGGGAAATGATTGCGGCTGGGCTGGGTGTCAGTGGCGCACTTAGTGCACTTGAGAGACTTAATGAGGGGCAATTTGTGTATGAAAACGAAAGAGAACTTGACATTAAAAACTCTCTCTCCCTCCCTAAAAACCGCTATAATGGCACAATACAAACGATCCTCTTAGGACAACCTCTGGTGCGCGAAGATTTCGATCTTCAAGAGGATGGAACCTACTGGATCGACAACGGAGATACGATCTCGATTCTGGAGATTGCCCCTGAGGGTGTCCGTTATATTCTCAATAAGGTTGAAGCATGCTGATTCTCTCCAGAAGAGCCGAAGAATCAATCATTATCGCCGATACAATCACCGTCAAAGTGGTGTCCATCGAAAAAGGGGTGGTCAAACTCGGGATTGATGCACCCCATAACATTCGGGTCTTGCGAAGTGAATTGGTTCGAGCCGTCGAAGATTCAAACAAAGAAGCATCGCTGGGTCATGACACGTCGCTTCTCCAACAACTTGCACAAAAACTAAAATTATGATCCGATATCGTGCCTACGCCAAAGTCAATATTTTTCTCAAAATCACCGGGATACGGGGAGAGTATCATACTCTAACCTCTCGCTTTATGCGCGTCAACACCCTTTTTGATACCCTTTGGTTTGAGCCAAAATCGATCCCGGAATTTGAAATACGGGGAAATTTCGACTGTGAGGTCCACTCCAATACTATCTACAAAGCGTACAAATATCTCCTCGCCGCTACCCACTCCGATACCCTCTCACAATGGATGGAACATCACGCGATTTGCGTTGAGAAACAGATCCCATCGTTTGCAGGACTCGGAGGGGGCAGTTCCGATGCCGCAACCTTTTTGCGGATGTGCAATGAAGAGCTTGAATTGGGGCTAAGTGTCGAAGAGCTAGCAAGGATCGGCTCATCCGTCGGTGCAGATGTCCCTTTCTTCGTCTACGGATATGAAAGTGCCAATGTCAGCGGCATCGGTGAGATTGTCGAACCCTACAATGAACCGTTGATTGATTTTGAAGTAACTACCCCTAAACTTCAAATCAGCACCCCTGCGGTCTACCGCTACTACCGTGAACACCGCTATGCCCCCATCACAGCCGAAGAGGCTTCACGACTCGAAGCGACCCCCTCACTAGAGATATTGGCTACCATTAACTCAAAAGAGGCAAACGATCTGTACAGTGCCGCCTTAGGATGTTATCCAGAGCTGCAAGAAAAAGAGGGGTGGTTTTTCTCGGGAAGCGGAAGCAGTTTTTTTAGGATCAAGGAACAATAACTATGGGCGAAAATATAGCCACCAATAAAAAAGCTTTTTTTGACTACTACATCGAAGAGAAATTCGAAGCGGGACTCGTCCTCAAAGGGTCCGAAGTCAAAGCGCTCCGTGCGGCACGGGTCAACCTCAAAGACGGCTTTATCAAAATCGTTCGGGGCGAAGCGTTTGTCTTTAACGTCCATATCGGCGTACTCGACACAACGCACCATTTTTACTCCCATGAAGAGCGTGGAAGCCGTAAACTTCTCCTGCACAAAAAACAGATTGAGAAGATGTTTAAAGCGGTCGAGAAAGAGGGATTTACCCTTGTACCTCTCAGTATCTATTTTAACGATAAAAACCTCGCCAAAATGCAAGTGGCTATTGTTAAAGGGAAAAAGCTCTACGATAAACGGGATGATTTGAAAGAGAAAAGTCTCAAACGGGATATGGAACGGGCATTAAAAGGGGAATAAGCTTAGGCTTGTTCGAATAAAAAAGATTGATGGGGAAGGTCATGAGTTTGCCGCAAGAGAGTGCGGCAAGGGGGATTATTTGCGACGAATTTCTTTAATACGTGCTGCTTTACCGGCAAGATCACGAAGGTAGAACAATTTCGCACGACGTACACGTCCACGGCGAAGAACTTCGATTTTCTCGAGGCTGTCGCTGTAGATTGGGAATACACGCTCGATACCGATACCGTTAGCACCGATTTTACGTACAGTAATAGTACGACCAGTACCTTCTCCACGGATAGAGATACAGATACCTTCATAATTTTGAACACGTGATTTTTCGCCCTCTGTAATGGTTACAGCAAGACGAAGTGTATCACCCGCGCGGAACTCAGGAACGTTTTTGTTAGCGATTTGTGCTTGCTCGAAACTTGCAATGTACTTATTTTTCATAAGATGTCCTTATTTTATGCTTTTGAAGCTGCTCCGGTCTGAAGTATTTTGTTTTGCATTCAGACAGAGACGATTTTAGTGCACGAATTTTACTGTGATTTCCCTTTAAGTATTCTGATGGAACACTCATATTCTCATAAACAGGGGGCTTTCCAAACGAAGGGGCTTCTAACAGTGGCGATTCGAAACTCTCATACTCCAACGATTCGCTGTTTCCGAGTACCCCTTCGATATTTCGGACGATCGCATCGGTCATCACCAAAGAGGGGAGTTCCCCTCCGGTAAGGACGTAATCGCCGATACTGAACACTTCATCACCAAAGCGTTCAACCACCCTCTCATCGATCCCCTCATACCGTCCGCTCACAAAAACCACATGGGATTTTGTTGCGAGACGCTTGGCATCGTTTTGGGTAAATTGTTTCCCCACCGGTGCCACAAAAATGATGTGAGAATCTTCAGGAAGTGAGCAAAGTGCATCAAACAACGGTTGAGGCGTCATTAGCATCCCTGCACCGCCGCCTGCGGCGGTATCGTCCACTTTATGATGTTTTGACGTACTAAAATCTCTGGGATTGAGATAATCGACTGAAAATTTTCCTGACTCGATACCCCGTTTGAGGATGGAGTCTTGAAAATATCCTTCGATCAGATTGGCAAAAATCGTTACATACGTAAAGCGCATTAGGATGCCTCTAACAGATCCAATCCGCCCTCTACGGTGATTATTTTACCCTTTGCATCGGCGTTTAAAACAAAACGATCGATATAAGGGATTAAAAAGGTAGCAGGAAGCTCTTTGGCAACCAAAGCGCTATCGGTTGCCACGAGTAGATAATCCAACGGTCCGATACGTTCGATCTCTTGAACTTTTCCCAAAAGGATCTCCCTCTCCATAACACTAGAACCCAGTAAATCAAACCAGAAAAACTCCCCCTCACCCAGATTACAACGCTCACGCGTCGCTTCAAAAGTGGTGAAAAGTTTTGCGTTGGTAAGGGCTTTGGCCGCTTCGGGAGAATCGATCCCTTTGAGATGAACCAGTTCACGATCGGGATTATAAGAGACGAGAGTGATCTCTTTGCCGTTTTCAAGGGTGAATGAGGCATTAGGAGCGAATTGTTCAGGGAAATCGGTGGAGAGGTTAAGTTTCATATCCCCTTTTAAGCCGACAACTCGGCCCAAAGTGGCGACATGGAGTAAATCCTGAGGGGGTGAATTACGAAAGCGGTTCGACATTGATTCGGTAACTTTTTCCGTCTTTGGCTTTGCAACCGGAGATGACAGTTTTGATCGCACCGATCATTTTGCCCTCTTTACCGATTAGCTTGCCTACATCCGCTTGATTAGCGTACAAAACGATTTCGGTCACTTCGTCGCCTTCATTAGACTCTACCCGAATCTCTTCGGGATAAGACGCTATTAACTTAGCAAAACCTGCGACGAAGTCCGCAACCATCATTATTTACCGGTAATTTTTTTAACGCGGTCTGACATTTGAGCACCAACGCTCAACCAGTAGTTAAGACGCTCTTCATCTACTTTGGTAGTGATAGGGTCTGTCATTGGGTTATAGTACCCGATCAATTCGATCCAACCGCCGTCGCGACGTTTGCGACTATCGGTTACCGCGATACGGTAGAAAGGTTGTTTTTTGCGACCCATACGGGTTAAACGGATGACTGTTGCCATTGTGTGTCCTTTAAATGTTGTTTTGCACCAAGAAGTTTAGAAGAGTGTTTTACCCACAAAAGTAAAAGAAAAACCTCTAAGCTTCTTCAAATGCTAAGTACTAAACTCATTCGTGAGTACAGTACTTAACATTTTGCTTGGCAAAGTTAACGCGGCAACCGCGCACCTTGCATCTGACCCATCATGCTCTGAAGGTCTTTCATACCAGATTTACCGGAGAATCGTTTTGCCATTTTAGAGGCATTTTTAAATTGTTTTAAAATACGGTTCACTTCGATAATATCCAAACCACACCCTTTTGCCAAACGAGCTTTTCGGCTGTTATTTAAGAGTTCTGGGTCTTCACGCTCTTTCACCGTCATCGATGAAACGAGGGCTTTGATCTGTTTGAGCTGGCTAGAGTTTTCCAAATCGAAATCTTTAAGCGCAGAGGCCATTCCGCCCATTCCGGGGATCATCCCCATAATGGATTTCATGCTCCCCATTTTTTTGAGGCTCTCCATCTGCTCTAGGAAGTCGTTAAAGTTGAACTCCCCTTTTTTGATCTTTTTGGTAAGGGCTTTCGCTCTTTTTTCATCAATAACCGATGCAGTTCGCTCAGCAAGACCTTCGATGTCACCCAATCCCATAAGACGGTTGACGATACGATCAGGGAGGAAAATTTCGAGATCTTCCATTTTCTCGCCCGCACCGATAAAGCGAAGCGGTACTTGAATCTGAGAAGCGATACCTAAAGCAACGCCCCCTTTTGAATCCCCGTCGTATTTGGTAAGGATAACCCCGTCGATGCCGATTTTTTCATTAAAGGTACCTGCGGTACGAACCGCATCTTGACCACTAAGTGAATCGGCAACGTAGAAAATTTCATGAGGCTTTGCGACGGCTTTCACTTCCGCTAGCTCGCCCATCAACTCATCATCAATCGCCAAGCGTCCAGCCGTATCGATCAATACGACATCGACCAGTGCTTTTTTCGCGTGCTCAAGTGCCGCTTTGACCACATCAACAGGATTTTTACTTGCATCATCCGCGTAGAGTTCCACTTCGATAGAAGCACACACTTGACGAAGTTGCTCAACCGCCGCAAGACGCTGTAAGTCTGCCGCTACAACCAATACCCGTTTCTTCTGACGTGTTTTAAGCCAATTTGCAAGCTTACCCGTCGTTGTTGTTTTACCCGAACCTTGTAGACCCGTCATCAAAATAACGGTCGGTGCTACCGGAGCGTAGACAAATCCTGATTTACCTTTGACATCCAAAAGTGCATACAATGATTTACGAAGCGCATCGAGGAATTGGTCTTTCCCGATACCGCTTTGTTTGGTTTGGAGTTCAACCGAATCGATAAGGTCTTTAACGACTTTATGATTTACATCGGCTTTGAGCAACGCTTTTTTAAGCTCGCCGAGTGCCTTGGTTAACGCCTTTTCATCGTCGTGAAAACGGATTTTGCGTATGGCTGATGTAAACGATTCGGTTAGTGTATCAAACACTTCAACTCCTAAATAATAGCTCTACAGGGTATATATAATTTTCGAATTATACTTAATTTTTTCTTCAATTACAATTAGAGTATTTATAAAGTTGTCCCAAAAGCATACCTAGAGCCCAATCGCTGGCAGTAGTGCCAAAGCGATTGGAAGCGTTCTGTTTTTGGGACGCTTTTCTTTATGTCCTTTTCTTTTCTAAAAAGAAAAGGACATAAAGGATATTAACTCATGAAATCCTTAGTGAGCGAACACTTCGGGATGTGTAGCGGCGATCCCCAAAAGCACACGTGCCGGACCTTCCGGTTTACGGCGTGATTGTTCCCAGTTTCTTAGCGTGTTAACACTGATATTTAACAGTCCTGCGAATTCATCTTGAGTAAGCTTTAATTGTGCTCGTATAGACTTTGCATCAGGCTCATCGATCATGAATGAACGTGAGGGTTGTTTTTTGTGTTGTAGTATCTCTTTTGCTTCGCCAACACTTGCAAGCAAATCATTAAACATTGTATCTTCCATCATAAACCTCCCATAAAAGTTTTTCGGAGCATCTCGATCTGTTTTGGAGTCAAATCGGATGTTTTACTTTTTTCATACACATAGATCATCAGGATAAGACTGTTTTCCTCATGATAATAGTAGATGTTTCGGATACCACCGCTTTTGCCGCTGTTTTTGGTTGACCATCGGACTTTTCGCAATCCGCCTGAACCTTTGATCACTACTCCGCTTTTAGGGTGTTCTACCAAAAAAGTTTGAAGCTCCTTGTATTCCTCATCAGAGAGGATACGGGTAATCTCGCGGGTAAAAATGGTGGTTTCAGCTATTTCCATAAAATTATTGTATCATAAGCACATAAGTAAGTCAATGGCGTAGTTTAAGAGTAAATATTTTTTTCATGTGGTGGGAATGAGATACCAAAAAAGTAATAAAGTGAAGATTGAATACATGAAAACCCCTGTTCTTTTGTACGATATACAGGGATGCCGCTTCTGCTCCTGCACCTGACAAAGCTCCACTGGTTGCATTACCTCCGTTTACATAGGGAAGTACTCTGCCGAAGATATACGAGGTGATAACTATAACTCATTGTTCCGCATCTTTTTAACAATTTTATTGATATATGGCTGAAAAATCCCAATAGTATAGTTATAGGTATCACCTGACCCCTATCTTTTATCTTTTATCTTTTATCTTTTTCTCCTTTTGGGAGAGTATATGTTAGTCTGCATTCCCAACGAGGACGTTGGGAACGAGAAAAAGGCTGTAAGGTCATTTAAAATTTAGCTCGTTATAATTTATCAAAAATAGGGTTGTGGATGTCAAAATATAATTTCATTTAACGCCCAACCCGTAGAATGAAAAAATAATTAAAATGAGGTTTTAAAATGGCACTTATAAAATGTAAAGATTGTGGGAAAGAATTTTCTACAGATGCAAAGGTTTGCCCTAATTGTGGAGCTAAAAAACCAAAAGCAAAAACAAGATGGGAGCCAATACTTATTACATTCGTTGTTGTATATATTATTGCGCTTTTATTTCCCAATTCTTCGAACAGTACACAAACTGCTGTAACACCAGAAAAAACTTCGACACCCAATAAAGTAACAGAAGAACAAAAAGATGCAGCTATGCAAGTTATTCAAATCAATGGGTATGCTTGTGATTCAATAGCAGGAATGGTTCCATTTATAACAAGTGAAGGCTATAATGTATATTGTAATGACTACCGTTACAGTTATGAAATTGAAAACAAAGGTGGTAATTGGGTTGTCACTGTAAAATAAAAAATTTTAAAAGAAAAAAGGAATTTATATGTTTAAAATTTTAATATTTACTGCTTTCCTGATATCAGATGTTTTTGGTGTTGAATGTGGGAATGAGAGTTCAATGGGAAGTTATGTCATAGAAAAAGCAAAAGAAAAAAATATTAAAGTCAAAATAGTAATCAGACATCATATAAAGGATTTCAAACTGCTTATGGGTATGCTTATGTTGTATATTTTAAAAATGACAATAAATCCAAAAAAGCTTGGATAATTCCAGTTACACTAAAAAGTAATTGTGAAGTTTTATTTATTGGTTCTTCACAACAAAGTGATTTTGTTTTTGATAAATAAATTTTTCTCGCTCCTACTCCCCTGAGTTGGAACATTTAGTTTAACACATGTATGCATTCCCACTCAGGAGAGTGGGGAACGAGAAACGTTGAAGTTCACCAATAAATGCACGCAGGGCATTTATTGGTGTGCGACATTTTGTTAGCAGATTATTTTGCATCATATTCAATATCCATCATTCTTGCATCGGATGCTATAAGATCGTATCGCTGAACAAATGAATGTATTTTTTCTCGTTCTTCTCCGTATGTAAGGAGCCATCTTCCGCAAGCCTGCCCAAATTCTAGAATCAACTTCTGCAAGTCATAATAACCCGTCTTTGAATTATCCAATTTGACATCGGGATGCATTTCACTAACATAAGCTACCAACTTTCTAGTGCTGCCCCTTTTAACTTTTCTTGATTCAAGACTACTCATATGAAGCAACGAATTTCTATGCTCCCATAGCTCTTCAGAGGTAATGCCAAGATTGCTAAGGTCCGCATACTTATTGAGCCATTGAATAAATACATTTCCCTTAACATCACCATATTCAATAAAACTCACAGAATCTATTGCTATAACCAGTAGTTTAGTAGCAGAAACATAATGCCGTTGTTGGAATAAAATTTTTACTGGCTGGAAAAAATCATCATTTATCAAGCCACTAAAATCGAACCCATTTTCAGTGAAATATGTTCCAAAGTAATCTACTGCCATTCTTTACCTGCTAACTATTTATTCATACCCAACACTCTACGGATCAGGCGTTAAATGTTAACTAAATCCTAACAATTTTGGTACTGAGTGGAGTGATATTTCGCTTTTTCAAACAATCACCATCTATTTTTATTTGTTAAATGATAATAATGGTTTATAGCTTTAGAGTGGATAAAATTGGGGGAGTAGATTCCGTGTCGTGGCACGGAATAACGAAAAATGTGAGGCTATGCTTATTTAACTACCGAAATGCCCAAATACTTTCGGCTCAGGGGCTTCAAATGTCTGTCCGAGCAATGTTACTTTTTTCGCATGAAGCATCACCCGCTTCGACTGTCGTCCGCCGTAGCTCTCATCCCCGATAATCGGATGCTGTGCATATTTTAGGTGAGCACGGATTTGGTGTGTGCGTCCGTGGTGGATAATGAGCTGTACTTTGGTCTTTTTCCCCGAAACTTCGATAGGTGTCACTTCGGTGATGGCAGGTTTACCTTTTTTAGCAACCTTGGTGTAAGCCTTGTTCCCTTTTTTCTCGGTAATGAGGGGCTGATCGATGACAAACGGCTCGGTTACCAACCCCTCTACCCATGCCACGTATTCTTTGTAAACATTGTCTTTTTTAAACTCTTGGATCGCTTTGAGACGAAACTCTTCATTTTTGACCAACATCAAAACGCCGCTCGTTTCACGGTCAAGTCGGTGAAGAAGCTGTGAACCTTTAAATTGACGTTCGATCTCATCCGAGTTAACAAATGCCGGTTTATCGATGACGATTAAATCATCATTCTCAAAGATCGGACGTGCTTTTTCCACTTTTTGGACGATAAAAATCGTCTTTGGACTGATCTCACCCCGTGCGATCATCACCTTATTGTTTCCGACATAAACCAAACCACGATCGATCAGTGATTTGGCCTCAGAGTTGGATATTCCCTCTTGCTCCGCTAGGAGCTTATACGCTTTTGGTTTTTCCATTTTATTTCTCCGTTAAATAATCTAATACTTTTTGCAGATCAACACTTCCGTTGATCTGTGAAGGGGGCAATGTTTCCGCATTTTTCAATGCTTCCGCAATGCCCTCCAATGACGTAAACTGTACATGCGAGACGTATTTAAACAGCTCACGCTGTAAAAACATCTCCTCACCGCTAATAATCTTGCACCCGAATGTCGCAGGCTCGAGCGGATTGTGCCCCCCGATAGGTGCAAATGCCCCCCCTAAAACTGCCACATCACTGATTGCATAGAGGTTGTTTAGCTCCCCCATAGCATCGACGAGAACAATATCACTTTGCAAGGCTTGTGATTCGCTCCAACGTGACAGACTCATCATCGGAGCCGTTTTAGAAATCAGTTCCCCCACTTTGGCAAACCGTTCGGGATGACGCGGAACGACCAAAAGTTTGGCAGAGGGATTATGCTCGCGGTAAGCGACAAATCCTCGCACAATCGCTTCCTCTTCCCCCTCATGGGTACTTGCAGCGACGATGATCGTCCCCTCGGGTTTAGAATAGTGCTTGCTTGCTTCGATCTTTTGGGCAAGCTTGATATTACCGACCACTTCGACATTGCGAGCACCTAACGCGATAAAGCGAACCATATCTTCGTTGCTTTGGCAAAAAATGCGGTCACATTGACTCAGTAAAATCCGATAAAACCACCGCATCCGGTAATATTTCGGAAAACTCCGATCACTGATACGGGCATTGAGGGCGATAACCCGCGCTCCTCTGGTTCGCGCTAAACGATATAACAGATACCAAAACTCCGCTTCGAGTACCACTACCGTTTTAGGACGTTCAATCCAAAACCATAGCCATATCTCATAAGGGAGATAACGTACCTGCGCGACGTATTTGGATGCCGCTTCATATCCCGTATGGGTAATGACGCTGATAGCAACCCTTTTATTCTCTAACTTTTCCAGAAGCGGTGCGATCGCTTTTGCTTCTCCGAGCGAGCAGACATGAAACCAAATATCATGAGGTTGAAACGGAGGATTCTTTATGCCAAAAAATCGTGCCGGAATCGAATCACGATATTTTTTCTTGAACGAAAAGAGGATTAAAAGGGGAAGTGTTACGACGTAAAAGAACGCCGCAACCAAAGTATAAAAAAGGTCGAACGCTACGTTACGCACCGATAGCGTCAGAAGTCGGTTCTAAAAATAAGATACGGCCGCAGTGCGGGCACATTGTGATCTCTTCACCTTTGATAACGTCAGAGTACACTTTATCGCTGATCGCCATATAACAGCCCATGCACGCTTGGTTACGTACCGCAACGGCCGTTGTATTTTTTGCCCAACGACGGATTTTTTGATAAAACGATAACCCTTTTTGGTTCATCGCCCCGACCAATGCCTCTTTACGTCCGAATACCTCTTTACGCTCTTCATCGATACGTGCCAATTTGACATCAACATCGGCTTTAACGGTGGAAAGGGTCCCTTCGATATCAGCGGCTTTTGTCTCAAGTTCGTCAATTTTGCCTTGTTTGTGATCGATCAGTTTTTCCAAACGTTCAATCTCTTCGTTCGCAAAGCTTACTTGCTCTTTTGCAATCTCTTCTTCAAGTTGAAGTGATTTCATTTCACGTTCTGTTTTAACTTCACCGCTTTTGCGGCTATTCTCTTCGAGTTTCGCAGAGAGTTCCGCTAAGTGAAGCTCATTTTTGTGCTTTTTGAGCTGCTCGTCTTTAATCTCTTGCTTCAGAGCATTAATTTCATTGATGATACTGTTTTTAGTTGCTAGAAGAGCGTCATATTGAAGGTTTGCTTCTTCGATTTGCGGTTCAAACGCATCGATCTCTTTGTCAACATGAGAGAGCTCGATTAATTGTTCAAGGTGTTTGTTCATACGGTTCCTTTTGGAGTTACACGATTACCTAATTTTAGCTCAAAGATAGGTGAAGGGGTTCTTAGATGGTGAAATTATAACACTCAATCCTAATTTTTCCAAATACCCCCCTAGAACCTCGCCAAAATAGCGTTCGCTTTCATAGTGTCCGATGTCAATCATCGATAAACCGAGTGCCTTGGCCTCCATTGCATCGTGATATTTGATATCCCCCGTCAAAAAACACTCCGCTTCTATATTTCGCATCAGCGAGGCACCCGATCCGGTCACTAAAGCGCAGGTTCGGATATAATCATGGCATTTCACCCCTCGCGTATGAGGCAATCCAAATGCCGTTTTAATCTTGGCGGCAAACGTTTCATACGCTTCATCAACCCCTAAATAGGCTACAAATCCCTCTTTGGCAATGATGGGGTATCCCAAAATCTCTGTCGCAACGTAGTCGTTAAGATGGGTTTGGTCGAAGTTAGTGTGCATTGCAATATTCGTAATATTTTTACGAATCATAGGTGCCACAATTTTTGCAGGGTATTGGTTGAATTGGAGCTGTTTGAGGCCGCCGAAAATGATCGGATGGTGGGTAATCAAAAGGGCATTTTCTGGGATAGATTCGATCAACTCTTCATCGATGTCGATACTGAGCACTACATGGGTAATCTCTTGGGCAAAATCGCCGACTAAAAGTCCCGAGTTATCCCACCCCTCTTGTATTACGAAAGGGGAGAGTTCATCAAGATAGGTATAAATCTCTCGTACCGTCATTTTTCATAACTCCTTTTGTGCCGCTTAAGTCGAACATGAACCGCTTGTGAGCCTGAAAGTGGGTCGGAGAATTTGAACTCAAACTCTCCTAAAGACTCAATCAAATCTAGAAGTTTTTTATGCCCGTAACTGCGCGGATCGAATTCGGGAGATTTGTTAATCAGATTTTGCCCGATAGAACCCAGATACGACCATCCCGCTTCGTTGGTCGTATCCTCGACCGCATTGCGTACCAAGGCCAACAGAGCTTTATTATCCGGTTTAATTTTCACCGCGGCAGCCTCTTTATGATTCGCATCGCGGCGAAGGTTTTCGGTAAAAATGAATTTATCGCACACCCCGATAAACGCTTTGGGCGTTTTTTGCTCCCCAAACCCGTACACTTTAATCCCCGATTCACGGATACGGCTGGCGAGTCGGGTAAAATCGCTGTCGCTGGAGACAATACAAAAACCGTCAAAGTTTTTTGTATAGAGCAGATCCATCGCATCGATAATCATCGCACTGTCGGTCGCATTTTTCCCCGTCGTGTAGGCAAACTGCTGCATCGGATGGAGACCGTGTTCTAAAAGGACGTTTTTCCATCCCTTTAGTTTCGTATCGGTCCAGTCACCGTAAATCCGTTTAACGCTGGCGATACCGTGGGAGGCGATCTCATCCATAAGCCCTGCGATGATAGAGGGCTGCGAATTGTCCGCATCGATTAAAACGGCGAGGCGTGCTTGATCATCAATCATTGATAGCTCCCCAACGACAAGAGTGCTTCACGTGCTTGCGGGAAGTCGCTCTGTAGGTCTAACGCACGCTTGTACATATTCCGCGCTTCTTCAATCTCTCCCATATCAACGAGAAGGTTGGCATAGTTATAATAGGTCTGCGCGTACGAGGCATCAATCTCTATCGCTTTGAGGTAATGATCTTGGGAACGTTCATACGCATTTTCCGCGCGATAGAGCGAAGCGATGGCGTTATGGGTAAGATCATCATTCTCATCCAGTTCCAACGATTGCTCGTACAGCTCTATCGCTTTAAGGCGATCACCCGTTTTTGCAGTGATAAATGCGAGTTTATTTAAAATCTCGGGGTTTGCAGGATCGAGGACTAACGCCTCTTCAAGGAATCCTCTGGCGCTATCAACCTCCCCTTTTTCATACGCGTTGTCGGCTTCCTCAACCAGACTTAAAGCAGAAGGCTCCGTCGCACGCGGTTCACTCTCCGGCGCTTTGGAATCCTCTAGCGTTTGGACATGTCGATAGATTTGATAGGCGAAAAAAAGCGTTGCGGCAAACATTAAAATCTGAAAAGTGCTCATTAGTGTTCCTTTTGAAACCTAAGTATAATATAATCACGTTAACTTAAAACCAAAATCGGTAGAAACTATGCCTAATAACTACAAAGATCCAGCACTTTATATCAACCGTGAGCTTTCATGGCTCCAATTCAACACCCGTGTTTTACAGCAGGCACAGGATGAATCATTACCGCTTCTTGAACGCCTAAAATTTTTGGCTATTTATGGAACCAATCTGGATGAATTTTATATGATCCGCGTGGCGGGGTTGAAAAAACTTTTTAGTGCAGGGGTCAATGTTTCGGGGGCGGATCGCTTTACACCGCTCCACCAGTTGCGTGAAATTCGTACCTATCTCCACAATGAACAGCGGGTTGTCGAAGAGTGCTTACTCGGTATTATGCATAAACTCGAAAAAGAGGGGATTTTTTTTAAATCCTATAAAGAGCTGACAGCGCAGCAACGTCACTATCTCGATGCCTATTTCAAAGAGAATATCTATCCGGTTATCGTCCCTATCGCGATCGATGCCACCCACCCTTTCCCGCACCTCAACAATCTCGGTTTTGGCCAGATCATCAAACTACGGGATAAAGATGAACCCAGTGTTGAACGCTACGGTCTCATCCGAATTCCGCGTGTTCTCCCCCGATTTGTCGACATCGACAACCGTATCTATGTCCCGATCGGAAGTATCGTTTCTGAACATATCCAAGATCTTTTCCCCGGATATGAACTGATTAAATTTTCCGCTTTTCGAGTCACCCGAAATGCCGATATCGCGATCGAAGAAGAGGAAGCGGATGATTTTATGGAGATCCTCGAAGAGGGGTTAAAACTTCGTAAAAAAGGGGAGATTGTACGGCTTGAACTGAGCAATCATGCCGATGATGATCTCCTCAATTTCTTCAACCGCCATGCGAATGTTTTTAAAGACGATATTTACCGTTTCCAAACCTATCTTAATCTCGGAGCCCTCTGGCAAGTGGTCGGAAACAAAGATTTCGCCCATCTTACAACTCCAAGCTTTAAGCCGCGTAATCTCCCCCCTCTCGATTCGGATGAGAGTCTCTATACCATTCTTGATAAAGAAGATCTCGTTCTTTTTCACCCGTTTGAGAGTTTTGAGCCGGTGGTACGACTCATACAAACGGCGGCGAAAGATCCCGATGTCGTCTCTATCCGTATGACCCTCTACCGGTCCGGCTCCAAATCGGTCATTGTCCAGTCCTTGATCGCCGCTGCCGAGTCGGGCAAACAAGTGACCGTTATGGTGGAACTGCGCGCACGCTTCGATGAAGAGAACAATCTCCAATGGGCTAAAGCACTAGAGAGTGCGGGAGCGCATGTTATCTACGGTATTACCGGATTCAAAGTTCACGCCAAAGCAGCTCTCATTACACGCCGCGTAAATGGCAAAGTCAAACAATACGCCCATTTGGGGACAGGTAACTACAACCCCTCTACCGCTACCGTCTATACCGATATCAGCTATATGACCAGCAATGATGCGATCACCTATGATCTCACTCGATTCTTTCACTTTTTAACCGGATTCAGTAAAAAAGGGAAACTTAACGAGCTCTATATGGCACCGACGCAGATCAAGCCTAAAATCCTCTCTTTGATCCACAATGAGACCCGTATGGGAGAAGAAGGGGTCATCATCGCAAAAATGAATGCACTGGTCGATGAAGATATCATCAAAGCACTCTATAAAGCTTCTCAGGCAGGGGTAAAAATCCAGCTCATTATTCGCGGTGTCTGCTGCTTGCGTCCGGGAATTCCAGGGATGAGCGATAATATCCGTGTCATCTCCATCATCGGAAAATATCTCGAGCACGCACGTATTTTCTTTTTTAAACACTCCACTCCGCAGACCTACATCTCCAGTGCCGACTGGATGCCGAGGAATTTGCTCCGCCGTATTGAGCTCCTGACCCCGATCAGCGGTGAAGAGAGCAGTAATAAATTGCTCCAAATTTTGCAGCTCCAAAGTTCCGATAATGTGTTGGCTTATGAGTTACAAAATGATGGCAGTTATGTCAAAATCAGCCACGAAGCAAGTAATTTGATCGACAGCCATAAGATCGTTGAAACCCACACCAACAAAGTGTATAATTCGGTCAAAAAACAGGCTCCCAATTACGTGCAGCAACTCACGGCACGACTCTTTAAAGAGAGCTGAGAAGGATATTTGATGATCGGAAATTATCTGCACTACACCCCTGAGATGAAAGAACGCGTTTGGATAGCGGACTCTGCCGATGTCATCGGACGGGTGTCGATGGGGGAAGATGTCAGCATCTGGTTCGGATGTGTCGTGCGCGGTGACGTCCACTTTATCACTATCGGCGATCGAAGCAATATTCAAGATTTAAGTATGGTTCACGTCACCCACCACAAACGGGATGATATGTCGGATGGCTACCCGACTATTATCGGCAATGACGTGACGGTAGGACATCGCGTTATGCTCCACGGCTGTACGATAGAGGATGCTTGTCTGATAGGGATGTCCGCCACTATCCTCGATGGTGCGGTGATCGGAAAAGAGTCGATTGTCGGAGCCGGAGCATTGGTAACCAAAAATAAAGTCTTCCCTCCCCGTTCTCTCATTATGGGAAGCCCCGCGAAAGTAGTCCGAGAGCTTACCGACGAAGAGATAACTGAGCTCTACGCATCGGCACAACGGTATGTGAGTTTTAAAGAAAACTACCGCGCACCCAATGTTTGACCTCGTTGTTGCTGCCGATATACTCGGAATCATCGCCTTTGCTCTGAGCGGCTTTTTGGTCGGGGTACGCAATAAACTCGACCTTCTCGGTTTGATTATCTCCGCTTCTCTGACCGCCCTCGGCGGCGGTGTAGTACGGGATGTTATTTTAGGGCGTACTCCGTTTGCCTTTAACGAATACTACCCCGCAATCACTGTTATAACAACCATCTTGCTCGCTTTTATTTTTCGTCTCTATCGGCGTGAACAAATTGAGCGTCAATGGCTTTTTGTCATCTCCGATACCATCGGTTTGGTCGCTTTTAGTATTACGGGAGCTTTGCTCGCAATCGAAGTCGAATTTAATTTTTTCGGCGTTATGATTTTGAGCTTCCTCACTGCTGTCGGCGGAGGGGTATTACGCGATACGATGATTAATCAAGTCCCCTCGGTTCTCATCAGCGATTTTTACGGCTCCATTGCGGTTATCGTCTCAGTTTTGCTCCTCATCTTAGCCCAAATGGATATGATAAATACATGGGGAGTTGCTGCGGTTGCGGGATTTGCAATCTTTTTACGGCTTCTTGCGTACACTAAACAATGGCATCTGCCTACACTCAATATGGATTAACAATGCGCACTTTTAAACTACTTTTTTTACTTCTCATCCTCGGAGGAATCATCGATATCGGCCGTTTCTTCGTCTACCCCGATATTTCCGATTTAAAAGAGACCAACCCTGTCCCTACGGCATTTATGGAGTATCGCCAAGAGGAGTGGGCGGAGCAAAATCGTGATAAAGAGATTCAACACCAATGGGTCGGTATGAATAAAATCTCTCCCAACATCATTAAGGCCGTTTTGATAGCCGAAGATGACGGTTTTTGGAATCACGACGGATTCGATGTTAAGGGGATGGAAAATGCGATCGAGAGAAGTCTGAAAAAAGGGGTCGTTGCCGGAGGAAGCACGATCAGCCAACAACTCTCTAAAAATCTCTATCTCTCCCCGAGCAAAAATCCGGTTCGCAAAATCAAAGAGGCCATCATCACATGGCGTATCGAAAACACCCTCTCCAAACGCCGTATTTTGGAAATTTATCTTAACGTTGCCGAATGGGGAGACGGAATTTTCGGGATTGAAGCGGCGGCACGTCATTACTACGGAAAAAGTGCCAAGAGGCTCACCGCACGTGAAGCTTCACGATTAGCGTCCATTCTCCCTAATCCGATCAAATATAGCCCGATCGGAGATCAAAAATACGTCAAAAACCGCTCCCGCATTATCTATAAAATTATGAAACGCAGAGGGGTCGTTATCCCCGAATTTAAAGAGGTGATGACTCCTCCGAAAGCCGAAGAGAGTATGACCCAAGAGAGTAACGGAAGCATCAGCGATTTATTTAGCGAAACAGCTCATGAAGAGACCCCCTTGATCGAGACGGAAACTCCGCAAGTGAGCGAAGACACGAGTGAGGGAAATGGTTCACTGACGTTTTGATTTTATGGTACACTATCCTACTTAGTAAAAAGGATAACCCAAATGAATAAACGGACGTTTCTCAAATTTTTTGCCCTCACTACCGGCTCGCTGGCATTGGCTTCCTCAGCCGATCATGGCGCATCGGCTTCTCATCATAGCGCTCCCAATACCCAAGAGTTACAAGAAATGGCGAATAAAATGTTTGCCGAAGTGATCTCTCAAAACGATTATTACGTCAACCACCAAGGTTCCGCTTTTTTCGAAAAGTTCAAAAATTCTCAGCACCCCCGTGCAACTATCATAGGATGTTCGGATTCCCGTTTCCAAAGCGACGCACTCGATAAAACGGCCGAAAACGATCTCTTCATTATCCGCAATATCGGTAACCAATTCAGCTCCAACATGGGGAGTGTCGAATACGGAATCCGCCATCTTAATACGCCGTTGTTGATTATCGTCGGCCATTCGCGATGCGGTGCCATTAAAGCAGCTCTGAGCGATTACTCTGCCGAGGGGCCGCATATCATCCAAGAGCTTGATTCCCTCTCATTAGCGGTACGTAAAACGTCCCTCAGCGGTACCGAAGAGGCCAAATGGCTCTCAGCGGTTATCAGCAACGTTCATCAACAAACCTATTACGCACAAAAAGAGTTTAAAGGGGATGTGGAGAGCGGAAAGCTTACTATTATCGGAGTGGTTTACGATTTAGCGAATGACTTCAACAACGGTTACGGTCGTCTTAAAATTGTTAACATCAACGGGGAGGCTAACCCTGAGAAAATTATGCAATTTCCTCTAATGAAATCCCTCTTTAAGCCGGTGCACGTCTAAGGACAATCCACCCGATCAGTGATGTTGCGGCGATAAGAGATGCCGGAGCATACGGATCGCCGCTCAGTTTCTCTAACGACGTCATCAAAACGGGGGTTAATCCCCCGACAATTCCTGCCGCACTTCCCAAAATAACCGCTGTAAACGATGCACGATAGCCATGATATTTCAAAGCCATTACCGTCGAGGCGAAAATCGGCGCCTGAAATGCACATAAGAAGATGACCATCACGATCGTCCCCGCTAACGACGCCCAATATCCGCCGATACTCATCCCTACCATTAAAGGATAAATTCCTATCGCAAGTCCTAATGCCGCGATCCGCATCACCCGTCGTGAGCCGATTTTATCCGCTACCATAGCCATCAACGGGATAAAAATGACCCCGACAATAATGGAAAGGGTATTGATCTGCCCCGCTTCTGCCTTACTAAGTCCAGCAGATCCTTCCAGCCAAATGGGGAGATAAACGAATACGGTGTAATAAAAAATCCAAATCGACGATGCGACGGTTAAAAACTGCCAAAACTCAGAGCGATGGTGACGTAAAATCGCCACAATAGGGACCGTTTTATCTTCACTCGGCTGATACTCATCGGTTAGATTACGGCGCAGATACAACCCCGCTGCCGCAATAACGATACTTGTCCAAAACGGAATTCTCCACCCCCACTCACCCATTGCATCTTCGCCCAAATACCATAGCAACGCGCCGCACAATCCTGAGCCTAGAGCCATCCCGATCTTTGCCCCGACAGAGACAAAAGAGCCGTAAAGATTTTGACGATTGGGGGAGGATTGCTCAACCAGATAGACAATGGAGCTGGCATATTCTCCTCCGACGGAAAGCCCCTGAATCATCCGAAGAGCGACCAGAAGAATCGGAGCCATAATCCCGATTTGAGCATAGGTAGGCAAAAAACCGATCAAAAAGGTAGGGAGTGCCATGAGCGCAAGCGAAGTCATCAACGCGAAGCGACGTCCTATCCGATCACCGATGTGACCGAAGACCAATGCCCCGACGGGACGCATAATCATCCCTGCGGCAAAAGCTCCGAAAGAGCCTAATAATGAGAGAAAAGGATCATGTGATGGGAAAAACAGATTCCCCATCATCACCGCTAAAAAACCGATAAGGGCAAAATCGTAATATTCGATAACATTGCCGATAATCCCTGCAGCGATGATTTTCTTTTTGGATCGGATCAAACGATCCACCCGCCGCCGAGAAGTTTTTCTCCGTCATAAAAGACCCCTGCCTGACCCGAAGCAACACCCAACACAGGTTCGTGTAGTTCGACAACAGCATGATTGCCGTCGATTTTCACGGAGCATCGCACCGCCGTGGTTCGATAGCGAAGTTTCACGTCACACTCAAACTCGCTACGGGAATCGAACATATTGACTCGCTCCAACTCCACGCGTCGACACTCTAAATCTTCGCGTGTCCCAACGACGATCTGGTTGGTATCAGGTTTGATCGCAACGACGAAATGGGGATCATGTGCACCGTGAACATTGAACCCTTTACGCTTGCCGATCGTGTAGTGCATATACCCTTTGTGCTTACCGACCACATTGCCGCTCATATCAAGAACGTCACCCTCTTGATCTACCGGAACATACGGTTTAAGGACATCCATATACGTAGTCTCGACGAAACAAATTTCGCTTGATTCGCTTTGTGACGCAAACGATTCTAATCCCTCGATACCCGCCGCATACGCTTTGATATCACTTTTATGCCGTTCCCCTAACGGAAACAGAAGTCGCGGTACTAAAGCCGGATCGATGTAAAAAAGAAAATAGCTTTGATCTTTCGTATCATCCTGCGCTTGGAGAAGATACTGCCCGTCATGGCGGATATAATGCCCCGTAGCGACGTAATCAGCACCGATACTATCAGCATAAGCAACCATCGCTCCGAATTTGATGTTACGGTTGCACAACGCGCACGGGTTAGGGGTTTTCCCCTCACGATACGTTTCGATAAAAGGGGTAAAAACTTTAGCGTTAAACTCCTCTTGCAGATCGAGGATATGCAGTTTGACCCCCGCAAAGTCAGCCGCCCGCTGAGCACGTACTTGATGAATCTCATGGTAGCCCGGTTTGGAATGGAGTTTCATATAAACCCCTTCGACCTCATACCCTTCTTCTTTGAGCAACAGTGTCGAAACGGTCGAATCGACCCCTCCGCTCATCCCGATCAATACTTTTTTACCCATTAGATACTGCTCTCATCAACTTTATCTCTATCGGCCATATACGAAGAGAGGACTTGATAATATTTCGTTTTATCCAGCCCCTCTTTTTCCATTGTGACTATCTGCGCAATCAACGATTTTTCGATCTCTCTGACAACAAGGGAGAGATCATCGGTCACTATCATCAATTTCAAATCCGCCTCGTCGATCATCCCCTCAGCCAACATTTTGTCTCGAATAAATTGGATCAGCGGCGTGTAAAACTCCGTCCCGATGACAAACAGTCGAACACCCCACACTTTACGGGTTTGAATAAGTGTCAATGCCTCAAACATCTCATCGAGAGTTCCAAATCCCCCCGGAAAAATGACATACGCCATCGAATATTTGACCAGCATCACTTTGCGGGAGAAAAAATAGTCGAAGCTTCGCCCTTTGGTGATATAAGGATTAGGCTGCTGTTCTGAGGCCAATTCGATATTCAAACCGATCGATTCGACATCTTCATGCTCATACGCACCGCGATTGGCCGCTTCCATAACACCCGGACCGCCGCCGGTAATAACGTTGTAGCCTCTGGCGCCCAACATACTGGAGAGTTCCATCGCTTGCTGATAATAAGGATGCTTTTCATCAACCCGTGCACTGCCGAAGATCGTTACTGACGGCCCCAAATCCCCCAGTTCATCAAATCCCTGTACAAAGTCGGCAATAATTTTAAACACACTCCAAACATCCGCTGATTTTATATCTTTGACATAACGGCTGCTTGGGTACTCTTTTTCTTTTTTTTTGTGATGCGGAGGCATTAACTAACCTTTGAGTTTATTCAGACGATCGCGTTTGGTTCCGATAGAGGTGATCTGGACACCGAAGTTTCCATCCACGATAACAACTTCACCTTGAGCGATCACATGGTCATCGACCAAAATATCAAGAGGATCGTTCGCAAGCTGATTCAGCTCAATAACGGAACCGATATCCATGCTAAGGACATCTTTAAGGAGCATCTTTTTCTTTCCGATTCGGACGCGAACGGGGAGTTTGACCCCCATGATCAAACCGATATTTTTCATCTCGCCGTCTTCGAGTTTAATCGCAGGTTCACTTGATGGTGCATCAAAAATATTTCCGCTACTGCTCGGTTTCGCAGCTGAGGGTTTTTCTCCGCTCAAAGCATCATTAATATTTGAATCAATCGCGAGCATCATCAAAGAGTTAATCGCCCCCAATGAAAAGGTGAACACAAACATTTTTGCATAGGCATCGAGGTTGACCTCGCCGCTCTCAGGAATAAACTCCGCACGTTCGGGTTTAATCGTAAATTTCGGCAGCTCTTTTTGTGAGGATAGCGATGTACTCATGGCTCCCACGATATTGGAAACGATCTCTTTGGCCGCATCCATATCTTCATCCGACATCGTATCTTGGGCTTCCCCCTCACCGCCAAGCATCATATCACCCAGCGCCGTTGCCAGCTGAGGAGGCATCATCACAATCCCGCGTCCTGAAGCCGCACCGCTGAAACTCACATGAATCTGAGCGATTGGAGGAATCACATTAGAGATGATGGAGATATCTTCTGCTTCTTTAAGGGTAATAGTAGGTGCCTGCCCCGTTAATCCCTCAATCGTGGCAACCGCTTCGGCTGCAAATACCCCTGGAAAATCACTCATCTTCATCCTCCTCATCTATAGGTCCGCGTATCATCTCTTTTACCCCGCTGATACGGGCCTTACGTTTCGTCTCAAACTCTTTAAGTGCCCGTTTGACCGCATCTTTTTCGGTATCGATAAGGGATGTAATCTGTATCGATTTGCGAAATCGCCGTAGTCCCATCTGTCCGACGAAGCGGGCTTTTCCGTCAACACTGACATTGACAACATCATCGGCCGGAATATTGAGCCGAATTATATCCCCTTCACCTAAGTCTAAAAGCTCATGGAGACTTAACTCTGCTTCCCCAAGATTCACTTCAATATTAACATGGGCTCCACCGAGTAGAACTTGCAACTCTTGGTTACGGCTTTTTTTCGAACTCGTTTCATTCAGCATCAAATCACGGCTTGCCAACTTCGGCAATACCGGCTCCAACGCGATAACGGGATAACAGATATTCATCATCCCCGAACTGTGTCCGATGATAATCTCCATAACGACCATCACGACGATCTCATTTTGGGCAACGATTTGGACAACGTTCGGACTCGATTCTTTCGATTCAACCTGAGGATAAAGATCGGTAACCGGCCCCCACGCTTCGCGAAGCGTCCCCATCATAACCCGTAAAATCGTCTCAAAAAGGGAGAGTTCGATATCGGAAAATTCCCGATTGGCTTCGAAAGGTTCACCCTTCCCGCCCAAGATTCGATCCAACATCGGAAATGCTATAGAGGGATTAATCTCTAAAACACCGTTCCCTTCCAGCGGCTTCATCGAAAAGACGTTAAAGCTGGTCGGATTGGGGAGCGACATCAAAAACTCACCATAGGTCATCTGATCGACCGAGTGAAGCTGAATCTCTACGATGGAACGCATAATGGCCGAAATTTGTGATGCGATGGAGCGAGCCATCTTATCGTGAATCCCGCGAAATGCCCGAAGCTGCTCTTTCGAGACACGGTTAGGACGTTTGAAATCGTAAAGGGTTATTTGACGCTGTTGGTATAGGGGGTCTTCGTTCGATTCGAGTACCCCATCCCCTTCATCATCAACTACGTCTAAAAGGGCGTCAATCTCTTCTTGGGATAATATATCTGCCATTACTGCCCTCCTACCGCTTCTTTAATCCGTCGTATAACCGATTTATGGATTTGTGAGATCCGTGATTCGGTGATATTGACGATTTCACTGATCTCTTTGAGTGTCAACTCTTCAAAATAGTAGAGCTGGATAATAATTTGTTCACGCTCTTCAAATCCCATCAAAACCTCTTGAATCGCTTCGATCAGATCTTCGTGTTCCATCCTCTCCAGCATCCCGCTCTCTTCAGGAGTTCCCAACTGATCATCCAGAGGGAGCACGGTATAAATATCCGAAGCAATCCGTGCTTCGCGTACTTTTTCCTGCTCGATCCCTAAAATGAGTGAGAGTTCATTATCGCTGGGTTCATCGTCATGATCGGCCATATAAACCTCAATAGCATGATCGATCTCTTTGATCAGCCGTCTGCTTGAGCGGCTTACCATATCCAATGATCGGAGGTAATCGAGCATCGCTCCATAAACCCGTGTTTTGGCATATCCCCAAAACGAATCGTTTTGAGCCTCATCATAGCGACGTGCCAATTTTACCAATTCTTCGGTTCCGATAGCACAAAGGTCCATATAATCGATAGAGCTTGGAAGGCGCTCTTTCAGACGAAAAGACATCGCTTTGACCGCAGGAAGAAATTGCAGTGCGAGCTGATCTTCACGATGTTTTAACTCTTGAGTATAAACATTGGCACCGCTCATACTTTCCCCCGCCCTTGATGATCATCGAGTAACTCTGATTTATGGGTATAAAACGCGTCAATAAACTGTTCACGCTTATTGATTTCGCGCACAAAAAAGTCGAGATTATGCTCATGCGCTTTTTTCGGAAACGTTTGCGCTTTAACTCCCAACGATTGGAAAAAGAATCCTACGAATAAATGGGCAAATAGGTAAAAAAACAAGCTAATGAGGGCAACATATCCCAAAAAGCTCTCCGCAGAATCCGATTGAAGTATCCCAAAAACAATACCGATAAAAAAACCCTGTACTGTTAGAAAAGAGACAAAATTCGAACCCCGCATATCTTTTTATCCTTATCGTTGCTGTCTATCCAAAAAAGCAGTATTTGCCTTATTCTGCGAACACTGTGGATTAAAAATGTTCCATTAGACGTTTAAACAGCCCACCTAACCCGCTCTCTTTGGGATCTACCAGCACGTTTCGTTCCAGTTTTTTGGCGATACGCTTAACAATCAGCTCTAATTCATTCGTCGGTGTTGCCGTCGGAAAATCACGCGAAAAAAGGGCTCTTTTTTTGACACTGGTCGATATTTTAGGATCACTTGAAATCTGACCTAAATAACTCAGCTTCAAAGAGCCTCCGATATTTGCGGCTGCGACTTTGTGAATTTTCTCGAACAATCCTTCCGCCTCTTTGGGTGAGCGAACCTGATTCATAATGACATTAATCTCATCGCGTAAACGTGCCGTTACCTTGATTGTAGCATACGCATCGGTAATCGCCGCAGGATCGGGAACCGTTACGACGATGACATCATCACACGCACGTAAAAAGAGCTGTATATGTTCCCCGATCCCCGCACCCGTATCGATGATCATCACATCCAAATCATCCAGAACATTGGCTTGTTCCATAAACCGCTCGAACAATCCCCCCGAAGCGTATTTAAAAATCTCTTCACCGCTTTCACCGGGGATTAGGACCAGATTCGGCTCAATCGGAACCAAAATCTCCTCAACGGTTGCTTCCCCTTTGAGGACGTGCAAAATATTTTTTTTGATTTTGACGTTAAACATAACATCAAGGTTGGCAAGTCCGATATCGGCATCGAATATTCCCACTTTCAACCCGTATTTCGCCATTACATACGCCATATTGGAACTGATCGTACTTTTTCCGACTCCCCCCTTGCCGCTTGTTATCGCAATGAATCTGGTTTTTTTCGCTACCAGATTTCGGTTTTGATTAACAAGGGCTTCGAGTTTGGACGCTTGGTGAGTCATGCACTCTCACCTCTGCTGAATCCGTTCATCAGACAATCGACTAAGAAATCAGACGTTGCCGCGACCAAATCTTCAGGAACTTCCTGACCGACTGAGAAATAGCTGATCGGCACTTTGGTCTCATACACGAGCGAGAAAATATTTCCGAATCCTCTCGTCTCATCGAGTTTCGTAAACATCATCGTATCGATCCCAAGCGGTGCAAAATTCTCATACGTTGCTTTAAGATCATCGTACTTAATCGAGCTTGGCATAACCAAAACGACATCTACGCTGTAATCGGTATTGTTATCACGCAGACATTCGTATATCTTCTCGATTTTCCCTTTATCGTACGGAGAGGACCCCATCGTATCGATCAAGATATAATCACTGTAACGCAACGCGTTGAGGGCGCTCGAAAACTCCGGAGGATCGACAACCGTCTCAATCCCCAGTTTCATCATACGTGCATATTGCATCAACTGCTCCACCGCACCGATACGGTAGGTATCGAGTACCACGAGCCCTACTTTATATTTTTTCTCCAATAGGTACGAAAAGCGAGCCGCCAGCTTCGCAATCGAGGTTGTTTTACCGACACCCGTAGGACCAACGAGCATAATCACTTTTTTGCTCCCTGCTTTCGGCGGTGTCTCCATACGTACAGGGATCATTTTTCGCATCAATACTTGAAAATAGCGTTTGACGGTTTCGGAACTCTCTCTCATTTTTGAGGGCATATGCTCCAAAGTAAGATGCATAATCTCATCGAGATGATCCTGATCCATTCCGCTTTGTTGCGCAAGACGATAAATCTCGGCAAATTCAGGGGGGATAGCGGCAGTTGTTTTCGGGGATTTTTCAGACCAAAACATATTTTGAATCAGTTTGACTTTATCGCCTAGTTTCTCAATCTCTTCTTTAATCCGTTTAAGATCTTCGCTCTCTCTCACAGGAGCTTGGCGGGAGGGGCGTTCTTCTTCGGTTACTTCGGCGATTTTGGAGATTTGTTTTGCCGCTTCGGAAATATTGTAGAGGACATCACTGCTTTTTTGTGCCAACGGACGCTGTTTCATAAACGTCTCTTCCGCTTTGGGCTTGGCTTTAGGGGCAGGGATAGAGTTCTCTTCGACTCCTACCACAATCTCATACAGAGCACTTTTTCCAAGCGATTTTTTCTGTACTTCGCGAGTTTCGATCAACATCGCTTCCTCGCCTACCTCCAATTGTGCTTTTTTAAGCGCTTCAGCAGGGGTGGCACCGCTAAATGTCAAGATTTTCATAATATCTCCGTGCGCTCTTTCGAGCTAAACTTCCAAGCGGTATGGTTACACTCACCCGCTCACGCCAATGAGGATGAGGAATACTTAACTCTTTGGTTCGAATAAACCGTTTCTCAAAGAATAGTATATCCAAGTCTAACGTCCTCGGCGCATTCGCAAAACTGCGACGCCGCCCAAAACGTTTCTCGATCCGCCAAATCAACCGCAAAAGGGCTTTAGGTTCCAGTGAGGTTGCAACTTCGATGACGGTATTCTCAAAATCATTCTGCTCCGTATACCCGAAAGGGGGATTGCGAAGAATCACCCCGCTTTTCAGAGGAATGAGCATCGATAAATGACGCAAATGAATCCACAAATGATTCATCCGCCGCTTTACATCGCCGATATTCCCCCCTACTCCCAAAAGGACGCGATAACGAAACCCCTCCGCTTGAGGGAGTGTTTTGGGGAAATTATGATCCACATAAATGGTATGTTTCTCATCAAGTTTACGGCGAAGCGGCATCGCTTATTCTTCTTCTGCACCTTGTTGTGCCGGTGCTTGAGCCTGACGCATTGCATTGATTTCGCTAAGAATCTGCATCATCCCCACCATGGCCAAATGATAACCGAAAGGTCCGAATCCGATGACCGAAGAGGTACACGCAGGAGCCGTCATACTTTTTTGACGAAACTCTTCACGACGGTAGATGTTGCTGATATGAACTTCGATCGTCGGAAGATTTACCGCACTGATCGCATCACGGATTGCAATAGAGGTATGGGTATAGGCCGCAGGGTTGATAATGATCCCATCGGCATCGCCGTAACACTCTTGGATACGATCGACAATCTCACCCTCTAAATTGCTTTGGTAAAACTCGATCTCTACCCCGTTTTGAGTTGCGACATCTTTCATCTGTGCATGAATCTGCTCTAAACGCATCGGTCCGTACACTTGCTGCTCACGAACCCCTAACATATTGAGGTTCGGCCCTTGGATAACGACTATTTTCATTGATTAACCTTGATTGGTGTTTTAAAGTATAGATTATAAGGGGTTCTATATTATAAGGAACTAAATCGAGTTAGAATACAACATGATACATTTATTAATACATATGATACAATTGTATCAATACAATCAAATATAAGAGGTGTGTGATGACTACCGTTACAACTACCGATATTCTCCGTCATCCTGCATTACTCAATGCAACGGATGGCATAACCTTGATCGAAGACGGTCGCCGCCATGAACCTAAAAGCGTGTTGCTTCCTTACGCACTTTACAAAAAAGTGAGAGAGCAAATCGAAGATGAACTCTATCTGATGAGCAACCAAAAAGCGTTAAACACGGATGCCTACAAAGAGTTTTTAGAGATCGAAGAGGTTATCGAGGATTTGGCATGAGCACTATTCGTCGCGGAGAGATTTATCTCGTCAATTTCGGGAAAAAATACAACAGTGAATTCGGTAAAATCCGCCCCGCCCTCATCATCCAAAACGACATCGCCAACCGCAACATCGATCTCGTCGCGTTTAAAGGAATCACCGTTATCCCACTAACTACGCAACTCTCAGGCGGTGATATACGGGTCATGATTAAAAAGCGCGATGCCTTAGAGCAGAACAGTGAAATCTGTATCAATGAACTCTGCACACTTGACCTCAGCCGTATCGATGAAACGAAAAAATGTACGGTGTTAACGCTAAAAGAGATAGAGGAAGTAGAGATGAAACTAAAACGGCATTTGGGAGTAATGTAATCATGAATCAGCCAAATGAAAATCATGTGAAAACTATAACGGATGAAAAAGAAAAATCACTTACAATCAGTGATACTTTTCAACTTATCTATTCTTCATCCCTTTTGATTGGAATAATACTTAGTTTTTTTTATTATTACCATATTGGCTTTTGGCCATCAATATCCAATTCTTCGGCAATAAGCTACATCATTGGGATTTTTAGTGTAGGTCTTTTAATGGCTTTAACACTTACAACTTTATTTATTATCCCTTCATTACTTTTTATGATAAATGATCCCTCAAAACAACAAAGGAAATCTTATATTTTTGGAAGTTTACCAATAAGCTGGCTAGTTATTATTTTATGGATTTTAATTGATAGTAATGGGTATCACATACATTCTTTTTATATTTTTGGATTATATATTCTACTTGCATTAACAAAAGATTGCTTCTCTACTGAGGAATATAAAACGAATTTAATTATTGATTTTATTCTTCCAATTATTCTATTTTTTCCACTACTTTTTATCAAAACATTTGACTCATATATTATAAATACAGATCAACTTCTATATATTACTATTGGGCTTGCTTTAATATCTTTCTCTACTAACTTATTCTATTCATTTGGATTTGATAATAAACATTCAATAAATAAACAAGTATTTGTTGGTATTTCAATTATTACTTCTGCAACTATTATGTTTTCATTTATTCCAGCGATGTTAAATGCACCTAATCCATTAGTTTTTAGACCATTTCAGATGCTTAAAATGGGATCATATATTGGATATCTTCAATTCACTACCGACTTTAATGCATCAACTCTTTACAAATTCAATGGAATGGAATTCAAAATATTAAGTAGTATTGGTGATGAATATATTGTAAAAACAGATGATGATAATAATACAAATATTTATCGCATTAACAAAAAGTATATTTTGCAAGAAACAATTATAGATTCAAATTCAACCAAAGAAGCTAAAAAATGAAAATACTCCTAGCCGACGCACTTTTTACCGATGGAACGATCCTCCGTGATCACGGTATCGTATTTGACAAAACCATTATCGACGTTTCTCCTAACGACACTTTACGCTCCCGTTACGGCGCACAATGTACGGAGCTGGGAGAGGGATCGATTCTTGTTCCCGGCCTCATCAACGCTCACGTCCATTTGGAGTTTAGTGCCAACCGTTCAACCCTCACCTACGGTGAATTTATGCCGTGGCTCTCCAGTGTTATTGCATCGCGCGATGAACTGGTTAACGAGTGCGATGATGGGTGTACGACGCGTGCTATAGAGATGATGCTCTCCAACGGTATCACGGCGTTCGGTGCGGTCAGTTCCTACGGTTTTGATTTGGAGCCGTGTTTCAAGGCCCCTCAAAAAGTGGTCTTTTTCAACGAACTCATCGGCTCCGATCCCATGATGGCGGATGCGCTGTATGGCAATTTTCAAGAGCGCCTATTTGCCTCTCAAGAACTCAAACGCGACGGTTTTTATCCCTCTGTTGCTATCCATTCCCCCTACTCCGTCCATCGGGTATTGATCCAAAAAGGACTCAAATACGCAAAAGATAAAGAGCTGCGTGTCACTGCTCATTTTATGGAAAGCCCGGCTGAGCGAGAATGGTTAGACAATAACAGCGGAGCTTTTGCACCGTTTTTTCAAAACTTTCTCAAACAGACTCAAGCCGCCAATACCGCCGAAGAGTTTTTGAGCTATTTTCGTGACGTTCCTACCCTCTTTACCCACGCGATTCACGCTTCTGAGGAAGAATTAGCGACCATCTCCGAGGGGAAGCATACGATCATCCACTGCCCTATCTCCAACCGTCTCCTTGGAAACGGAGTACTCGATCTAAAACCTTTAGAGGAGAAAACTATTCGTTTTCTCTGCGGAACCGACGGTCTGAGTTCCAACTACACCCTCGATCTGTTCGAAGAGATGAAAATTGCCCTCTTTATCCACCCGAACGATGATCTCCTTACCTTAGCACAAAAACTGTGGCGAGGGGTCACATCGGACGCGGCGGAAGCATTGCGCCTCAATTGTGGTAAAATCATGCCCGATTACGATGCGGATATCCTTGTTATGCGGGTCAATTATCCTATTAATGAGCAACTTCCGATTCATCTCATCAATCAGCCTCGTGTTATCGAATCGATCTATATTCAAGGGGAGAAAGTACAATGATGGAAATCATCAAAAAAATAGGCTCGTGTCTCGCAGCGGGGCTACGATTTATCCAAGGGCATTTCAAAGCAACCGTTTTGGTTTTATTTGTCTTATGGCTTTTTCTCCCCTCAGGCGATGAGGGAATTTCCCCCCATAACCTGCAAAAAATAACCCTGACAGGGCCTATTTTGGACGCAACATCGATTGTTGAACAACTCGATGAAGCACGTGAAAATAAGGACATTAAGGGGGTCTTATTCAGCATCGACTCTCCCGGCGGAGCCGTCGCCCCCTCGGTTGAAATCGCGTATGCCATCAAACGCCTCAGTGAAGTTAAACCGACCGTCGTCTATGCGGCAGGGATCATGGCAAGCGGCGGATACTATTCCGCTATCTGGGGGAATGAGATTATCGCCAACCCCGGCAGTATGATCGGCTCCATCGGCGTCATTATGCAAGGGGCTGATATTTCCGAACTCATGGAAAAAGTGGGGGTAAAAACGCAAACCGTCCATGCCGGAACCTACAAACAGGTGGGAACATTTGATCGGAAGTGGAGTGATCTTGAACGTGCCGAACTTGACAAAGTGATCAACGGAACCTATACGATGTTTGTCACCGATGTCGCACGTGCGCGAAAACTCGATCCTAATCTCAGCAGCAATTATGCGGATGCTCACATTTTCACCGCCGCACAAGCGCAAAAAGTGGGGCTTATCGACGCTATAGGGGTTGAATTTGATGCTAAAAGGCGAGTAGAAACTCTTAGTAAAGTAGCTGAGCCTATTTGGAATAAAGAAGATCCGATGGATAAATTTTTCAAACGGTTTGCCGCAGAGGGAGCCAGTTTGGCTCACATGTACTTTCCGCCCGTATCGTTACAATAATTTTCTCTCTATTCCCGATTTTTCGGGAATCAAACGATCTCATTTTAATCCAAATATTTTTTCGCTATTTGTTCAATTATCTCTTCAAACATCACAAAATCATCTCCCAGAGTATCCCAAAGAACTTTATCATCCAATCCAAAATAATGGTGTGTTAAGACATCTCTCATTTTGGCAATTTCACTCCACGGTACGGTACTAAACTCATCTTGAATTTCTTTGGGTATCTGCTTGACCGCTTCACCGATATTTTCAAATGCTTTTGCCGTTGCATACACTTTTTCAATATTTTCTGTAAACGCTTCAAACGTAATATTTGCTGTAAATTTCCGAATGTTTTGACATTCGACGAGAATATCTCTGAGATAAAATTTCCAATCCCTAGACATAAATCATATCTTTATAAATGTAGGGTTTCAAATCGTTTTTGATCGTTTCGGCTCTGACCAAATCGACTTTATGATGAAGATATTTTTCCAAATCGGCGAGGTATTTGAGATATTTGAACATCGAAAAACTTTTTCCTTTTTCGATTTCATACACGATATCGACGTCACTACCCTCTTTTTCCTCACCGCGCGAGAAACTGCCGAATAGTCCAATGAGAATCATACCCTCTCGTTGGTACTGAGGCTTTAGGGTTTTAAGGATATCGATAATTTCGTTTTGTGTCATCTCATTCAATCGTATTGATTTTATAGTGATATTGTACACTCAAAAACGATAAATCGAGAAAAGCTTCTTTACGCCCCAATACTCAGACGCGCGATATACCCGCTCCGTGTCTCTCCCGCCTCTTTGGCTTTTGCATCAAGTCTCGCCAATACACGGCGAGGTAAAGTGATATTAACTCTCTCAGCTTTGTCATCTAATATAGCGGGATCAATCTCGACAAGTGCCCAAATAAAACCTGTATACTCTGCTAATGAACTATATCTACTTACAAGCGATGGAGCGGGTATCATTTCGTTATCATCGAGCAGTCCGTCAATATACAGAGTGATCGCCTCCTTGGCATTATCAATCGCTTCATCAAGGGTATCACCTGCTGAAAAACACCCTGCGAGATCGGGAACGATCACCCCAAACGCCGTTGTCTCATTTCCCATTTCGATGGCGATAGGATAGCGCATCATTTATTCCTCCTTGAGTCCAGCTTGTTTCATAATCGCCCGTACCAGCCCGATGCCCAAATCTTTTTTAGGATGGGGTACGGTGACTCAACCAGCTTTGGTCGGATGTTTGAACTGATGGTGGCTTCCGCGCACGGCAACCAATATCCAACCATCGGCTAACATCTTTTTGATTAATTCCGAACTTTTCATGAGACTATTATACTTACTATACACACTATTGTCAAATAACGGTTATCTCAACCACTTCCGCCCGTACAATGCGATGATCATTCATCGCATCAAACCGATCTCCGACACTGAGCACATCCAAATCAATCACTTTTCCCTCACGGGCGATCTGTGCAAAGCCGCTTTTGTTTTTATTCTTCGGGTGATTGGCGTTAAACCCTTCTGTAAGTTGGCTAATCATAAACTGCTTTTGTCGCAGTGTTGATTCGATGCTTTGCGTTAACCGCTCCATCAGAGGAGCAATCTCACGTCTGCTTTGCTCCAACCGCTGTGCCATCTGTCGATCCAAACGCTCTCGAAGCTCTTTAAGCAGCTCGCGCTGTACCTCTAAACGATGTTCTACCCCATGACGTTTAAACGCCTCTTGCATAGAGGTGAGCTGTTCACGTTTGCGCTCCAGCCGTTGAGTAATCATCCCGTAAGCTCCGAAGCGGATTTCGTCGATATTTTGAAACAGTTCGTTTTGATCGGGGAGAAGCATCTGCATCGCCGCACTCGGTGTCGGAGCGCGCATATCAGAGACGTAGTCGCTGATGACCCAGTCGATCTCGTGCCCCACTGCCGACATTACGGGAGTGTTCATCGCGAAAATGGCATCGGCAACAATCTCCTCGTTAAATGCCCATAAATCCTCGATACTTCCCCCGCCCCGTCCGACAACGACCGCATCCGCGTTTAAGGTATCGGCATAGAGGAGAGCATTGGCTATTTGTCCCGCCGCACTAGAGCCTTGAACCAATACATCCAAAACGATGAGTTTGACCAGCGGCCATCGATGTGAGGCGACTCTCTGCATATCTTGCAATGCGGCACCTGTCGCGGAGGTAACTAAAATAATCGTTTGTGGGAACTTAGGAAAACTTTTTTTACGCGTCGGGTCGAAGTACCCTTTGGCTTCCAACTTTTGTTTGAGTTGCTCAAACGCTACCGCCAAAGCCCCCGCACCGTAAGGCTCGGCACTGAATGCGTTAATCTGATATTCACCGCGCGGTTTGTAGAGGGAGAGTGCCCCGTGGAGGATGATATGTGCCCCCTCTTCGAGAGAGAACTTGAGTCGTGCGGCGTTCCCCTTGAACATGACACATTTGATGGCAGAATCGTTATCTTTGAGGGTGAAGTAGATGTGTCCGCTGCCGTGCTTGGTGACGCGGGAGAGTTCCCCCTCGACACTGACAAATTCAAAAGAGGTCTCTAGTAGCGTCTTAATCTGCTCATTGAGAGAAGAAACACTGAGAGTTGTAGCCATTAGGTTACTTTTTACGGGCGATCATCAACGTCGAAATATCCATTGAAAAGCTTTTAGTATAGAGCATCTCAAATCCCGCTTCTTCAAGCTCACGAGACATTTTTCCTACGGTCAAAAAACCTTCGATAGAGTCAGGTAGATAGCGGTATGCTTCGTAGTTGTTAGAGATCAATCCGCCGATGCGGGGGAGGATGTTGTTCATATACCAATCACGCACTTTTCCGAGCATTGAGGGGTTTTCATTCTTCATAAACTCCAAAATAACGACAAGCCCCCCCGGTTTAAGAACGCGATTAAATTCATGGAGCCCCTCTTGACGCTCTACGACATTACGGATTCCGTACGAAATACTGATGATATCGGCAGAACTGTCCTCTTTGGGAAGCTCTGTCGCAGGGGCAATGTGAAACGACATATCCGGAAACTTTTCACGTCCTACTCCAACCATCCCCTCACTAGGATCAATCCCGACAATCCGATCAACAACCAATCCCGCTTTATCGGCACGGCGTTTCCAATACCCCATCATATCGCCCGTTCCGCATGCGACATCTACGATGGAATCAATCGTTTTCGAGGGGCAGTAACCAAACGCCAAATCGCATGCCTTGCGACGCCAAAAGGTATCGATACCCATACTGAGGACTCGATTAGCACGATCATAGGTCGGAGCTATATCGTTGAACATCGATACGATTTTCTCTTGTTTGGTCATAAATAGTCCTATTTTTTCTTCATCCAAAGGATAATATTGTCAGTGATTTTAGCGCTAAGAACCTCAAAATCCTCTTGAATGACACCAAGAGTTTGTGATCCGCCCCCAATTTTGGGTGCAATGTAACTGAGATACCAATTTATGACCTTAGACGAAGCTTCCATCATCCCCGCGCCCCCCTCAATCATCACCAATCGGTACCCGTTTATTTTTTCCAGCGACGATTCAACAAATACATTCCGATTCGGTACACTAAAAAGGGGAATCGTGCGGTCAAAATCATTGTGATGCGAATAAATCAGTACATCAGGTGCCCTCCCCTCGACCAGTCGTGCATCGAGCGTCGGACGATCATGCCGTACCGTATTACCGCCGATAACAATCAAGTCACACCGATCGCGCAGAGTATGCATATGCTCACGTGAGCTTTTTGAACTGATCGTCCCCTTATCAATCGTCCCATCAAGTCGCTGCGCCCATTTAAAAAAAACAAAAGGGTTCTCTTGCCATTTCAAAAACGGCTCTAACAGTTCACTTCCCTCTTTTTCCATAACACCAAAAAAACATTCAACACCTGCGTCACCCAAAAGTGTGGCACCGCCTGATGCGATAGGGTTGGGATCTTTACAGGCTACAAAAAGCTCTTTAACTCCCAAATCACGAATCAATAGTGCGCAGGATGGGGTTTTACCGCTGTGGGAACACGGTTCGAGTGTTACTGCCATTGAAACAGAGCTAAAAATACCGTTATGGTGGGTACGAAGATACGCATGGATATGGTGAGAGTCGTCGGAGTCTGCAATGGTAGTATCGCCAGATAGGAGAACATAAGCATCACGAAGTGCATACACTTCGGCATGAGGACCGCCTGCGCGTTTGTGGGCACCGACAGAGAAGATAGTACCTTCTTGGGAAAAACAAACGGCACCGACGGCTGGGTTAGGAAATGTAAGGAGTTGATAATCCCACGCTGCAGCCAGCGCGAGTGTCATAGCATGATGTGCTGCAGAGGGTTTCATTACCACTCGAAGTAGGTTTTTGCCTTGCTGATCGAGCGAAAAGGGATCCGTTTTTCACCCTCTTCTTTGGTGTTAAGGATGATCTCTTCGTTTTCAACGCCGATCATTTCACCCTCATATTTCTCTTTCGTGATGGTACTCAAAGCAACTTTTTCCCCTACTGATTGAACAAAGTGCTCTAGTGTTTTGAGACGACGCTCAATACCGGGTGAGCTTACTTCGAGACGATACTCACCGCTTACCGGAGAGGTAACGTCTAATAATGGATTGATAAGATGGGTAAGTTCAGCACATTGGTTGAGCGTTACACCGCCCGGTGCCGTAACACTAACACGAAAAATGGTGTTCTCATTTTCGTTAAGTACGGCGGTATCATAGAGAGACAAGCCGATGGATTCAACCATTTTTTTGATGTCAGATTCAAGACTCATCTTTTTTCTCCTTGGCGATTTGGGCGAATAACGCCTCAATATTTTGGCTTCGTTTGAGGGTATCATCAAACACGAAGGTCATACGGGGACTGCGAAACCAGCCTTGATCTTTCATACAATGCTCTTCGATAATCGGACGGGCTTTTTCGAGCAGTTTTAAAAAGACGGCTTGTTCTTGAGGAGTGTAGTGGTGCGGATCAAGATAGACTTTTGCATCGCTTCGCCCGCGTGAACAATGGACATCGATAACATCCACTTCACGCACACGCGCATCGGAGAGTTGTGAAATCGCCTCGGGAATCAACTCTTTGAGAATCGATTCCGTTCGCTTGATTTTTATTTGTGCCGGAGTCACAGGGATACTTTAGTCTCGATTTTTTTGAAGGTTTCGATAACGTCACCCACTTTGACATCGGTGTAGCCGTTGAGGACAACACCACAATCCATCCCTTTACCAACCTCTTTGACATCGTCTTTGAAACGTCGGAGGGATGTAAGATCACCCTCATGGATAACGACACCCTCACGGATAACGCGAACCATTCCGCCGCGTACGAGTTTACCGTCAACGACCACACATCCTGCGATAGTTCCTGCACCGCGCGGCATAGGGAACGTATCACGAACTTCGGCTTGTCCGGTATTCTCTTCACGGAATTGCGGTGCCATCATACCGCCGAGCAACAATTTAACATCGTCGATCAACTGATAAATAATAGAGTAGGTTTTGATCTCTACACCCATTTGTTTAGCCATAGCGTTAACATTACCCGTAGGACGAACGTTGAATCCGAGTAGGGCACAGTTTTCACTGTTGTTGACCAATGCAATGTCATTTTCAGTGATTCCGCCGACACCGCTGGAGATCACTTCAACTTTGACCTCTTCATTGCGCAACTCTGCAAGAGCCGATTTAATCGCTTCGAGAGATCCGTGAACATCGGTTTTAAGAACCACTTTAAGGGCTTTAATACGACCCTCAGCGATCAACGAGGTCAAATCATCAAACGATGCTTTGGTACTCAATGATAGTTCACGGTGACGATCGTACTCAGCACGTTTTTGTGCTACTTCACGCGCTTCACGATCACTCTCCATCACCATCATTACTTCACCCGATGGCGGAACATCGCTCAATCCTACAACAACGGCGGTTTGACTCGGTCCGATATGTTGAAGCTGTGCTTTACGATCACTGATCAATGCACGAACACGTCCATAAGCACCACCACACACGATGTTATCACCGACGCGCAGGGTTCCGTTTTGAACGATAACGGTAGCAACCGGTCCACGCCCTTTTTCCAGCGTAGACTCAACAACGACCGCTTTTGCCATAACATCAGGATTTGCTTTGAGTTCCATCACTTCCGATTGGAGCAAGATCGCTTCCAAAAGCTCATCGATTCCCGTCATAGCTTTTGCTGATACGCCGACGAACTCGACATCTCCGCCCCACTCAGTAGGGTTAAGTCCGAGTTCTGCCATTTGTGCTTTAACCATATCGGGATTTGCACCCGGTTTGTCCATTTTGTTCACCGCAACGATAACCGGTACTTTTGCATCTTTGGCATGTTGAACCGATTCGCGAGTTTGAGGTTTAACCCCATCGTCTGCCGCAACAACAATAACGATAATATCGGTAAGCTGTGCACCGCGTGAACGCATTGCACTAAACGCTTCATGCCCCGGAGTATCGAGGAACGTAATCAATTTACCTTTTTGTTCTACCGAGTAGGCACCGATGTGCTGAGTAATTCCACCCGCTTCGCCGTTTGCCACTTTAGCATTACGGATCGCATCAAGAAGAGAGGTTTTACCATGGTCAACGTGACCCATGATAGTGATAACCGGAGGTCGCTCAACGGCCCCCTCGCTGTCTTCGTGCTCTTCATCGTATGCAGTCTCAAGATTAAAGGCATCTTTTGGATCGATAGTGGTTACTTCAACACCGAACTCACTCGCCAAGATTTCGATTTCGTCTTTACCGAGGAAGTCATTTTTAGTCACCATCATTCCGAGGTCAAAAAGGACTTTGATAACCGCAGAGATACTCTGACCTACTTTTTCGGCGAATTCGTAAACACGAACGTCTTCAGCGATTTCAACGTGAGTAATAACTTCGTCTTCTTTTGCATCTTTCGTATAGCGCTTACGTGCTTCACGAGAAACTTGACGCGGTTTACCACGGTTAGCACCCTGTTTTTTACCCGCGTTACGACCGATCGGTTTTTTCTCTTTCGGTTTTTGCTCTTCTTCCGGCGGTAAATTAGCACCCAAATCGTTGAAATCCATCAATACGACTTGATCTTGTTCATAGTCCATAGAGACATCGGAGATGCCGCCACCGAAAATATCAAGGCGAACCCCTTGATCTTTTTTCTGTACCGGAGAACTGCTATTTTGTGTTTTTTTCGCTCGTTTCGCTTCTAATTCACGTTGAGCCTGCTCACTGAGTTTTCCGTAACTAGAAACGTGGCTACTTTCATGACGAACCGGAGCAACAAACTCTTCTTCTTGAGGACGCTTTTTCTTAACGATTTTCAAACCTGTACGCTTAGGAACTTCTTGCTCGACTAATACTTCTTCCGAACTCTCTTCTTTTACCTCTGCAACCGGTGCAACACTCGGAGCACTCTCTACTACGGCAGCAGCGGTGACAACCGATACTTCTTCGGAAGGGGTTATTTTTGGAGCAGGCTTAGACGCTGCGGCTTCCGTAGATGCGCCGCTCATGATATAGTTCATGATTTGCTCAGCTTCTTCGATCGAAACCGAACTCGAGGCAGTTTTCACATTAAGCCCCATTGCAGCTGCTTTGTCTACTACCTCTTTTGAATTGATACCAAGCTCTTTGGCAATTTCATGAACTCTAACTTTATCCATCATTAACGATGATCTCCTTTAACCGATTCATCAGCTCTACGCTAGCGCCGCTTTTACATTGACGGGACAGCTGTCCCGGAGTTTTCTTATGATCGGTACAAGACCTGCACATATAAAAACTTCTCCCCACATTCGTGTAAGGTTCTAAGACCCCGTTACGACATTGAAGGCGTAAAAGTGCTACTTGAGCAAAGCGCTCACGACATACCACGCACATGCGGATAGGCTGATGTAACTTTTGCGCCATTATATCCAATACTTTCTTAGTTATCGTTCGACAACTAAACCGTCATTATCGAAGCCTAAAATTTTGACCTCGAAATCGGTGAACTCCGACTTAAATTTATCGGCCAACATTTGGGCATCCTGGTCATAGACCATATTGAAAAAAGTCGATCCGCTCCCCGATAGCGTGGACATCAATGCCCCGTTATCGTACGCCATTTTTTGAACGGCAAAAAGCTCAGGAAGCATCTTCATCCGTACTTTTTGATGGAACCGATCTTGGGTAGCGAGACGAAGCATCTCCCAATCTTCATTAAAAAATGCCCCCACCGTCACCGCCGTATGAGAGAGGTTGAAGACGGCATTTTCTTTGCTGTACGATTTAGGAAGTGTCGTACGAGATTTAGCGGTTGAGATCGGCTTGTTCGGGATAACAACGACCGCTTTGAGATAATCGGGGAGATGTTTTTGCTGTGAAAAAACCTTTTGCTTCTCTACCATCGCCGCATTAAATCCCCCCATGACAGCAGGAGTAATGTTATCGGGATGGCTTTCATACACAAGCGCATGATTGAGAATACGACGTTTGGACACTTTTACCCCTGCTGCTTCGTGGGCGCAGCTGATAGCGCTGACGATAACGGCAGAAGAACTCCCAAGACCGCGCGACATCGGAATCTGATTGTAAAACGTAAATTTGAAATTTTGTCGTTTTTGGGTCAGTCTGCGATAATGTTCATTGAAAATAGAGACGAAAAGATTGTTCCCTTTGAGGCGCGGGTTGTTCTCCCCTTCCCCTTTGATAGAGACGGCAAAAAAACGTGACGGCACCAATTCGACTTGATTACGCAAATCGACGGCAAGTCCTAATGAATCAAATCCGGGCCCTAAATTAGCACTCGTTGCGGGTACACTGACGAACAAATAATTTCCTTATCCTACGGCATCAATCCCATAATAAGGGAGATTGTCCGAATTAAATTTTTCTAATTCTATGGTTTTAGGAAGTTCAAAACCGATAATCTCAGGCGAGGTCAGCGGTTCTAACTCAATAGTTGTCCTATTTTTAACAAAATAGAGCTTTCCAACTGCTTTGATGGGGCTATTTTGGTTAAAAAAGAAGGCATCCGTTGCCAAAAGGGGGATTTTTCGTGCAATACTGAGTGTTTTTAGAAAAATATAGGTGACCTTGATCCCCATAAAACTCCCGGGACCTTTGGCATACATCAAATGCGAAAAAGTATACCGCGCTAACAGCGAATCAAAAATCTCCGCCAGCACATCCGAACTCATCCCCTCATTTTTAATCTCTTCGACTAAAATTCCATCTTTGTAAATTCCCACCAATACGGGGGAACTTAACGCGATGACAAGGGCGTCATGCATACGCTTTTGCCAACTCTTTCGACTCTGCGTGCGCTAGTTCGACGATCTCGTAGTTCGCCGGATCTTTTAAAAGCTCTAACGTCAATTTATGGTTAAGATCATGGCTCCCCGCGAACGCTTCGTAGTTACCGATGAAATTCATTCCGATCAGCGACATATCGCCGATCGCATCAAGAATTTTGTGACGTACAAACTCATCACCGAACCGAAGCCCCTCAGGGTTGAGCACTTTTTTATCATCCAATACGACCGCATTTTCCAAACTTCCGCCCAGAGCGAGCCCTTTGGAGCGGAGATATTGCACTTCATGGACAAATCCGAACGTTCGAGCACGTGCGATCTCTTTTTTATAATTCTCTTTGGTAAAAGAGAGGACATAGCTTTGCTGATCAATAACGGGGTGTGAAAATTTGATCGTAAAATCATAGTTCATATCATTGGACGGGATCAATTTAACGTATTTGTCCCCCTCTTGAACGATCACCTCTTTTTTGATTCGCATAATTTTCTTAGGCACGTCCTGTGCTACGATTCCCGCCTCTTCAAGAAGCATACAAAAGCTCATAGAGGAGCCGTCCATAACAGGTACTTCATCCGCATCGACGATAACGCGAAGATTATCGACACCGTAAGCATAGATCGCCGAGAGCATATGCTCGATCGTCGAAATCGTTACCCCTTCGCGCCCGATAACCGTTGCCATTTTCGTGTCGACAACATTCTCAGGAATCAGCGGAATGGATACACCGGCATCACTGCGGTAGAAAACAATACCGCTGTTAGTTCCTAAGGGTTCAAGCCGTAATTTGACGGGGGAGCCTCGGTGCAAACCTATACCCACGAGTTCGACACTTTTACCGATCGTTGTTTGCATCATGTGCGTGTTATCCTTAGCTCTATTGTGAAATTATACCGTGTTTCAACGTTGGTTAATGATTACTTTGGCGTTCTCAATAACACTGGTTATGTTGTCATAGATCCATTTTGTATCCATCCACTCTTCCGGGCGGACTTCGATTCCTTGTACCAAAATACCGAAATGGAGATGATCCCCCATCGCATAGCCGCTAAGCCCCGTTTTTGCGATCTCTTGCCCGAGTGCGGCAACATCTCCCTCTTGCACATGCACTTCCGAACAGTGGCCATAGAGGGTGTAAAGACCGAACCCGTGATCGATAATCGGCAAGTTACCGTAAATTCCGTTGGGTTGAGAAAAAACAACATTGCCGCCGTTGGAAGACGTAATCGGTCCCATCGCAACACTCGCTAAATCAAGCCCCATATGATACGCTTGACTCACATTTTCTTGACCTTTATAACTGTAAATGCGGTGATCCCCGAAATCGGCTACTTTTTGACCGTTCACGAGGGGGTAAAAAGGTTCCGGAGTAAAATCAAGTATCATATTTTTAGAAACTTTCGAGGTAATGTCATGGATAATTTTCTCATTATCGGCACGCACTTTTTCGTTAATGATACGAAACTGCTCCAAGCGGTCATCCACCCCTGCCGTTTGTTCGTATTCATTCGCAAGTTCCGCAATCTTACCGTCTAAGAAAGCATCACTGAGTTCAATATTGGATACTCGGTAAACATGATCTTTCAGACGAAGCGGTATAGCACTTTTTGTCTCATTTCCGGCACGGTCACGCGCGACTACGGTCGCACTGAAGGTTTGTTCTTGAACCGGCCACGCAACCAAAGAGGCGTAGTATCCCTCTTTCATAAAAGGCTGTGCGACAAATGTTTTGCCAAAAGAGGTCTCAATTTTCAAACTTTGCATATGAGGGTCTTCGGCTTTAAAAATAACAATCGCCGATCCCCCTTTTTGAATTTTGTAGGAGTTGGCAACAATCGCAAGCACCGGACGACGCTGGTCGATAATGAGGGTGATCTCCTCTTTGTAGGTGTTCCCCATAAACAGACCCCATAAACTGTTGTCGGTCGCTTCAATTTTCAAAACGATAGAGGTTGCTTCGACTCGACGCACCCCTTTGGGAGGGAGGATATCAAATACTTTTTTAGTCTCTGAGGATTTCGCGTTTTCTTCAGCAACAACCCACTCTTCATGCGGTGTTACAATCGTTGCTTTAAACGATTTTAACCCGCTAGTATCTTCTACGCTGACATGGATAGGGTCTCTAAAATTCCAATACCCGTCTTGAGATAGGGAAACTTTCGGGTCATCCTTCTCAAACAGCGGTGAAAAACCCATAAATCCAACGGCACTCAAAACTAGAACAACCAGTACCCATCCAACAATTCCCGAATTATTTCGGCCTCTTCTCACATAAACTCCTTTGTAATCATTACCATAATATTTTTGATAAGCTCATCATAATTTTCTTGTTTTATCCAGGTACCTGAGCGTTTCACGTGTCCGCCGCCGCCGAATGAGGTCATAATCTTAGCGGCATCAACCGTTCCGTCTGTCCGCAAAGAGAGCTTTATCCCCCCAAGCGGGTGTTCCAACACCATAATGGCCGCTTGAACACTTCGCATCCCTAATGCTTCATCCAATACGCTTTTGCACTCAGAAACACTAGCACCGCTCTCCTCCAATAAAGGGAGGGAAACCTCAAACACCGCTAGGCGAGCATCCGCTAACAGCTTCATCTGTTTGAGCAAGATTCCCCGTATTCTCAAAGAGGCAAGAGAACGGCGTCGGTAAAGCCACTCCATACACATCGCGTGATCGGCTCCGAGTTCCAAGAGTCCTTGCGCCATCGCAAACGTTTTCGTGCTGCATTCGGGTGCGCTAAAACATTTCGAATCATCGAGCAGTCCGGCATAAAGCGAAAGCGCTATTTTACCATTGATTTTTATACCGTTGGCAACAAAATAGTCATAAACGACTTCGGTCGTGCTAATTGCCGAACTATCCACTATGTTGCACGTACCGAATAGATCATTACTGACATGATGATCAATATTGATAAGCGGTAACTCTTTTTCAATTCCAAGCCGTCCATAACTGCCGCAGTCAAAGCTGATAAGCAACTCGGCATCTTCGGGAAAACGGTCGGTTATTTTGTCAAACCACGGTAAAAAAGCGAGATTGGGATCGACTACGGATGAAGCACAAAAAAGGGTTATTTTCTTTTGGCTCCGAAGTAAATAGGAGTAAAAAGCACACGCCGCGCCGAGCGAATCGGCATCGGGACTTTTATGTGCTACCAAAACGATATGGTCGGCGGAATCAATCAGGGATAAAGGCATTAGAGACTCATTAATTGCTGCAAATGCCGAAATTATAACACTTATCTCCTGTATTACTCGATGACGCTGTTCAAAACGCCCTCAAAATCTTTCTGAGCCTGAAGCAACGTCTCTTTTGCCTCTGAGTTATCGACACGAGCACTGCTCATCCAGTTATAGACGCCCGGAAAGCCCATTACGATTTCATCGGCATCTTTTTTCTTATACACCATCAACGTACACGGGGCAAATGCCGCTGCTTCGGGGCGAGTTTTTGCTACCGTATAAATTACTTTGAGTTTACAGATAGAATAGGTATCGTAAAAATCAAACGGACTTTTTTCACCGAGCGCGAAGTTGTAATCGGTAAAGTTCGACATCACGAATCCTGCAGGTTTGAGACCGTCTTCGATCATCATCTCTACCTCTTCTTTATCACTCGTCCAACTCTCTTTGCTACTCTCTTTGACGTAACGGCTAAGCAGTTTACCCTCGGCAGGGAGTGACGTTTCGCTCGTTGAGACTTTCACATTCGGCAGTGCTTTTTTCAAAACGCTTAACGCCTCTTTTTCATTCAAGGCAAACTCTTTGGCTTTGAACCCCGCTATTTTTGCCATAGCTTCAGCCGTTAGAATAGAAACATGGAACTCTTTTTCTCCGCTTCGTTGATAAATACCGAACCCCATCGGAACAAAAATTCCCGCATCGGGATTGGCTTTTACCAATGTTTCCGAATGAGCTTTATGATACGCGGTCAAAAGATTGAACTGTGTAAAATCACTTTGTCCGAATTGAATTTTAAACGGTCCGTTCATTTCGCTGTTAGCTGAAATGACAAAACCGTTGGCTTCAAGTGCTTTTTCAATGACAGCAGCATTGTATTTACCATCCGCGTTCGGAATACTCAATAGGTGTAAATCACCGCCAAAAAGGGATAAAAATCCCGCCAAAACTGTTATGAGAAAAATTTTCATCTTTACTTCCTTAAGGTTGAATGTAAAATGCGCCCTCAGTGGCGCGCTCGATCACTTCGGCAATCCCTGCACTGACAATCTCAACATCAGGCGTTAGCTGGTCAGGGGTGATTTTTTTAGTCTCCATCGTATTGCCGCATGCGACAAATTCGACACCGTATTGCTGGAGTGCCCGAACCCGAACGGCAATCTCTTTTTCACTTTTAAGCAACGTACGGATACCGTGATAATAGGCGACAATACGCAAATGGATCTTTTCGGGACCGTAGAATTTGAGGAGATTGTTCGCCGTACTCAATCCGTGGTGAATCGATTCATCATCACCATGACTGATCCCCATCACCACTTCACGCGGTTTATTGATAGAGGGTTCAGGTTGTGCGAAACGAATATCCCCAAAAGCAAGTGTAGAGAATACGGAAACTAAAAATACTAATCGTTTCATTATTATTCCCACTCGAGTACCCGATACGAAGCTTCAACGTTATGGCGATGCGTACCCTCATAGAGTTTGTATTTTTTATAACCGTCCATCGTTACTTTTTTAATCGTATCCTCGATACTGAGACCCTCTGCAATTGCGGCACGAATCTCGTTACGCATCTGCGTGAAATAGTCTCTCGTCATCGCCGCCGCATCTTTATCGGTGCGGTTTCCATGTCCTCCGACGATGTGTTTGGCTTGTAACGTATCAAGCTCATCAAGTGCCAAGAGCCAGCCGTTAATATCTCCCCCTCGAACAGAGGGGAGACGATCATTAAAAATCAAATCAGCGGCAATCAGTACATTTGATTTCGGTAGATACACCACCATATCTTTTGCCGTATGGGCTTTATGTTTAGCAATTTTAAGCTCAAGTTTTTGATTACCGATGTTCAACGTTGTATCACTGCTGATCATCTCAGTCGGCAATGTAGGCTTCGTCTTAGCATACGCTTCGCCAGAGATATAGGTTTGCATTCGGGTAGGCTCGCTCATATCGGCACTCACCTTGAAATCATCGGATCCTAACACACGAATTCCCTGCTCGGTAAAATAGTTATTTCCCAACCAATGATCATCATGGATATGGGTGTTGATAACGAGTTTAACGGGGAGGGATTTGATTTTTTTCATCGCGTTATACGCCGACTCGGCATAGGCATACGAGGGACCGGTGTCGATGACAACGTATCCCTCTCCTGCATCGATGTAACAGCTGTTAACGATGTTTCCGTTGTTGGTTTTATCCATAATCTCAGGCTTCCCAAAAAAGCAGTGGACATCCGAGGTAACACGTACCGGTTTGAGGGCATAATCATACGCGCTCAAACTCGTGATCGTAAAGAATAAAGTTCCCAACAACGCTCTCATCATTTAGCCTTTAGAAGAGGTAGTTAATTTCGAAACGGTATTCATCGTATGATGCATAATCAGTTGTCGCTTGAGTCCCAAGAGTAGGGGTTGTTCCCGAATACAAATTGTCCGCATTAACTGTTGCGAAACGGAATTTAAACTCTGTATTCGGAATTTCTTTAAATGTTTTCCACATATCGACATGGAAGATATTTCGATCTGAGAAACCAGAACTGTATGCTTTTGCTTCATCAAAGTTCATATTTTCATAGTCAGCTGCCACTTTGAAACCTTCAATAATCCCTGCTTTTCCAAAATCATACGTTGCTTTTACAGCCCAGTTTTTGGTGTTGGCAATCCAGTCAACCTGTGCCATCGAACGGGTATACCCACCTGTCGGGAATCCACGCCACGGAGCAATAATATCAGCGTCATCAGCTATTTTAGAATATCCGACTTGTAACGCAAGAGGACCATTTTCCGCCACGATACGTGCCATAATGATACTTCCATCCACACTGTCAGGATTTGTATAGTTCGCACGCGCATTAGCACGTTTTGCAGCATCAGGATTACCACTACTATTAAAAGCAACCACATTACCACTCAAAGCCGCACCCCCGATTGCACCGGCACCATCATCCATCTGGCGCAGATAACGGACACCCGGTGTCACGCTCCAATCGCCATTTAATTTGATTTTATAATTTGCCTCAGCAATGACGGTATTAAAAAAATCGTTGATACCAACAAATTCGGCATCGAGTTTCAAGTTAGGGATCGATTTATTCGAAGCAGTTAGCAAAACCATCTCCGGATCGACATCTCCTCCTGCTGCACGGATGTTATAAACCGTAAGACCCTTATGAACACCCGCATCATCATTCCCATTAACTTTGTCACCTTTGACAGCTATTGACGTTTGCCCAGCATCATAAGCCAAAATACTATGAAATAGCTGATGATCACGGAGCTTTTGGCTCGTAATGTATCCGGCACGAACAGTTGTATCTGGGATATCCTTGTTTTCAACTATCGCCGCTTCAAATGTGTTAGGGATCATTTTCGTATCGTTGGTTGCAAGCATAATGCTATCGATACCCTGACGTCCGACTTTAACATCGGTTTTACCGTTTTTATACTCTCCGTACGCTTCGGCAAAATTGCCCATAGACGTTTCGGTACCATCAGCACGTGTACGATAGGTATCTTTTCCTGATTTTCCGTAGTTAGCCGTTAACGTACCGGCACTATTACTAACCGTATTTTCGTTTACCATCGGCACAGTACCGTAAAACCCGACTGTAGCACCAAATCCGTTGAAAAAGCCGGTTTTATACACCAAACTCCCTCCCATACCCCATTGATTATTGTCATGGGTACGTTTGTAAAGATCACTATTTGTCAAATCTTCATTTTCCCAGTCATACCAAAACATATTCGAACGAAGACGTCCGTAGACTTCACCCTCGGTAAACATCTCTCCAATAGAATTTACCGCACCCGGTGCTTTAGTGTACTCAACCTGATAATTGTCCTTGATCACACGGTCTTCCGTTTTAAGCGCATGCGCCGACGTTGCTAATAAACAAGTAGCTGCTGCTACGATACTGAGATTGACTAATTTCATCCCTAACTCCTTAAGTTTTTAGATTGATGAGAGGGTGATTAACACCCTCTCGCACCTTTACGCGGACACCCGCAATCATAATCCATCAAACGGACATTGCTGTTACCGCTGATGTTGACATTTTTCTGACGACGAATGTATTGCGCTGTAACATCATACACAGGGCGGGTAAGAGAATCTTTAAGATTGCTTCCCGCATTTTGAAGATTACCGCCCCATGAAGAGACTTTGTAAACTTTTGTATCATTCAGAGGTTTTCCCCCCACCATAATATTCGTAATCCGTTTGCCTGTAGCGGCTCCGACACGGATTTCGTATGTGACGCCCCCTAGACGGCTCATATCTCCCCCTTGCTGATAAAGCGGATTGGCGTTAAAAACGTTATCGGCAATATCTTCAAGGAGCGTACGGATATGAAGCCCCGTAAGTTCAAACGTATAAACGTTCGGATAGGTAATCGCCGTCATATCGTAGACATCGTCCATCGTGATTTTGTCACCGCCAAGAACCGTAGTCCCCCAGCGGTATCCCGGAGTAAACGAGATGTCCGAATCCATCGCATCGATAATCGAATCGTTGATCAGCTGATCGAACGTTGAATGAAAGGTATCGCGCTTAAACAAGGTTGATTTAGTGATCCCCAGCACTTCGGAAAGTTCGGAGTCGTACGGTGAATACAACTCTTTTACCAATGCTTCACCCTCAGGGTCAGCCGGAATCAGGTTGGACGCAACCGGAATCAGTTTGTACTCATACCCTTTGACCTTATGATTTTGGATGTCGATATCCAAACGCCCGATATATTTTCCGTGGCTTCCTGCGATTACGATCACCGTGCCGTTAATCACCGTCGGACGCGGAGATGGATCGTGGGTGTGTCCGCTGAGGATAAAATCGATCCCTTTCACTTGACGGGCAACCTCTTGGTCAACGCTGAAACCGTCATGGGAGAGAACCACGACACAATCTACTTTTTCCTCTTTACGCAGTTTATCGACATACGTTTGGAGGGTATCGAGACGTAATCCGAAACTCCACCCTTGGGTGAACTCTTTCGGGTTTGCGGTAGAGGTAAACGGAAACGATTGACCGATAATACCGATCTTCGCACCGCCGCGCTCCATAATGGTATAAGGTTCAAAAATAAGTTCCTCAAAATCATCGGCGAAAGAATCGTCCCCGATAATATTTTGAGAAACAAATTTCGCGTTCAACATCTCGATCAGTTCTTTAACCCGTGTTTTACCATAGGTAAATTCCCAGTGACCGACCATTACGTCGACACCGAGATAGTTTTGCGCTTTGACGATTGCTTCACCGCCCGTTTTGAGGGCTACTCCCGTCCCTTGCCATGTATCACCCGAATCGAGGAGCATCACATTATCCGCACCGCGCTCTTTTTTGATATGGTTGATGAGGGTTTTCATATGTGAAATCCCCCCCATTTTGCCAAACTTAGAGGCTAATGCATCAAAGTTCATAAAGGTATCGAAATAGGCATCCAAGGTTTTACCTTGCATCCCGTAATGTTTCAAAAATGACTCTCCGCATAAAAATCCCGGAGTTCCTGTCAAATTCGGAGCAGAGATCAACGTCGATGGCTCTCTCCAATAGAGGGGTTTAATGTGGGCGTGCATGTCACAAATATGCAGAATCGTCACATTCCCCTTCGCATTAAATCCGTAAATATCTTTTAATCCCACTTCGTCGGCACGTTTAGGTGTCGATGCGGCAGATGAGAGGGTTGGTACACCAATTCCCAGTGCCGCAGCGATATGGAAAAAATCTCTTCGTGATAAATCCATAATTCAGTCCTTAACGTTTCACACTAGGGACACTGATAGGGTTCCCTTTGCTTTTGTTGGTGACATACACTTCCAATCCAACCATCTCTTTCGAGCCAAGTGGAAGTTCAGCTAAAAGGGCATTTTTCATACATTGCTGCATCCGTTTGTCGAGTGTCACCATCTGACTTTGAGTCATTCGGTATGCCGGCCAAGTACTTGCGGCTGCCGTCTCTTTTGCCCCGAGATCTGGCAACGGCTGCATACGTAGACGCTGACCGACGATATCCATACTGTGACAGTTGTTACAGGAAAGTCCCCGACCGCCGCGACGCTCTTCGAACACTTGCTGACCGAGTTTCATCATCTCAACCATATGTTTGTTTGCTTTAACATCGATAGAGGTTTTTTCTCCGTTTGCGATTGATTTCACATACGCAGACATTTTAACCATCTCTTTGCTCTCGAGTTTAGGAACCGCCTTGGAGTTTGCCGCAGCCGCCATTTGAATCGTTTGTGCCAACGTCACTACTCTTTTCGCCGGTTCAACATAACGAGGAAATCCAGCGATGTATTTCGGCAAATCTTTCTCTTTAACACCTAACATTTTCGCATAACCCTCAGTCCCGATCAGTTCACCAAAGAGTTGTTCTCCCTCAGCCACATCCATTTCTGCCGGATTATTTTCTAAAAGCTCTGCATACATCGCTTTATCCGCATCCGACATGCTGAGTTTTTCTTCAGCAACCGCTGAATTTAAAAGTGCCGAACACACCAACGCTGCCGTGATTGATAACGTACGCATGGCTTATCCTTTTGGATTGATGGCACTGGTCGTTTCGACGCTTTGCCCTTTGTTATCTTTTGCAATAACTTTGAGTGTTCCCGCACCCGGAACTTTAAAACTGATTGACATCAACGGATTTACCGAGAGAGATTCCCAAATAACCATTTTTGTAATCAAGGTATCGTTAAACATAAACTTAACTTCATCAATGTATTCAGCCGGAATCAATGCTCCCGTGTCTTTGTTTTTACGCATACCGGTTTCCATCGGATGCATTGCCATAAAATCGATTTTAACGATATCGCCTGCTGCGTATGTTTTCGGTTTGATTTTGATCAATGTTTTCATAATATCAGTCCTTATTTTCTTTATTTACTATGCTAAAAGGTTGATCAAATCAACCGCATCCGCCGATGGTTACTTTTACGTTTTGTTTTGCACTCAGGAAAGTTCCGTCACTCATCTCTGCAATCGCGACTACGTCTTGAGTTCCGCCGAGTTTTATACGGGTACCGAAAAATGCTTCGCCGTTTGCCGGTGTCAAATAGATATTCGCACAACGGACGTTTCCGTTTTTAGACGCAAGCAGGTGAATCGCTTTTACGTACTCTTTAGCACTCATAGGGCTCTCAACAGTTACTTTAACCGGTACAACCGCACCGTTTTCTGCGATCTCAGGAGCTTCCATCTTTACTTTAGCCGAAGGGACTAATGCTTTACCGCCCGTAATTGCCGCTACTGCCGTCTCAAAACTCATCTCATTCGGACCGCCCGATTTTTTCTCTTCCGCCGCACTTGCCACATGAGGTAATGCAATCGCACAGGCCGCCGCCGCTGTAAAACCTTTTAAAAATGATCTTCTTTCCATTGTGTCTCTCCTAAAATATATTATTTTTTAGGCGCAATGATGTATGAAACTAAATCACACACTTCGCGCTCATTCATCAAGCCGTTAGCCAGATTGACCGTCATCGCCGATTTTGGGTTGTCCAAACGGGGGTCTGCGATCTTTTGGTACATAAACTGAGGGTTACGAACGCCGCTATCCATGTAAAGTTCTTTATATTTACTCAAATCAGGGCCGATGTTGCCGTACCCTTTAGCACCTTCGATGTTATGACAAGCAACACAGTTGCCCATTTGTTTCTCTTTACCGTTTGGAAGAAGACGTGTTAACCCCTCAGGTGGATTCTCTTTAGCATCTTTTCCGTTAAGATTATGGAAAATATAGCTTCCGCGGGCAATCGCTTTAGGGTCAGTAGTGACACACCCCTCAGGCATAACATACGCTTTAGCTACAGGCAAAGCATCTTTTTTCAAAATGGCCGTCGCATCCGGTGTTTCAATTACCTGCGATAAATCGGCTGCACTTAAAAAAGTAGCAAGTCCGAGCATAATCACTTTTCGCATTGGCTCTCCTATTTTTGTATTTCGGAAAGCATTGTAAAGCAGGAGTGTAAAATTTATGTAAAAAAAATAAAAATTTACCCGTTAGTGTAAATGGGTGGGCAAAAAGTGTAGGTAAAGGTACTCCCCTCACCGTATACGGAGTCGATATGAAGCTCAATACCCGCTTTATCTACAATCGATTTGACGATATTAAGACCTATACCGAATCCCCCCTTGTCCCGATTTTCACGGTAATACCGCTCGAAAATACGATTGATGTCCTCAATCCCGACTCCGTTATCACGAAAACGGATCACACACTTATTCTCAAACCGCTCCAAAATGACGTCGATTTTCCCCTCTTCATGAGAATATTTGATCGCATTTGAAATATTATTGTCAATAATACGCTGCAACTGTGTGGGATTAAATACAATCGTAACACCTTTATCGATGTGCGGAAATATGGTAATATTTTTGAGTGCGGCGACTTCGGAAAAGTAATCAATCCTCTCTTGCAAATAGTGACTTAAATCGATCGTTTCATGTTCAAAGGCCAAACGTTCGTTTTTTATAAGGTAATCCATATCATTGTAAAGGGTTGCGAGGGTTTTGGTAGCTGCTTTAATCCGCTGCAGATATTTATTCGTAGGATTGGCACGATTATACAGATCAATATTGACATTAATGATAGAGAGGGGCGTATTGATCTCATGCATCGAATCTTTTATAAATTGATCCAGACGCTGATTAATCCGCTGAAACGGCAAAGCAAACCGATCCAGAAAAAAGAGGGACAAAACAAAGATCAATGCGGTAATGGAGAGCAAAATCACCACAACATCCTGATAAATTCGGGCGTACGAGATATTCCCCCCTACCACCAGATAGGATGCTCCGAAATAGCGCCCCTCAGGGAGAGCTATGACCAAATACGCATAAGAGTCTTGAATATGGTACCCTATTTTTTGAACATTAATCGGTGCTTGAATGACGCTAAATAACGGGTTAAAATGGACATCATAAAGCCCTGATTGAAACGAGCGGAATCTCGGATATTCAAACGGTTTATTCTCATTGGAGTCAAACTCTTCCATGGTACGGATAATCAAATGGGACTGCCGCTTGAGTTTAAACTCATACTGAATTTCATGAATGTACTTCATATAGGTGACATAAAGATAAGTGGGGAGCAACAGCAGTACCGCGACCAGCATTGTGTAGAGAAATGCATTTTTAAGTGCGTAGCGATTATCGTTCAATGATGTATCCCAACCCGCGACGATTTTGAATGATCTCAATGGGGAGTTTTTTTCGAAGATTATTAATTTGTACCCGTATGTTGGCCGGATCGACGTATTCCCCCCAAATCTCATCTTGAAACATCTCCACTGAGACGACTTGATTCGTGTGCTTGAGCAATACGGTAAAAATCTCTTTTTCCGTTTTACTGAGGGCAATATTATGATCGTTGTGCATCAACATAAAGTTTTCGGTATCGTAAATAAGCCCTTCGCCGAAATCGATTCGATTTTCCCCCTCATGATAGAAGCTTTTCATAGCATGCATAATCCGTATCTGTAATTCGGTCAGATCAAACGGTTTGCGGATATAGTCACAGCACCCCGATTTGTACCCCTCTTGCAAATCAGACACATTGACCATAGAGGTGAGAAAAATCGCCGGTATTTTATTTCCCTCTTTACGCAGCGTCCGCAGAAGCTCAAATCCGTTCATTCCCGGAACATTCACATCGAGGAGATAGAGATCGAAGTGGGTTTCATAGATTGCATCAAATGCTCTCTCACCATTGCTGAATCCAAACACTTCAAATCCCAACTCTTCCAAAAATTCGGTGATACTGACACGCAGCATATATTCATCTTCGAGCAATAGTACTTTCATCGTATCTCCCCTTTGATCTCTTTGGTTACTTTATAATCGAGCATAATCCCGATCAATTCCTCTTTGGAATAGGCATTCAACCGTTCACGTGCCTCTTGCAAATAGAGTTCTCGATCTTCCGGAGGAACGGTATCTTTGAGGTAGAGGAGCTCTTTATCGTATACACTTTGAAATTGGGCATTATCGAGCGATTTTTTGACCATGACATCGTAGAGTTCATTACGGGAGAGATGGATCAAAAAGGAGATATCCTCTTCATCCGAATGGGTATAGGTGCTGATCTGCTTTGGAGAGAGGGAAAAGATAAAAGCTCCTATACTCTCCCCTTCACCGTTTTTCATCGGCTCATAAAACAGATAACGCCCGCCGCTAAAAATGACACGGGTTGTTTTCAATGTTTTAAAATTGATCCCCTCTAAAAGTTTTAAATCGCTTTGGGTATATTTCGGATTGGCTAAAATATACTCTTTTCCGATGAGAGGATTCTCTTGCATAAATACGGCCGTTTCGTAAAATCGCTCATCCATCAAAATATACAAATCAATTCCCAAACGGTCAAAATATTCTTGCGTCGATTCGAAAAAAGAGACCACCTCCACAAATCCGACCATCTTCTCGGTATGATAGATAGGAACCGTTGCTTTGACCCCTATCTTTCGACCTACTTCGATAGCGGAGCGGGGTTTTTTATGATTTTGAAAATAGAGGAGATCGGGACGATGAAAATCCAAAGGCATCCCTGCATACGAGTTGTCCCAGCTCCGTGCAAAAATAACATAATCAGAGGTAATAATCTGTGAACGTATCAGCGAATCGGTATGAAGCTTAATCGACTCCATCACCTCCGATAAAATTTCAAACCCCTTCTCTTCATCTTCTTGCTCTAATGCATCGCTGAGGGAAGTGTTTTGTCCCAGTATCAAAGCATAGCGCAATGCGGCAGAGCGCTCTTTTTCGAGTTGCGAATTGAGGGCTAGTGAGAGTTGGTCGCTGAGACGTTCGAGCGTTTGAGAGGTTACTTTACGTTCCAGATACCACAATGTACCGCCAAGAAGAGCCATGATGAGCAAAAATACTCCGGCAATAATTTTTTTATCGGCAAAGAACTCTAACCAGCGATCCATCACAAGTTATCCTTCCGTTTTTTGCCCATTTTATAGACATATGCCAACACTTCCGCAACGGCGGCAAAGAGCATATCGGGAATCGGACGATCAACTTCAACCTCAGCATACAAAGAGCGTGCGAGAGGAGGATTTTGGACGATGTGAACCCCGTTCTCCCGTGCCACTTTTTTAATCTGTATCGCCATATTATCGACCCCTTTGGCAACCACGACGGGAGCATTGTGTTTCGTCTCATCGTAGACTATCGCTACGGCGTAGTGGGTCGGGTTGGTGATAACGACATCGGCGGTAGGGACAGCCGACATCATCCGTTTTCGTGCCGCCTGCATCTGAATCTGGCGAATTTTCGCTTTGATATGCGGATCCCCTTCCATATTCTTCATCTCATCTTTGATCTCTTGGATTGACATTTTCAATTTGTCAAAATATTGTTTACGGACTAAAAAGAGGTCTACGATAGCGTACAGAAAAATGATAATAAGCATAATGGAAGCCAAAATAATCGCCTTATCCCGCAGCCAAAGCATCTGATCGTGCAGGTTAAACAACGCAACCGTCGGCAACTCTTCCATAAAATACCAAAAATAGAGAAACCCGATCCCCAAAGCCGTAAGCGATTTAAACGTTATCTTGAGTGATTCCAGCGCTTTTTGAAGGGTAAAAAGGTTAGCAAATCCCTTGATCGGGTCAAGTTTTGAGAAATTAGGGACGAGAGGTTTGGTCGTAAAATTGAACCCGATTTGCCCAACCGTTCCCAAAACCCCTGCGATAGCGACGACCAGTGAGATAGGTAATGCCATAATGAGGAACTCTCTCATCGTCACGATTGCCATATCCAGCATCAGCTCACGATCCAGAGGCTGATTCATCAAAGAAAAGTAATAGCGAGCAAGATTCAGCATCCGTTCGGCAATAAAAACAAACATCATAAGAAGTGCCAGAATAGCAACGAGCAGTACCACTACCCCGACAATATCCTGACTTTTGGGGACATTCCCTTCGGCACGGGCATCTTCGATCTTCTTGGCGGTGGGTTCCTCGGTTTTCTCTGTGTCGTCAGCCACTTATTAATCCATTTTCATTGACATATCGATCCAATTAGCCTGATGGATCAACGAACCCGTACTAATTGCATCAACACCAGTTTTAGCATACTCTTCTATGGTATCCAGCGTAATATTACCGCTCGCTTCGAGCAATACACTGCTGTGGTGTTCCCATTTGTACTCAACCACTTCACGCAGCGCTTCGGCAGACATATTGTCACACATCACGATATCGGCACCCACTTCCATAGCATGCTTTGCCATCTCTATCGTCTCAGCCTCAATCTCTATCTTCGCGGTAAAGGGTATTTTTACCCGCGCCTCTTCCATAAAAAGCTCTAGATTCGGTATCGTTTTGAGATGGGTATCTTTGAGCATCAGCGCATCATCCAGCCCCATACGATGGTTCGTCGCCCCGCCGATACGGGTGGCGTATTTCTCGAAATTGCGAAGCAGAGGTCGGGTTTTTCGGGTATCGAGGAGTTTCGTCCCATACGGAGCGATCAGATCGACATATTTACGGGTCAGTGTTGCGATAGAACTCGCATGGAGGAGCATATTAAGAAGCGTCCGCTCAATCCGAAGGAGTGTGTGCGAATCGCCGCTAAGCTCCATCAACACCTCCCCTTTTACAAACTTCTCACCGTCTTGTTTGTGCCATGTAATAGTGAACTTTTCGATATCCGACAATACCCGTAGATACGCTTCCCCCGCTAAAACACCGTCACTTTTCGCGATGATCTTCGCACTGGCAGGTAACGCATCGGAAATCCGCGCATACAAATCCCCACGCCCCACATCTTCGGCCAATACTTCACGGATAAATTGTTCGATCATACTTTTCTCATCCTTCTTTGAACTTCTATACTTGTAAATTAAATAATCTCTTGCTTCATTTTTTCAATATCCGATTTAAGCGTCGGAAACTGCTCTTTAATCACTTTCCATACGATCTCTTCATCGATCTCGAAATACCAATGGATCATCTTGTCTCTCATTTTCGCCATTAACGACCACGGGACATTTAGATAGTCTTTCGTAATCTCATCAGGTATCTGTTTCGCCGCTTCACCGATTACTTCGATTTCGCGAACACACGCACTGACGGTTTTATCATCCGTTTTAAATGCTTCGAAATCATACCCTTCGACAAATCGCTCACACTTATCGATACTGCGCAATATATCATCGATATAAAGGACATAATTGCGTTTCATACGGCTATCTTCTCATTCTCAATTTGCTCAAATAATTCAGCTCTGAGTTTTCTACGAGGAACCAAATCGACATCTCTTCCCAATACTGCTTTGATCTTCTCTTCGAGCTCGATAAAACGGAGCAAATCAGGAGTATCGGAAAAATCGACGAGTAAATCAACATCACTGGATATACTCTGTTCACCACGGGCAAATGAGCCGAAAAGAGCAAGTGACGTAATGTGATAGCTTTGCATTATTTCGGGTTTTAAAAGGGTAAGCTTTTGTAAAATAAGCTCTTTTTCATTCATAACCTCACCCTTTCAAAAGTTTTGTCTTATTGTAGCACATTGGGGGATTTGAATCTCATATTACACTTTATTTCTCATTCCAAAGAGTGAAATTTGCCTATTTTGGTTAGAATCTTTTTTTGCTATTTGAATCAACTTTAGAAGGTGTTCTCTAATAATACCCCCTATTCCATTTGCAAGAACCAGATTCCATTCAGCACAAGCCCTTTCTGTTTCCCTATCACCAAGACTTTCTTCATTGACTTCGAATCTAAATCGATGTAATGCATTATCTGCATCTACAATTATTTGATAAAATTCTTTAGAAAATATAGACTCACCCACTGTGGCATATCTTGAAATTATCCGCAATGATTCTTCATATTTACTTTCAACATTATTATAGGGTTCACAAAAATAGCTTGCTCTATTTTGTTCTGCCCAATGTATCAATTCTTCAAATGCATCAATCACTATTTTATATGATTTTTGTCTCTCATCCCATAGTTTTTCTTCTTTGTATCTTTTAAATGCAAATTTCGCACCAAAGAATGCAGAAATAAATCCAATAACAATAGGCAGAATGAATATTTTTGTTATTTCAAACCAATCCAAACTTATTCCCTTTTTATCAATTATTCAACAACACTCACAAAATGAATTTATAACGCCATCATCCTCTCTAACGCGATTTTTGCCCAATACGCCGTATCTTCATCCACTTCGATCTCGTTGATCGGTGCACCCTCCTCGATCGATTTGAGAACATTGTACAAATCTTCGAGTGTCGTCTCATTCATCGTCGGACATTCGGGTTTGGTGGAGGAGAGGATATAGGTATTGGATGGGCGGAGGCGGTTGACCATATTAAATTCCGTCCCTACCGCAACCTTTTGATCCGCTGGAAGTTCCATGATGTATTTGATGAGTTGCGACGTTGAACCGACAAAATCGGCGCGATCACAGATAGCGGGGTCGCATTCAGGGTGAACGGCGATCAAAATACCGGGATATTTGGCGCGGTAAAACTCGATATCCTCGACACTAAAGAGCTGATGGACGGAGCAAAATCCGTCGTAGCAAATGATGTCCGCTTCTTTGGGGTCACTGCCATCACCGATGACGCATGATTTCAATCCCATCATGTTGGCGATATTTTGTCCCAAACAGCGATCAGGGACGAAAAGGATCTTTTTCCCCTCGGCGAGGGCATTGGTAATAATCACTTTGGCATTGGAGCTGGTGCAGACCATCCCCCCCATTTTCCCGACACGGGCTTTTACCGCCGCATCGGAGTTGATGTAGGTGATCGGGAGGATATCGTCCGCTTTGATCCCCGCCTCTTCGAGTTTTTGGATCGATTGATCGTAATAGAGGCCGTCGATCATTTTTGCCATCGCACAACAGGCGACTTTCGGCATCACAACCCGTTTTTCAGGGCTGAGGATTTTGACACTTTGCCCCATAAAGCCGACCCCACAGAAGACAACGAACTCTTTATCATCCGCCATCGTCCGTTTGGCGAGTTCGAGAGAATCTCCCGTAATATCCCCCATCTCAAACACTTCATCGCGCTGATAGAAATGGGCGACGACCGTGACGCTGAGACGGCTTTTAAGATCAATAATTTTTTGTTTTAATTCTTCTGCACTACTATTCAAAATCATTCCTTACTCTCATTAGGATGTTATTATATCTTTTGAAATATAATACCATCCAAAATTTACCAACAAAGAGTCACCTATTATGGATTTTTTATTTAACCTCAATGTTCAGT
>Ga0208246_1000131_pt1 | contig 72233 bp, 74 predicted proteins | sample RifOxyD2_FD_184039 | JGI IMG/M metagenome (GOLD analysis project Ga0208246, IMG submission 184039) | Soil microbial communities from Rifle, Colorado - Rifle Oxygen_injection D2 (SPAdes) | ecosystem: Environmental > Terrestrial > Deep subsurface > Rock core/Sediment | place: Rifle, Colorado... | reverse complement strand
CATTTCTTCTTTACTTACTACAAATCATCAATAATTTTTTTACAACTTTAAGCTATCTCTTTACTTTTATTAACGACTTTTTTCTGTTTTTTAATTGCTAATTTTAAAATATTCATTAATAATTAACAATATTCTATTATAAGTGTCCGAATGATTTTTTATTCATCCATTTTTTGAATAGTAGATTTAATTTTTTTCATAGATGGATCTTTGAGTTTTACACTATGAACCCAAACAGATTTATAGCATCGTCATTATGCATAGTAGCAACATGAAAATCATCTAATAATAAGAGATTAAACCTTGAGTATTTTTTAGTAAATTTGTATATTTTCCGTTTATTCTAGAAATTCTTATATCTTCAAGTAGTGATAGCGTTCTTACATAGTGAGCTAATAGTGCCGTTAGCAAATGCCTGCACGAGGTAGTTTTTTATTGTACCTGTTTTTCTTGTAATAATGATATTCTAGCGAGAGTGTATAAAATTCAATGATGCCAAAGATTGGGTTTGTGATTTATTGAGAGATTGTTCAGGTTTGTAATCCAATATTTTAATTGCTGCTTGCTTATACTTGATTAAAGATATATAAATGTTACATAAAAATGTAATATAAGAAATTTTAACTAAAATTGATGATTTAAATAAGAATTCTGAAAAATATAGAAATCAAGTTTTTAATATAATTTCCACATTAAATGATTTTATCTATGAAAATAAAGAATTTAATAGTGAATAAATTCAAAAATTAATTGAGGAGTTGAGCTTTTTTATCACATTAATGTCTATTTCTATACTACTTGACATTTATATTTCTAGAGCTGTTAGATATGAAGAGGGGGGGGGAAATTCCTTGTTATAATGAAATATCAAGATAATCTTTTATACTTGAATCAAATATTAAAAAAGCTAAACTTGGCAGAATGAATCAAATAAAAAAAACTGTATTTTATGGATATCTATACATTAATCAAAATAGTATGGGAACTATAATGTCTGAAGTTAACGCTCAAAAAAATGAAAAATTTAATGTTTTGTTTTCTAAAACAGCAGTAAAACACCAATAGGTGTATCTGATTATTTTAGAAGAGGAATAGAATATCAATGGAAACTGCATAATAGTTTTAAGCAGCATATCAATCCAAGTTAATTTATGTGACGAATTTTGATTTATGTCTTTGTAGAGTTTGAAGACCATCCAAATACAGTTATAAAACTAAGTCACTTGATATAAAGGTAAATACATAAGGAAGCTCTATTATTAGAAGTTATTAAAAGGTATGTATATGGGATATATCAGATTAAGAATACACATCATGCATATATTCATAATAATATAATTGAATAGGAAGAGATTAAATAATTAACATTTTAAGAGCGTTTGTACAATTTGGGCACAGTGATTTATCTATGACACTTAGTAGATAAAACGTGATGATAAAAAAAGAGCTACATTTTTAGAAAATAAGAGTGTACCTAATGACACCGAAACAACACCGAGTATTAAAAAAGTTAGTTAAAAGTCGCTAATTTAGGGGTTTTAAAAGTTGTGGCTCCGGATACTGGAAGTACCTAAAAAACATATAAAAAACTACAAAAGACCGTAAACAAGGACTTTGTAGCTCTATCAAAATCTCTAAATCTCTTTAAAATTAGTCATTTTTGGGCACACTGCTTTAAATTTAAAAAAAATAAAAATTATAGTTGTTTTTTATAATTTACTTTACTATTTATAACTCTAATAATTAGCACTTCATTATTTTTAAATTTATAAAATAAGAGATAATATTCATATATCAATATTCTACAATCTTTTTTAATATTTTTATTTTTACATTCAATGCCAAGAAGAGGATTTTCTTCTAATAACTCAATATGTTTTTCAAGTTTATTAATATATTCTACGGCTACTGTAGGCTTGTCTTGTGCAATTTTCTCAAAAAGTTCAAATAAATCTTGTTTTGCTAATTCTGTATATTTAATACTATACATATTTAGATTTTAATTCTTTGAAAATTTCCTTGTGTGATTGTGAACATATTTGAGAGTTTAATCCATCATCTACTTTACTCTCTAAATGTGATAAATCATTTTGTATAGCAGTGCTTTGATTTTTTAAATTGTTAAAGCTCTCTTCTATGAATTCAATAAACTTATCTTTATTGCTATGAAACTCATTTAAAAATATATTTTCAACATTTTTATTATCAATATTTAAAGTAAGCATACTAAACTCCTTATTTTCTGTAATTATATCTTGATTTTTTTAATATAATATTCATGTCATGTGTTTTAGCGGCGCTAAACATTTATTATTATGTTACAAAAGTAATATCATAAAATTATATTTAAGATTTTTAGTTATAATTGATTGCCTTATTAATTTAATTTTCATTGTCGTTCCAGCAATGAGTAGAAATAGATTCAGGTACATGTTATAGTATGACTCAGCCCTTGAAAGAATGAGAAATGGTTATATTAGAAATGAATGTTAAAACTTCGTAATAAAATAGAAAAACAATAAGTGAAAATAATAAGGTGTTTTGTGTTTTTTAAAAACTTTTTACGTAATACAACGAAACATGTTCTGAATCTATTCAAAAAAAAGAAGAATTATGAAAATATCCTAATTGATGAATTTCATAATAGAGAATCTAAAATATTTTACAAAAATAATAAAAAAATCATAGAACTATCTCTTTCAAATATTCGTAATAATAAAGCTTACTTTCATAAAGAAATAAGTAAAAAAAATGGTGGAAAAAGAAGACTTTCAATACCAGACTCGTACACGAAAGTTGTTCAAAAGAAAATAAACATACTTTTAACTAAATTTTATCATGCTCCAAAATCAGTTTATGCATTTGTTAAATCTAGTGACAATAAAAAAAATATAGTTACAAATGCTTATATGCATATTAACAAAAAAATAGTAATAAATGTAGATATTGAAAATTTTTTTAATTCTATTAATTTTGGGAGAGTAAGAGGATTGCTTATGTCATATCCCTATAATATAGATAAAGATTTAGCTACAAAAATTGCACAGCTTACTATTTTTAATAATCAATTGCCACAGGGTGCTCCATCTTCTCCTGTAATTTCAAATATGATTTGTTATAAATTGGATAAACAGCTAATGCACCTAGCTAAAGAATATAGATGTATGTATACTAGATATGCGGATGATATAACATTTTCTACTAATGATAAGTACCTTAATCAAAAAGCTTTTTTTAAAGAGTTAAACAAAAAAATAAATGAAAATGGGTTTAGCTTAAATAGCTCTAAAACAAGAGTTCAGAAATATTGTCATTCTCAAATAGTAACAGGATTAAAAGTAAACGAAAAAGTAAACTTAAGTAAGAAATATATAAGACAAATTCGAAGTATGCTCCATTCATTACATAAAGATGGATTAGCTGAGGCATCAGTAAAACATTTCAAATTGTATAACATTGACGAAAAATATAGTAAAGACAAAGAAAAATCATTTAAAAGAATTTTACGTGGTAAAATAGATTTTATGGGCATGGTACTTGGAAAAGAGGATTATAAATATAAAAAAAGTATTTATTTATTTTATTTAGCAACTAATAATTATTTACCATTAAATTATTATCAAAAATTAGAAAAAATGAATTCTGAAGATGAAGACTTTTTAAAATTATCACTTCAGGAAATGTATAGTTCAATAGTTGTTTTTACTGAGGGAGAAACAGATATTACATATTTAAAAGCCGCGCTAAATTTTTTTCATTCTAAAGATAAATTTTTAGAGTTAAAAATTCGCTTTGTTTCATTAGGTGGCTTTCCAGAAGTAATTAAATATCATAAAGCAATATTTTTAACAAAAAATGATAATGTAACTTTAGAACTTAGAGAAAAATTATCACCTTATTTAAATAAGAGCGTAAATTATTATTTTTTACTTGATGCAGATGACCCAGATATTAAAAATTATTTTAACAAAACTTATGTACCAAATTCTTTTTATTTAATTATGGAAAAAACAGATGGCTATATTGAAAAATGTTTTCAAAAGGAGCTAATTAAAGATATTATCAATAAGCATGGATATAAAATTGAACCTGAAAAATCAACAAAACAAAAAGTTACAAATCAATTATTAAATCATTTAAGAAACAATTCTAAAAAGGATGATTTTTTTTCAATTGACTCGTATATTGTATATGCTGAAAAACAAATTTTTAAGACAATATTAGCAAAGTACATTTGTGATAATAAAGAAGTTGATTATAGTGTTTTTAAAGATTTTTTTGATTTCATAATTAAAAATAAAACTAATAATCTAATTCCAACTAAATTATCAATAGATGATGAATATAAGTAAAAAACAATACCAAATTTATAAATAAATTTATTAGATAATATTACAAAAAGGTAAAATTTTTAATATGAAACCTGAAATAAAAAAAAACTTACAACAAATTTTATATGATACTGCTAATGAATTATCAAATATTTCTGAAATTACAGATGAAAATAAACACTTTCTCGTTCAAGAGCTTCTCAAAATCTTTGATACTCATTATAAGCTCATTGATTACATCGAAAGTAATACCATTGAGATTGTTGAAATTAAGAAAATCAAAAAAGATAAATCATATTTAAAAAAATACATATCAGCTTTTGAAAAGAATCTCAAACTTTATATAATCATTAAAGACAGAAAAAACATAAATAAAATGGTCTTAAATATTTTATTATTTGAGTTGTTTATGGAAGATATAGAAAAATTTTACAAACTTCAAAGTGATATACATACATTCTTTTTGGCAAATCCAGAAAATAAGAGAAATTATCAAATACTACAAAAATCTAAAAAAAAGCTTACTGATGTAGAAAAAAAATTTATTTACATGTATGAAACATATGAGTATTTAAAATCTCTTTTGAAGTTTTTTAGATGTCATGCTCTTACTAAAAAAAATATTATGACTTCTCTTTCTATCATGTTATATAAATCACTGATGAAGACTGAAGCAATTTCAAAATATCAGATTAAAGAAATATTAGAAACAATGTTTTTTAAATTAGATGCTCCAACTGTTATAAGAGTAGATGAAATGGATAAAATTTATATAAAAACGGTGGTTGATAAATTAATTATACAAGCTTATCCTAGTTCCAATGATATAGAATCTCTATTGAACTTTGAAGAGATAAATAAAAAATTATTAAAAAAGATAGAAAAATATGAAAATGCTCCATCTGAAAAAATAAAATTTGAAAACTTCATAAAGGATAAAATATCCCCTCTGCAAGGTAAACTAAGCTTATAAAAACTTCTATACAAAAAAATCCCATAAAATAGAGGAAATTTTTTTCTATTAATATTTTTACAATTCTTGCATACTTTCACCGTCTTAAGAACAACCAAAAACAACTAATCGATTAGTTAATCAAATCAAAGGATTAACTTATGTTAACAATAAAAGCAAAAATGTTGCACTTATTTAAAAGTGCTGATTATACAAACCGCGAGACTGGCGAAGTCACACTAGGCAAAAACAAACTGCAACTGCTAATGGAGACACCTCTTAAAAACGGCGGTTTTAAAAATGAGTTGCTTGATATCTCTATACCTCCTGAAAAAGTCCATCTATATAAGGACAAGGAAAACGAAGAGGTTGAAGTTGAAGTGGCACTTATTGGTAAGGCAACTTTTTACGGAATCTAAAAGACCGTAGCAAATGCGTAGGTCTAACAACGAGTAGTGCACGTGGCTTTGCCACAGTGTTTGCTCGAGGCGTTAGCTTTAGCAATTTGCCATCTATTTTATAAAGAATAATCAACAAATTGCTATGGATGAAATTAATAGAGGGGGTTTTAGTAACACCCCCTCTCATAAATCAAGAGAGTAGATATAAAACCCTCTTGAAATTACAGACTCTTAGGAGCTGAAAGGAAATTTACTATGAAAAAAGATGATATAAAAAATATACCTCATATATCTGGTATAGATGCTCTATATTATTTTGCACAAAGCGGTGGCGGATATGATGCCTTTTATGAAAACATCATAGAACAGATAGATAATAAAAAAGCAGAGTTTAACACTCTTAATTATGCTTATGCAGATAATGACATAATAATTACGCTTAACAATATAGATATAAAATACAGCGGTATGGGAAGAGACGGTTTCTTGTGGTTTAATCATGACTTCTTCAGGGTTGGATTTAAAGATAGTGAAAAAGCTCAAAACATTCATAACATCAGAGTTCAGCTTAACGCAATAGGAATCTATACAATAGGTATAGAATCACTTGTAAAATATATAAATACTCAACTACTTTGCGGTGCTCTCTTAAGTACAAACTACTTTCCAGTAACGAGAATAGATGTAAATATGTTTATAGAGCATAACTTTAACTATCTGCGTAAAGAGATGATACTCTCTAAAAAGAAATCTCACTCCGCAAATATTACAGAGCGTTCAAGCGGTTATGAGCTAGAGACTTACTATGTAGGTAAAAAACCGTTTATGCTTAGAATCTATAATAAACTAAAAGAGTTAGAGACATCATCGGAAATAAAAAGAGAGTTGATGCATAACTACTTTGGAGTAAACGGACTTGATATAAATAAACCTATCTTTAATGTTGAGTTTGAATACCACAGAGAGGTATTAAAAAATTATGCAATAGATACCATAGAAGATGCACTAATTCGGTCTCAGAGCTTGTTTGAATTGGGCTGTAATTTGGTAAAAGTTATAGATATCTCAACTCTTACGACAGAGCAGCTAAACTCTTCAAACAAAAGAAGAGCACCTCTATCGCCTATTTGGGAATATATCTCAACACATTATGACAATAAAGAGTTTATGCAGATAACTACACCTCTTGAAAAGATAGAGAAGATATCTTACAGATACTCGCTTGAAGATGCCCGTAAACCTATCAAAAGACAAATTACAAGACTGCTACTGCATGAGAACTCTCCGACACTTCTGTATTTCTATGAACTGCTTCAAAGTGCAGAACAAGATTACAAACTACGACAAAACATCAAAGAGTTTCAAAAAGATAATTCAGAAAATAATAGTGCAATAACTGTTTTAGATAAGTTTGAGGATGATTTGAAAAAATACTCCAATGAGGGATTAATAAACTTTGAAAAAGCACTTTCAAAAGACATGAGAGGCATTATGCCAAATGATGCACTCTATGATGAACTGCTACATAAATATGATGCTATTGACAATGAACTGATACGTCGCGGTATTAGAAAAGTACCGTTTTAGGGGTAGGGCATGAACATAGAATTTGAAAGTTTAAAACTGCTTCCTCAGATGTTTGTCCTTATTGAGAAGCTAAACACTAATTTACAAAACGCCCATACAAAAAGATGGTTAAGCGTTAAAGAGTTGGCGACATATCTTAGCTACTCATCCGATAGAATCTATAAGTTAAAAGATGAGCACTTTATTGAGGGAGAACACTTTTATAAAAAAAGCGGTAAAATACTCTTTGATAGAGTTGCAATAGATTCTTGGGTGGTCGAAGGGAACACACTTGAAACTAATGACACGCGACGGCAAATTGTGGATAACGTTTTACTATCAATCGGTAAGATATAGAAGGACTCTAAATCTTGATGATAATAAGACGAACCGCAAACTTGCCACTACAAAAATAATTCCTGAGATTATCTATAAGCTAAACTCGGGAGCGTTCTTTGAAAAAGAGAAAAATAAAATACCGACGGTTGAAGAGTATGCAGAGATAAGTCTTGCTCTCCATGCAAAAAGCAGAAAAGCATCAACAACTTATGATTATGCTACGGCTATAAAACTGCATATCTCTCCGACTTTCGGTAAAAAACGCCTCAATATGATAAAACCCTCTGATATACAGCTTTGGCAAAACAGACTGCTTGATAAACTAAAACCTAGAAGAGTAAGAAACATAAGAGCAACATTTAATACCATATTTGATGATGCTATAAGAGATGAGATAATAGATAAAAATCCTATCTCTAAAGTTAAAGTTCCTAAACTTGATAAGGTTGAAGTAAAATCATTTTTGCTTGATGAAGTAAAGAAGATAGTATCAACTGCAAAAGATGACATGAAAGCTTTTACTGCATTAGGTTTCTTTAGCGGAATGAGAAGCGGAGAACTGATAGGTCTTAAATGGAGCGATGTTAACTTTGAAAAAAGAGAGATACATATCCAAAGAGCTATAAGAATGGGAACTATATCCACTCCAAAGACAAAAAACTCTATAAGAATTATAGATATACTCGATAATCTGCTTCCATATTTAAAAGAGCAATATGAACTTACTGGAAGTAAAAACTCCTATGTATTCTTAAATGATAAAGATGAGCATTACTATGATATCAAAAGAATAAGAAATACAAAATGGAAAAATCTACTCAAAGAGTGCAATATAGAGTTTAGAACTATATATCAGATGAGACATACGTTTGCAACTATAATGATTGAGAATAATGAAGATATATTATGGGTGTCAAATATGTTAGGTCACACCGATTCATCTATGACATTACAGATGTATGCAAAGTATAGAAAGAGAGAAGATGTTAAAAGAGCTTCATTTTTAGGTAATATCTAAGGGCACAAATAGGCACACTTTGGGCACAGTAAGTAAAAATAAGTCTAGGAAAGCCCGTATTTTAGGGGTTTAAAAGGTTGTGGCTCCGGATACTGGATTCGAACCAGTGACCAAGTGATTAACAGTCACCTACTCTACCGCTGAGCTAATCCGGAATGTTTTAAGAGGTCGAAATTATACTTTATGAGTTTTAAAAAGTCAAGGATTTTAGGCTATTTTGTGCGTTTTCTTTTCTCATTATCATGAGGAATAAAAAATTCCAAATTCCCAACTAGTTTTTTGGATATTTTAGACTCTTTTATTAGTATTTCAAGTCGTTTTTTACTCTCTTCATCGAAGAGCAGATTTATATCATCCATTGTCAACGGTCTTTTATCTAGGGTGTTTAATATCTCTTCATCGTCATAGTTTGAGTTGTTCGGCTCTGCATGTACCCTTGAAGCTATATGTATAGGCAGGGCATTGTCAAAAAGCAATGAAGCATTGTGGAGTTCCTTGTAGCTTAAGGCACTTACATTATAAGCAGGCGGTCTATCAATCGTACCAATGTCAATTCTTGTTACATGTAGCTTTAAAAGGACTTCATTTAGTTTTTGTATCTCTTCTTTTGTATCGTTGATACCTTTTACAAAAAGTATTTCTATGAACAGTTTCCCTTTAAATGTTTTGCTAAATTCGATTACCTTTTTTACTATATTTTCTATTTTGATACTTGGATGAGGTCTGTCTATTTTTTTAAATACATCTTCGCTAACGCCATCAAGTGAAAGTTTAACCTGGTCTAGTTTTAAAAGTGAATTAAAAATTTTATCATTTACCAATGTAGCACTGTTGGTAAGTATCAAAGTTTGAGTCGAGTTTTTGATTTTATTTATCTCATCAATAAGTTCATCAAGATAAGGATATAAAGTAGGTTCGCCGTTTGCCGTAATAGTAATTACATCTATTTTATCATGCAGATGTTCTTTTAATCCGTTAATGATAGTGGAGACTTCTACTACATTTGTCTGTTTATCTGTTGTCGCACTTGGAGCAAGTTCACAGTAAAGGCAGTCAAAATTACATTGTTTTAGGGCAGGGGAGAGGTCTATACCCAAAGAAGAACCGAATCTTCTTGAGTTAATAGGTCCAAAAATTGTTTTCACTTATTTTTTGCTTACTCTATGACATTCAGCAATAAAATGTTTTGCGTTTTCAACAGGTACGTCAGGAAGAATACCGTGTCCTAGATTAAAAATGTGACGAGAACCGCCCATTATTTTTTGCAGAGCTTCTACGCACTCAGTTGTTGCTTCTTTACTATAAAGTCTGCACGGTTCCATATTGCCTTGAAGTACGTATCTATCACCAAGCTTCTCTTTTGCAAAAGACATAGGTGTTGACCAGTCTACACCAAAAACATCAAAATTTCCGTAAACTTTATCTAAAAATGCAGGAATGCCTTTTGGAAACATGATGATTGGAATATGAGGATATTTTGCTTTTAGGTAGTCTGCAATTTCTACCATATATTTCCAAGAAAATTCATCATATTTTGCAGGCTCAATAGCAGCAGCCCATGAGTCAAATATCTGAACAACATCAATTCCCGCTTCAATCTGTTTTTCCATATAAAGTTTTACGACTTCGGTTACCTTCGCTAAAATTTTATGTAAAAGCTCTGGATTTGAGTACATCATTTTCTTACAGATATTGTAAGTTTTTGTACCTTCTCCTTCTATCATATAGGTTGCTAATGTCCATGGAGCGCCAGTAAAACCGATTAGCGCTTTATCTTCTGAGAGTTCTTGTTTTATTAGTTTGATAGTTTCATAAACATAAGTGAGTTTTGAAGCAGCTTCCTCGCCGCCGATTAGTCTGTCTAAATCTGCTTCATTTTTTATAGGGTCATTAAATTTAGGACCTTCACCTTTAATAAATTCCAAATCCATTCCCATCTCATCAGGAACAACAAGAATATCGCTAAAAAGTATAGCAGCATCAACTCCTACAATATCAACCGGTTGAAGTGTTACTTCACAAGCTTTTTTAGGGTCATGGCATAAATTTAAAAAATTTCCAGCTTGGGCACGAACTTTCATATACTCTGGAAGGTACCTACCGGCTTGTCTCATCATCCAAACCGGAGTGTAAGGAGTCTCCTTACCAAAACATGCATCTACAAATATTTTACTCATTTCATACCTTTAAGAATTTTATTTAAATTGATTATTTAGTGACTTTTTCCGACTTTTCCCAAGAAAAAAAGTCCAACTGCTACGGCAGTAATTGATAGCGCAAAGTATAGCATATCTAGCGCACCGTTATACTCCGTATGACCAACTTTTTGAAAAAAACCTACAACAAGTACCATAACGATAACTTTAGAGATTTTATCTTTTAGCTGATCTAGCGAATGTATTGCCAAAATTCTGTTTTCTTCTCCCTCTTCATCTTTAGCTGCATCTATTTCAGATATAAATAGCTCATACAAACCAAAAGCAAAAAGAAGCATTACCACACCGATTAAGTACAAATCAACTGCACCTATAATTCCTGCAACGACATCTTCATGAAAGTTTTCAGGATGAGCATGATTTATATATGTAGTAATTACATATTTTGCAGTTTCATAAATATCAAAGCTAGCAACTATAAATAGTGAGATGGCACCAATAAGCCCAAAAACTACGGCAAGAATAATAATAAATCTTGAACTCCATAAAGTATTTTCAAAAAGCTTTTCAATCATTAACTATTTTTCCTCTTCCATCTCTGCCCATTTTTGAGCTATTCTAACGGCATTTGTAGCGGCACCTACTCTTAAGTTATCTGCAACAATAAATAGATGAAGTATATTTTTAGAGAAGCTATCATTTCTAATACGTCCTACAAAAGTCTCATTTTTTTCCAAACATACAGAAGGCATCGGGTAGATAGATTCTTTTGGAGTGTCTAAAATAACAATATTTGGAGCTTTTCTTAAGATCTCTCTTGCTTCATCGGCATTAACTTCATTTGCAAATGTAAGAGTAAGTGCTTCGGCATGACCTCTTAGAGTAGGAACACGAACACATGTAGCACTTAGAGGAATTTGTTTGTGCATTATTTTGGTAGTTTCATTTACCATCTTCATCTCCTCTTTAGTGTATCCGTTATCCAGAAAAACATCTATTTGAGGAATTACATTAAGTGCGATTTGGTGCTTAAATGCTTTATGTTCACTCTCGCTTAATTTAAAAGTAAAAAAATCTTTCATTTGGTTAACAAGCTCTTCCATAGCAGTTTTTCCAGCTCCAGAAGTTGCTTGATAGGTACTTACATCTACTCTTGTAAGCCCATAAGCTTCATCTAGAGGTTTAAGTGCTTGAACCATTTGGATAGTTGAACAGTTTGGATTTGCAATTATTCCAGATTTTTTCCATTTTGCTATATCGCTAGGATTTACTTCAGGAACAACAAGGGGAATATTTTCATCCATTCTAAAGTGAGAAGTATTGTCTATTACAACAGCTCCGGCTCTTACCGCCGCTGATGCGAATTGCGCACTAACGCTTCCTCCGGCTGAAAAGAGAGCGATTTCGATATCTTCTTCTTCAAAAACGGTATCTGTAAGCTCTTTTATAACAATCTCTTTATTTCCAAACTCTACTTTTTTCCCGGCACTTCTAGAGCTTGCAAGAGGAACAAGTTTATTAATCGGAAAATTAACTTCATGCAAAATTGCAAGCATCTCTTCTCCAACCGCCCCATTCGCTCCAACTACTGCCACATTGTATTTTTTAGACATCTTTTCTCCTTATAACTGATAATTTTTTATTTTTTTAATTAGATTTTCTTTGCTCATACCGAGTATTTCAGATGTTTTGTCAACATCACCGTTTTTTGAATTTAGAACCTCTGCTATAAGCTCTCTTTCCAAACTGGATATGTCTTTTTGAGTGCTTAATCCGCGATGTTCTAAAAAAAGCTCATTAGGTGTTATCTCGTTGCCCTCACTCAAAATAACTGCTCTCTCAACGACTGAAATAAGTTCTCTTATATTTCCAGGCCATCTATATGATAAGAGCTGTTTTTTAGACTCATCAGAAAAATTTTTTAATTCAAAGTTGTATCTTTTACAATTTTGTTCCAAAATTTTATCTGCAATTTGTAAAATTTCGTCTCTTCTTTCTCTAAGAGGCGGAATATTTATGGGTATAGTATTTAAACGATAGTATAAATCATCTCTAAACTCGCCGTTTTTTATCTTATCCAAAAGATTTGCATTAGTTGCAGATACAACTCTTACATTTATTTTAGTGCTTTTAGACGAGCCTAGTCTTCTTATCTCTTTCTCCTGCAACGCACGAAGCAGTTTTGCTTGAACGCTATACGGCATCTCACCTATTTCATCCAAAAAAAGTGTTCCGCCTTCTGCTAATTCAAACTGTCCTGCTTTTGCTTCAGCTGCATCGGTAAAGGCACCTTTTTCAAATCCAAATAGCTCGCTCTCTATCAGGTTTTCCGGAATTGCAGCCATATTGATTGCTATAAAAGGTTTTTTTGCTCTAGGAGAGTTTTCATGTACATAAGAGGCAAAAAGTTCTTTGCCTACACCGCTCTCACCGAGGAGTAAAATTGTTGCATCCGTTTTAGAGGCTTTGTTGGCAATATTTAAAACTCCCTCAAGCGCTTTTGAGTTTCCGAAAAAACCGCTTATACTTTTTTTATCACTTCTTTTGGTTAATGTTTTTTTTACTTTTTGAATTCTATCTTCTCTTCTGATTGCGGTAATTAGAGTGTCCACGTCAAAAGGTTTAAGCAAAAAGTCTTTTACTCCTAGATGAATTGATTCAATTGCTCTTTGCAGCGTTGCATTTCCGGTCATTATAATAACTTCATATTTGCCATCTAATGCTTTTACAAACTCTATACCATCCATACCAGGCATATTTATATCTGTAATAACTAAATCAAAACTATCGTCAATATTTTTTAGCGCGTCTTTTGCATTTTTAAAAGTTTTTATTTCAAACTCTTGATAGTCGCTCATAGCGATTTCAAGAGATTTTCTCATATTGATATCATCTTCAACTATTGCAATTTTCACTAATTTTAGCCTTATTTTAAAGGTGCGATTGTAGCAAAATTATCATTAAAATCGACTTTGAAGCAGGTTGTTTTTAGTGTTAGAATAGTTGTTGAAAAATTTTGTAAGTTAACCGTGCTCTCTTTGTGTTCTACATGTAGTCCAAGTTCATGTATGTACTCTATAAACTCTTGCGAATTTTCAAAAACAAGAGCTTTTAAATCCTCACCGTTTCTATTTTGTAGAATTAGTTCTCTTTGAGGAGTACCTTCACATTTTGTCATAGCACGTGAAATCAGCAGTGTTTCATTGTATATAACCGAGTTTTGAACTATATATTTGTATGAAATAAGGAACTCACTTGCATTTAATGCTAGTGAGTTAAAAATTAATATCGAGCAAAGTCTGAGTGAGAAATTACTATTTCCATCTCTACTTCGCATAGCCCCTCTTTAAAAGTTGTTTCAACAACATTTGCATTTCTTACCATAGCTTGAACATAAGTACGAATAGTAGATCTTTGAACCATCATATTTTTGATAGTATCTTCGCCATCAATACGAACACCTTTTACCTTCTCTGCAATTGCTCTGTAAGCATCGGCAATAGCCGCTCTTTTCGCAAGGGCATAAGCTTGAGCGGGAGAGATAGTGTTCATAGGTGCAACTCCTTGACCTACAACAGATAGATGAATAGAAGAGTTCTTTTTCAAAACCTCTTCTTCTTTTTGAGCAGCTGTTGCAGCTTCTGAAGCTAACCTCTCATCTTTTTCCGCTTGAATTTGTGCAGCTTGAGCTTGTGCTTGTGCCAACATTTCAGCATAAGTTTGCTGCGTAACAGTAGTATCTGCAGGTTTAATAATCTCATCTGCAAAAAGTGATGAAATGCTTAAAAGTAGCGCAAATAATATTGAATATTTCATTGTAAGTTCCTTACCATGGTTTTATGTATGTTTGTAAAGCAATTACTATTCCAACTCATCTGATTCTAGAGAAAAATCATCATCTTCATCTTCAATAGGTTGTTTAGGACAGCGAGAAACATTTGCAACATCATCGCCTTTTACTATATAAACACCGCTAGTGTTTCTGCTTGATTTAGATATAGTCTGCATATCTACTCTTATCATTTTACCTGCTTTTGTCAGGGCCATCATGTCCATACTCTCATCAACCATTAGACAGCCTACTACATGTTTGCCTGTTTTTGGAGTCATCTTCATCGCAATTACTCCTGAGCCACCGCGATTTGTCAAGCGATATTCTCCTGCATCAGTACGTTTTCCGATACCTTTTTCGCTTACAACCAATATTTCCTGCTCATCGCTTGAAATAATATTTGCGTCAACCACAACATCATCTGCATGTTTAAATTTAATACCTCTGACGCCTCTTGTATTTCTACCCTGATCACGTGTTTTTTCCATATCGAATTTAATACATTGAGACATTTTTGTCATTATAAATAGATATTTGATGCTTTTGTCCGCAATTTTAGCAGTAATAATTGAGTCGTCATCATCAAGTAAAATGGCTTTTACTCCATTGCTTCTGATATTTGAGAATTCGCTTAAGTTTGTTCTTTTCACAATACCTTTTTTAGTAAAGAATACTAAAGATTTCTCTTCGCTAAAGTCCGTAGTCGGATTTATGGACTGAATTTGCTCTTCTGCAACAAGGTTAAGTAGATTTACTACTGCTTTGCCTTTTGCTGTTCTGCTTCCCTCTGGAATGCGGTAAACCTTTAGCCAATGAAGCTGACCGCGGTCTGTAACAAATAAAAGAGTATCGTGAGTGTTACATGTAAAGAATCTCTCAATAAAGTCATCTTCATAAGTAGTAACGGCTATTTTGCCTTTGCCGCCTCTTTTTTGTTTTTCATATTGAGCAAGCGGAACTCTTTTTATATATCCTCTGTGAGTTATAGTTACTACCATTGGCTCGTTAGGGATTAAATCTTCTACGTCTATATCATCGTAGTCATCTTCAATGTCGGTACGTCTAACGTCGGTATATATAGATAGAATTTCATCAAACTCTTGGTCAATTATTCCATGTAAAATCTCTTCGCTTTTTAGAATTGACTCCAAATATGTGATAAGCTCAAGAAGTTCACGAAGTTCATTTTCAATTTTTTCGCGCTCAAGACCGGTAAGTCTTCCTAAACGCATATCAACAATGCTTTGAGCTTGAATAGTAGTAAAGTCAAATTCAGATACTAAGTTATCTCTTGCTTCTTCAATATTTTTGCTTGATTTGATAACTCTTATGATTTCATCTATAATATCAAGAGCTTTTTTAAGACCTTCTAGTATATGCGCTCTTGCTTTTGCCTTTTCAAGGTCAAAAATCGTACGGCGAATAATAATAGTTTTACGGTGATTTATAAAGTGTTTTAAGATATCTATGATTCCAAAAATTCTAGGCTCTTGGTTTAAAATAGAGAGCATGATGATACCAAAAGTAGTCTGCATGCTTGTCTGCTTGAAAAGATTGTTAAGAACTATCTCGCTCATAGCATCTTTTTTAAGCTCTATTACGACGCGGATACCCTCACGGTCAGACTCATCGCGAATTTCCGAAACACCCTCTATCATTTTGTCTTTTACAAGATTTGCAATATTTTCTATAAGACGAGCTTTGTTTACTTGATATGGGAGTTCGTCTATAACTATAACGTCTCTGTTGCCTTTTTTCTCTATGTGAGTTTTTGCACGAACTTTTATACGGCCGCGTCCTGTCTCATATGCATCCATTATCCCTTTTTTGCCAAATATTGTTCCGCCTGTTGGAAAATCAGGTGCTTTAATATGCTCCATCAGTTCTATAAGCTCAATATCCGGATTTGCAAGAAGTGCTTTTAACCCGTTCATTATTTCCGTAGGATTATGCGGAGGAATATTTGTTGCCATACCTACGGCAATACCGGAAGAGCCGTTTATTAGAAGATTCGGCACACGTGTAGGCATAACATCAGGCTCTTTTGTAGTAGCATCATAGTTGTCTATCATGTTAACGGTATTTTTTTCTAAATCTTTTAGAAGTTCTCCCGCATATTTTGTCATTCTAGCTTCAGTATAACGCATTGCAGCAGCAGAATCACCATCAACAGAACCGAAGTTTCCTTGTCCGTCAACCAGTTCCATTCTCATTGAAAAATGTTGAGCCATACGAACTAGTGCATCATAAACGGCAGTATCCCCGTGCGGGTGGTATTGACCAATAACGTCACCGACAATACGCGCAGATTTTTTAAATTTTGATCCGTGAGAGAGACTTAGTTTGTCCATCGCATAAAGGATTCTTCTATGAACAGGTTTGAGTCCGTCGCGAACGTCGGGTAATGCACGTCCTACTATTACACTCATAGAATAGTCAAGATAGCTGTTTTGAAGAGTCTCTTCAATATTTATAGTTTGTATATTATCATTGTTTAGCAAGTCGCCCATATAAAACACCTAGTTTAAAAATTAAAATCTTTTTATGATATCTGAATGTCCCTTAAGCTTTATGGAAAATATATTAAAATAGAGGGAAAATATTTTATTTGTGAATTGCCGAGACGTTGTTTTATAAAGTGAAGTTATTGATTAATAATTAATCAGTTTTTTGCCTATCGTAAAATATTTTGCTAGTATAATTTGAGCAGATAAACTAAAAGGATAAAAAATGAGAAAATATCATTTGGCTTTACTATTAATTCCGTCTTTGGTCTTTGCCGAGGATTCGCTTAGCAGTGGAAATACTGCTTGGATGCTTGTTGCTACTGCATTTGTTATGTTAATGACACCGGCAGGTCTTGCACTCTTTTATGGAGGGTTAACACGTAGCAAGAATGTATTAAATACAATAGGTATGAGTTTAGGTGCATATGCGGTAGGAACATTGGTATGGGTTTTAGTAGGTTATTCAATTGCTTTTGGAAGCGGAGATATTATAGGAAGCGGGAAAGTGCTTCTGAATGGAATTACTTCAAGTACTTTAAGCGGTAGTATTCCTGAGCTTCTTTTTGTAGCATTTCAAGGTACTTTTGCAGCTATTGCAGTGGCAATTGCGAGTGGCTCTATGATAGAGCGTGTTAAGTTCTCCACATATATGGTTTTTGCAGCTTTATGGATAGTAGCTGTTTATGCACCTGTAACTCACTGGGCTTGGGGTGGAGGTTCTACACTTAACTTTGGAGAGATGGATTTTGCCGGAGGAACAGTTGTTCACTTAAATGCGGGTGTGGCAGGTTTTGTTGTAGCTATGATTTTAGGACGCAGAAGAGATTACGGTAAAACGGCGATTAAACCTTTTTCACCTGTTTTAGTCTCACTCGGTGCTGCACTGTTATGGTTTGGATGGTTTGGTTTTAATGCCGGGTCTGAGTTGGCAGCTGACGGTGTTGCAGCATCTGCATTTTTAGTTACAAATGTGGCGGCTTCACTTGGAGTAATAGGTTGGATAATAGTTGAGTGGCTTGTTTATAAAAAAGCTACTATCGTAGGTGGAGCTTCAGGTGCGGTTGCAGGTCTTGTGGCAATTACTCCTGCTTCAGGTTCAACAGGCGTTGAAGGTGCTATTATAATAGGTTTAGTCGGCGGTATTTTAGGTTTTTGGGGTGTTGCAAAACTTAAAAATATGTTTAAAGTTGATGATTCACTAGATGCTTTTTGGATACACGGATTAGTTGGTATCTGGGGTTCAATAGCGACGGCTTTGTTTATTGCTCCCTATGCACTAAAAGAGGATTATAACATGGCTTCTCAGCTTGTAAGTCAATTTCAGGCAATTGGGTTAACAATAGTGTATAGCGGTGTTGTAACTGCAATAGTTTATTTTATAGCGTCTGCAATAACAGGCGGAGGCAGAGTTGATGATGAGTCTGAAAACAGAGGTCTTGATGAGACAATTCACGGAGAAAAAGCATTAAATCTATGATTTGCTTAAAACCACAAAAATGGTTACAATTTTAAACTTAATTTGGAGATATTATTATGAAAAGAGTAGAAGCGGTTATTAAACCATTTAAATTAGAAGATGTAAAAGATGCTTTGGCTGAAATCGGAATTACGGGTATGACTGTTAGCGAAGTTAAAGGTTACGGTCGTCAAAAAGGGCATAGTGAACTCTATCGCGGTGCGGAATACGTTGTTGACTTCTTACCTAAAATCAAGATGGAGATGGTAGTTGACGATGGAAATGTTGAACAAGTTGTCAGCACAATAGTTGAAGCTGCAAGAACCGGTAAAATAGGTGACGGTAAAATATTTGTGAGTGATGTTGAGAGAATAGTTCGTATTCGTACAGGTGAAACTGATAGCGAAGCTATATAATTATTATAATGCCAAAGGAGTTTATCTCTTTGGCATAGATATTTTTTAAAATCTTCATATTGATTAAAAATTAATCAATTTTAAAAACAATAAGACTCTTCATACGATATAATGCTTCCTTCAAATTTTAAAGGATATCTACATGTTAGAAGCAGATTTCAAATACATCCTCGATACTTTTTTTACACTTTTTACAATGGTGTTAATCATCTTTATGGTACCCGGTTTTGCAATGTTAGAAGCCGGATTGGTTCGGACAAAAAATGTCTCCGCCGTTCTTACGATAAATGTTATGATTTATGCAGTAGCTTCACTTGCTTTTTTACTTATTGGTTACAAACTTGCTTTTGGAAGCTGGGATAGTACTTCAAGCAGCATTTGGGCTATTTTTATGTTTCAGATGGCATTTGTAGGCAAGACGGTAAATATTATGAGTGGCGGCGTCAGCGAGAGAGTTCGTATTATTCCATTAGCTATTTTTACGGTTATTATGGGCGCTGTTATATATCCTCTTGTAGTAAATGTAAGCTGGGGTGCCGATATGATAGCAGGAACCATGTTTGATATTAACATGTACGATTTGGCAGGTTCGACTGTTATTCACTCAACCGGCGGATGGGCACTTTTAGCGGCAATAATGATTATAGGACCTAGAAAAGGACGTTATCAAGACGGTAAGATAAAAGTAATTCCTGCTTCAAATATTCCTCTCGTAGTTCTTGGTGCCCTTTTGCTATGGATAGGATGGTTTGGGTTTAATGGTGGGAGTGTAGGCTCAATCTCAAGTATAGAAAAAGCAGATATAGTAGCAAAAACGATTATGAATACAAATACTGCCGGACTTGCCGGTGCAATAATCGCCGGTTTTATCATGTACTTCAGATACAAACTTCTTGATATTACTATGATATTAAACGGTGCTTTGGGTGGGCTTGTCGCAGTTACGGCCGGACCTGATTTATATGACATGTACACACCAATTTTGATTGGATTAGTCGGTGGCGCTTTAGTAGTTTTTGCCGTTCCTATTTTTGATAAATTTAAATTAGATGACCCTGTAGGAGCATTGTCTGTTCATTTAGTTAACGGAATATGGGGGACTTTGGCAGTCGGTATATTTGTAGATAGTATATCTTTTATGGCTCAATTAAAAGGAGTTGTACTTGTGGGAATTTTTGCCTTTAGCGTCTCATTTGTAGTTTTATATATAATTAATAAAATTTCAAGATTTAGAGCAAGCGATGACAGTCAGGTTGAGGGTATGGATATAAATGAGTGTGGAGTAGAAGCATATCCTGAATTTAAAAGAGCAATCTAGAATTTAGGAATATTTTAACGACGATATAACGATTATTTTGCTAACATTGTCTTATGATTAGACATGGCAGTTCGTTTATTATTTCGCTTATTATCCACTCCTCTTTGCTTTTATTTGTTTTGTTTATGTGGCAAAACAGTTCTGAAGTTAAAAAAGTACAAGAGGATAAGATTTGCTTAAAGCTTTGCAGTGTAGAAGCAAATGAAAAAACAGTTCAAGAGCCAAAAGAAATTATTGAACCTGAACCAAAAAAGCCTCAATCACCAGAACAAAAACCAATCCAAAAACCTAAAAAAAGAGAGATAGTAAAGCCTGCTTTCAAACCTATCCAAGAGAAAAAAATAGAGCAAACTAAGAAATCAGAACCTGAAGAGTATCAAGAAATTATCAAAGAAACGCTAGTATCATCTCCTTTGCTAAAAGAGATATCAACAAATGAGAAAACTCCTCAAAACACTCTATCTGAGTCGCAAACGAAAGATTTAGCAGTTGATAAAAAGACCCAATCGGATGAATATATAAAAGTAAATATGCAAAAAATATCACAGTTGCTTAAAGAGAATCTCTATTACCCTATGAGTGCTAGAAAAAGAAATATTACCGGTTTTGTAAAGATAAAGTTTACTCTAAAAACAAATGCACAAGCTATTAATATAAACATAGAAGAGTCAAGCAGTGATATTTTAAGCCGTGCGGCAATAAAAACTATAGAGGGGCTTAGCGGAAAATTTCCAAAGCCAAAAGAAGAGGTTACTTTAAGCACTGCAATAGAGTATGATTTAAATTAGCAAAAACATAATGAAATTGATGTTAGTCAAATGTCTTTTAATTTCTTCGTGTTATACTCAATAAATAACATTAATTAAATTTAACATATAAGGAAGAAAAAATGTCAATTAAATTAAACAGTACTTTTTCTTTAAAAAAAGTGAATTTTGCACTTACTCTTTTCCTCATTGTCATAATTTCAGGTACATTTTTATACACATATAGTGTTGCTAAAACTTCTTTTAAAAAAGAGCATATATCACAGATTAAAGGGGATATTTTAGAGCTTGGATATCTAGTATCTAAGTTTATTGAACGAGAAGGAATGCAGAGCTCACTAAATTTGCTCAATAAAAGTCTTCATACACATAAGGAATATCAGACGTTATCTATAGCGTTAGAAGATAAAATAGTAGTTTCAACCGATGCAAAAATGATAAATACAATCTATAAAAATGGACTGCATATTGATAGGATAGATAATGACTCTTTACATGAGGATATTATTTTTTACCGTGATTTTAGTTACTTCAATAAAGATATGGAGATAAAATATAATTTAATAATTGATTTAAATGATGAGTATCTTAAGTCTTCTGAAAAAGAGGTTCAAAACTTAGTCGCTACTTTTGTACTATATTTTGTTCTTATAATAGTTGTTTTTCTCCTCTTTTTATATTTTTTAAATGTCTATCCTATTATCAAGTTAAATAAACAGATTAGAACTCAAGATTTTTCTCCGGTGGATTTCCTCATAGAAGAGCATTTCTTTATATACCAGCTGTTTGAAAAAAAATATAATGAGATAGCACTTTTAAACAAAACGTTAGAAGAGAAGGTAGCACAAAGGACTAAAGAGCTGTCAAAAACAAATGAGCTTTTTAAAGAGGCTCAAAAATTGACTCGTATCGGAAATTGGGAATTTGATACACTCAAAAACAAACTTATTTGCTCGGATGAGATGTATGAAATTTTTGGACAAGATAAAAAAGAGTTGTTGTCCACTTATGACTCTTTTTTAAATTGCATTTATGAAGATGACCGCTCTTTGGTAAATGATTCTGTTAAAAAAACATTAACAACAAAAGAACATCACTCAATATATTACAGAGTGATTTTACCAAACGGTGAACAAAAAGTTGTTTATGAAAAGGCAAGAGTTGAGTTTGATGAGGAGAATAATCCTACAAAAATACTTGCAACTGTGCAGGATATTACCGAGAGGTATAAAAGAAACAGAGAACTCGAACTTCAGTCAAAACTTCTCAATGCGGTAACAGACTCTATCTTTGTCCATAACTTAGACGGAAGCTTTGTGTATGTTAATGAAGCGGCTTGCATCGATAGAGGATATACAAAAGAGGAACTTTTAAGTATGAAGGTTCAAGACCTTGATTATCATGATGAAAAAACAGGTAATGAGGTATATAAAGAGAATATAAAGAAAATTCAAAAAGAGTTAACGGAAAAAGGCAAAGTTATTTTTGAAGTTTCACATAAAACAAAAGATGGGCGTGTTATTCCTTTAGAGGTAAACTGTAGAACGTTTAAAGAGGATAATAAAAGTTATATTATAAGCATAGCCCGTGATATCAGCAAAATAAAAGCTATGTATAAAAATATTGAAATATCCGAAAAGCAGTATAGAAATTTGGTTGAAAATTCGCAAATCGGAATATTTAACACAAAAATTTCAGGCGATATAGTCTATGTAAATGATGCAATTTTAAAGATAATGGGTTATGTGTCACAAGAAGAGATTAAAGATAAAAATATTATACATGCATATAAAGAATCTTCTCAAAGAGACTATTTCGTAAATGAGTTGGTCAAACACAAAAAAGTTGAAAAAATAGAACTTGTTTTATTAACAAGAGAGTCGCAAGAGAAAAACGTGCAAGTGAGCGCACATCTTGAGGGAGATATAATTTCAGGAATATGTACGGATATCACGGAGTCTAAAAAAGCGATAGATGAGATTAAAAAACTCTCAAAAGCCATAGAGGAGATAGACGACATAATCATAATTACGGATGTAAGAGGAGAGATTACCTTTGTGAATGATGCTTTTGTGAGACACACGGGCTATAGCCGCGAAGAGAGTATAGGTCAAAATGCTTCTATTTTAAAATCTGGCAGACACGATAAAGATTTTTATAAAGAAGTATGGGACACTCTTGTGTCGGGAAATTCATTTCGAGGACTTTTTATAAACAGAAAGAAAAATGCAGAACTCTACTATGAGGAGACTACTATCTCCTCTATTAAAAATGATGATGACGAGATAACTGCATTTATATCAACCGGAAAAGATATTACGCAAAGAATCGAGATGGAGAAAAATCTTGAAAAACTGGCAACTACCGATAAATTGACAGGTATTTATAACAGACATAAATTTGAAGAGATATTTAACCTTGAGCTTAACCGTGTACTAAGATATGAAAGCCCTCTTACCCTTATAATGTTTGATATTGACTACTTTAAAAAAGTTAATGACACTTATGGACACGATACCGGAGATTATGTTTTAAAAGAGATAGTAAATATTGTAAAAGAGAATATTAGACACTCCGATATATTTGTAAGATGGGGCGGAGAGGAGTTTCTTATTTTATCTCCTGAAACAGACTCTTTAAGTGCTGCTACTTTGGCTGAAAAACTAAGAGAGGCTATTGAAGCAACGATGTTTGACAAAGTAGGCAGCGTTACATGTAGTTTTGGAGTCACTTTTTATAAAGATAAAGAGAGCGCAGAGAGTTTTATAAAACGAGTTGATGATGCACTTTATATGGCAAAAAATAAAGGTAGAAATACGGTGGTTGATATATAGTGTTTTTAGATTGTTTTGACGTCTTGGCTCGGTAAATATTAAAGAGAGAGTAAGTGGTGACCCCGAGGAGAATCGAACTCCTGTAACATGGATGAAAACCATGGATCCTGACCGCTAGACGACGGGGCCACTCTATAGCGTTTTTATATAAATGGTGTCCTGTGATGGATTCGAACCATCGGCCACCTCATTAAAAGTGAGATGCTCTACCAGCTGAGCTAACAAGACATGTTTAGACCTCAAACCTACTGTTTGTGGACGCGAATTATAGACAAATAGAATATATATGTCAAGAAAAAAACTGCTAAATTTTGAAATTTATTCACATTCTATTCATATGTTGAATGTATCATTGAACAGCTAAAAATAAAAGGTTTAATTCTTAGATGAAAATTTTGATAGTAGAAGACGATAAAAAAATAGCCTCTTTTTTAAAAAAAGGCTTAGAAGAGGAATATTTTACAGTTGACATAACCGATAACGGCGACGAAGCGCTCTATCTTGTAGAATTTAACGGGTATGATGTCATCATCTTGGATATAATGATAGAGGGTAGCAACGGGTATGAAGTGTGCAAAAGTATAAAAAGCAAAAAGATATCCGCTAAAAGTATTGAGAGTGTGGGGAGTATATTTAGCGTAATTTTTCATAAATAATTCATTTTAAAAATATGAAATCTCACAAAATATATGAGAGATTTTAGCTGATAAAATTTAGATATATTTTATACTAAAAAGGTATCATAAAAAGTTTAATTCTGGGGAGAAAATATATGAAGTTTTTTAACATGTTAATCATGACTGCCGCCGTTCTTTTTGCGTCGGATAATGGTTATTCGACAAAATCTAACTGGCTTATGGATATTGATTCAGCTAATGGCAGGTTCGAGGCGGTGCAGAAGCAATTTAGAGGATTTGATACGGCGATGATGGAAGTCGGATATAGATACGAGAGTGTCAAAAAAGCCGTTGATGAAAAAAACTATGAGCTGGCACTTTATCATTGGCAAAAGATAAAAACAGCCATGCAAAACGGTTACGTAAGAAGACCTGCGAGAGAAGAAGCCAGTCGAATCTACTTTTTAGATAACACGTACGAAGAGTTTAAAAAGATGCTTGTGTCACAAAACGATACGAAAATAGAAGAGAGATTTAGCTATGTTAAAGACTCTTGCAATGCTTGCCATATAAATCAAAAAGTAGGGTTTATAACGGTTAAGTAATTTACATTTGTTTTATCTGCCGTTTTTTTGACAATTTTATCTTTAATAGGTTAAAATGTGATAAATTTATTATAAAAGGGTTTTAAGTGGAACTGTTTATTATTGCTTTTGCATCATTTATTGCTGCACTTCTTACTTTTTTTAGCGGTTTTGGGCTTGGCACCCTTCTTATGCCTGTAGTTGCTATCTTTTTCCCGCCTGCCGTTGCCATAGCTATTACCGCGGTTGTTCATTTTGCCAACAATATATTAAAGTTTTTTTTAGTAGCAAAAAATGCAGATACTAAAGTTTTATTATATTTTGGTCTGCCTGCCGTAATTTTTGCTTTTATGGGTGCTTATTTATTGGGATTCTTATCAGGGATAGAGATACTTTATGAGTATAAACTATTTGATAAAAGTTTTGTTGTTACTCCAATCAAATTTGTTATAGGCGTTTTGATACTCTTTTTCGTACTCCTTGAGTCGCTCCCTTTTTTTGCCGATATCGCGTTAGATAAAAAGTATCTTCCTATAGGCGGTGTTTTAAGCGGTTTTTTCGGCGGATTGTCTGGAAATCAAGGAGCTTTTAGAAGTATGTTTTTACTAAAAGCCGGGCTTAGTAAAGAGAGTTTTATAGCTACGGGCGTAGTTCTTGCTGTAATGGTTGACAGTGCTAGGATGATTATATACGGCGAGAGTTTCTTGCAAGAGGGCGACATAGATTGGTGGATGGTATTTGTCGCTACCGCGGCGGCTTTTTTAGGAACGTTTATCGGTAATAAACTCTTAAAGAAAATCTCTATAGAGTTTATACGCCTAGTTGTTTCAGGATTGCTAATTGTTATCTCTTTTGGGCTTATAAGCGGGATTATATAATACATCAATGAATAGCTTTGATTTTGAATATCCATACCTTCTGCTCTTTATTTTCCCGCTGCTTTATTGCATGTATAAATGTAAAGAATATCTAAAGCCTAGATATTTTGTACATTTGCATTTTTTATCAGCCAAAAAAAGTTTTCCAAAATTAGAGTGGTTATTAAAGATAATCATATTTTTGTTGTTGTGTATTGCCCTTTCCTCTCCTATAATAGTCGATAAAATAAACCCGTTAAACAGACACGGCAAAGATATACTCTTGGCAATAGATGCAAGCGGTTCTATGAATTCATCCGGATTTGATGCACAAAATGAAGTAAGTGGCGGTGAGAGACTCTCAAGATTTGAGATAACAAAAAAAATTGCAACAGAGTTTATAGAAAAAAGGCAAGAAGATAATGTCGGTATAGTTTTATACGGAGATTTTGCTTTTATCGCATCGCCTATAACTTATGAAAAAAATATAGTCGTTGAAATGTTGGGATATCTCACTCACGGTATGGCAGGACAAAATACTGCTATAGGCGAAGCGATAGCCATGGGAGTTAGAGCTTTTAAGCACTCAAAAGCCAAATCAAAAATAATTATTCTTTTAACGGACGGCGAGCATAACAGCGGTGCAACCTCCCCGAAAGATGCAATCGCACTTGCAAAAGATAAAAATATAAAGATATACACGATAGGCATAGGAAACAAGGGCGAAGCCGATGAAGCGCTTTTGAAAAAGATTGCAAATGAGAGCGACGGAGAATTTTTTAGTGCAGCCTCTGCAAAAGAGCTTCAAGAAGTGTATGAAAAAATAGATGAGACGGAATCTTCAAAAATAAAAAGCAGAGAGTATCTTTTGAAGGATTATTACTACTTTATATTTTTGCTTTTGGCATTGGCGGTTTTACTCTATCTTCTTTATAGAGAGGCAAAAAAATGAGCCTGTTATATCCGCAATTTTTATGGCTTTTGGTTCTATTTTTACCTTTTTTCGTAAAAAAAGACTTCAGAGAGTTTCGAGTTGTATTTTACGGCTACATGTTAAGTGCAGTTTTTATAATCATAGCACTTAGCAGACCCGTAATAGAACAAGAACCTATAGAGTCAAAACAGATACTTAGCGATGTAATCATAGGAGTAGATTTGTCTTACTCTATGCAGACAAGTGATATAGAGCCGACAAGATTGTCTTATGCGAAAGAGATGCTAAAAAAGCTTGTTGAATCGGAGCAAAAAAGCAGATTTGCCGTTTTAGGTTTTACGACAAATGCTATTGTTTTATCGCCTTTGACCGAAGATAAAGAGCTTTTGCTTCATCTTTTTAACGCGCTGGATGATAAACTCATTATTACAAAAGGCAGCAGTATTATGTCGGCACTAGAGCTTGCAAGGAAGATGTCAAAATCAAAAAATCCGACCGTTGTGCTATTTAGCGACGGAGCGGATGAGCTTGGTTATGAAGCAGAGGCTATGTTTGCCAAAAAAAGCAACCTTAGAGTAAATATCTTTATGACTGCTTCAACAATGGGCGGAACGATGAGGCTTGAAAACGGCGAACTATTAAAAGATGAACTAGGCGATATAGCTATAAGCCGAGAAAACAGTGCCGTAAAAGAGATAGCAGATGCTACGGGAGGAGTCTATACGAAAGATTTTGATACACTTTTGGATGCATTAAATTCTCAAAAATCAAAAGATAAAGAGAGTAAAACATTAATAGTAAGGAATATGGAACTTTTTTACTATTTCGTATTTCTGGCAATTGCTACATTTTTGATAAGTGTAACCACGTTAAAGAGATATGTAGTAGCATTTTTGCTTCTTTTTGGCATACATGTAAATGCAAGTCAAAATATGGACTATTTTAAGGCTGCGACACAGTTTTATAAATGCGGTGAGTATGAAAAAGCACTGCAAAGTTATGAAAAGGTAAAATCAAACGACTTGCAGACAAAATCTATAATTTATTACAATATCGCTAACTCACTGGTTAGGCTTCAAGAGTTTGAAAAAGCAAGAGTGGCGTACCTAAAATCATTGACGCTTTTTTACTCGAAAGAGGCGTATGAGAACATGGAATTTATAAAAGATGTCGGCGAAAAAAAAGAGATGAGTACGGGGCAACAACAAGCCAAAGAGAAATCTGCACTTGCAAAAAAAGAGCAGAATCAAAAAAAACAAAAAGAGGGGGGTGGCTCAAATATGAAAGTAGATGCAGCTGCTAGCAGTGCTTCGGATGACGGCAAAAAAAGCGAATCAAAAGAACAAACAAGTTTAAATAGTTCCAAAGCAAAACTAAGCTCAAAACAGTATGAGTTAATAAACAAAAGGGGAGTCAATGAGAAAAAGCCTTGGTAAAATTTTTTTAATACTGTTTTTATTTTTACATGTAGATATATTTGCATCTGTCTATGAATGGAGTGCTTCTGCAAACAAAACATCCGCTTATGTAAATGAGGCAATTTATCTTAAATATGTCTGCACTTTTAGCGATACTTCAGAGCTATACACTATAGAGTTTAAACCGGCAGGCGACTATGAAAAATATCTGCTTAAAAATTTAAGACAGAGCGAAAATATAGTTGATGGAAAAAGAGTCAACAGTTATGAGTTTATAGCATTTGCAAAAAGAGCAGGGGAGATAAGCTTTGATTTTGAAGCTCTAATGAAAAAAACGACAAAAGATTCTATAGAAAATACCGTAATCGGAAGAGATAATATGCAAAAAGAGGAGTTTGTAAAAACTATTGTTAAACAACAAACTCTTACTCTAAATATAAAAGAGACAAATAGTTCATTAATTGGAAATTTTAGTTTAGAGCTAAAACAAGAAAAGAGCGAAGTTAAAGCTTATGAACCTTATCATCTACATGTAGTGATAAAAGGAGAGGGCAATTTTGAAGCAATACAACCTCTGAAATTTGAGATAGAGGGAGTAAAAGTTTTTGCTGAAAAAGCCGTTACGGAAGCAGTGTTAAGTGAAAATGGAGAAAGAGGAGAGTGGAGTCAAAAGTTTGCTTTTGTAAGTGATCAAAATTTTACAATCCCAAAGGTGGAGATAGAGTACTTTAATCTCTTGGAGAAAAAAAGCGATATTTTGGTTTTAGAACCGATACATGTACATGTAGAAAAAGGCTTTAGCAAAGAGGAACTCCTTGATAACGTGAAAGATGAGAGTTTTAAATTTAACTACTCTTACTTATACTACATGTTGATTTTTATAGCCGGTTTTTTAGCGGCAAAAGTAAAGATAAACAAAAAAATAGTAAAACAGAGCGAAGATGAAGAGTTTAAGCAAAAGATACAAAATGCAAAATCGCTTAAAGAGCTGATGCTTATTTTGGCGCTTAAAGATTCAAAAAAATATGATAGTCTGATTTTAGATATAGAACAAAAGAGAGCTGTCTCGCTTAGGGATGCAAAAAAGATAAGTATGTTAATATGATATTAAACAAAAGGCTACCTATGAGTGGATCTAAGTTACATGTAGTACAAAGAGCCGTTGTGTTTTTAAGTATTGTTATAATGTTAGGCGGCTGCTCACAAAAAGTGGCGATTCGTGTTCTTGAGCCTTCCGAGATAGAGAGAGCCGCATTAACAAAAAAGCTTAGTGTTTCAGAGTTTAATAATGATACCATAGGGCTTTCAAACAAGATAGAAGCGCAGCTTGCAAACAAAAAAATAGATAATAAAAGCTACTTTACTATGATTAGCAGAAAAGATTTTAAAAAAATCATAGATGAGCAGAAAATTCAAAACAGCGGATTGATAAATATTTCGGATGCGGTTGAGGTAGGCAATCTAATAGGAGCAGAGGCGATAATATCCGGGAATGTTTCAAATGTTACGTCAAACGACACTCACTATCTCTCGGAGCGAATCAGTTGTGCCGATAACAAATGCAAAACATATACGACTTATAAAGTCCGTTGTACCAAAAGAGTTGTCGGTTTATCTGCCGAAATACGTATGATTGACGTTGCCAAAGGGGATATAATCTACGCTGACACTATCGGTAAAACATCTGAATTTTCCCACTGCAGTGATGACTCTGTGGCACTTCCCTCGGCAGAGATGGCGGCACAAAGATTGGCTGAAAAAATTGCGACCGGTTTTACATATAAATTAACTCCGTATTATCGTTATGTTGAGGTTGTATTACTAGAAAAACCGGATATAAAGTATAGTGACAAAGAGGAGAAGCTTTTGAAATTCTCTTTGGAGTATATTAAACAAAACAGATATGATAAGGCAGAGTTTTATTTAATTGAGTTGATTGACTCAACCAAACAAAAGAGCTATGTTCCTTTTTATAATTTGGGGGTAATAAAAGAGGCACAGGGGGATTACAAAGAGGCGCAAAAATATTATAACATTGCCGATAAAATGATTGTAGAGCCTATAGAAGAGGTGAGTTTGGCTTATGTTAGAATTCAAAATTTAATTGAAAAAAACACTAAAGCCAAAGAGCAACTCTCAAGATAAAGGTATATGATGCGATTAAAAGTGTTTATAATTTTTACGGCGTTCATTTTGCTTTTTTGGGGATGCGGCTCTATAAAACAGCTTGAATTATCCCAAAACAAAACTCTTCCCCTTTGGTACACGACTCCTTTAAAAACAGACAAAACGACTCTATACTCAACAGGAGAGGGTAAAAACAGAGATGAGGCAATCGCGGATGCTCTTAATATGATGGCTTCTACTCTAAGCGTTTCAATCGCATCGCAGTTTAACTCTAAAGAGGTTGTAAGCGAAGGCTCAAATAGCAGTTATTCTTCAAGAGTCTCAAACGAGATTCAAAGTAATGTTAAAAAGCTTCGTATAAGCCAATATGAACTTTTAAATGCGCAGGAACTTGGTTTTAGAAAATATATAGTTTTAATAAAGTCGGATAAAAAAAAGCTTTTTGAGAGTCTAAAAACAGAGTTGAATCAAAAGTTTGAGCTTATAGATAAGCAGTTAAAAGAGTTGCAAAACTACAATGTGATAAAGCAGTTAAATATTTATAAAAATGCAAAAGAAGATGTTTTGGATGTGCCGAATAATCTAATTGTTATGAATGTGCTAGATAACAGTTTTGATAGCAAAAATTATCTTTACAAACTTAACATGATAAACAGCGGCTATGACAATCTACTCTCTAGCGTTTCATTTAGTATTAAAGCAGATTCGGAGTCAAAAAATCTAATCTCCTCTATAAGCCATGGGCTTGGTGTAAAAAAACTGCAAATTAAAGACAGCGTTGATGATAAACATGTAATAATTTTTGTCAAATCAGATATACAAAAAGCCGCTTCATACGGATTTACACTTGCGCGCTCTGCTATAGAGATAAGTGTTGAGGACAATAACGGCTCTGTAATAGGAAGTAATAAATTAAATATCACAGGACAATCTACTCAGAATTATGAAGCCGCAAAAGAGGGCGTTGCGGTAAAATTAAACGACATGATAAAAAAAGAGGGGATAGGAAAAGTTTTGGGTTTGGATTTGTGATTTTTTAAATTTAACTTTCACTAATCGTTAACCCCGTTTTGTTATACTTTTGCAATTTATAAATAAGGTAAAAAGCTTATGATTTCTAAGATTGAGTTGATTAAAAAAGAGGTTTCTAAAGTGGTTGTCGGACAGGAGAAGATGATAGATTCTCTTCTAATAGCGCTTTTATGTGATGGACATATTCTCATCGAAGGTGTCCCGGGACTTGCAAAAACTACAACCGTAAATGCGTTGGCAAAAAGTTTAGGTCTAAACTTTAAGCGTGCTCAGTTTACGCCCGACTTGCTTCCTTCAGACATTCTAGGAGCAGAGATTTATGACCCTCAAAACAACAGTTTTAAAATCAAAAAAGGCCCTATTTTTACAAATCTTCTCTTAGCTGATGAGATAAACCGCGCTCCCGCAAAAGTACAATCAGCCTTGCTTGAAGTTATGCAGGAGAAGCAGGTAACATTGGGTGATACTACTTTTAAATTAGAACCGCCGTTTTTTGTTATGGCTACTCAAAATCCAGTCGAGCAGGAGGGTGTATATCAACTGCCAGAAGCTCAACTTGACAGATTTATGTTAAAGCTTATCGTTGACTACAACACAAAAACAGAAGAGCTTGAGATTGCCAGAAGAGTCTCAAGCGGCAATTTTGAAGCAGTAAAAAGCGCTATCACACACGATGATTTAATTGCTCTAAAAGAGGCTGTGAAAAATATACATGTAGATGCAGAAGTAGAAGAGTACATGATTGAGCTTGTAAATGCGACAAGAAATCCAAACGAGTATGCGCTTGATGATATTAAAGATTATATACAGTTCGGTGCATCTCCGCGTGTGAGTATCGACATGTTTAAAGCTGTAAAAGCTATGGCATTTTTACGAGGAAAAGATTTTGTGACTCCGGTTGATGTAGCTTACATCGCAAAAGAGCTTATGAGACACCGTATCGTTCTTACTTATGAGGCAGAAGCTGAGGGCATTACAAGTGATGAGATTATTCAAAAAGTGTTAGAAACCGTAGCAATACCGTAGATTTGAGCATAAAGTTATGAGCAAATTACAAAAAATATTGGTTCGTGCAAGACGTCAGGTCTTTAGCGAAATGGTCGGGAACAATCCATCCATCTTTCAAGGTGAAGGGTATGACTTTATAGAGCTTAGAGAGTATATGCCAGGAGATGATATCCGCCGCATAGACTGGAACATTACGGCTAAGATGCAGAAGCCTTTTATAAAGATATTTCGTGAAGAGAGAGAACTAAACGTTGTGATAGTTTCTGTTTTAAACGGAAGCGTGCATTTTGGCTCAAAAAAATTCAAACAAGATACAATCGCCGAAATAGTTGCTTTGCTTAGTTACGCAACCCTAAAAAACGGAGATTTATTAAGTTCATACATCTTTACAAATGAGATGCTCTCTAGCTCAAAACCGAGCAAAAAATTGCATCAGGTTCAAAAAAGTGTTGAAGAGATTTTAAATTTTGACGCTATAAATAAAAAAGTTGATTTTAAAGTTATTGCAGATACTCTATTTAAAAGATTAAAGAGAAAGTCGCTTATTTTAGTAGTGGGGGACTATTTTGAAATACCTGATTTTAGACTTTTGGCTAAAAAACATGAAGTAATCTCCATAATTGTAAGAGACCGCTTTGAGGAAAATCCGCCTGAGATGGGCTTTGCTTCGCTTGTCGATCCAGAGAGCGGAGCGGTTTTAGAGGGTGACTTTAATGCTTCAAGTGTAAAAGCATACAGTAAAAAAGTTGCTCTTCATGACCATAGACTTTTTGAAGTGCTTAGAAAAGACGGTATAAGATTTACGAAAATATATACAGATTCGATGGCGGGCGTAGAGCTTCGCAGACTTTTTGAGGGCAGATAGATGGCACAAGTACAAAGTTACGATATTCCGCTTCACGATATAAAACCTATCGTAGAGATAGAAGAGTACTCATTTTACTATTTTTTGGGTATTAGTTCTATTGCTCTTATTTTAGTATCGGTAGTTATATATTTTCTCTACATGTGGTTTAAAAAACGCAAAACTTTCAATATAAGAAAAGAGCATTTTAAGCTTTTGGATTTGCTAAATTTAAACAATGCGAAAGATAGTGCTTACGCCATAACTCTTTACGGCTCAACTTTTAAAGATGATAGCCCAAGACATAAAGAGATGTATGAGAACCTTGTCTCAAGGCTAGAAGCGTATAAATATAAAAAAAGTGTTGAGAAGTTTGATAATGAGACTATCGGTTATATAGAGCTTTATAAGGGCATGATTGATGTTTGATGGGCTTTACTTTGAGTTTCCGTTAGTTGCATCTCTTATTTTGATATTTATAGGGTGTGCAGTTCTTTGCAAAATGAAATTAACTTCAATATATTTTCCACATACTGCCGAGTTTTTAAAAAATGCAGTTTCCGCATCAAAAGCACTCTTTTTTTTAAAATGGCTCGGAATTATAATGATGATTTTGGCTTTAATGTCGCCCGTCATGGATGAACCTTATGAGATAGAGCCAAAAAACGGTTATGAAATAGCCATGATTTTGGATGCTTCGGAGTCTATGAAAGCTCAAGGATTTGATGAAAACAATCAGCATCTTACAAGATTTGACGTAGTAAAGAGCATTGTAAGTGATTTTATAAATCAGAGAAAAGAGGACAATATCGGTTTGGTAGTTTTTGGAGCTTTCTCTTTCATTGCCTCTCCTCTTACGTATGATGAAAATATCTTAAATAAAATTCTCTCACAGCTCTATATCGGAATGGCGGGGAAATTTACCGCACTAAATACCTCTTTGGCTCAAGGTGTAAATCTTTTAAAAATGAGCAAGTCAAAAACAAAAGTCGCTATTTTGCTAACTGATGGTTACTCTACGCCGGAGATAGATAATATCCCGCTTGACGTTGCACTAGAGATGATGAAAAAAGAGCATGTAAAAGTCTATCCCATCGGTATAGGAATGCCAAATGAGTACAATAGAGATGTTTTGCTTAAAATAGCAAATGAGAGCGGCGGTGTCGCTTTTGGCGCTTCAAGTGCAACGCAACTTAAGGAAGTATATAAAAAGATTGACGAATTGGAGAAATCAAAGATAAAAAGAGATAGTTTTACATATACGAAATACTACTATCAATTTCCGCTTTTTATAGCTCTTATCTCTTTAATGCTCTATATATATTTGAGGAATAAAAGAGGGTACGCATGAGCTTTTTACACCCTGAATTTTTATACTACATGTTGCCTCCGCTTTTTATACTTTTTGGACTTCTGCTTACACAAAAAGAGTCACATGCACACTTTTTTAGCCAAGAGGTTATGAGTAAACTTAGAGTAAGCGCAAATACATTAACACTAAAAGCTAGAAATGCGCTCTTTTTGCTTATGGGATTTTTTATGATTTTAGCACTTGCCCAGCCCGTTATAGAAGAGGGAAAAGTAGAGATAAAAGCTAAAAGCGCTGATATCATGATAGCTATGGATATATCGGATTCAATGTTAGCTTCTGATGTCTATCCAAATCGTCTAGAAGCGGCAAAGCAAAAAGCGCTTACACTGCTTAATCAAGCACAAAGCGAGCGTGTAGGGGTGGTGGCATTTGCTAAAAACTCATATCTTGTTTCGCCTCTTAGTTTTGATACGAGTGCGGTTGCATTTTTGCTTCGCCAACTAGACACATCTTCGATTACCGAAAAAGGAACGGATTTTTTATCCATACTTGATGTTCTAAGCAAAGCACAAAATATTAAAGATAAGAAATATCTTCTGATTTTGAGTGACGGCGGCGATAATAGCGACTTTTCTAAAGAGATAGCGTTTGCAAAAAAGCACAATATAGTAGTCTTTGTTTTAGGCATAGCAACGCAAAAAGGCGCTCCTGTAAAGCTTCAAGACGGAACTTTTATAAAGCATAACGGCGATATTATCATCTCAAAGTTAAATGAAAATATAGCTGATTTGGCGACAAAAACAGGCGGAGTTTACATACAAAGCACAATATCTTCGGATGATATTAAAGCAATGCTTAAAGAGATAACCAATGTAAGTGATAAAAAAGAGTTAAAGAGGGAGGAAGTTCAAAAGTATATCCCTCTATTTTATTATCCTCTTTTGGTGGCGATTTTTATATTTTTGATTGCTACGAGTTCAATAAGCAGAAGAAAAAGTGCAAACACTTTATCTGTGTTTACACTTCTTTTTCTTTTCTCAAATCAACATGTAGAAGCGGGAATACTTGATTTTCTGGAGCTAAAAAAAGCAAAAGAGGCGTATGAAGAGGGCAGGTTTGATGAATCTGCAAATATTTATAAGAAATATGCGAATGAGAGCCAAAAAGGCGAGGGGTATTTTAATGCAGGGAATGCCTACTACAAAGAAAAAAAGTATAAAGAAGCAATAGAGGCGTATAACAAAGCAATTTTTGAAGATAGTGATACAAAAGCAAAAAATTTATCAAATTTGGGCAATGCTTATGTAAAAGAAGCAAAACAAGAGAGCCTTCAAAAGGCGGTAGAGTCTTATGAAAAATCGCTTGAGATTAAAGAGGATAGCGATACAAGACAAAATCTTGAAGAGGTAAAAAAACTTCTGGAACGCCAAGAACAAGACTCTAAAGATAAAAAAGAGCAGGACAAAGAGCAAGATAGCAAAGATAAAAACAGTGATAAAAAAGAGGACTCTAAAGATGGAGAAAAAAAAGAGGAAAAGCAAAAACAAGAAGATAGCTCAGAGAAAAAAGAGGAAGAGCAAAAAAATCAAGCTGATAATAATAAGACAAATAAGAATAGCAAAGATGAACTTGAAAAGTTAGATAAGAGTAATGAGAACAACGTTTCAAAGAGTTTGGATGCAAATATGAGCGATGCGGAAGAGAGAAAGTGGATAGAGCAGTTAAATAACTCAAACAGCAGTTACATGTATAAACTTAACGATGAAAAAACAAAAAACACTCAATCAAATGAAAAACCATGGTAGCAACCGATAAAAAGGAAATAAATTGAACAATATTACAAAACTACTACTATTTTTACTTATAACTTCAAGTGTAGCGTATGCTTCAATAATCGCTAAAGTAGATTCAAGCGTAGAGTTCGGCGAGATGGCGACATACTCTTTAACTATCTCAGGAGAGGATATTACCAGACCAAATATTCAGAGATTGTGCGATACAGAGGTAATCTCTACATCTTCTCAAACAAGTATGCAGATTATAAACGGAAATGTCAGTAAAAGTTTTACTTTAAATTATAAATTTATTCCGCAAAAAAGCTGTAAAATTGCTCCTGTCGAGGTTGAGATTGACGGTAAAATAGAAAAAAGCAATGCCGTAGAGTTAAGCGTAGTTCCTCCTAGCGATACGAAAGAGTCTGATTTTGTTTTAACACTAAGCAGTGATAAAAAAGAGCTTTTTATAGGTGAGACATTTGAGATGGTTCTTGCTTTTAAGCAAAGAAGCGATGCCGAAGCGGTTGATAGTAAATTTACACCGCCGGAATTAAAAGGGTTTTGGGTTAAAGAGGAGTCTCAAACGCAGAGATATCAAGAAGGCAAATATACGATAACAAAAGTAGTCTATAAATTAGCACCGCAAAGAGAGGGAGAGCTTAAAATTACAAAAGCTCAAATGCAGGTTGCTTCAAGAGGCGGAAGAACTGATGTCTGGGCCGGATGGATTCCTACGATTAAGTGGAAAACATACTTCTCAAATGAGCTTGATTTGAGCGTAAAACCGCTTCCAACGGGGGTAAATCTCATTGGAGATTTTACGATAGAAGCAACTGTTGACAAAACAGAGGTAAAAGCAGGCGAAGCTATAAACGTTAATGTAAAAGTTTTAGGCAGAGGAAATTTAGAAGATATAAAGAGTTTTAAACCAAATTTGGATGACGTAGCTGTTTTTGATGAAAAAATTACAGTTGAGGGTGCAAGACTGACTCAAAAAATAGCTTTTGTTCCTCAGAGAGATTTTATTGTTCCATCATTTAATTTAAAATTTTTTGATACTAAAACAAAAGAAATAAAGGTAGCCTCTACAAAAGAGATTCCAATAAATGTTAAAAACGAAAAAGTAAAAGAGGAGTTAAATATCAAAAGAGAAGCCGTGCAAAATCAAGAAGTTGCATCTTCGATAAACGGCACACAATCATACGATAAACTTACTCTTGTTTTAATATTTTTGGCAGGTTTTATATCTGCAGCGATTTTAATGATAACTAAACCGTGGAGTCAATTTAAAAACAAGAAAAAAAGCTCTACAAAAGAGCCAAAAGTGCTTTTGGTAAAATTGCTTCCTTTTAAAGATGATAAAGAAGTTAAAAATATAGTGGATATTTTAGAGAAAAATATCTACTCAAAGCAGAAGATAGAGATAGATAAAAAACTTCTAAAAGAGCTTTTGAAAAAGTATAAAATAGATTAGTCAAGGATATCGTGAAGGCGATTCCCGGACTCTATGTTTTTGTGTACTTTATCCCACTCTTCATTTCTGATATGCTCTTTAAGAAGCTTTAGTTCATCTTCAAAAAGCTCTATGGCCTCAAGCAGATTTTCTTTGTTTTGTCTAAAGATATCTTCCCACATATTTGCAGAACTTTTAGCAAGACGGCTCATTGAACGAAATCCACCTGCTGCCAGAGCTAAAATATTGTGTTTATTTTCTTGATGCATTACCGTGTTTGCAAGGGAATATGATATGGCATGGGGCATATGAGATATAAATGCGGCATGGCGGTCATGACTTTTTGCCGACATAAAATATTTTTTCATTTCAAGTGCTTTAAATATCTTTTTGGCAACATCGGCTTGAGTTTCCCCGCTTTTTTCCAAATTACATAAAACGACTACTTTATCTTTGTATAAATCATCAATAGCAGCTTTTGGACCAAAATTTTCCGTTCCGGTCATAGGGTGAGCCGCAACAAAGTTTTTTCGTATTTTTGGCGGGACAGCTGAGATGATTTTAGCTTTTGTACTTCCTAAATCAATTATAGTGGTGTTTTCTTTTACGTCGGTTAGGTTCTTGAGCGCCGCAATTACGCCATCAACAGGGATTGCTAAAAAAATAACATCATAGTTTTTAACTTCGTCAAAATCAACTATTTTATCGACTAAACCTAGTTCTATAGCTTCTTGTCTGTGAGTCTCATTGTGGTCGCTTCCTACAATCGTATTGACAAAATCTAGTTTTTTTAGACTTTTAGCAAGGGAACCTCCCATAAGACCTAACCCTACTATTGCTATATTCATTTTAACTCTTCTCTTTTAAATTTCTCAAATTATACAAAATTTACTTAATATTAACCTCATAAAAGGTAAAATCTTCACTTATTTTACTATCATGGAAACTCAATGAGAATATTTTTAGCAACACTGCTGACGCTACTGGCAGTAAACTCTTTCGCATATACGATTAAATCCATAAAATACGAAGGCATGGTTCACATGTCTGAATCTGTTGCACTTAGAATGCTTAAGTTTGAAGTAGGTGATGAAGTTGATGATGAGACGCTTGATGTATCCATAAAAACTTATTATAAACAGAACTATTTTGAAGATATTTGGGTTGATATGGATAAAGAGGGAAATTTAACATTTCATTTTAAAGAGAAGCCTCTTATATCAAAGATAGAGTTAAAAGGGTGGAAGGAGAACGATTCTGATACGATAAAAAGTATTATTCAGATTAAAGTAGGTTCTTTATATGATGAGAAAAAACTAGAAGCGGCAAAAAAAAGAATTATTGAGGCTATAAATCAAGATGCAAAAATCGACAGTGTCGTTGAAATTTTTAAAGAGCGTCTTGAAAACGGAAGCATGAAAGTTACTTTTTATGTAAACGAAGGCGAAGAGATAATCATTAAAAAATTAGAGTATAGTGGACTACAAGGGCTTGAAGGCGATATATTTGATGACGTTATAGCAAATAAAGAACATGAATTTATGGGGTGGCTTTGGGGCAGAAACGACGGAAAAATGAGAGTTGAGGATTTGGCTTACGACCCTCTTAGAATTCGTGACATGTATATGCAGTACGGTTATTTGGATGCTAATGTAAAAGAGCCGTTTGTTAAAGTAAATTTTGACAAATATACGGCGGATATAAGCTATCAGATAAAAGAGGGAGAGGTTTATAGCGTCAGTGCTATAACTATCAATCAAGTACAACATGTAATTGAAGATGATAAAATAAAAGAGCTAATTAAGCTAGAAGTTGACAAACCTTTCAACATTAAAACATTTCGTGAAGATTCAAATAGAATAAAAACATTAATAGCCGACTTAAGTTATGCATTTGTTCAAATTGTGCCTGATTTGAAAAAAAATGAAAAAGATAAAACTGTTGAAGTTGTTTTTAAAATTATGCCTGGAGAGAGAGTAAAAATTAGGGATGTATTGATTTCAGGAAATAGCAGAACGTTAGATAGAATAATTAGAAGAGAACTTTATCTGGGACCTGGTGACATGTACTCTTTAACTGATTTGACTGATTCAAGAAGCGCACTAGGGAGACTTGGTTTTTTTGATGGAAATACTATTGAGGAAAAAAGAGTCGATAACAAAACGATGGATTTAATTGTCAAGGTAAAAGAGGCACCTACGGGCAATATTCAATTAGGCGGAGGATACGGAAGTTACGGTGGTTTGCTTATTAGCGTTGCCGTAAACGATAGAAATATATGGGGCTCCGGCATCGATATGGGTATAAAAGCAGAACGCTCTGAGCTGACTTCTACCTACTCCTTTAATATATCAAATCCTAGATTAAACGATAGTGATTTTAGCGGTAACTTTTCTATTTACACATCTGATTATGAGTATAACGACTATAGAGTTTTATCAGATGGTCTTAATTTTGGAATAGGACATAGATTTACAAGATATATTAGCGGATATATAGGGTATGAATTTTCAAAAAATGCTTATGAATTTGATGAAAATTCAACATATTACAATGATCCTACTTTTGAGAACTACTCAAAGAGTTCGGTAGTCTTAAGTCTTAAATTTGATAATACGGATGATTTTTATCTTCCTAGAAGTGGTATTACTATAGGTCAAAGTGTTGAAAATGCAGGTCTTGGAGCTGATGCAAGTTTTATTAAAACTAAAACAACTTTTGGTGCATATAAAGGACTAGAAGAGTATTTTGGAGTTGATATTATTGCAAGATACAAGGCAAGATTTTATTATGTAAAAGAGACAGGATTTTTACCTGTTGCCGAGAGATTTTATATGGGCGGTATAGGAAGCGTAAGAGGTTATGAATCATACTCGATATCACCAAAAACAAAATTAGACGTAAATGCTAAAGACGGTGTGAGAAGATTCGGCGGCGAATATACGGCATCAAACAACTTTGAGCTTAGTTTTCCTCTTGTGCCAAAAGCAAAAATGCGTCTAGTTACCTATCTTGATTGGGGTTATATAGCAACGCCTGAAAAAGCGGAAGGGGATTTTTTGATTAAAAATCTTTCACGTGGCGGTTACGGTGCAGGTCTGGAGTGGTTCTCTCCTGTTGGACCTATTCAGTTGATGTTCTCAAAACCTCTGGGGCAAGAAGCAGGTGATAAGACGGCAGCATTTGAATTTACTATGGGACAAAGATTTTAGAAATCTTTGTTTTTGTAGGCAAAGACCGCTTAAAGCGATTATTAATTAAAGAAAAGTGACAGTAAAGTTTTCTAAGTTCTCAAGTTTTTTGATATTGTCTTTAGCCAAATACATACTGTTTTTAGACTCTATTTTAAGCTCACTATCTTCAAATCTTAGCGTAAAGTCAATATTTAAGGGATGATGACTTAGTAGAGCTACGCTTAATGAGAGAATATAACTGAGAGAGTTTAGTTGATTAATATCAGGTAAAAGCTCTTTATATTTATCAGTGTGGAAGATTGGAGGAAGCCTTTTTTTTGCATATCTTGCTAGAGTAGCAATCAAAACAATCTGCTTATGTGTAAAGCCAAACTCTAGAGCATCTTCAATTAAATTATAACTGTGCTTATTATGAGAGTAGTAGTGAATAGTGCTTCCGCTCATACAAAGTTTTGCTGCAATTCCTAGCTCATAACGATAAGCGACATCTATTTCTAACTCTTCATGCATTAAGTCAAAGAGTTTTTTTGCAACACTGCAAATCTGATTTGAGTGAGAGAGATTATCTATGTGAGAATCTAGTATATATTTTATGGATGTATTAAAATTAGCAGGAAATTTGTCTTTTGAGTTTCTAAGCAAGTCGGTTAAAAACACTCCTTCTCTTACTCCTACTCCACTAGTAATGAGACTGTTTATTTTAAATTTTTTAAAAACTCTTATAAGGATTAGTACACCTGGTTTTATTGTGTCCAATCTACTGTTTTTGATTCCAAGTTTTTTTAGTTCATCTTCATTTGAATCTAATATTTTAATTAAAAGCTTATAAAAATCATTATAAGAAGGCTCGTAAGCATGAATTTTCTCCAAAGGATATGAACTCTGTGCTAAAACAGCAGAGGATATCGCTCTAAATGTTCCGCCGATACCTATAGCAGTTGATACATTAAAATTACTTAAGCGTTCTAATTCTAAATCAATATATTTTTTTGCACCATCTATGTCGTTTGAATCAAAAAAAAGCTCTTTTAATCTTACGGTACCTAAATCAAGAGAGACGCTTGAGGCTATATCTTTTTTGTTAATTAATGAAAATTCTGTAGAACCGCCGCCGATATCTATGCTTATCGCATTCTCTTGCAGTGGTAAAAGATTTGCACATGAAACTGCTCCAAGATATGCTTCTCTCTCTCCGCTAATTACTTTTATTTGTAGTCCTAGGGAATTTTTTACTCTGTCAATAAAGAGTTTTTTATTAGGGGCATCTCTAAGCGCAGAAGTTGCAACACAAAGAGTTTTTCTAGCTTTAAAGGAGGAGATTATAGTTAAAAAGTTTTCCAATGCATCAAAGGTTCTTTGCATTGCTATATCTTGAAGATTTTTACCGTTTTGATACGCATTTTCTGATATTCTAACTCTGCTTTTTGCTTCATGTAAAATATGAAATGCAAATCTAGAGGTTTTTTCATAGACGACCATTCTAATCGAGTTAGAACCTATGTCTATGACTGCTACTCTTTTGGACATCTAAATGTTTTCTACTCTTCGTCTTGAAGTTGTTTATATTTAAATTGAAGCTCTGCAATAGATTCTACGTTATCTTTATCAGGAGTAATACAATCAACCGGACAAACAGATATACAAGCCGGTTCATCGTAAACATTGATGCATTCAGTACAACGGTCTGGATCAATAAAGTAAATAGGGTCACCCTCTTCAATAGCTAAGGTAGGACACTCTTCACGACATGCATCACATGCAATACACTCATCATTTATTATTAAAGCCATTAAAATACCTTATAGTTATAGTCCAATTTAAATATATTGTTTTAGATATATTTTTATGTGTCCGATTTATATCAAAATAAAGCTTTATTGTTTTTTAAACGCAACTATTTTTTATTTATAGGTAGTATGCAAGAGAGTTTTGAATTTAAGTTTAAAGATGCTATCGTCCCGCTAATTCCGTCTGTTCTATTTTTAATACTTATTTTTGCTCCTAGTGCGTCTGCTGCACTTTTTGCTAAAAATAGCCCCAATCCGACTCCAGGTTTATTACCTTCTCTCTTAAACGGTGCAAATAAATCGGAACTCTCATCGATTCCGCATCCCTCATCTATGACTTCTATAAGAAGTCCATAGCTGTTTTGTGAGCTTCTTAGTGTTACGCTTTTATCTTTTGGAGTAAATTTAAGAGCATTTTGTAAAAAGTTTTGGATAATTTGGCTGAGCAGACTTACTTGTAAAAATGCCATATATCCGCTAGGCTCAAAACTCATGTAGAGAGTTTTCCCTTCACTTTCTGCTAAAAGTTTAAAGTCATCTGCTTTTTGGTGAAGAACTTTAATTATATCTACCTCTTGAGGTTTTTCTAGTTGTGCTCCCTCTTGCCTTCCGATATTTAAAATATTTGATACTATTATGTTCATCTCATCTATTGTTTTGTTTGTAACTTTTAGAGCATCTATATACTCTTCGGCAGAGCGTTTTTTTATAAGAGTTACTTGATTTTTTAATTTAATTACGGCAAGCGGTGTTTTAAGTTCATGAGCAGTTCCTATAAATAGTTCTTTTTGGTACTTCACAAAGTTTTGTATTCTAGCAATAAGATGGTTAATTGTAATACCTAGTGGCTCAAACTCTTCAGGCAACTCTTCTACGACGATAGGACGCATAAGATTTTCATTCATATTAGAGAGTTTATTGCTTAATGTTTTAACAGGAGCTACAAGCATTTTAGATAATCCTATTGCATAGATAACAACAAGTAAAAAACCTGCAATATTTATAATGAAAAGATAGTTTAAAATTTTATCTAAAAGAATTTTTGTAGCTGTTATGTCTTTTGTTATTTTTAGGTAACTTAGCTCATTAAGATTAAACGGATATACAAGAATTAGATATGATTTTTTATTTTTTGTTGTTTGATACAAATCAATATCCAAATGTGCCTTGTTAAGATGCATAATCTCTACGCTTAATCCGAGATATACATCAGGGGTTGGTACCTCTGAGCCGTATATTGATTCGTTACCGGCTACATTTTTTGCATAATTTAGAAGTTCTTGATGTTTCTCATCAAAGACAGATCTTTCTATATAAAAATACAAGAGAGATGAAAATATAAATATAAGAGAAGCAGAGGCAAAAATTAATTGAATTAAAAAGCTTTGTCTTATACTTCTTTGTGAGAACATTTCTTTACCTACATGTTAAACTAATGGATTGCAATTATAGCTAATTTAGATAAAGAGTAATTGAGGAGATTGCAGTATTTAGCAATGCAAAAAGGAGAGACTCCTTTTCGCATTAAAAATTAATTTATCTCTTTTGGAAAGCAGAAACGGTAGCCACGGCGGCGAACAGTCTCGATAGTAGTAATATTTAGAGGTTTATCCATTTTTTGTCTAATCTGATTGATTGCAACTTCGATTACGTTTGGCGTAACAAGCTCAGGTTCTTCCCAGATTGCGTCAAGCAGTTGCTCTTTTGATACGATTTGATCACGGTGGCGAGCTAGATGAGTAAGAACTTCAAAAGGTTTGCCTTTTAGCTCTATCTCTTGTTCTTTATAAGTAATTTTTTCTTCTTCAGGATTAATTATTAAATCTTCGATTTCAATAATATTGCTACCGCCAAAACGAAGACGAGCATCAAGACGAGCAACTAAAACATCAAAATCAAAAGGTTTTCTGATATAGTCGTCAGCGCCGCTTCTAAGAGCTTCAATTTCACTCTCGTTATCATCTCTTGCAGATAAAACTACTACAACAGTTTTTGGAGTACGTGTTTTAATATCACCTATGATATCAATACTATTTCCATCCGGAAGCATCCAGTCCATTAACACTAAGTCATAGTTGCGAATATCTAAGTAATACTCTCCGTCTTTAAGAGTCTCTACTACATCACTTTGGTAACCAAACTCCTTTAGTCCCTCTGCAAGCATTTTGTTTAGTGTAACTTCATCTTCTATAATAAGAATACGCATAAATTATGTCCTATAAGTGAATATTTGGCGGAATGATATCATAATTTTAGGAAACTTTAAAGAAAATTTCAATTTTTTTTAATAAAATTTTAACTTATAATTAAGATTCGACTTTTTGATAATCGCTTACACTTACCTTGCAGTCGGGTAAAATTGATGGTTTTGTTATCTTTAAATTGATGCTTTTTATAGAGTTGTATTCTTTAATTAACTTTAAATTTATGCTTTTTATAGCCTCTTCTATGAGTGAAAACTCACTTTTTATCATAATTTCCTTAGTAATTTCAACAATATCTGCATAATTTATGAAGTTTTTTTTATAATCATACTCTATATACATGTCAATAATTACATCTTGTGGAGTTACTCTTTCAAAATCTAAAATTCCTATAATACATCTGAATTTTAACTCCTCTATATGAATTGTCATACTACTCTTTTTTCTTGTCCGTTAAAAAGACGAATAATATTTGGAATATGTTTATAAAAAAGTATAAATCCGATAATCATAACAGGAGAGTGAGCCATATCCGGATGAATTATAAAACTGGCAATAATAAGTGCACTAAGAGCCGTAAGCGAAGATAGTGATGAAATTCTTATAAATTTTGCGCCCAAAGCCCAGACTACAAGTGCTATAAGAGTTTCATAAGGAAGCATAAACATCATGACACCCATTCCCGTAGCAACACCTTTTCCGCCTTCAAAATTAAGGTATGGACTAAAACAGTGGCCTATTACGGCTAAAACAGATATCCCCCAAAGTGTGGCTTCGCTGACTCCTGCAAAATATGCAACTGCCAATACTAAGACGCCTTTTATAGCATCAAGCGCTAAAGTTGCGGCTCCTAGTTTTTTTGCCAAAGATGGATTTGTCTCTTTAACGACTCTTAAAACATTTGTAGCACCGATACTGCCAGAACCGCTTGCCTTTACATCTACACCTGCAAACTTTTTAGCTAATAACAGACCAAACGGAATACCGCCGACTAAATATGCAGCAATAAAAAATTGAGCATTTGTGTTAAATAAGAAATCCATTAATTGCCTTGTAAAGTATTTGCGCAATTTTACTTTAGATATGATTATAAGCATATAAAATTTATGTGACAAATATTATTTTTGCTATAATAGCGCAACTATTAATAAGGATATTTTTTGCAACTTACAGCTAAAGAGTTAAAAGAGAAAATTAACGAATATAAAAAGAAATTAAGTGTAACTGTTGTTGCACATTTTTACCAAAGAGACGAAGTTTTTGAGATGGGCGATATTACGGGTGATTCTCTTGAGCTTGCAATTAAAACAAGAGATGATAATTCAGAGTTTGTAGTTTTTTGCGGTGTCGGATTTATGGGGCAGAGCGTGAAAGTTTTATCACCAAACAAAAGAGTCGTTATGCCAAAAGCGGCATGTTGTGCGATGGCTACGATGATAGACGGTATGCAGTTTGATGCTTCAGTCAAAGCATTAAATGATGCAGGAATACCAAATGAAAATATACTACCGATAACATATATAAATTCAAATGCCGATGTTAAAGCAAAAGTAGGCGAGATGGGCGGTATGGTTTGTACAAGTTCTAATGCTAAAAAAATCATAACGACTGCACTTAAAGAGGGAAAAAAGATTTTGTTTGTCCCCGATAGATGTTTAGGGCAGAATATAGCAAACCAGATGGGGCTTAAATCTTGTGTTATCGGTGATGGGACAAACCCTGCGGACGCAGATATTATCTGCTTTAACGGTTTTTGTTCCGTACATCAACTTTTTTCGGTTGATGATATAAACTTTTACCGTAAAAAATACCCTGGGATTTTGATAGTTGTTCATCCGGAGTGTGATCCTGCTATCTGTAATGCAGCTGATTTTGTCGGTTCTACTTCACAGATAATCAAATATATTAAAGAGTTGGACGAAGATCAAAAAGTAGCAGTCGGAACGGAGTTCAATCTCGTAAATAGACTTCGTTCTAAAAACACCTATGTTCTCTCTTCAACAAAGCCGGAGTGTCCGACAATGAACGAGACGACTCTGCAGGATTTGTATGATATATTAAAATCAATTGACGAGGGTAAAGCGCTAAACGAGATACATGTAGATGAAAAAACTCAAAAATGGGCAAAAATCGCGTTAGAGCGAATGTTGGCACTATGATGGAAGAATTTATAAAAGCTGCTCTTGCAGAAGATGTTGGTCGAGGAGACTTGTATGCTTTGGTTGAACCAAGTGTAAGTGCAAGTGCTAGAATAATAACAAAGAGTGACGGAGTTATAGCAGGAGTAGAGTATATAAATGTTCTGGCTAAACTTGAGGATTTTGAAATTAGCTGGAATCTGCATGATGGAGAGGAATTTTTAAAGGGTGATGTTTTGGCAAATATCAGCGGAACTTCACATGTAATTTTAAAAATTGAGCGAACTCTTTTAAATATGCTTTTACATGCAAGCTCAATAGCAACGCTTACTAGAAAATATGTAGATATTATCAGACCATACGGTACCAAACTTTTGGACACCAGAAAAACAAGACCGCAGCTTAGAGTTTTTGAAAAATATGCAACTAGGTGCGGTGGAGCGGTAAATCACAGAATGGGCTTAGACGATTCTTTGATGCTTAAAGATACACACTTAAAAACGATAGAAAATTTAAAAGAGTATATAAAAAAAGCTAGAAAAAAGATTCCATTTACAACTAAAATAGAAGTCGAGGCAGAAACATTTCATATAGCAAAAGAGGCTTTTGCTTCAGGCGCGGATATCGTTATGTGCGATAATATGACGCCTGATGAGATAGTTGAAGTTGTAAAATACAGAGATGATAACTTTTCACATGTGCTTTTAGAAGCAAGCGGAAATATATCGCTTGAGACTATAGAGTCTTATGCCAAAACAGGAGTAGATGCAATTAGTAGCGGTTCGCTAATTCATCAAGCAAACTGGATAGATTTGTCTATGAAAATAGATTGATATTTTTAATAATTTTATATTCTTATAGGAGGTTCTAATGGCTGATGATGCAGAAAAAACAGAAGAACCTACCTCCAAGAAGATAGAGGATGCCAGAAAAGAGGGCAATGTTCCAAAATCTCAAGACACTTCAGGTGTTATAACCCTATTTGTCGCAATTTTGGCTTTTTTACTTCTTTTTCCATATATGCGTTCTCACGTCGTATCTTTATCAAAATACTACTTTTCGCTTGTCGGTGTTCCCATTGATAGGGAATTAATGGTTGAGATAGCAATAGTATCAATAAAAGAGCTTCTTCTTATTATTATGCCTTTATCAATTTCAGTTGCAATAGCAGGTATCATAGCGGCTTTAGCGCAGTTTGGCTTTTTATTTACGACAAAATCAATTACTCCCGATTTAAAAAAAATAGACCCGATAAAGGGAATAGCAAATCTTTTTTCTATGAAAAAAATTATAGAAGGAGTAAAAGTTACTTTTAAATCTTTTATTACACTAGGTGTCGGATTTGTTTTTTTCTTTATATTTATAAAAGAACTTCCGACGGTTGCCATGTTTGGTTTGGGCGATCAGATGGAGTGGTTAAAAGATAAAGTTTTAATTATAGCGTTTGTGATGCTTTTTATTATTTTTATATTTGCGATTGTAGATATTGTAATTGTAAGAAAACAGTATTTTGACGGTCTTAAAATGAGCAAGCAAGAGATTAAGGATGAGATGAAAAATATGGATGGAGACCCTCTTGTAAAAGCTAAAATAAGACAGATTCAGATGCAAGCTTCAAGAAAAAGAATGATGGCGGCTATTCCTAGTGCAGACGTTGTTATAACAAACCCGACTCACTATGCAGTTGCAATAAAATATGATGAAGAGAAGTCCCATGCTCCTATAGTAGTAGCGAAAGGGATGGATAATATAGCATTGCAGATTAAAAAAATAGCTCGTGAGAACGGAGTACATGTAGTGCAAAATCCTCCGCTTGCTAGAAGTTTATATGCTCAGGTTGATTTGGATAAGCCGATACCAAATGAGCTTTTTGCCGCTGTTGCCGAAGTTTTGGCTTATGTTTACAAAATGAATAAGAAGTAGTATATAATCACAAAAAAGATAAATAGATTGAGTGAAATATTAAATAAAATAGACAAAGCCAAGCATATTGTAGTTATATCGCATATTAATCCCGATGCAGATTCTATCGGTGGTGCCAGTGCAATGTATAGTTTTTTGCTACAAAATCATAAAAAAGTTTCATGGTTTTGCAAGACACAATATATAGAGAAGAAGTTATCGTTTATACCATGGTTTGAAAAGATAAAAACTTCATTTCCTAGTTCTGCTGATTTGGCTATATCGCTAGATTGTGCCGATAAAAAACGCTTAGGTATTGAGATAGAGTGTGAGCTGATAAATATAGACCATCATGAGAGTAACGACAATTACGGAGATGTAAATTTAATTCAGACTAACTTCATAAGCACGACGCAAGTAGTGTATGAATTTTTTAAAGCTAATAGCGTAAAAATAAATAAAAAAATGGCAACTGCATTGTATGCCGGATTATTAGAGGATTCAGATATGTTTTTATCGCAAAATGTCGATGGCACGACATTTGCTTTGGCTAAAGAGTTAATAGAAAACGGTGCTGATTTTCAACTTTGTAATAAAAATATAGCAAAAAGCATCTCTCTCGCAGCACTTAGATTAAAAGCAATTATGCTTAAAAATATATTTTTAGAATGCGATGCTAGAGTCGCAATTTTTTGTGTAAGTGATGAAGATATGAAGTCATCTGGTGCATTGGAAAATGATTGTAAAGCGGCTCTTGAGGAGGCTCTTTATCTTCCTTATGTAGAAGTGTCTTTGTTATTAAAACAAAATAGCGATTTTACGATTAAAGGTTCTCTTCGTTCAAACAGTGATGTAAATGTTTGTAAAATAGCCATGCAACTTGGAGGCGGAGGTCATAAAAATAGAGCCGGTTTCAACATAGAGAGCTTTGTGCTTTTACATGATGCTAAAAAAAGAGTATTAAATTTAATAAAAAAGGAAATTTAGTTTGAAAAGAAGAAAAAATGAGTCCCAATTAGGTCTGATGCTTTTGCTTGCAATAATTGTAGGTGCGGTTATCTATGTATATAACTCTAAAATGTTTGAGAGAAATGCTCCTGAGATATCGATTAACAATAGCGGTTATTGGAATTTAAAAGACCCTCTTGATGTTTCAATTAGCGATAACAGCGGATTGAAATCGTATAAAATTACTCTAAAGAGTGAAACACAAGAGGTTGTTTTGCATAATGAGCAGTTTATAACTCCGCAACTCTCCGTTCATGCGAAAGTCGAACCGCCGAAGAGTGCTTATATTATGAAAGAAAAAGAGATTACCATAGTTGTTGAAGCTCATGATGTTAGTAAATGGGATTTTTTTAAAGGAAATATTGCTAAAAGCGAGTTTAAATTAATAATAGATAAAAAAAGACCATACTTAAATGTTATTGCAAACTCATATAAGATAACCAGAGGAGGCTCTGCGCTTGTAATTTTTAAACTAGAAGATGAAAATTTAAAAAATTTCTATATTCAAACAAGTTTTGACAAAAAATTTATAGCACAGCCTTTTTATAAAAAAGGTTACTACATCGCTTTGTTAGCTTGGCCTATTAAAGAGGAAAATTTTAAAGCGGTTATTGTTGCTGAAGATTATGCACAAAATATTGCGCAAGGTTATATACCTCTTTATTTGACAGATAAAAAGTATAAAACTTCAAATATAAAATTAGACGATAAATTTTTAAAAGGCAAGATTGCCGAATTGTCTGATGAATTTGCTGAAACAAACGGTGTTACCGATTCTATAGAGCAGTTTAAGATTATAAACGAAAAGATAAGAGAAAAAAATGAAAAACTAATTCATGAAATTACATCTAAAGTTTCAGATGAATCAGTTATTGACTTTAGTATAAATGAGATGTATCCTCTAAAAAATGCTGCCGTTGTTGCTCATTTTGGAGACCACAGAATTTATTCGTATGATGGAAAAGACGTTAGTGAATCGTACCATTTAGGCTTGGATTTAGCTAGCAATGCGATGGCGGAAATAAAACCGCAAAATGGTGGAAAAGTTGTTTTTGCAGGATATAATGGGTTGTATGGAAATATGCCTATACTCCATCATGGATTGGGATTATATACTCTATATGGTCACTGCTCGACAATTAACGTTAGTGTTGATGAAAATGTAAAAGCCGGTGCAAACATTGCAAATACAGGTAAAAGCGGCTATGCCATGGGTGACCACTTACACTTTGGAGTTTTAGTTCAAGGTATTGAAGTTCGTCCTGCAGAGTGGATGGATACAGAGTGGATGAAGTTAAATATAGCAGATGTAATAAAGAGTGCCAAAGAGATTATAGACAGGGGATAAAATGTATCAAACAACAATAAAAAAAGCGGTAGAACTAGTGGGGATAGGACTTCATAAAGGCTCGGCAGTCAAATTACGATTGGAGCCTTTAGAGTCTAACAGCGGTCTGATATTTTATAGAAGTGACGTGGATGTTGCTATTCCTCTTATTCCTCAAAATGTTGTTGATACAAGAATGGCTACGGTTATAGGTAAGGACGGCTATGTAATATCTACGATAGAACATATGTTATCTGCTATTTATGCCTATGGAATAGATAATCTTAGAATAATAGTCGATGCAGATGAGGTTCCAGTGATGGATGGAAGCAGTGCTAGTTTTTGTATGCTTTTAGATGAAGCAGGAGTAAGAGAATTGGATGCACCGAAGAAAGTTATGCGAATTAAAAAAGATATTATTGTTCAAGAGGGAGAGAAGTATGTAAAACTATCTCCATCTACAGATTTACAATACAACTTTACTATTAAATTTCCACATCCTGTTATACAAAAACAAGATTATGTTCTTAACTTTTCTAAACAAAGCTACAAGGATGAGATTTCACGTGCTAGAACTTTTGGTTTTTTACATGAAGTTCAATATCTGCGTTCAAAAGGTCTAGCTCTTGGCGGTTCATTGGAAAATGCTATAGTTTTAGACGAGAAAAAAGTTCTAAATCCTGAAGGACTTAGGTTTCCTGATGAGTTTGTAAGACATAAAATATTAGATGCAATCGGTGACATGGCATTAATCGGAATGAATTTTGTCGGTAATTATGAAGCAATGGCTGGAAGTCATGACCTTAACCATAAATTAACAATAGAACTCTTAAAAGATGCTCAAAGCTATGAAGTTATAGAACTTGTTGGTGAGAAAACAAAAGAGTTAGAAAAAGCATATGCATAAGAGCGTTGACTTAGTTTTTATTACGCTCTCTTTACCGATTCAAGTCGGAGTATATAAAGATAATTTGTTGATAGAAATTATCACAAGTCAAGAAAAAAGCTCCGATGTGTTACCGAAAATATTTGATGAACTTTCAAAAAAGTATGACATAAAAAAACTACTATATGCTAATGGTCCGGGTAGCTTTATGGCTATAAAAATTGCGTATATATTTTTAAAATCAATGAGTATATTAAAAAATATACCGCTTTTGGCAACGGATGCTTTTTATTTTAATGAAAATCAACCAATCAAAGCGATTGGAAAGCTATTTTTTGTTAAAATTTCATCAGAAATTAAAACTCAAAAACTAGAAATAGCACCGGAGGCAAGTTTTAAACTTCCCAATGTGCTTGAGTATAGTAATTTTAGTATGACTGCTACTCCTCTTTACGGTATCGGAGCAGTTGGATAGGAAAAAAGTGACAATAAGTGTACCGGCAACTAGTGCAAATCTTGGACCTGGATTTGACTCTTTAGGTTTAGCAGTTGATTTACGAAATGTGGTTGAATTTCATCCATCAAAATTTTTTAGCGTATGTATAAAAGGCGAGGGTGAAAATAACCCGAAATTAAAAGGCAATAACCTTTTTATCAGTATTTTTAATGAGCATTACAATAGACTAACTAAAAAAAGACAAAGCTTTAAATTTACTTTTTATAATCAAATTCCCATGTCAAGAGGACTAGGAAGTTCATCTGCCGTAATAGTTAGTGCTATTGCAAGTGCACATGAGGCGGCAGGTATAAAAGTATCAAAAAGAAGAATACTTAATCATGCCTTAGTTTATGAACCACATCCTGATAATATTACTCCTGCGGTAATGGGCGGTTTTAATGCTGCTACAGTTGAAAAAAATAAGGTATTTTCTCAAAAAAAGCATCTTCCAAATTATATTAAAGCAGTAGTAGTTATCCCTAATAAGCAGATGAGTACCACAAAAGCAAGAGCGCTTCTCCCAAAGTCGTACTCTAAAGAGAATGCAGTATATAACCTATCGCATACGGCACTTAGTGTTGCAGCTTTTTTTAATGAAGATTGGGAAATTTTAAAATTGGCTTCTCAGGATAGATTTCATCAAAAAGCGAGAATGAAAACTTTGCCTGAACTCTTTAGTGTGCAAAAGATAGCATATGAGAGTGGTGCGCTTATGAGTACTCTCTCTGGAAGTGGATCTACATTTTTTTCAATGGTTTATGACGAAGATTCTGCAGCTATAGCAAATAAACTTAGTCAAAAATTTCCTGAATTTATTGTAAAAGTATTGGATTTTGACAATGAAGGTCTTATAATAGACAAATAAGTTAATTCATATCTTCTATGTAAATCAAGGAACTTTTGGATATAATGGCGAAAAAATTTAATCAACCTCTTAGAATGTGTATATCTTGCAGACAAAGAGATACGCAAAACAATCTTACAAGACTTCAGTGTTTAGACTCACAACTTAGTCTTTTTAGAGGTAACGGTAGAAGTTTTTATATATGCAAAATTTGTCTTAAAGATGATAAAAAAGTATTAAAAGCACTTATGCGGCAATGTAAAAGTGGAGATAGAGACAAATTTTCGAACATACTAAAGGAGATCATCACTGATGACAGAAAAAGTTAGAGTACACGAAATTGCAAAAGAGCTTGGAATAGCTTCTAAAGATGTAGTTAAAAAAGCTTCGGATATGGGGATTGATGTTAAATCTGCAAATAGTTCTGTTTCAATGCAAGAAGCAGAAAGCTTAATGAACTATATTATGAGTGGTGAATTTGCAGAAGCACCAAAATCTGAGTTTAAAGAACCTGCTAAAAAAACAAGTGATACTCCAAAAGAAGAAAAAACTCCCAAAGATGACATAAAACCTGCTGTACAAGAGATAAAAAAAATAAATACCCAAGCTCAAGCAGAAGCCAATGTTAAAGTTAAAATTATTCAAAGTACAGAAATTAAAGAGTCTAAAATAGAAGATAATATTCAAAAAGCAAAACAAAATATTGATGAGAAGATAAGTGAAGAAGAGAAGGCAACAGCAAATGTTGTTGAAAATAAAAAAATGCAGATAAAAAAATCAGGTCTTAAAATTGTTAAAAAGAAACAGCCTAAGCTTGAAGAAAGAATTGTAGAAACTGAAATTTTATCTCCGAAACACGCACCTGCCGTATCTTCATACGGAAAAATAAGTGCTGAAGTTTTAGAAGAACTGGCAAAAAAGAAAAAAGCAAAACAGAGTGCAGGTGCTAAAAAACAAGATCAAGGCATAAAAATAGATATTTTTGGAGCTTCACTTAGCGAAGTTTCTATGGATATGGATGATCAGATAGTACTTCTTGATTTAAACTCAACAGAGCGTCGTGAAATTATCGCAGATGAGCCAAAAAAACCAAAAGCTCCAAAGCCGCTTGGCAGAAACTCAAATAAAAAATCAGCTCCAAAAGCGAGAAATGTTTCTCGCGATAAGAGAAAAAAATATATCAAAGATAAACCTGAAGATGTCGTAATAACACATGTAGAAATTCCTGAAGATATCCGTGTTTATGAATTTGCAGAAAAACTTAACCGTCCAATTTCAGATGTAATAAAAGTACTTTTTAGTCTTGGTTTAATGATGACTAAAAATGACTTTTTAGGAAACGATGAGATAGAAATTTTATCTGAAGAGTTTGGTGTTGAAGTAACGATAGTAGATCCTAAAAATGAATTTAACTATGAAGAGGATATGGCACATGAAATAGATGATAATGCGACTGAGAGACCTCCTGTTATTACTATAATGGGGCATGTTGATCACGGTAAAACATCACTGTTAGATGCTATTAGAAAAGCAAAAGTAACTGCAAGTGAAGCCGGTGGAATTACACAGCATATCGGGGCTTATACGATTGAACAACATGGTAAAGCTATTACATTTATAGATACTCCCGGTCACGCGGCATTTTCGTCAATGCGTCAAAGAGGTACGGATGTTACCGATATTATTGTTATCGTTGTTGCAGCTGATGATGGTGTTAAACCTCAAACAGACGAAGTTATTAAGTTGGCAAAAGAGTCTAAAGTTCCTGTAATTGTTGCATTAAATAAGATGGATAAAGAGAGTGCTAATCCGGATATGGTAAAAGGTCAAATGGCTGAACGTGGCTTAAATCCTATTGATTGGGGTGGAGATATAGAATTTGTTCCTGTATCTGCAAAGACAGGAATGGGAATTGATGATTTACTTGAAAATATTTTACTAACCGCAGAAGTAATGGAACTTAAAGCAAATGAGAATGCAATGGCGAAAGCTGCCGTTGTTGAGAGCTCACTAGAAAAAGGTCGTGGACCGGTTGCAACTGTCATTGTTCAAAACGGTACTTTAAAAGTCGGCGATTACGTAGTTTGTGGTAGTGCATACGGTCGTGTTAAAGCCCTGATTGATGAGAATAAACAACAAATTAAAAGTATAAAACCGAGTCATACTGCAGTTGTTGTCGGACTTAATGAAGTTCCATCTTCGGGTGAAATTATGATGGCTATGAACAGCGATAAAGAAGCTAGAGAATATGCTCAGAAGCGTCATGAATATGATAGACATAAAGAACTTTCTCATAGCACAAAATCAACTTTAGAAGATATGACTAGCATGATTGCAGAGGGAAGATTAAAATCTCTTAAAGTTGTTCTTAAAACAGATGTTCACGGTTCATTAGAGGCGATTAGAAGTTCGCTAAGCGAATTAAGAAATGATGAAGTTAAAATTAATGTTATCTCTTCCGGTGTAGGCGGAATTACGGAAAATGATGTTGAGCTAGTAGGCAATAGTGAAAACTGTGTGCTACTTGGATTTAATGTTCGTCCGACAGGAAGTGTTAAAGCACTTGCTAAACAAAGAAACGTAGATATTAGAACCTATTCTATTATTTATCAGCTTTTGGATGATATGACTGGAATGTTAACAGGTATGATGTCTCCTAAATTCACTGAAGAAAATACGGGGCAAGCAGAGGTTAGAAATACATTTAAAGCGCCAAAAGGCATGGTTGCAGGATGTGTCGTTGTTGACGGTAAGCTTGTACGTGGCGGTTTAGTGCGTGTTATACGTAACGGAGTTGTTGTTCATGAAGGCGAGTTGACATCTTTAAAACGTTTCAAAGATGATGTTGAAGAGATAGGCAACGGATATGAGTGTGGTGTTATGATTAAGGGCTATGATGATGTAATTGTAGGCGATGTAATTGAAACATTCAAAAAAATTGAACAAAAAGTTTCTCTGTGACAGAATCTGAGATAAAAGTAAAAAGAACGGAATCAATTTTACTTGAGTTGATTCCTGAAGCTTTAGGTAGTTTAAATGATAAAAGACTGCATCAGCTTGATATTATAGACATTAAGTGCTCACGCGGTAGAAGCGATGCCAAAGTATATATTGATCCCGCTTCTTTTAGTCAGGAAGAAAAAAGTGATTTTTTAAAGTTACTTAAAAAAGCAAGACCTATAATAGAAAGTTTTTGTCTTAAAGACCAAGGTTGGTTTCGCTCTCCTAAGTTTACATTTGAGTTTGATGAACAACTTAAAAAAGCACAGAGTATTGAAGAGTTGTTTAAAAAAATTGCTAAAGAGTAGGTGTGATTTATGAGTTTAGAAAAAGATATAGAATCATTTGTTAAATCTGTAGATTTGGAACTTTATGATATCTCTGTCGTTAGAGACGGTGAAGATACTATTTACAGAGTCAGCGTACTTTCTAGCGTTATGGAAGATGAGAAAAGAAGAGGTGTGAGTTTAGATGAGTGTGTTAATCTTACTCATCTAATTTCACCTCTGCTTGATGTAACACCTCCTGTCTCAGGAGATTACAGACTTGAAGTAGGAAGTCCGGGAATTGAGCGAAAAATATCTTCGTTAAAGCAGTTTGAACTCTCAATAGGAGAAAAAGTAGCGCTTAATCTAAAAACAAAAGATAAGATTAGAGGAAAGCTTCTAAAAGTAGAAGATTCTAAAATTTTATTGGATGTTGAGGGTGAAGAAATCGGTGTTGATTTTTCTCAAATTTCAAAAGCAAAAACATATTTTGAATGGTAATAGATAATAACTTTTATATGAGACTAGCCTTAAATGAGGCTTGGAAATATCAAGGTTTAACATATCCAAATCCTGCTGTTGGTTGCTGCATTGTGGGCAAAAACGGCGAGATATTAGCAGTTGAAGCGCATAAGAGGGCAGGTGAAGCTCATGCCGAAGTTGAGGCTCTTAAGAGTGCATATCATAAGCTAACAAATGATGAAAAAATTTTAAGTATAACATCCTCATCCGATATACATGTATATCTAATTAATAATCACAATGGCTGTTTTAGAGGTATATCAATATTTACAACCCTTGAACCATGCGCTCATATAGGAAAAACGCCTTCTTGCGCATCTCTAATATCAAAGCTCGAAATAAAAAAACTCTTTGTAGGTTCACAAGATTTAAATAAGATAGCTTCAGGCGGAATTGAAATAGTAAAAAAAACTGATATAGATGTACAAATGCAACTTCTTGAAAAAGAGTGTGATGAGCTCTTAAATCCTTTTAACATGTGGAGTAAAAAAAGGTTTATTTTTTTTAAATGGGCGCAAAGATTAAACGGTACGATTGATTATGGAACTATTAGTTCAAAAAAATCAAGAACTCTTGTTCATGCCATGAGAGATGTGTGTGATTTGCTAATCATTGGCGGCAATAGCGTAAGAGTTGATAGACCGACACTTGATGCCAGAATGGTAAATGGAAAGGCACCTGATATTTTGATAATATCAAAAAGCGGAGATTTTGATAAAACAATTCCTCTTTTTAACGTTAAAGATAGAAAAGTTATAATAAGTGATAATTTTTCTGTTCTTGATAATTATAAAAATATTATGATTGAAGGCGGCTCAATCATGTTTAATCTCACTAAAGATATAGTTGATTATCATTTGTGTTTTTTATCTGCACAAGTCGGCGGAGATATTAATTTTACGGGTAAAGATTATAAGTTTGATATTTTAAATGTACAAAAAGATGATAAAGATATAATTATGTGGATGAAACAAGAGAACAGCAGAGGAAACAAGTAGAATGGAAAAACAGGAAAAAATCGTATCGATGTTTGATAATATTGCACCGACTTACGACACGGCAAATCGTGTGATGAGTATGGGCGTAGATAAGAGCTGGAGACGAAAAGCTTGTGATTTGGCTTATGGATTCTACTCAAAAGACTCTATCGATAAAATTGTTGATGTTGCATGTGGAACAGGCGATATGATGGATTTTTGGAAAAAAAGATCTGAAGTTAACGGTATAGCCGTTGGCGAGATAGTAGGCGTTGACCCATCTAACGGTATGGTTAACGTTGCTAGAGAAAAATATCCTAAGTTTAACTATCATATAGCAAAAGCAACAGAGATTCCGCTTCAAGATGCAAGTGCAGATATATTAAGCATTACATACGGTATTAGAAACGTAGTTGAGAGAGAAGCGGCTTTAAAAGAGTTTAACAGGGTTTTAAAACTAGACGGTCTTGTGGTAATTTTAGAGTTTATGAAAAATGAAAATCCGTCGTTTCTAGGCAAAATAAGAGATTTTTACATGAACAAAATTTTGCCAAAAGTAGGCGGTTTTATCTCTAAAAATCTTGAAGCTTATGAATATCTTCCAAACTCTATAGAGGATTTTTCTACGGTTGATAATATGAAAAAAGAGTTAGAAGCTGCAGGTTTTGAGATTGTATATTCAAAAAGCTTTTCTATGGATATATCTACTCTATTAATAGCAAGAAAAAAATAGGTCTAAAGGTTGTACACGCTTAGCGTATCTTCTCTAAATGAGCAGATAAAGACCCTTTTGGAAAGTACGTTTGAGAGAGTGCTTGTCGAGGGAGAGCTATCCCGTATAACTTTTCATAACAGCGGACATATCTATTTTACGCTAAAAGACGAATCTTCAACTATAAAAGCGGTAATTTTTAAAGCAAATGCCGCAAAATTAAAGTTCCAACTTCAAGAGGGATTAAAAGTAGTTCTTGATGGGACCTTGACACTCTATAAACCGCGTGGCGAATATCAAATAAACTGTTTTACTATTTCTCCATCGGGCCACGGTGCTTTGGCATTGGCTTATGAGCAGCTAAAAAAGAAGCTCTCCTTACAAGGTTATTTTGACATTAATGTAAAAAAACAACTTCCAAAATTTCCAAAAAGAATTGCTCTTATAACTTCGGCAACAGGTGCAGCACTTCAAGACATGCTTCGCGTTGCAAATAGCAGATACAAAGCAGTGGAAATTGATATATACGATGTTTTAGTTCAAGGCGATAGTGCGGCAGGTTCAATAGTAAAAGCTCTCTCTTTAGCAGATACAAAAGAGTATGATATCATTGTTTTAAGCCGCGGCGGCGGAAGTATAGAGGATTTATGGGCATTTAACGAGGAGATAGTTGCAGATGCTATTTTTAAAGCTGCTACGCCTATAGTATCTGCGGTAGGGCATGAGATAGATTGGGTTATTAGCGATTTTGTGGCAGATTTACGTGCACCTACACCAAGTGCCGCAATGCAGATGATATTGCCGGATTCTAATGAGTTGTATCAATATATAGATTCGTTAGAGTCGCAATTTATTCAAATAATTAAACAAAAAATCTATAACAAAAGACAAGAACTTACTCATCAAACAGATTTATATGCCAGACACTCTATTGAGAAGAAGATATCTCAAAATATTGAACTAATAAAACAGCTTCGTGTCTCTTCTAATCAGACTATTATATTTAAAATAGATAGCTTTTATAAAGAGAGCGAATCAATAAAAATCAGATTTCCGCAAGTGATACAGAGTAAGATAAATATTGCTCAAAATCAAGTAACAACTTTGCAAAAAATGTTAGAATCCAACCATCCAAAACTAAAAAGCAAAAAAGGTTTTGCACAGATTTCAAAAGAGTCTAAAGTGATAGATATCGCATCATTAGAAGTTGATGAAATCTTTGATTTAATGAGTGATAAAGTAAGCATAAGTGCAAAAGTACTTAAAAAAAGTAATATATAGAGGTTTATATGAATTATCCACAGTTTTTTGATAGTGTAGAGAGTATTAAAGTAGTAGATCCATTAGCAAAAGTTTTAGGTGCATTTGAGATGGGAAAATATGAGTTTACCTATTTAGATGCAGTAAAATCAGCAGGACACAGCTGTCCTACGCTTGCTGGTGCATATCTAGTAACTTTAGAAGGATTAAAAGCTCTTTATCCTGATTCGTTGCCTGTAAGAGGTGAAATAAAAGTAAAATTTAAAGAGCCGCTTGAAGAGGGTGTTACCGGAGTTATAAGTAATGTAGTTTCACAAATAACAGGTGCGACTGACAGAAGCGGTTTTAAAGGACTTGCAGGAAAATTTGCTCGTCACTCTTTGATGGATTTTAATGCGAATATTAACTCTTCGATTAGATTTACTAGGGTTGATAACTCTAAAAGTGTAGATGTGTTTTATGACCCTTCATCAATCGGCGGAAATCCTAAAATGCAGCAGTTAATGCAAAAAATGATGGGCGGTTTGGCAAATCAACAAGAAATTGAAGAGTTTGGAGAACTTTGGCAAGATAGAGTTAAGCGAATTTTTGAGAACAAATCTCAAGTAATTAGAGTTGTAGAGCTATAGTATTTGCAACATGTAGTTTTACATGTATGATAAAGTGTCGTAGTGTAACTACATTGTAACTTATTGGTTATATAATTTCTCTGTTTATATAAAGGGAGATTTTATGGCTTATTTTGATAATGCTAAAGTTAATGATAAAGTTTACGGTTTGGTATTCGGTGCTGGTAAAATAGCTAAAATATTTGATGAGAGTCACTATAAAATAATGGTTGATTTTAAAAACGGTTATGAAGTACCATACACTGAAGACGGGATTCCGGGGTGGGGAAATTTCAACAAACAGACACTTTTTTATAAAAATGATGTTGATTTGACGGATGTTGATTTTTCTCCTGTTACAAAAGTTTTATCTGTCAAAAAAATCATAAAATTAAGAGAGAAGAAAAAACTTCAAGTAAGACTTCCATCAGGGGTTTGGAAAAATGTAAAAAAAGCGGAGCTTTCTTATATAGAAGAGTTGCTAGAAAAAGAAAAATATCATATGTTTAGAAAAAAACCTGATAAAAACAAAAAGTAAAATTTACATGACGCATACTTCTTATCAACGTACTATAAAAACTCCAATAGGTTCAATGATTGCCGTAGCGAATAATCATGCACTTATAAGTCTTGATTTTGCAGATGATAATGTTATGGCAGAAAACTCAAATTATCCCCTATTGCTTCAGTTAGAGATTGAGCTGAATCAATATTTTAAGCAAAAACGAAAACATTTTACTATACCGTTGTCTCCAAACGGTACTGCTTTTCAAAAAGCCGTCTGGGAGATATTACGCACTATACCGTATGACTCAACAATATCTTATTCCGAGGAAGCAAAAATATTCGGTAATCCAAAAGCAACAAGAGCTGTTGCAAATGCCAACGGCAAAAATCCAATCTCTATCCTTATCCCATGCCACCGTGTGATATCTTCCGACGGTAGTATAGGCGGTTATAGCGGAGGGTTATGGAGAAAAGAGTTTTTACTCTCTCTAGAAAAAGAGTAAATAACCTTATTTTAATATCAAAGGCGGGAAATAGGCGTGAAGCATTACCGCAGTTTGAACCGATAGCTTTTTTATCAGTTTGTCAAATTTATCTTCTTCATTCCATACGGGATTAGTTACTCCGCTAAGCTCTATTAACCTTATTTTAGCATCATAACTAACGCCTATACTGTCTATTAGCCCTACACTTTTTGCCTGTGAAGCCGTAAAAATATGAGCATTTGCAAATGTGTCTCTTTTATTAATATCCAAACCCCTAGCGTTTGCAACATCCGAAGTAAACAAATCGTATGTCCCTTGTATTACTTTGTTTAGTTCGTTTATCTCATACTCTGTCCACTCTCTATCGCTTGTACCCACTTTTTTATACTTTCCTGCCTGAACACTTTGTGATTTGATACCGACTTTACTCATCAGCTCACTAACATCGGCTCCTTGCATAACGACACCTATGCTTCCCACCATAGAACCGGGGTTTGCTATTATCTCGTTAGCCCAGATGCTTGCATAGTAGCTTCCGCTTGCTATTGTTCCGCTAGCATATACAACAATCGGTTTTTTCTCTTTCGCTCTTTTAATGGCGTAAGCGACTTCAATTGATGGTGAAACGGCACCTCCGGGAGAATCAACATTTAATAAAATCCCTTTTATAGAGTTGTTTGATGCCGCATTGTCAATTTGCTCTACAACTTCAGAAACTTCCATGATAGGACCAAAAAAGTTTATCTGTGTAAGATTGTTTTGCGTAAAATTTTCATCATTTTTTGGTCCAAAAATCAGAAAAAGTATAAGCAAAAATACCATAGCCTTAAAGTGGTTTTGAATAAATCTCATTATTGCTAAAATTGGAGAAAATAGATTTTTTATAAACTGCATTAACTACCTTTTTTTAATATTCCGTTGATGTAAATTTTTGAGATATTATATCTGTGCAATATTAAATGAATTGCTAACTCCTCGGAAGGTTTTTTATCTAAGTCAATAATAAGCATATCTGCATTTTTTCCTTCGCTTATCTCTCCGGTGCTAATTCCAAGAGCATCTGCAGCATCTACCGTAACGCTATTTATGAGTTTTTTTGCCAAATCTAAAAGAGGCATATTAGAGTGCATAAAAAGAGCACATTTCATCTCCTCGAAAAGGTCTAGTTTATAGTTTGAACTAAGACCGTCTGTTGCACATATCCATCTTATATTATGCTTTTGCAGTTTTTTTAAATCAAGTGCACCGTTTCCTAAAAGTCTGTTTGAAATAGGGCAGTGAATAACGGTATGAGAATTTGAGGAAATAGTTTTAAGCTCATTTTCGTTTGCTTTAACTACATGTGTAAGCAGAGTTTTATGTCTGTTAAAGTTTTCTAAAAATTCATCCGAATCACTTACTGCACTGTTTTGTTTTAGTAGATTTTGAAAAAAATCTTTAAAATCTCCTTTGCTCTCATCAAGCCATTCCCTCTCAGCGTTGCTTTCCATAAAGTGTGCAGTTAATTTCAAATTTTCATTTTTAACAATTTGAAGTGCTTTTTTAATTAAAATCGGATGAACTGAATATGGCGAATGAATAGCGACGGCTGTATAAAACCCCTCTCTTTTTATACTTTTTGACGCATCAAGTCTTGCCAAAAAATCCCCAAAGAGTGCATCAGCCATTGTTGCTTGTGAGCCTATTAGCTCATTGAAAAAAACAACATTTTGAGAGGCATTTGCGCATGCTTGTAAATCCATACCGTGTGAGCTTACAGCACCAAAAGTTGTAATTCCTGATTCTAACATAGAGTTTATCGCTCTCTCCATGCACTCGCTGTTGCAGCCGTTAATTAGTTCATCTCTATTTTCTATAACGCTGTAAAGCCAAGGTATAAAATCTCCGTAGGAGAGAGTCGTTTTATTGGCACTAAACTCTACATGTACATGTGCATTTATAAGTCCGGGCATCAAAAGAGAGTTCTCTTTTAGCTCAATAACTTCTGCCTCAGGAAACTCTTTTTTTAGCTCATGAAGCGGAGCAATTTTATGTATAGTTTTATCAAAAGCAACCGACATATCAACAAGTAGAGTATTTGGTGTTAATATGTAGTTTGGTGTGAGTATTTGCATATTTTATCTTTTTTGAAAATTTAAAATAGATTATGCTTAATTTAGATAAAATAGCTCCTTAAAATTTTTAATTATTAAATAAAAAGGCAGAAGATGAAAATAGTAGTAATTCAAGGACCAAATTTAAATATGCTGGGTATAAGAGAACAGCAAGTTTACGGTTCTATGAAATTAGAGCAAATACATGCTCAGATGAAAGAGTTTGCAACTCAAAGCGAAATAGAGATAGAATTTTTTCAAAGCAATTTAGAGGGTGAAATTGTAGATAAGATTCAAGAGTGCTACGGGGATGCTGATGGTATCATCATAAATGCGGCAGCATATACTCACACATCGATTGCTATTCGTGATGCAATTTCTGCAGTAAATCTTCCTACTATTGAAGTGCATATCAGTAATATTCACCGTCGTGAAGAGTTTAGAAAACAAAATATGATTGCACCTGTTTGTACATCTTCTATTGTTGGATTCGGTCCATTTGGATACCATTTGGCAATGGTAGGAATGATACAAATTATGAATGAGTTAAGAGCTGTTCAAGAGATGCAAAAACAAGTTTCCGAAGCAAAATAGTAATAGTACATGTATATAAAGCGTAAATTAAATGATGGATTAACTACCTTTAAAAATTTACGTTATGTCAAGAAAAGCGGTGTAAAAACTTTTCACCGCTTTTTGGCAACAGTAGGCGTTGGAGGGAATGTAGGAGATGTAAAAAGAAGATTTGAGCATCTTTTTGCAGTTCTAAAGAGAGATAAAAGAGTAGAGTTGCTTTACACTTCGTTGATTTTGAAAAATCCTCCTTTTGGTTTTATAAATCAGGATGATTTTTTTAATTCAATTATTGTGCTTAAAACAAGTATGCAGCCAAAATTATTTTTGGATTATTTAATGAGATTAGAGAAAAAATTTGCGCGCAAAAGAAGTTTTGCAAATGCTCCAAGGACATTAGATTTGGATATTATTTTTTTTGACGACAGAGTTATAAAAACACAAAAACTCTATATTCCGCATCCTAAGTGGTTTGAGAGAGAAAGTGTATTGATACCGTTGATGGACATATATAGATGAAAATATTAACTTTTACGGGAAGAACGCCTTCAGAAGCTTTAAAAAAAGCTAAAATGGATGTTAATTATGCTCAGATGCTTCATATAGATACAAAAGAGATTCAAAAAAAATCACTAGGAAAAGAAGCAATTTATGAGATAGTAATGGGTGTAGAAGAAGAGTCTATGCATAGTACGTATAAAAAAACAAACACCATACCAAAAGACGGTAAGCCTCTGACTCAAAAGAGTGCAGATGTTTTATACGATATATCTTATGCGGCGAAACAGATATCTAAAATTGCAGACGTTAAAGACCCTCTTTATGAATATCAAGAAAACAAACCGCAGAGTACTTTTGAGCCAAAAGAGTTAAAAGAGATAAAATCAGAGATAGCAAAACTCGGGGACAAAGTCAAAATTATTCAAAATATGTTTTGGGACGAAAAAGCGCCTGAGTTAGACAGCTATATTCCATCGGAATTTGCCGAGATATATCGCCTTTCTTCACAAAGCGGAATGAACAGAGAACATCTTGATGCTATTATGAGAATGACGCTAGAGCATATGCCATTTAGAATGAGAGAAAATTCATCTACCGTTAAAAGATATTTTCAAACGCTTCTTAGAAAAATGGTGCCCATTAGACTTGAGAGTACTCCATCAATAGGAAATAAAAAAGTTATTATGTTAGTAGGTCCAACAGGAGTAGGCAAGACTACGTCAGTGGCAAAGTTGGCTGCTAGATATTCATACTTGATGCAAAAAAAATACAAAGTCGGATTGGTTGTGTTAGACACTTACCGTATCGGTGCTGTTGAGCAGTTAATGCAGTATGCAAGAATGATGAAACTAGGTATTGAAACGGTTGTTGACCCCATAGATTTTGCAAGCGCTCTTGACTCTTTAAGATATTGTGACTATATCTTAATTGATACCATGGGTTCAAGCCCCTACGATAAAAGTAAAATTGAAAAAATTTATGAGTGTTTGGATGGAAATGATGAAAAATACAATATTGATGTTGTTTTGGTAATGCCAAGTTCTATAAAATATGAAGATTTAAAAGCCACTTATGAAAATTTTTCTTCCCTAAATGTAGATACTCTTATGTTTACAAAGCTAGATGAAACCAGAGGTTTTGGAAATATATTTTCTCTTGCGTATGATACAAAAAAGCCGATAAGTTATTTTTCAGTTGGACAAGAAGTGCCTGAAGATTTGGTCTGTGCAAGTAGCGATTTTTTAGTAGAATGCTTATTGCACGGCTTTAACAGGAGCAAAGCATGATAGGTCATCAAGCTCAAAAATTAGAAGAGTTGGTTTCATCAAACTCACAAAAAAAATCTAAAAAAACTCGTTTTATAGCTATTACAAGTGGAAAAGGCGGAGTTGGGAAAAGTACTATAAGTTCAAATCTTGCATATGTACTTTCGCAAAACGGCTTAAATGTAGGGATATTTGACGCAGATATCGGTTTGGCAAATTTAGACGTAATGTTTAATGTAAAAATCAAAAAAAATATTCTACATGTACTAAAAGGTGAAGCGAGTGTTTCGGAGATTTTGATTCCCGTTACTAGAAATCTTATACTTATTCCCGGTGAGAGCGGTAGCGAAATATTAAAATATTCTGATAAAGCTCTTTTTGAGAGATTTATGAGTGAAGCAGAAGTTTTAAATAAACTTGACGTTATGATTATTGATACAGGTGCAGGAATAGGTGAGCATATACAGATGTTTTTGGATGCTGCAGATGATGTTATAGTTGTTACGGTTCCAGATCCAGCCGCAATCACTGATGCATACGCAACAATAAAAACTATTGCAGCCATAAGAAATGATATATTTTTAATCATGAATCAGGTTAAAGGTGAAAAAGAGGCAGTTGCAGTATATGAAAAAATAAAGAAAGTAGCACTTGCAAATATTGGAAGTAAGTTAGATTTAAAATTAATTGGAAAAATTAATAGTGATATTAAAGTCTCATCCTCTGTAAAGCAAAGAACTCTCTTTAGTGTTTCTCATCCCGGTTCAGTTGTGCATAAAGATATAATAGATATAGCAAATGTTATAAATAAGAATTTGGAACGAGATGTGCTTGTAATGCCTAGTGAAAGCGGATTATCTGGGCTTTTTAAGCGTTTGGTAAAACACTTTTAAATCAAATTTGAGGCTATTGCAGATGTTGGGTGAGAATTTTGTGTACTTTTTTACTGTTCAGGGGTTTTTCGTAGGAATAGTTTTTGGTATTTTAAAATCATTCGACGCAGAGGGATTATTTGTATATACTTTTTTTATAACTGCATTTTTTTACCTATTTTCTCATATAATAGTTGCTTTTTATTATAGAACAACAGTCGGAAAGATGTATTTTTTTCCAAAAGAGTCCCATGAGAAGGAACTTGATTTATTTCTAATAGAGATAAACAAGAGAGAAAAACTTATTGATTCTGCTATTAAAATAACAGATGCCGCAATCAAGACAAACGCTATGGATATTGAGAAAATTTTATGATAAGTGCATATAAACAAGACCTTAAGCATAAAGAGGATGAACTCGCAATCCAATATTTGCCTGCCGTTAGAGCTATGGCATTTAGACTAAAAGAGAGACTTCCCAGTTCTGTTGATTATATGGATTTATCTGCTATAGGAACGGAAGAGTTAATAAAATTAGCCAGAAGATATGACGAGGCTTTAAACGACTCTTTTTGGGGATACGCAAAAAAGAGAGTTTACGGAGCAATGCTTGATTATTTAAGAAGCCTTGATGTTCTTAGCCGCTCAAGCAGAAAACTTGTAAAAGCTATAGATTATGCTGTTGAAGATTATAGGGCTATTCATGATGAAGAGCCCAGCGATGAAGAACTTTCAGAAATTTTAGGAGAGAGTGTAGAAAAAATACATGAAGCTCGTATCGCTTCAAGTATATACACTGTTATGCCTCTTCAAGATCAGCTTCAAGTCGGGGACGACGGTGCTATGCTTGCAAACATAGAAAAAGAAGAGCTGATTGATGTTATTAAAACTGTTCTTGATGGATATAATGAAAGAGAACAGCTGATAATTCAGCTTTACTACTTTGAAGAACTCAGTTTAAAAGAGATTAGTGATGTGTTAAGTATTACCGAATCAAGAATTTCACAAATACATAAGTCGGTTATTCATAAAATTAAAGAGAGTGTAGGGGCATAAAATGGCAGATATACTTTCACAAGAAGAGATAGATGCGCTTTTAGACGTAGTTGATGATGAAGGTGATGATGTCTTTGACGGAGACGATGACTCTCCCATATCGCAAAGACAAGTAACACTTTACGATTTTAAAAGACCAAATAGGGTATCAAAAGAACAACTTCGTGCTTTTCGTGGGATACATGACAAGATGGCAAGATCTCTTGCTTCTCAAATATCTTCTATAATGCGCTCAATTGTTGAAATCCAACTCCACTCTGTAGATCAGATGACATACGGTGAATTTTTAATGTCGCTGCCAAATCCTACAAGCTTTAACGTTTTTTCAATGAAGCCGCTTGAAGGAAGTGGTGTTATAGAGATAAATCCATCTATCGCTTTTCCAATGCTAGACCGACTATTGGGCGGTAAAGGAGAACCGTTTGATGCAAGTCGTGAGTTTTCAGATATAGAGCTTAGTCTTTTTGAGACGATTTTAAAGGTTATGATGGCAACGCTTAAAGAGGCGTGGGGGCCTGTTATGGATATTTTTCCTAATATAGAGTCTAAAGAATCTAGCCCAAACGTAGTTCAAATTGTTGCCCAAAATGAGATTGTCGTAATGGTAGTTATGGAAATTATTATCGGGCAGAGTTCAGGTATGATGAATATATGTTATCCGGTTATCGCACTTGAACCTATTTTACCAAAGTTGGCAAGCAGAGATTTAATGTTAAATGAAACAAGCACGAAAAAGAGTAGAAATACGGAGTTACATGTACTCTTAGGCGGTGCTAAAGTAGGTGTAGAGGCGATACTAGGCGGTGTTGAGCTTACTTTGCGTGATGTTTTAGAGTTACAAAGCGGAGATGTAGTAAGACTTACCAGCCCTGCAAATGATATCGTTACACTTTGTGTTGACGGTAAAGATAGATTTCTTGGTAAAATAGGTTTGAGAAGATTTAGAAAATCTATTCAGATTACTGAGATAATTGATACCGAAAAAGATGCTGTAAAACGAGCTTTAGAGAGTTTTGAGACAACAAGACATGAAAAAATATCAGGCGTAAAAGAGATGATGTTTGATGAAGATTAGAAACTAGATAAGGAGTAAAAGATGAATGATTTTATGAAGCTATTCGAAAATGAAACTGTAGGTACGATAGAAGCTTTGATAGGTCAAGCTCCGACTCTTGAACTGAAAGAAGAACAAGAGCTTAGTATTATCTCAAATATAATTCCTCCTATCGTATTGCTTAATATCTCTATAAGCGGTGATTTGAATGCTTCAGCTATGGTGGCTTTAACACCAAGCTTAGTAGCCTCTTTGTCGGATATGATGATGGGAGAAGAAAATAGTGGCAGAGATGATGTAAGTGATGATGATTTAGATGCCGCAAAAGAGATAACCTCGAATATATTTGGAGCGATTAGCAATAGCTTAGGTGCTCAAAAAGAGTTGCCTGCTCTATCTTTTAGCATAGATAGTGTTAAATATGTCAGTGAAGATAAAGAGATATCTTTAGAAAACTACAGTAAAATGTTTATTTATAATTTTCAGGTGGGGGATGTAAAATCACTCTTTATGTTTATAATGGATGAAAATTTGGAAAATGCCGTATTTAAAAAATCTTCAAACTCTTCGCAGGAAAAAATGCCTCAGTCTAATAAAATTCAAGCAAATACATCTAATGTTGCCTTAAATAGTGAAGAGATGAGTAACATAGCTCTAATAATGGATGTTAAGCTTCCTGTCAAAGTTAGAATAGGAAAGAAAAAAATGTTATTAAAAGATGTTTTAAATATGGACATCGGTTCTGTTGTTGAGTTAAATCAATTAGCAAACGACCCGTTGGAGATATTAGTTGATGATCATGTAATAGCAGAAGGTGAAGTTGTAATTGTTGATGGGAACTTCGGTGTTCAAATTACTACAATCGGTACAAAAAGAGAGAGACTCAATCAGCTCAAGGGATAAAATGCAAGACAGAAGAAATGAGCTAGCAAAAAGATATGTTAAGGATATAAAATCCGCAGATGTTTGGAGTGTTTTTAGAATAATTGCCGATTTTGTTAAAGGTTTTGATGATCTTGGAGATTTAGGACCATCGGTAACTATTTTTGGGAGTGCAAGAACTAAAGAGGACGACTTTTATTATAAAGAGGCCGAAAAACTCTCTTTGATGCTAGCAAATAAAGGCTTTAATATCATAACCGGTGGCGGTCCAGGTATTATGGAAGCTGCAAACAGAGGAGCAAAAGGGTGTCCAAATGTTGAATCTGTCGGATTAAACGTAGATCTCCCTTTTGAACAGGTGTCAAATAAATATACCACTAAAGAACTATATTTTGATTACTTTTTTTCACGAAAAGTTATGCTTGTAAAATACTCAATAGCGTATGTTATATTCCCTGGCGGATTTGGAACATTAGATGAGCTTTTTGAGGCATTAACTTTGGTTCAAACAAGAAAAGTAACTGGAGTGAAAATTTTTGTTGTAGGTGTTGATTTTTACAAACCACTTTTAGATTTTATTAAAGATAAACTGCAATATAACGCAATGATTGATAAAGATGATATTACAATAATCAGATTAACTGATGATTTAGAGTGTGTTGTTAATGAAGTTGAAGATTCCCTTGTAAAACAGATTAAGATACTTGAAGAGGTCGGATTGGAAAATACTAAGTATTATAAATCATTGTCAGATTTTAAAGACGAACAAAATATAAAGTAGTTTAAGATGAAAAAAAAAGTTCTAATAGGAATGAGCGGAGGTGTGGATTCTACAATCTCCGCACTGCTTTTAAAAGAAGAGGGATATGATGTAGAAGGCTTATATATGAAGCTTCACTCAAAACTAGGATATCATGAAATAAATCAAGCAAGAGCGCAAAGAGCAGCAGATTTTGTCGGGATGAAGTTACATGTAGTAGATTTGCAAGAAATTTTTAATGAGAAAGTTTTTCAACCGTTTATAGATACTTATGCCAAAGGAAAAACTCCAAATCCATGTGCATTATGTAATAGAAGCCTGAAATTTGGCGAAATGGTTAAATATGCAGATAAAATTGGTGCAGATTTTGTAGCTACGGGACACTATATAAAAACTGACGGAGAATATTTTTATGAAGCATATGATGATAGTAAAGATCAAAGCTACTTTCTTTTTTATGTAGATAAAAATATATTACCAAGACTTCTATTTCCATTGGGAAATAAAAAAAAGAGTGATATTAAAAAACTTGCATCATCAATAAGTGAGCTAGAGTCTTTCGCATACCAAGGTGAATCAAGTGAAATATGTTTTGTTGACACTACATATACTGATTTGCTTAAAGATTATGTAGAAGTAGATAAAATCGGTCAAGTTATGGATAGAGATGGAAATATTGTTGGCGAACACAAGGGCTATATGCATTATACAATCGGCAAAAGAAGAGGTTTTACTATTAATGGCGCACATGAACCTCACTATGTAGTTGAAATTAATGCAGAAAAAAATCAGATAATAGTCGGTAAAAAAGAGGAACTTGCTTGTAATAAAGTAGTACTTGAGAATTTAAATCTTTATACTAATGAAAAAAGTTTTGATACAACTGTTAAATTAAGATATAGAACAAAAGCAGTACCATGTCATGTAGAAATAAAAGATGATAAAGCTTATGTAGCTTTAAAAGAGAGTGTTTTTGGAGTTGCAACCGGTCAAGCAGCTGTTTTTTACGATGATAATAAACTCATAGGCGGCGGCTGGATAGAACAAAACTAAAATAAAAAGAGTTTATCAAAAGCAACAAAATTTCAGTTTCAAAAAATTCTTTTCAAAACTTCCACACTTTAAGAAACATCTAAGCTATTACTCCCTATAATTCCCATCCACAAACACAGAGACCTAAAGTTTAGGGCTTAGAGA
>Ga0208246_1000129_pt1 | contig 73022 bp, 59 predicted proteins | sample RifOxyD2_FD_184039 | JGI IMG/M metagenome (GOLD analysis project Ga0208246, IMG submission 184039) | Soil microbial communities from Rifle, Colorado - Rifle Oxygen_injection D2 (SPAdes) | ecosystem: Environmental > Terrestrial > Deep subsurface > Rock core/Sediment | place: Rifle, Colorado... | reverse complement strand
ATTCCAGGCAACGATAAAAAACGACTCGGTTTGTTAAACTGGGTGATCCCCCCAGAAAAGCCATAATGGGTCATGCTTAAATAAAGTCGGTCCTTGGCCCTGGTGACTGCCACATAAAACAAACGCTCTTCTTCTGCTATGGCCTCGTCGGTTTTTAGGGCGTAGGCGGTCGGGAAGATACCTTCAATCATACCAATCACAAAAACATTGCCCCATTCGAGCCCTTTGGCCGAATGGATTGTACTTAAACAAACTCGACCCTCGTTTTGGTATATACCTGAGACCTCGGCCACCTCCCGTTCAGGCGGTTCTAGTGCAAAGTCAGTTAAAAGTAGCTCGATTGAAGTATAGCGGGCAGCGATTTGAGCTAAGGTTTCTAAGTCCTTTTTGCGCTGGGTCCAATTGTCGTATTTATCTTCTAAAATAGGCAAGTAGGCGTCTAAGAGGATGCGGTAAGAAAGACCGAGGTCGTCCTTTTTTTGGTCCGCTTCAATTAGCGTTTTAATTAAACGAACCGCCGCCGCCTTATATTTCGCTTTTTCAGGCAGACAATCAAAAATCGCTTTCATCTCTACCAAAACTGGGCGCCCCAGTAAATCATGGATGATTTTAGACGCCGTTTTGGGCCCTACCCCAGGCAACAACATCAGCGCCCGGTTCCAGGCTAGTTCGTCGCGCGGGTTGGCAAGGAGCTTGAGGTACCCAATCAAATCCTTGACGTGGGCAGTATCCGAAAATTTCTTGCCTCCGAATACCTCAAAAGGGATGCGCCTTTTGGCCAGTTCGGTTTGCAGATGAAACGATATATGACTAGAGCGAAATAAAACCGCCATTTCAGACAGGTTTTCCCCTTGGTGGTAATATTCTTGAACCTGGTCAACGATCCAAGCGGCCTCATCGGCGGGTTCTTTAAAATAAACAATCCCCGGCTTTTCCCCTTGGCGACCTTCAGCACTTTTTAGAGTTTTAGAAAACTTGTGGACCATGTTTCCCAAGACCGCGTTGCCCAGGTCCAAAATCTCTTGGCTGGAACGGTAGTTGGCTTCAAGTTTGATCACCTTGGCTCCCTTAAACCGCTCTGGAAAACTCAAAATATTTTGGTGGTGTGCGCCGCGAAACCCGTAAATCGACTGAGCATCGTCGCCGACTACCATCACATTTTGGTGCGCTCCCCCTAAGAGGGAGACGATTTCGCCTTGCAAGTAGTTGGTGTCTTGGAATTCATCGACCATAATATACCGATAGGTCGTACTCAAATGTTCGCGGGCCGCCTTTTGATCGAGGAGTAGCTTCAGATAAAGCAATAAATCGTCATAATCAAAATAAGCCTGCTCCAACTTGTATTTAGCATACTGACCCCGCAGTTTTTCGATCTCTTGGTTACATTCAATAAAGTTGGGGTATTCTCGCTCTAAGATTTCACCAACGCTAATACGTTTGTTGGTGGCCATTGAGCAGATTTTTTGTAAGGTTGATTTTTGGGGAAAACGTTTTTCTTTTCCATAATACCCCAAGTCGGTAGCGCAGCGATGGAGCGCCTCTTCGGCATCGGCCTGATCGATAACAGTAAAGTTTTCTTTGATTCCCAATGATTTAGCAAACTGCCGAAGCACTTTCACCCCAAAGGCGTGAAAGGTGCCACCTTCGACCTGGCCTGCTCTGGGGTCTCGTTTGGCTGCGCGGTTCAACATCTCTTTAGCAGCGCGCCGGGTGAAGGTGAGCAGCAAGATTTGGCCAGGATCGACCCGGTTCATCACTAAGTTAAGCACCCGATATTCGATCACCCTCGTTTTACCAGACCCCGCCCCGGCGATGACCAAGAGGGGGCCATCGCGGTGTTCTACCGCCGCTAACTGCTCACGGTTTAAAAAAGAGGCCAATTCCATCGGTCAAAAGAGAATGTTTGTTCGTTTTTTGGCCAGCCTAACCTGAAAATAAATTGGGAGCAACCAAAACCGCCCATAGGTCTTTAGGAAAGGTCACAAAAACCAATACAAAGGAGGCAAAGCGTCTTGATCGACCAAGCTGGGAAACAAAAAAAATGGGGGGCTTGCAAATTCGCTTGACCTAAATCGAGCCGATCTTTAGGTTAAACGATCACTGATTGGGCCGTCGCCAAGTTGGTAAGGCAGCGGGTTTTGATCCCGTCATGCGTAGGTTCGAGTCCTACCGGCCCAACCAGTTTTCCCGCTTTTAAATAGGCGGGATTGTTGTACAAAAGCGGGAGTAGCTCAGCTGGCTAGAGCATCTGCCTTCCACGCAGAGGGTCGCCGGTTCGAATCCGGTTTCCCGCTCCAATCCGATCTTGCTGATCGATTGGTTATTGTTTTATTTTTCTTTATCCTCCAAAGACCGCCCTGGTTGTTTGATTGCGCGCTTTTCTTGCGTGTAGATTTTCGTATTCCCTTGCTTTAACTTGCCTCTCAAATCCAATTCTGCTATATTGCGGGAACAAAATATCAATCTTTTCTAAGTTTCCTTTTTAGCTTTTCTAGGCGGCAAAACCAAGTTTTTAAGTGTATCTGTTTTGAGCTATTGGCTTTATTGCCAAAGGTACAAAAGACGCTTATCCCCGAAAGTGACATGGACGCAAAGCTTTTTGAACACCCGTTATACATCCCGACTAGTTTAGAATGTAGCGAGGCTAAAAGCTGCTTTAATAACTTTCTCCATTGCCTGTCGGATGTCTATTATCAGACCGACATGGAGGGCGTTATTTTGGCAATCTCTCCTTCGGCGGAAGCTCATTTGGGCTACAAGCCAGAAGAGATGGTGGGCAAGAAAATGGCGGATTTTTATTTTAGCCCAGAAGACCGACAAAAGGTTGTTGAAGAATTTGTATCTCACCAGGGCCGGATCACCAGGGTTATAGCCGCTTTACGCCATAAAACTGGCGACATAGTCTGGGCCTCTACCGACGCGGCCATTAGGTTTGGCTCTAAAGGGGAACCCCTATTTATCGAAGGGTTGTCTCGCAACGTATCTAAAGAAAAAAAGCTAGAGCTTGAACTCCAACAAGAGATCACCAAAAGAAAACTCCTGGTGCAGGTGCTTTGCCATGACTTGGTAACCCCCTTAAATAACGTTTTAGGGATTTTAGCACTTAGCGAGCGGGAGGTTTTAGAAAGTTTAGATGCTTTGAAATCGTCGGCAACTTCTGGGGTAGAACTAATAAGTCTGGTGCGCTACATGCAGGTTTTTGAAGAGGAAGGCTCCCAGTTTAGTCTAACCAAGGTCAATGTCTCGCAGGTTTTAGAGGCGGTTAAAGAAAATTTTAAGGCGAAACTTGAACACAAAAAAATTACCCTCAGTCTTCAGACCCAGCCTGACCTTTTTGTGTTAGCCGAGCCGATCTCGTTGAAAAATTCGGTATTAGGTAATTTTGTTTCGAATGCGATTAAATTTTCTGAAGCTAGGTCAACAATTGAAATGGTCGCCCAAAGGGAAGGGGACTGGGTTAGTATCTGCGTGAACGACCATGGGATCGGAATGTCACAAAGAATGAAAGAGCAATTGTTTACCCTAGGCAAAACCACCAGTCGCAAGGGAACCGCCAATGAGGACGGTTCTGGCTGGGGGATGAAATTGGCCAATTTCTTTATAGAAAAATATCAGGGTCGTATTGAGGTAGTGTCGCACAATGAGATTGAAAACCCAAAAAATATCGGTACCTCTATCAAGGCTTTGATCCCGGTTTTTAAGCAAAACTAGGTTTTTTCCCCCGTCATTGACGGGCCTCTCTATTCCCCACTAGGTTTTTTTGCCCAGTCTTTGGCCAGTGCCTCTCTTCCCCCGATAACCGCCATACGGGTATTGCAATAGGTCGCTCTTTTGTGAAATGATAGGCTTAAGCTTTTTGTTTATAAAAGCCCCTCAAATACTCAGAACCAAAAAATGGGAGAATACCATGGTAGTTTCAACTTGGAATCGGCTTTGGGTATTACATGAGGAAGCTAAAGCGCTAATTTTGTTTAGTCCAGCTGCTTTGATAAAGGTTTTTAGCCAGAGTAACGGGAGAAATCAAGAAGCCGATGCCAAAAGGGCAGACCAGCTAAGCCAGCCCTCTTCGGAACACCCTGTGAAGTCAGGGCCAGAGGGAATGGAGGACCAAGACCCTAAAAATTATAGCAACCGGCAGAAATTGGGGCTGGTTTTAGGGCCTGTATTGTTTTTTTTAATACTTCTCTTGCCCACCCCTCTGGAGATGAGCCTGTCCGCCCAACGTATGGCGGCGATTGCGTTTTTGATGGCCACCTGGTGGATGTGCGAGTCCATACCTATTCCGGTCACTAGCTTACTGCCCATTTTATTGTTTCCAATGATGGGGGTCATGCACACATCCAAAGCCGCTGCCCCCTATGCGAATCAGTTGATATTTTTATTTATGGGAGGTTTTATTATTGCTTTATCTATGCAGCGTTGGAATCTGCACCGAAGAATTGCCATGAATATCGTAAAAACCGTAGGCTTTTCTCCTGAAAGGTTGATTCTTGGATTTATGTTAGCCACAGCAGCACTTTCGGCTTTTGTTTCTAATACGGCCACCACCGTAATGATGATGCCCATTGGCCTAGCGATTATCACCCATGTAATCGAAGAGGGGAAAAAGGAGGGGCTTGATAAGGTGATCGATTTTTCGGCTGGAAAATTTGCGTTTGGATTAAATTTAATGTTGGGAATCGCTTACGCCGCCTCAATCGGCGGAATTGCCACTCTGATCGGCACCCCACCTAACACGGTGTTAGCCGGTTATTTGAACAAGACTTATGGTTACGAGATCACCTTCGTAAAATGGTTGTATGTTGGGGTTCCCTTGGTGGTCTTGTTTCTACCTTTAAGTTGGTATTGGCTTATTAAATTCGCCAACCCGATGAAGCTTAAAAAGGTGCCTGGAGGGCCGGAATTGATTGCCCGAGAGCTAGGAGCGATGGGCATAATGGGCAAGGGGGAGCGCTGGACCGCAGTGGTCTTTTTTATAACCGCCTTAGGCTGGATCTTTCGCGAACAAATCAGCGTGGTTTTTACGGATCCTAAATTGATCACCGACGCTACGATCGCGATGACCGGTGCAATTGTACTTTTTTTAATCCCGATTGATCTAAAAAAGAACGAATTTGTGATGAACTGGCATTGGGCGTCCAAGTTACCCTGGGGGGTCTTAATCCTGTTTGGCGGGGGATTGGCCTTGGCCGATGGATTTCAAGCGACTGGCCTAGCTACCTGGATTGGTTCGCAGGTTAAACTATTAGATCAAGCGCCTATCTTTTTATTGGTTTTGGCGGTCACCACCTTGATCATTTTTTTAACCGAACTCACCTCAAATACCGCCACGGCCGCCATGGTAATGCCGATTTTGGCCGCCATAGCAGTAGGATTAGGGCAAAATCCCTTGTTATTATTGGTGCCTGCCGCTATTGCTGCCTCTTGCGCCTTTATGCTGCCAGTCGCCACCCCGCCCAATGCCATTGTTTTTGGCTCTGGTTATGTAACGATTCCTCAAATGGCGAAGAGTGGCTTTGGGCTTAACTTAATTGGGATTGCATTGACCATGGTGGTTACCTATGTCTTTTTAATCCCGATATTTGATATCGTTATGGGTGAGATCCCTATTTGGGTTAAATAATGGGGATATCTTTACTGGGAAACCAAGGTCCCTGGCTTAACCCTTTTTGATCACCGCTCTCCAACCTAACCCCTGGTAGGTTTCGTACCCAGGGGTCAGTGCTTGGGCAAAGAGGGAAGCATTGTTTACCTCGAAAGATTGGTTTTTAGCTTGGTTAAACTGAAGCCGGTCCCTTAAAAATCCGGGATGATTGGTGGGCGCGATAATTACGCCCTTGTTATCAACTACAAGGCATTCGGTTGAAGCCCGCTCGTTCTCGCGCAACCGGACCGCCTTCAGCGCTCCGTCTGCCAGCCCGCTCCAGTCCATCATAACCACGATCACCCCGGTTACGTCCCCACTTTCTTCCCCGTTTTCTCGTATTGCGGTAGCGTAGGGGATAACCGAGGCATTGATTAAATATGGGTTTTTGTGGATCTCGCCGACTGCGTATTCGTTGCCGCTTTGAGTGGCCTTTGCTGCTTGGAACCAAGCTTCATTGATTACGGACTTGCCCTGTACCGAATACTTATTGGGTCTGCCGTTTGATAATATGGTTCCGTCTGTTCTAATCACCCAGATATCTTGGTAAATGGTATATGAATCCAAAATCACCCCCAAGCGCTTAGAAGCCCAATCTGGGTTTTCTTTCGCCCCTACAACCGCCGCATCCGTCGCCCACCACCGCACATCGCAAGTGCGTTCAAAAAGGTTACGGTCGATCACATCAATTAGATTTAAGGCAAGGTCCGCAAAGCGGCTACCGTTGACAATATTGTCGATTCGTCGGCTTTCCTCAACCCGCGCTTTAAGGCTGTCGATTACGTCCGAAGTAAATGCATTAGAAGCGGTTTTAATGGTTTCTGCCAAATTTTTCATCTCTTGCGCGACCACCCCAAACCCTTTGCCTGCTACCCCTGAATTGGCCGCTTCGATCAAGGCGTTTAGGGAAAGCATATTCATGTTCGCCGTAATTAGGTCCAATTGACTGTTAAACCTAGAGGCCTTTGAGGCAGTAGCCTGCATCCCATTAATTAAATGTTCGGTAGCGTTCCCACCGGTTACTTGCTTGTTCTCGGACATACAATTCCTGCATTTGGCTTTTCAACTTGGGATAGACGTTAGGAGGGAGCTATCCAGGTTGTAGCCCTGAAAAAACCGTACAAATTTAAAGCGTCTTTAAGAATGTTTGCAATAGAATGAAATTATAAAAGATAAAATATTGGTATGCGGTTTGTTACAGGTAGGAAAAGACACAAAATGTAGGGAATGCGCCAAGTTTGTCAGACTTGATACAAACTGTTTTGAAGACGAGGGAGAATGGCGCAGAGAAAAAGGCGGGCAACGACCGTAAAACCCTGGTTCTTCTATAAAAGATAAGGGTTTTAGTTTTAAAAGTACCGGTTATTGGTAGCGAAGGCGAGAGTTGAACTCGCGACCTTACGATTATGAGTCGTACGCTCTAACCAACTGAGCTACTTCGCCGCCAATAGAATCGCAATATTTAGGCGATGGATCGGGCCTTGTCAAGCCTTGATTGCACTCTAGTAAACTGGGCTTTTACTTGCTAGAAGAATCGAGGGCCGATAGGCTTAAAGTAGGTAGGAAGCCAGGGAAGGAGTTAGATGGATCAACCAAAAGAATGGATAGTAATTGCCGATTCCCATTTAGGGGCGGGGCCTGGAGACCTCGAACCTATTTTAGCCTTGATTTTAAAGACCCCAGCTAAGGAGCGAGGGCTGATTTTTTTAGGCGATTTGTTCCATATCTGGGCCGGACCCCGAAAATTCCACACCTTAGAGGTTTCCACCCTAATGGCCGCTTTGACCGAGTTTCAAGGCAGGGGCGGGCAGGTACGTTTGGTTATGGGGAACCGGGACGCTTTATTAGAGGAAACTCAACTAGGTGGCCCTGGATTTGAAGGGTTACCCTTCGACCGAATTGCCCAAGAAAATGACCAAATCGAAACCCCATCTGGTTCCATCCTTCTGGCGCATGGTGATCTAGTCAACCAATTGGACCAGCGCTACCTTAGGTGGCGGGCGGTTTATCGGAGTGCTTGGTTCCGCTGGGCCTTTACGTTATTGCCAAAAAAAAAGGCCCAAAAAATCATGGTAGGTTTAGAAGCCAAACTCAAAGGGACCAATCTTCATTTTAAACTGGAATTTCCTTGGCCTCAGTGGGAACATTGGCTTGAAACCCAGGTTAGGTTTTGGGCTCCTCGATTAATACTAGTGGGCCATTTTCATCCAGAACAGTTAATCGAAACCAAGTTAGGCACCACTACCGCTTTAGTAATTCCCGACTGGCTAAATAGCCGGTGCTACCTTTGGGTTAAAGAGGATTTGAGTTATGAAGTTTGCCATTTTACTCCTTAGTTTTTTTTGGTTGGGTGGGTTTGCCAGCGCCCAAACCCTACAGGTTACCGGGCAAATCATGGGCGAGATCAGTCCTTGTGGCTGCTCTCCAGGCAAGGAAAAAGGGGGTATCGCCCGGCTCTCGACCTACCTTAAAGCGAACCAGGGTGGTCTTTGGGTTGATTTAGGCAACTATTCATCTCCGCCGACAGAACAAGGTGAGCTTAAAAACCAGCTCTGGGCCAAGGCTTTTACTGATAATTCGCTTTTTGCGCTTCTGCCGGGCCCTTTGGAATTTTCTCAAGGAAAAAGGGGGCTGGCCAAACGCCCATTGCCCTACCTATTAACCAACCTCTTGAGCCCCGTTGCCAACGTGGATCGAGTAAAAACTCAAGTAGATTGGCAGTTTTTTGGGTTTTTATCCCCCGAACTTTTAAGTAGCGGGCGACACAAAACGGACCTTTTAGGTGGGGTAGAGTTTTTTTTAAAAGAGGTTGGAAAAAATCGCTCTGCCGCTAGGCATCGAGCTTTGTTGTTTAGAGGCTCAGACCAAGAACTTAAAGAAATAGTTCAAACAGGCCTTTTTGAACTGGTCCTTCCAGCCAATCAGGCGGTCTTAGAGGAGGATCAAAAAGAAATCTTGGTCCTAGGCACCCGTCAGTACCCGCTACCCCCGATCAAAGGCCAAGGGGTTTTGGAAATTTCGTTGGATAACCAAAAAACTGTGCGGACCCTTTGGCTCGACAAGGCTTTTGAGGCTGATAAGGCTTGGGTCCCAGAGTTTAAAGCTTACGATCAAGCGGTTGAAAAACTTTTTGAAAGTTTTCTAAAATCCCAACAAAAGGCCCCAGACAAAAGGGTTTACAAGGGCAGCGCCTACTGTGTAACCTGTCACCAGGAGGAAGGGGCCATTCATCAAGGCACCGCCCATGCTCAAGCCTTTGGTTCGTTAGAAAAGGTGGGGCGGGATCGGGACCCAGATTGCATAGCTTGCCATTCGGCGGGATTTTTAAAGGGTGGCTTTGTATCGAAAGAAACCACGCCTGGGCTTGAAAATGTAGGCTGCGAATCTTGCCACGGGCAGTTTAGGCCCCATGTGGAAAAACCGCCGTCTTATGTTAATCCCCGTCAAAAGGTGACCGAAAAAACCTGCAAGAATTGTCACCAAGGCAGCCATTCGCCAGATTTCAAGTTTGAGACCTATTACCCTAAAATCGTACACACAAAACAGCGATGAGAATCAAAAAACTGGTTTTTAGTCTCTTAGGTTTAGCCCTTGTGGGGTCAGTGGCCTTGGCCGATGGGTTAGACGGGCAGTATGAGGTGGTGGCTCCCTTGGTAGCGCCCCCGGCCCATAGTTTGGATAAGGTGATCATTCACGAGGTGTTTTATTTCGGCTGCCCCCATTGTTTTGAATTAAATAAGGTTCTGCCTACTTTTGCTAAAACTTATGGAAAGCGGGTTGAGCTTATTTCGGTGCCCATTGGTTGGAGTGGGCCTGATCCTGGGCGGCTGTTGATGATCGCTCGGCAGAAAGGGCACGACAAGGAAATGGAGGTTAAAAACATGATCCTTAGCTTTACCCACGAAAAGGGACTGGGCAAGGCGATGTTCACTCGCGACAAGTTGCAGTTTGTCGCCAAGTTGACCGGGCTGTCGCGAGAATTTGAAACCCTAATGGATGACCCCGTAATTGTTAAACAGATGGATGACGCCATGGCTTTTGCCAAGGAAAAGGGGGTTGAGTCCACGCCGACTTTGATTTTGCAAGGCTCGGTCAAGGTTGTGGGCAACGATTTGGTTAATTTGAAAAAGGTGCTCAACTCCATGCTTAAGGAGCCAGTCCCCTAATGCGACTTGGTCTTTTACAACTCAATTACCGGGTCGGTGATGTGGCGGGCAACGCAGCAAAAATTGTTGCCGCCGTGCAAGCGGCCCCCAAGGTAGATCTGTTTGTCACCTCCGAGCTGGCACTGATGGGGTATCCCCCCAAAGATCTTTTGTTTAATTACGGACTTTTAGAAAAGTGCCAAAAAGAGCTTGAGTCTTTGGCTTTGAGCTTAAAAGACTATCCTCCGATCTTGGTGGGAGCGCCTGAGTTTAATGATACGGGCGTAGGGAAGGCTTTGTTTAACGCCAGTTTTCTTTTGCAAAAGGGGCGTGTTGACGCCAGTTTCCATAAAAAATTACTGCCAACCTACGATGTTTTTGACGAAGCCCGGTATTTCGAATCGGCTAAATCTTCGCAGATATTGGAGCTAGGCGGGCGTCGGATAGGGATCACTATTTGCGAAGACATTTGGAACGACCACCTTTTCCAGCCGGCCAAGTCGCTTTACGGGCAAAATCCGATGAACGAACTGCGGGCCGGGCGGGTTGATTTGGTAGTGAATCTTTCTAGTAGTCCCTTTTGGCTAGGTAAGCACAAACAGCGCGAGACCATGCTTTCGATGGTGGCTAAAAAATCTGGGGTGCCTTTGGTTTATGTTAACCAAGTTGGGGGTAACGACGACTTAATCTTTGATGGACGCACCCTCGCCTTTAACCATGCAGGGGAACAAATCGCCCAGGGGGCTATGTTTGCCGAAGATTTTGTTTTGGTTGATACCGACTCGAACGTGCCACTGCCTCCGGCCATAGTCGATGAAGAAAAAGAGCTATTTATGGCCTTGGTCTTAGGGACCAGGGACTACGTCGAAAAATGCGGATTTAAAAAAGTAGTTTTAGGGCTCTCTGGCGGGATAGATTCGGCCTTAACCGCCGTGATTGCTGCCCAGGCCCTAGGACCAGACAAGGTGAAAGCGATTTTGCTACCCTCACCCTATTCTTCCAAAGGCAGTATCGATGATTCGCTCAATTTGGCCAAACGGGTGGGGATTGAAACCGCGATTTTGCCTATTGGGGATTTGATGCAAGGCTTTGAGCAGGCCTTAACCCCGGTTTTGGGCGGCCAACCAACGGGGCTGACGGCTGAAAATCTGCAAGCCAGGATTCGAGGAAACCTCTTGATGGCTTATTCCAATCAGACCAATGCCATGCTTTTGACTACAGGCAATAAATCAGAGCTTTCAGTGGGTTATTGTACTATTTATGGGGACATGGCCGGGGGGTTGGCGGTGATTAGTGACCTGCCTAAAACGCTGGTTTACCGTTTAAGTAACTGGATCAACCAGACCCAAAACAACCCTATACCTCAAGCAATTATCGACAAAGCGCCCAGCGCTGAATTACGCCCAAATCAAACCGATCAGGACAGCCTTCCCCCCTATGAGCAACTAGACGCGATTCTAAGCCTTTACATCGAAGGGCGTCGAAGTTTAGCCGAGATTGTAGAGGCCGGCTTCGCCGAACCGATCGTTCAGCAAATAGCTAAGTTGGTGCGGGGGGCGGAGTTTAAACGAAAACAACTACCGCCAGGACTGAAAGTCCACGAACTGGCTTTTGGAACTGGCTGGCGGATGCCCATTGCCGCAAAATCCCTATAGAGTCTATGCATAATATTATTGCTAAAGAGTTGGGGGTTAACCCAGCTCAGGCCTTGGCGGTTATCGCCTTAGCTGCGGAAGGGGCTACGGTCCCGTTTATTGCTCGCTATCGCAAAGAAAAGACCGGCGGCCTTGACGAGGTCCAGATTCGTGAGGTGTTGGAACGACACCAATATTTAAGCGAATTAGCCGAGCGTAAAGAAGTAGTGTTGGCCAGCATTGGCGAGCAAGGCAAGCTTGATGAGCCTTTAAAATTAAAGATTTTAACTTGTACGACCAAGCAAGCCCTTGAAGACCTTTACCTGCCCTTTAAGCCCAAACGACGCACCAAGGCAATGATTGCCAAGGAAAAGGGGTTGGAGCCTTTGGCATTGTTGATTTTATCTGGTGGGGATTTAAAATCTTGGATCAATGGACAAGCGATCCCCGAAACAGAAGCTCTAGCGGGAGCCCGAGACATTATCGCTGAACGAATCGCCGAAGACCCAGAACCAAAGGAACGGCTTCGCCAGTTGGCGCGGAGCCTTGGAGAGATTGGGGCGGAGGTCAAAAAGGAGTTTTTAGGCCAAAAAAACAAATATTCGGATTACCACGAATTTAAGGAGCCGATCCGCAAGATCGCCGCCCATAGGTACCTAGCGCTTCGCCGAGGCGAAGCGGAGAAGGTGCTTAGGTTGAAAATTGAGTTGCCTACCGAGGCGATTAAAGAGGTTTTAAAAGCGCGCTGGGTGGGAGGGCATCCGGCCCAACTCGAATTGGCCTTAGACGACGCTTGGAACCGTTTGATGGCCCCGACCTTAGAGGCCGAATTACGCGCCGAACTCAAGTTAAGCGCGGATCAAGAGTCGATCCAAGTGTTTGGTCAAAACCTAATCGACCTGCTTTTGGCTCCTATGGGTGGGCCTAAGACGGTCATGGGTCTTGATCCCGGGTTTCGCACAGGAAGCAAATGGGTGGTGATCGATAAAACGGGCAAGTTTTTAGAAGAAGGGACTATCTATCCTGTCGAACCCCAAAAACAAGTGGAAAAGTCAGCCCGCATCTTGGCCCAAGCGATTCAAAAATATGGAGTAGAGGTGATCTCTTTAGGCAACGGCACTGCCAGTCGAGAGGTGATGGCTTTTGTTAAAGCGATGCTTAAAGAATACAAACAGGAACAAGTTTTGCCGGTGATGGTTAATGAATCAGGGGCGTCGGTTTATTCGGCATCGGACATGGCCCGTCAAGAATTCCCCGACTTAGATGTTTCCATTCGGGGGGCGGTCTCGATTGCCCGCCGTTTTCAAGACCCCTTGGCTGAACTGGTCAAGATCGATCCTAAATCAATTGGGGTTGGGCAGTACCAACATGATGTGGACCAAAAGCTGTTAAAAAAACGACTCGATGATCAAGTGGAATCGGCGGTTAATAAGGTGGGGGTGATGTTAAACACCGCTTCGGTGCCCCTCCTGTCTTATGTGGCCGGGCTTAATTCGCAAGCGGCCCAGCGAATTGTGGAATTTCGGGATCAAAAGGGGGGCTTCAAAAGCCGCCAAGAGCTTTTAGAGGTGCCCCGATTTGGACCTAAAGCCTTTGAGCAGGCCGCTGGGTTTTTGAGGATAGACGGAGGGCTAGAGCCCTTGGACCGTTCAGCGGTTCATCCTGAAGCCTATCCCTTGGTCCGCCGGATGGCTGCGGATCTGGGGTTGGCGGTAGGTGAACTGATTGGCAACGAGGTGGCTTTGGCCAAGCTTAAACCCCAACAATATATTACCGAGACCTTGGGGTTGCCAAGTTTGACTGATATTTTAGAAGAACTTAAAAAACCTGGACGAGATCCTAGAGGGCAATTGCAAGTAGCCCAGTTTGATGACTCCGTGCAAACGATGGCCGACCTTCAGCCTGGGATGGAACTGGAAGGGCAGGTCACCAATCTGACCAAATTTGGGGTTTTTGTGGATATTGGGGTCCACCAAGACGGATTGATTCACTTATCTGAACTGGCGGACCGCTTTATTAAGGATGCCAGTGAAGTGTGTAAGGTGGGCCAATTGATCCAGGTTCGGGTCTTGTCGGTTGACCTGGAGCGAAAGCGTATCGCCTTGAGCGCCAAACGCCCAGGCGCGGGCCCAAAGCCGACCCACACCCAAGCGGCCAAAGCCTCTGGGCCTGTTCAACCTCCCAGTTTATCTGATTTAGCAGCTAAATTTAAGGGGAGATAAAGAGGCCTTTTGGGGTTAGGATTTTGGGGTTTTTAGAGCCCAAAAAAGCGGTTGCCTAAGCTTAGGCTCTGTGTTACTTTCGCAAACTACAGCGGACCTTATGACCCGGCCCTAGAGGTCACTTTTTATGTCCTTGGACGACCAGCAAATTACTAGGCTTGAAGCCTTAATAGAGCCCCTAGCCATAGAAGCTGGGCTGGAATTAGTGGATATTGAAACCACTGGAACGGGTCGAGGGACCTTACTAAGTGTTTTGATCGACAAAAAGGGTGGAGTAAACGTGGATGATTGCGCCGACCTGTCTCGGCAGATTTCCTACTTGCTCGATGTAGAGGATCCGATTGGCCACGAATACCGATTAGAGGTTTCGTCGCCAGGGCTTTTTCGAAAGCTAAAAAAGGACAAAGATTTAGTCCGCCACCAAGGGGACCGTGTAAAGATCAAGTTGACCGAACCCATAGAAGGCGAGTTTACCTGGGTTGGCCAGTTAGCCAGCTTTGATAATCAAAATTTGGTACTCCAGGAGGAGGGCCAAAGCCGGGATTTGGTGATTGAGCGACGGTTGATTAAAAAGATCAACCTAGAACCTAAGTTGTTTTAACTATAAAGGAACAAGCATGTCTTCTAATAGCGGATTGCTGGACGCCATTGTCGAATTGAGCCACGAACGTGGACTTGATCAAGACACCATCATCGAGGCCATTGAAGATGCCATCGTGGGCGCCGCTTACAAAAAGTATAAAGATTACCGTAATATCGAAGCGGTGCTTTCGAAAAAGTCGGGTGAAGTTGAATTGATGTACTTCAAAACCGTGGTGGAGCAGGTTAATGACCCCCACAACGAGATCCTGCTTGATGAAGTGCGCCAATACGACCCCGAAGCCGAACCGGGCGACGAGGTGGAATTTGAGATCGACGTGCTAGAGTTCCAAAACGTCATTGCCCAAACCGCCCGCCAGTTGATCTTCCAAAAGATCAACGAAGCCGAACGCGAATCGATCTTGGAAAAATACAAAGAAAAGATTGGCGAGATTGTTCATGGACAGGTTGCCCGTATCGAGCGGGGACGAGTGGTGGTGATGATTGGCCATACGGTTGAGGCTTCCCTAGAGCGCCGTGAACAAATCCCTTTTGAAAAATTGCAGCCTGGGGATAATATCCGGGCTTTGCTTTTAGAAATCAAAGGCGAAGGCCGTGGGCCTGCCCTGATTTTGACCCGTACTCATCCCAACTTTTTGATGAAGTTGATTGAGGTTGAAGTTCCTGAAGTATTCGATGGAGTAATTGATGTGGTCTGCGCCGCTCGCGAACCGGGTCGCCGTGCTAAAGTAGCGGTAAAAAGTAACGATCCTGATGTCGATCCCGTAGGGGCTTGTGTTGGGGTTCGGGGCAGTCGTATTCAAGCTGTCGTTGCCGAACTTTGCGGTGAGCGTATTGACGTTATTGAGCATTCCGAAGAACTAAGCCAATTTATTGCCAACGCGTTAGCCCCGGCCGAAATCATTGAAATGACCTTGGACGAAGCAGAAGGCGTAGCTGACATTAAGGTAATGCCTGACCAGCTTTCGCTAGCTATTGGAAAGCAAGGCCAAAACGTTCGCCTAGCCTCTAAATTGGCCAATGTGTCGATCAACATTAGCCCTTGGGAGACGGTTGATCCCTTCCAGCAACAAGAGGCCCGCGCCTTGGCTAATGAAAATGAGCCCATTCAGGCAGGTGAATCTGTTTCTAAACCAGAGGCTTTGCCCATGGTCGAAGAGATTCCAGAGCCGATTCAAGCAGGCGAACGCGAAATTTTGCCTGAGCCTTTGCCCGAGTTTGAGGACACTCCTGATATCCCAATGAGTGAGCCCGAGGACGAATTAGAACCGCTGCCCGAGATTCCGGCCGATCCAGAGGATTTGGCTAGTTTGCAACATTCACCCCAAACCGAAGCCTCCCCTCAAAAAGGGGAATCCTCCGAATCCCAAGCATAGACCCACTATGGTCCACCCTTAAAAAAGCGCGAAACAGCCTGAACTTTATGAAACTGCACGAGTTAGCAAAAGAACTGGATAAACCGGCGAAGGAATTGATCGCCGTGGCCGCTGGCCTTGGCATCGAAGCCAAAAATACCTTTGTCCAGTTGACCGAAGAACAGGCTGAAAAGATCAAAGGCGCTCTTTCTCATCCACTAGAATTGGGTAAAGATGCTTCCCTACACGATGACAGCGATTCAAAGACTCCTAGGCGCCGCCGGGTAATCTCTTTGGCCAGCGATGGGGCCGTTAAAAGGGTCCGTCGGGCTGCGCCAGAAGAGGTAAAGATTGAGCCCGTCAAGGTGGAAGAAGAAGCCTTAGAAGAAGGGGAGGAATCAGAGGTTGATGTCCAAGAATCAGAAGAGGTGGAATCGGTGGTTGAAGCCGAAACTGAGCCCGAACTTGCGGAAAAACCGGCAGAGCCCACTATTCCAGGGCGGGTTAAGATCGGTTTAGTTCGAAGGGGAGAGCCGGTTGCGTCCGATCAATTGCTTATTGATGAAATCCCAGTGAAGGCCCCAGCTCCCACTGTTCCAGAAACGCCCGAGCGGTTGGAAAAAAGATTAGCCGATGAAGCGCTTAAAGCCAAAAAACCGGTTAAAAAGGATCGGTTTGGTGAGGTTAAAGGGGGCGCGCACAAAAACTTAAAAAATATCGACCTCGAAGCCCGCGAGGCAAGGCCTACCTCCAAAAAACGGTTCACCAAGTTTTCTAGCCCCACCAAGGGCAGCCAGAAACGAGCGGCTGAACCAAAGTCAAAACACGTCTTCCAGCCTCGAAAGAAGGATTTGGTGATTGCTGGCTCGATGACTGTGGGGGATTTGGCTGGTTTGATTGGCGTGCGAGCTCCTGAAATCATGAAAACCCTGATGAAATTGGGGATCATGGCAACCATTACCCAAGTCATCGACCCTGAAACCTCGGCCTTGGTAGCTGCGGAGTTTGAGGTTGATGTCAAGGTTGAAGTAAAGTCTTTAGAAGACGGGATCGAACAGATTGCAGACGATGTAACGGACTTGGTTCCTAGGCCGCCAGTTGTTACCATAATGGGTCACGTTGACCACGGTAAAACCAGCCTTTTAGACAAGATTCGCTCTACTAATGTGGCCACTGGCGAAGCCGGGGGGATTACCCAGCATATTGGTGCTTACCACGTCAAAACCGACGCGGGGCAAATCACTTTTTTAGATACCCCCGGCCACGAAGCCTTTACGGCTATGCGGGCGCGCGGAGCAAACGCCACGGATATTGTAATCTTGGTGGTTGCCGCTGATGACGGCCCAAGACCGCAAACGGTGGAGGCAATCCACCACGCCAAAGCGGCCAAGGTGCCAATCATTGTCGCAATCAATAAAATTGACAAGCCTGGGGCTAACGCTGAAAAGGTGATGCAAGAGTTGATGTCCCAAGAAATTGTTGCGGAAGAATATGGCGGGGAAACGGTTATGGTTAAGGTTTCTGCCCATTCAGGCGAGGGGATTGACCGGCTGTTAGAGGCCATCGCTTTACAAGCAGAAATCATGGAACTTAAAGCCAACCCCAAACGATTGGCTACCGGTGTGGTGATTGAGTCGCGTATGGAAAAAGGCAGAGGCAACGTCGCTACCGTCCTAATCCAAAACGGCACCCTAAATTTAGGTGATCCTTATGTGGTGGGCTGCGAGTTCGGAAGGGTTCGCGCCATGTGGAACGACCTTAACAAAAAGCTTAAAACCGTAGAACCTTCGATCCCGGTTGAGATTGTAGGGCTTAATGGTCTGCCCAAAGCAGGCGACCAGTTTACTGTGGGTACCGATGAAAAGCAGGTACGCCAAATAGCTGAAGCCCGTGCGGCTAGGAGTAAAGAAGCTCAACAAACCAAGGATCATGCGATTCGGCTGGAAAATCTGTTTGAAAACGCCGCCTCTGAAAAAACCGAGCTTAACCTGATTATCAAGACAGACGTGGTGGGCTCGCAAGAGGCCCTATCAGACGCTTTACAGAAGTTGGGTAACGAAGAAGTGTCGGTAAGGGTGATTCACTCAGCAGTAGGCGCGATCACTCGAACCGATGTGGTACTTGCAGCCGCCTCAAAAGCCATTATTATTGCTTTTAATACTAGGCCCGATGCGAGTGCTAAATCGACCGCCAGTGAAGAAGGGGTGGAGATTCGGCTTTATTCGGTGATCTATGATGCCATTGAGGACGTAACCAAGGCCTTAGAAGGGATGTTGCGCCCTGTGATTCGTGAAGAATTACAAGGTCGCGCTGAGATCTTGCAATTAATCTCGATCCCCAAGGTCGGGGTGATTGCCGGGTCCAAGGTTATTGAAGGCAAGATCATTCAAAATTGCCCGGTTCGGGTGATTCGTGACAACGTGATGATTCACGATGGCAAACTTTCGAGTCTCAAACGCTTTAAAGAAAATGCCAAAGAGGTGGCTGTTGGTTATGAGTGTGGGATTGGCATAGTTAGCTATAAAGACCTCAAAGAAGGCGATATTATCGAGTGTTATAAACGCCTAGAAAGCAGTGCCACTCTCTAATGGCCAAATCGACCAAAGACAAAAAGGGTGAACTGCTCAAGGTAAAGCTAGCTGAAATCCTGATTAAGCACGCCAGTGATCCTCGCTTTGAAGGGGTGACCTTAATCAAGGTTGTCCCCAGCCCAGACAGCAGTTCGGCCTTAGTGTTCTACGCGGTTTATGCGCCGAAATGCAAGCTGGAAGAGGTGACGGACGCGCTGAATAAATCGGCTGGTTTTTTCCAAGAAAAACTGGCAAATAGCCTAAAAACCCGCAATACCCCAAGGCTTAAGTTTGTTTATGACAAGGGCTTTGATCACGCCGACCGGATTGATCGAGCTTTCCAGTCTATTGAATAACCGCGCAGGTTGCGGTTTTTCGGGTTAGGCCCCCCAACCCATTAAATTCCTTACTTTATTCAAATGGCGAGCGAGCCCTTGGTGTTTTAAGGCAAACAAGAGGGCTTTCTAAGCGTTTTTTTGCTTATACAAAGGGCAGCAATACCGTAAAAAAAAAGAGCCCCAGCCCAATTTTTAAGGGTTAAGAGGCCTATCTAAAAAAAATTTTGCCTTGCTAGCGACCTATTTAGCGCAGCTTTGGTTACCCACCAAAAATTGCCTTCCACCGCTTCATAATCGTTTCCGCCGATTCGGTGTCCAAGTCCCAAACAATGGTTAATTTGCCACAGTGAATGCACCGATCCCCTTTTTCGGGCGGTTGCTGTCGTTTGCATTTGCCGCAAAAATGCACAATGTTGACTGACATAGTTTGCCTCCTTTGGTGCCCAATTATTAATCCCTCTGATAGCTAAGTACAGGACAAAAAAAGGGTTTTTGTGCCCAAGTCGTTTTAGCCTTAATTTGACTAAAGTTTTTTTTAAAAAAACCGATAAGGACCTATAACCTTTTTTGGAGCCAGCTATGTTTTGGATTATCGGGGCCTTGATCAAGTTTAGAAAGCCAGTCAAAGCCAAAACACCCAGAGCGCCAAAAAAAAATTAAAGTTTTAGGCTGAACTTCCGATAAGGAGGTAAGAAGCTCAGCGGGCTTCAGAGGTCGGACGCGAGGTCTGACCGGATCGGTGACCCTCGGAAAGCAATTTCCGAGGGCAGCACCTAGCCCGTGAGGTGACCTTTACAGGGTGTGATAACCCGGAAAAGACCGCGTTAAAATTTGAGTTTGCGAAAACTAGGAGGGGTCGGCCATGGCTCCTCCTGACAATAAAAGGAGAAAGAAGCGCAAAGTGGAATAAGAATTGAAATCCTATCCTTGGGACTCCTCAAACCCTTTTAGGCATCCAACCACCGGGACCGGTTCGGTTGGTCCTAGAAGCCCGTGAAGACTTACTCCAAGGGTCTAACCGGGTCTATATGATTGGACGAAAATCAGAGGACGGTCCCAAAGCCGGAAACGGTTCAAACGGTTGCCAAGGGTGACTAGGTTAGAAAAGTCGGAACTTTTTGCCGGTTTTGGCTTTTTCTCAAGGATAGGATTGAATGGCTGAAGCGATATCATCAAATCCGAATATCGTAACCGGGTTGGGCTCGGGGATGGACACCAAAGCTATCATCGAAAAGCTGGTGGACGCCGAAAAGAAAAAGATTGAGCCCATAACCAAGCGAATGGAAACCAAAGGTCTTGAACTGGACTCCTGGAAACAGGTCAAAGCCAGTTTAGAAAAGATCAAGGCTACCGCTGAACCCTTGTCGGCCAAATCACTTTGGGAAGGAAAACTGGTCTCTAGCAGCAACCCCGATGTGATCGAGGCGCTGGCCACCAGTGGCGCTAAGCCAGGTAAGCATACCTTAGTTGTCGATAAATTGGCGCTAAACCACCAAATCGCTAGCCAAGGATTTGCAGAAAAAGATGTGCAAATTGGTACGGGTGTGGTGACGGTTCAGATTGGGGACGAAGCTGCAAGCAAGATCAACATCGATGCAACTAACAATACCCTACAAGGGTTTGTGGATGCTTTAAAAGCGTTAGATGGGGACTTGGACGCCAATATTATTAAAACAGGCAACAAAGAAAAGCCCTACCAAGTGGTCTTGACTAGTAAAAAGACGGGGAAAGAAGGTGAAATTCAGGTCTTGGTTAACTTAGAAGGGGCCGAGGGCGTTGAATCGCCCACTTTTGATCCTTATTATATCCAGCCGGGAAGGTGGAAGGGTATAGCTAAAGGGGAAGATCAAAAGCCCAAGGCGGTGGGTACGGGGGCCTCGACGGCCAGTCCTGAACTGATAGGTAATTATACGGGAACCGAGCCCTTAGAACTCAATTTTACGGTAACCAATACCGGGGTGATTGGGGTTAGTGAAACCTTAAGGATGCGTTGGGACGATAACAAGGGACGACATGGTTACCTGGACTTGGGTAGTTTTAACTACACTCCAGGCGAACCGATTGAGATCGTGGACGGGATTAGTTTGGTTATGACCGATGGCGAAGTGATTGTGAACGACAACTTTAAAGCCACCGCTAAACCTTACGAATCAGACCTATTCTGGTGGAAACCGGCTGAAAGCCGGGCTGCCCGGATTGAGCAACCCTCTTCTTGGGGTCGCCAAGCGACCGAAGGGGGCCCGGTTATTACTGGCAAATATGAAGGGGAAGAGAACGACACCTTTAAGTTGAAAGTGGTGGGATCAGGGCCGGTAGGCGAGGGAGACCTCCGCTTAGAGGTGACCAGCGAGAATGGATATTCAGGGACCGTATTTATTGGAGAGGGTTATACCCCTGGGAGTAAGGTTAGTTTAGCCAAAGGCTTGGAGGTGGAGCTTAAGCCTGGGCTTTTGAGCGACGGGGACTACGCTACCTTTGATTACCAAGCCGAATCGACCGAAGACTATTGGTGGCTTGATGACGCAGACCGGGTTGAAGGTGGCCAGATCAAAGGGGAATCCAACTGGATAACCCCGGAAAAGGAAGAGGTTGAGGAAACCGGCGAAGGCGAAGCAGGGGTTGGTCCCGCAGAAGCGGCTAAACCCAAGGGACCCAGGGTTTCTAATGCGGACAAAAAAATTGTTGGCCAGTTTCAAGGATATGAAAACCGGGTTTATACCTTCACTGCGTTGGGCTCTGGGAGTATCGGGGTCACTAAAGGGTTAGAACTCAAATGGGAGGACAACCAAGGTAACTCTGGGATCGTTAAGGTGGGAGGAGACTTTTATCAACCAGGGAACCCGGTTGAGTTTGACTCGGGATTGTCGTTGATGTTGGGTGAGGGGAGTATTTTTGAAACCGACAGTTTCACCTTCCGCACCTTTTCTCCGGTGATCCAACCGCCTCAAGACGCGGAAGTGCGCTTAGGCGCAACTGAACTGGGAGGGGGTTTATTAGTGACCAGTCCAGACAACGAACTAGAAGACGTGATTGATGGGGTAAAATTAAATTTACTAGCGACCAGTGAAAAACCGGTCACTATTAATATTAAAGGGGATACGGAAAAAGCGCTGGCCGGGATTAAAGACTTTGTGACGGCTTATAACGAAAGTTTGCTGCTGTTTCAAGATTCCACTAAGTATGACAAAGAATCGGGCGAAGCTGGGGCTTTGCAAGGGGATAGAAACCTGCCACGGATTCAAGATGAAATGGCGCGAATATTTATTAACCCCGTAACAGGCTTACCTGATGACGCCAACTTGATGATGGCGGTCGGGCTTAAGATTGGTTCAGACGGCTTGATAAAGGTGGATGAAGACAAGTTGGCCAACTCGATTAGTGACGATTTATCCAAAGTGGCCAACCTTTTTAGGAGTTACGGGCAAACCGAAACCAGTGGGGTAAGTTATTTAAGTTCGACCGAAAACACCAAGATCAGTGGCGGCGACGGGTTTGCAATTGATATTACCTCACCAGCGACCAAGGGGTTTTATACCACAAAACCGCTGCAAGAACCGGTGATGATTGATGAGCAAAACGGTTCGATTTATATCACGGTTAACGGGCGAGAGTCCGAAGAGATTAAGTTGGAATCAGGATCTTACAGTGGTGAGGAAATTGCGCGTGATATACAAAAAAAACTGATTGCCGATAAAGCTTTAGGCAAAATGAATGTTCCAGTGACCTTTGAAAAGGGGCAGATCACTATCCATAGTAACCTTTCGGGGTTGCGTAGTATGGTTAACATTAGGCCCAAAGAGATTAGCTTGGCAGCGACTCATCCCTTAGTGGGTGGGGTAGGCAAGTCGGGTACGGATGTGGCGGGGACGATCAACGGGATTGAACTAGAGGGATCGGGCCAGATTTTGAGTGGGGTCGATGGGACTGATTTTGAGGGATTAAAGCTTTATGTCTCTTTGACCGACAATCAAATAGGTGATGGGGCGGAAGCGACCATGACCTTTACCAAGGGTGTTGGCACCAAGGTCCAAGAATACATTAACAATGTCTTGGACCCAGGCGAAGGAGCCTTGGGGATATATACTCAAAACGTAGAAGATCAATTTAAGGGTTATCAAAAGCAGGCCTCGGTCTTAGAGGATCGGATTAAGGTAAAGCGGGAAAAGTTGGTCGAAAAATTCGCCCGTATGGAGTCGAAGTTAGGTCAGTTAAAGTCAGAACAGAATTACCTGTCGAATCAGTTGTCAAAACTTGGATAATTGGTAAAAGGAGTTGAGCCATGAACCCGTATCAAAAAGGAAACCAGGCCTATAAAAAGGCGGCGGTTACTACCCAAGATCAGGCGACTTTGATCCTGATGCTTTATGATGGGGCGATTCGCTTTCTTAAAACCGCTTTGGTTAAGCTGGAAAAAAAGGATCTCGAACAGACCCATGTCCATATTGTCAAAGCCAAGGATATTGTTTCCGAGTTAATGGCTAGTCTCAAGGTGGAACAAGCGGGCGAGATCGGGCAAAACCTACACCGGCTTTACGGCTATATCTTTAACCGATTGATCGACGCCAACATCCAAAAAAATCAGGCTTTTATCGAGGAATCGATCGAACTTTTAGACGAACTTAGGTTGGGTTGGCAGGGGTTGATTAACCAACGCAAAAACCAAGTGATCCCTCAAACCCGCTCTGAAGCAAAGACGGTTAAGGTCGAGGGTTAGGTTAGAGCCAAAGGTGGGCAGGCTCTGGGAGACTAGGTTAGACCTGTCCTGGTGAGGGTGACCTAAGGGTTACCTGCGGAACGATTTTTTTAAAAGGGATTTTTGCGCCCAAGGAGGGGCCGGAAATTCTGTGCGCAAATAGGCACTTTCTTAAAAGGTGTCACCCCGGCCTGGGTCTGGATTGGAAGGGCCATCTTCAGGTCCAAACCAAAGGCCGGGTGGTTATAAGTTTGCGAATTAACCATGACATAGATAGCGATGCGAGAGCTATGCCATCTTTGTCGGTTCAGGGAGGAACCATGCAATACCTAAAAAGAGTAGCCAAACCTAAACGCGATAGCCGTTACGCTCGCCGGGTCATCTCCATCTGTTTTGATGAGCAATCCTTATCCAGGATGCAACCCGGCCTTAAGCTGGTTTTCGCTCACGAAGAACCGCCGATTTTCATCGATATTTCCGAAGAAAAGAAGGCCCGAACGACGTTTTAATCAACGGTCGGCACGGGCCCGGCCGTATTTTGCTTAGGTCTTTTTAATTAAAGGCCTTTTAACCTTAAAGGGAGTTTGCCTATGGAAAAAACGTGAGATGCGCCAATGCTTGGCAGTTGCCATATCCCGAGAAAGTAGGCTTTGGGTTGGATATGGGAGCTGCCCTGGGGATTGTATATCCTGCGGGTTGTGGCTTCTGGCTGGGATTTTAGATCAAAGGGAATTGGGCTCAAGAACAAAAGGACTTGTGCTAGAAGGCCCCGGACTGAATGCCCCAGTGCCATAACATGCCATGTGAATGGCTAAAGTTTGAGAGGGATCTCAAATCAACATCTCACAAGGAGATTCGTCATGAGTGTGCGAATCAACCACAACAAAAGTGCCATGAACGCTCATCGCAACCTGCTAGCAAATGAGACTGCGTTGAGAGGTTCGTTAGAAAAGTTGTCCAGTGGACTTAAGATAAACCGGGCCAGTGACGGCCCGGCGCAGTTGGTGATTTCCGAGCAGATGCGGGCTCAAGTTGCCTCGCTAAACCAAGCGATTACCAACAACGAAAACGCGGTCTCGGTAATTCAAACCTCCGAAGGTGCGCTTAATGAGGTCAACGCCCTGTTAGTTGGTATGAGGCAGTTGGCTATTCACGCATCCAACGAAGGGATGAACGACGAGGTAATGCTCCAGGCCGACCAGCTTGAAGTGGAAAACGCCTTATCTAGCCTGGACCGAATTTCGGCTCAGACCCAATTTGGTCAAAAAAAGCTACTCGATGGCTCCAATGGGGCGACCGGTGTAGCGATTGGTGACCAGCTGGAATACCTTGGGGCTTCAGTTAAGACCAAGGCCAGTGGTCAAATTGGGTATCAGGTGGCGGTTACTAATAACGCCTCCAGAGCTTCGGTAGCTGGAACGACTGCTTTAACGAAGGAGATTGTCGTCGCTGGTGAGGAGTTTACCATCATCGAAGGCGGCAAGGTGGCCAAGTATAAGTCCGATGCCAATGATAACGTCCAGACCGCAGTGCAGCGTCTCTCTGCCGCGGTTAAAGACGCTGGACTTGACGTCTCGGTCAGGCTTAACGAGCAAAATCAGGTAGAGGTAACCCACAATCGATATGGCTCAAACCAATCGTTTCAAGTTGCTTCGACCACTGCCGGGGTTCTTTCTAAGGAGGTCGATGATCTTGAAGCCGTTAAAAACGGCGTTGATATCGCAGGCACCATTAACGGAGAGACCGCCAACGGCGAGGGGCAGGTCCTGATTGGGGCCAAGGGAACCGGTGTAGAAGGCCTTCGGGTTGCCTACTATGGTCTCGCTGGTCCAGACGGCATCCCACCTGAAAACGGGACTACTGTCGGCTCGGTTGCAGTAACCAACAACTCGTTGACCTTCCAGATTGGGGGAAACGAGGGGCAGACCGCATCGGTCAGCCTGTTTGATACTTCTTCAAAGGCTTTGGCCAAGGGCATTGAAAACGGAAGCAATTTCGGAACCCTGCGCGACATTGACGTGCGGACGTTCCGCGGAGCCCAAGATTCGCTTCGCTTGATTGATCAGGCGATTAACGACATCACCGGGATTCGAGGTGAGTTAGGCGCATTCCAGAAAAACACCCTGGAATCAAACCTAGCCAACCTAAGGATTGCTAACGAAAACTTGGTGGCCGCAGAATCGACGGTAAGGGACTCTGACATGGCTATGGAAATGGCTTCTTTTACTAGAAACCAGATCATGACCGAGTCAGCGACCGCGATGTTGGCTCACGCCAACAACATGCCCAACTCGATCCTTAAACTTTTGAGTTAATCTCAAGGGTTTTAGGGAAAGGGTGCTGGGGGGGACCCCCTGGCCGGGCACGCAAGCGATCTGGCACGATTGCAAGCTTGTTCAAACAGAGCATCTTCTTTGGATCGGAGTGTGCGGAGGTAACCTAGAAGCGGTTGCCTTGAGCTCCAACTAAGGAGAGGTGGTTCAAGGGAGCCGCTTTTTAGGTTCGAGGGAAACCTCCTGCCTAAACGCGATTCCGCCCCCAAATTTTGGGGGATGACGAGTTGAAATTGACATAGGAGGTCGATGATACTCTTCAAGCCGCAAATGCTCTATTTGGAGGTACTATGAGTTTGCGAATTAACCATAATACCAGCAGTTTGAACAGCCATAGAAACTTGGCGAAAAACCGTTTGAGAGTCGAAAAGTCTTTAGAGCGGTTGTCGTCGGGGTTGAGTATTAACCGAGCAGGGGATGCTCCCGCATCCTTGGTGGCGTCTGAACAGATGCGATCCCAGATCGCTAGTTTGGATCAAGCCGTTCGGAACTCGGAAACCTCGGTTTCCATGGTACAAACTGCTGAAGGTGCTTTAACGGAGGTCAACAACCTCCTGGTAGGCATGCGACAGCTCGCCATCCACGCGGCCAACGAGGGTGCGAACGATTCGGTTATGCTTGAAGCGGATCAATTGGAGATCAGTGGTATGGTTTCCGCCGTTGACCGTATTGCACAAACCACATCTTTCGGGAATCGAAAGCTGCTAGATGGAAGTAACGGGGTTAGTGGAGCGGCTATTGGGGAAGGTTTAAACTTCGTCAAGGCTACCACTAACACCAGTTCCTCTGGGGAAAAGGGTTTTGGTGTAATCATTACCCAAGAATCCTCAGCCGCTAGTTTGGAAGGCACGGCTGCCTTGACGCAAGAAATGGTCACGGCAGGGGAAACCTTGACCGCTGTTGAAGGTGGAAAAAACGCCTCCTACACCACCAAGTCCATGGACACGGTGGCCAGCGCCATCAAGAACTTTGCTAGTGCCGCCCAAAAGGCAGGTTTGGAAATAGAGATCGATGGGGACGACGCGGGTAAACTCCGCATTGTCCACAAGCGCCATGGATCGGAATTTAGTTTCGAAGCCTCTAGTTCGACTGCTGGTGTCCTTTCTAAGGAAGCCAGTGATTTAACTTCGGCAGTGAAAGGAAACGATCTTATGGGCACCATCAATGGGGAGTCAGCCATTGGCAAAGGGGATACCATGACCGGTTTGGTCGGTAACCCTACTACTGAAGGTTTGATGATTCGATACAGCCGCCCAGAGGGCAAACCGCCTCTGGCCGCGAATACCAACGTAGGTATGGTTACGGTGTCGCAAAACGCCTTGACCTTCCAGGTTGGACCGGGCCAGAACCAGACGGTTAAAGTCTCTCTGCAAAACATGGCGTCCAACCAAGTTGGGCGTGGTGTGGACAACTTAAGTGGCTTTGCTAACCTCGCAGAGATCGACGTGCGAACGGCGCAAGGTGCTCAAGATGCCCTAGGGGTGATCGATACCTCGATTAAAGAGGTCTCTAAAGTCCGCGCAGAGTTGGGAAGTTTCCAGAAAAACACCCTGGAAACCAACATCGCTACGCTGAGGACCACTCAGGAGAACATGGTGGCTGCTGAATCAACTATTCGGGATACGGATATGGCTCTTGAGCTGGCCGAATATACCCGCAATGAGTTGATGAGTCAGTCGGCAGCAGCCATGATGTCGCAGGCCAATTCTGCGCCAGGAAAGGTATTTTCCTTGCTGTTGGACAAGTAATATAGGAACGGGCAACCGAACCTATTTGCTAACCTGGTCCAGGGGCCTTCTGTTTCAGGAGGCCTCCCCTAAAAGGCCGCCACCCCACCAGGGTGGCGGTTCCTCCCCAATATTAATGCTGAAGTTTTAAAGGCCCTTGCAAGATTGGCCACTGGGCGTATTTGTGGTGTGGATGGGCAACCTTGGGGGTTTTAGGGTCTATCTCTAAAGGGCCAAAAAGAAGACTGGTCGCTCCCGCTAAATTGGCAGCTATTACATCTTCCATCGTATTGCCATAGTAGATGGTCTCTTCAGGCAAAGCCCCATGGATAGACATGGCCAACTCGATTAAATAGGGGCTGGGCTTTTGGTGGATTGGCTCGAAGTCGCCTGATATCAGCCGTGACTGGGGGGCAAAAAAATTCTCAAGCCCAATCTCACGTAACTTTTTGAGCTGGGTAGAGCTTTTGCCGTTGGAAACCAAAGCCAACTCGAACCCGCCCTCTTCAAGTGTGGTCAAAAATTCGAGCGCTCCGGGGTAGAGCTTGAGCACGGACCAATAGGCTTCCCGGTAGGAACGGACCATGAAGGCCAGATTCTCATTGGATTCGAATCCCCGATTTTTCAAAAAAGCGCCCATGTAAACCAGCGGGTTGATACTGCCGATTACTTTAGAAAACCAGTGTAATTCTTCATATGCGGCCTGCTTGTCAGACAGCCCTAGTTTATCAAAAAGCTCGTCAACAGCGAATTCTTGGGCGGTGTAATAACTTTTGCGGGTTTGGATTAGGGTGTCGTCGAGATCAAAAATATGGAGCCGGAAATGTTCCAGGTTGATGAGATCAGCCAACGGTTACCGATTTTGCAAGGTTGCGAGGCTTATCAATATTCAGGCCTAGATGCAGAGCCGAATAGTAAGAAAAGAGCTGGGCCATCACCATCTCCATTAACGCATGTAATTCCAAAGGCAGTTCGGGCAAGGTGATTACGTGGTCTAGTAAAGCGCGGGCCTCAAGGTTTTTTTCGGTACAGAAACTAATCACTCGCCCGTTTCGTGCCTTAACCTCTTCGATAGCGGCCAAGGTACTTTTGTATATATCCCCTTCCTCTTCGGCAGGTAGGAAAAACAGAGAGTAAAGAGACTCGTCCACCATCGCCAAGGTGCCATGTTTCAAAAATCCGGCGGGCAGGCCTTCTGCATGTAAATAGGTCACTTCTTTCATCTTAAGCGCCGATTCCATGGCGATGGGCAAATAGATGCCCTTGCCCATAAACAACCAGTTTTTTACTTTAACCGTCTCCTTGGCCAATTGCCGAATAAAGCCCGATTCTTCGTTGAGGGTTTTTTCTAAATGTCCAGAAAAGCTAGCCAAATGGGCAAGTACGTCCTTTTGTTTTTCCAGGGTAAAATGCCCTCGTTTTATACCTACCCGCATGGCAATTCGCCAGAGGATCACAATCTGGGCGAGAGCCGCTTTGGTTGAAACCACACAAATCTCTGGGCCGGAACCTTGGAAGATACATTGGTCCACCATCTGGCTTATCGAGCTACCAACCACATTGACCACCGCCGAGGTCGTGCCACCCGCTTCTTTGGCGGCGCGCACAGCCATGCGGGTATCATAGGTCTCGCCAGATTGGCTAAAAAACAGGGTGTGCATGTCTGCACCTAGCGGCAAAACGCTGGCAAACTCGTCGGTGCTTATCGCCGGGACATACAGGTTGGCGTATTGCTTAAAGAGATAGGTCCCCATCATGGCTACATAATAGGTTGTGCCCACCCCGCTAACAAAATTTTTGGATTTGTCTAAAAACCGGCTTGCCACCTGATCAACCTCGTCGTCAGGCACGCCTAGAGCGGCTTTAATGGTTTGGGGTTGGTCAAAAATCTCTTTGATCATGTAGTGCGAAAATCCACCCATTTGGGCGGTTTCGCGGTCCCATTGCACCTGCAAAACCTCGCGCTTCACCTCGGAACGGTCAATCAGCTTGTTTAGACGGTAACCCTCCGCTGTCAGGACCACATACTCACCATCGTTTATCAACACAGTATCTCTTGTTTCAGAGATAAAAGCGTTAATGTCAGAGGCTAGGTAGTTTCGACCATGGCTGAGGCCCAAAACCAGGGGGCTGTCTTTTTTTGCCCCTAAAATATGTCCCGGCAGATGGCTTGAGATTACGGCCACGGCGTAACTCCCCTCTAGGCGCGAGGTAGCCGCCACTAAGGCGTCTTCGAGATTACCTTTAAAGCAGTCCTGGAGCAGGTTGGCAAAGATTTCGGTGTCTGTGGCTGAATAGAAGGTGTAGCCCTTGCCCCTTAACTCTTCACGCAGACTTTGGTAGTTCGAAAAAATCCCGTTATGGACCACCGCAAACTGGTTATCGTTGCTTTTGTGGGGGTGGCTGTTGGCTTTGGTGACACCGCCATGGGTTGCCCAGCGGGTATGGGCAATGCCCAAGTTACCGGACATGGAGCCAAACTGTTCCAAGTCGTCCACTGCGGCTACGTTGCCCACATTTTTGCGAACCTCGATCTGCCCGTTTTCAAGGCAGGCAATACCGCAGCTATCATAACCGCGGTACTCAAGGTTCTTAAGGCAGGTCAAAAGACTTGCCGCAACCGGTTGGTGGCTAGCGATGGCGCTGATTCCGCACATGTTGCTTATTTTAAAGGGTAGGTGAAGTGATCTTTGATAACGGCACCAGCAGAGATCCAGGTGCCAGGGGCTAAGTTATGGCCGGTGCCAATCACCGCAGCATCGCCTATAAAGGCTCCCAACTTAACCAATTCAGTATCCAAGGTTTCCCCTTCAGGGCTTTCGAAGACCACTGAACCGCCTGAAACACTGTTATTGATGGTCATAGTCCCCGATCCCAAGTGGACCCCGGCGCCTAGAACCGAATCTCCAATAAAGCTAAGACGGCCTACCACCGAGTTGCCAAAAAGCACTGCGTTTTTAACCTCTGAGCCGTATCCAATGGTGGAGCCAGGGCCGATGCTAGAAAAATCGCGGATCAAGGAGGAGTGGCCAATAAAACTGTCAGCCCCAATATAACAAGGACCGTTAATATTCACCCCCGAACAAACCCTTACTCGCTCCCCAAAAACCACCGGACCATTTATGTTAACCCCTTTTTCTAACACCACCGAGTCCGGGATTATAGAGCGGTCCCAATCTTTCATAATCAACTGATTGGCAATCAAAATATGCCAAGGACGGCTAATATCGATCCAACCTTTTTCCCAGAGATAGGCCTCTAAGTCAGACTTACCAATAAGGGTCTGAAACAGGCCCAGCATATCGCCGCCGTTTTTTTTCAGGAGGTCAAAACAGTCTTTGGTAAAAATAAAGCTGCCTCCAAAGATGTAGTTCGAGAGGCGGCCTTTTCCAGGCTTCTCGATCAACTTGGAGATGGTCATTTCGCCCGAAAGGTAAACGTTGCCGTAAGCGCCTTCAGAGGCGGGGTGGGTTACGGTCGCTAGATTAGCTTTATTGGACTGGGCCGCTTGATCAAGGAGGGCCTTAAAACAGTTGCCGGTGACCATTGCGTCAGCATAAACCAATAAAAAACGGTCTTCTTGAGCCAGGGGCTGGGCTCCTAGGAGGACGGCTTCCCCAATACTCCCCGGGGTTTCTTGGACCAAGTACTCTATCTTTAGTCCTAGTTCACGCCCTCGCCCAAAAAAATCGCGGATCATCTGTTGCTGGTGCGAAACCACCAGAAAAACCTCGGTAACCCCGGCTTCCTTAAGTTGGATCAGAAGTCGTTCTAAAATATACGCTCCACACAAGTGGATCATCATCTTGGGGCGGGTTTCGGAAAAAGGCAGCAATTTTTTTGATTTGGCCGCAGCCAAGACAAGCGCTTTCATAGGCCTAGTTGTTTTGTTGGGTCAGTGAAAACTTGTTTAATTCAGCCTGATACAACAACTCTTTTTTGTCGGGACCCACGGCGATTTCTTCTCCGTTAAGATAAATCGAGGCAGTACCTCCGGTACTCATCACTAATCGATAGTTATCGTCAGCCGGGTATTCATAGCGTTTGTCTTTTTCTAGCTGAATCTCTTGGGCGGCTTGCCCGTCAACGCTAAGCGCAATCCAGTCGGGCGCTTGTGCGACCAGAACCAAGTTAAGTGGGCTGATCACCTTTTCTAAAACTTTTTCAGGATTAGGCGCCACTTCTGTAGTTGGGGTAGGTTCTTGAACTGCTTGCACGGCGGCTACTGGCGCGGTACTTTTTTGGGAGTCGGAGATTAAAAAACCAATTATCACAATCGCCAAAAAACCAACTGCCGCTAGGCCTAAATAGCTTAGATTAAACTTCGAGTAATCGATAGTCGAACTAGGGCTAGAGCTGGAACCGATGGTGCTGGAGTGACGGTTCAGGCTGGGGCCTTCGGTTGTGCCTTCAAAGATATGATTCAGTAGCACCACCATCCAGTCCGATTCCAGCCCTAAGAGGTTGGCGTAGTTACGCACAAAACCCCGCACAAACACTAAACCGGGCAACTTGGCCATATCGCCCTCTTCAATAGCGCGTAGGCTAGAGAGGGTTATTCGCGTAATCTCGGCGACATGTTCAATGGTGTAAGAAAGCTCCTCGCGTTTGGTTTTGAGCGCCAAGCCAATGGCAATCAGGTCTTCGGCAGGAGTACGGGTTGAGCCAGTTTGTTCTTCAGTCATCTTGGTTTAAGGGGTGGTTTGACTTTGTAAGTCCAACCTAGTTGGTTTTGGGTACCTTCGTAAAGGCCTTTCAAGCCGTTTCTAAATCGAATTCCGCCCAGATCACGCAGTGGTCCGAAGGGCGCTCTTGGGCGCGGAGTTCATAGTCAATCCCGGTGCGCTTGCACTGGTCCAAGAGGGGCTTGGTTACCCAGATTTGGTCAATTCGAAGCCCTCGGTCTGGATAACCACCGCTGCGGTAATCAAACCAAGAATATTGATCTTTTAGATTAGGGTGCATTTCGCGAAAACTATCGTATAACCCCCAATCAGCCATGGTTTTAATCCAAGCCCGCTCCTCTGGTAAAAAGGAGCATTTGCCTGTTTGCAGCCACCGCTTTTGGTTTTGAGGGCCAATGCCGATGTCAAGATCGGTGGGGGCGATGTTAAAATCGCCCATCACTAATAACATGTCCTTTGGGCTAATGCCCTTAAGTAGGGCCATTAGGTCTTGATAAAATTTCTGTTTAGCCGGGAATTTGGTGGGGTGCTCGCGACTCTCGCCTTGCGGGAAGTAACCGTTAATTACCCTTAAACTCTGGCCGCCTTTTAATGGAAACTGGGCCCATTGTAGCCGTTTTTGACTATCTGGGGCATCACCTAAAAACCCCCTTTGGGTCTGGGCCGGTTTGACTTTGGATAACAACGCAACGCCGTTGTAGGACTTTTGTCCATAAATATCCAGTTCGTAGCCGAGATTAGCAATGGGCTCAACCGGGAATTCATGATCTTGGACCTTGGTTTCTTGTAAACCCAAAACATCGGGGCTGGCTTGAGCGAGATATAGTAAGAGTAGATCAAGTCTAGCGCGGATGCTGTTGACATTAAAACTAGCGATCTTCATTTTTGAGGCGCAGATTGGGTTTTATTCGAAGGTAAAAGCTTAAAGAGAATCGGTCAATGTTGCGCAAATACTTAGGGCTAGAGGTCCAAACCTTTAGAGAATTGGTCTCTACCAATCGTTATCTACTAGACCAAGAAAGGCCAAACCCAGGTTTGGCGGTTCTGGCGATAAAACAAACCCAAGGTCGTGGGCGGCTTGGACGGGTTTGGGAATCCGGTTCAGGCGGGCAGTTGACCGCTAGTTTTTTAATCCCTACCAGGCCTTGGCCCCATTTTCTGCCCTGCCTCTCGTTATTAGTTGGACTCTCTATTTTGGAGGTTTTAGAAGGGTTAGGCGCGAAGGGTTTAAGCCTAAAATGGCCCAACGATTTGTTGTGGGAAGACCGCAAATTAGCCGGCGTACTTTTAGAGTCGAGGCCAGAGTATGTGGTCGCCGGGATTGGGGTGAATCTTCAGGTGGGTACTGGCGAGTATAGTTTTGAGGTGAAAAACCGGTTGGTGCATCTAGGTGAATTAGGGATTAGTGCCAAACCTGCGGAGTTGTTTGAGTCTATACTCGACCAAACTGACCGCCGATTTGTGGCCGCCTTAAAAGAGCTGGCCCCTTTACTTCAAGATTGGGAGCGGCGCAGCGGGTCCATTGGAAAAAGGGTGCGAGTGGTCGATTCAGGCCTATCGGGGACGATCAAAGGATTGGGTCCAGCGGGGCAACTTGTCTTGCAAACTGAAGCGGGCCAAGTCGAGTTGGTTTCAGGCGAGGTCGTCTTCGAGGGATAGGGAGGCCTTTAACAGACCTCCCCATTACCAAACTAATGAGCTTCGGTATGCTCAGGCGCAGCCATGTCACCAGTTGCGTCCACTGCTGGAGCTGCTGGAGCTTCTGCAGGTGCAGCGGGGGCTTCAACTGCTGCTGGTTCCATCGGGGCTACAGCTTCGGGGGCTTTTTTGTTACATGCGGCTAAAGCTAACAAAGAGAATGCTACTAATAGTGATCGTTTCATAGGGTCGTCCTAGAGAGGGTTGTAAAGAAGCCAGCGTAACAGGTGGCAGCCACTCTGCATACTAGGCACCCTTTTTCAATATATTTTTATTCTATTTTTCTGCAAGTTAAAAAAAAAGTGGGTCAAAGGGCCCAAATATTTCCTGCAGATGGCTTTGTTTAATAGCTTTGTGGCTGTTAAATGGCTGAACTAGGCGGTTGTTTCCACCTACGATTTTGCCAAAAATTTCCACTTAATCTTGACTTAGGGGCAGTGGAGTTTGCATTACAAACCGTTTAAACCCTTCCGCCTTGGGAGGAAGGGTAAAAGAACCTGGGTATTGGTACCTGCTTTAGTAGCTGGCAAAAGAGCCGAAGCGTTAAGCTTGCCTTCTCCAGTCGCCCCGCCAGAAGTAGCAGGGGCCTTGGCTAAGACCGGCCCTAAAATAGCGCGGGCCGCTTTTGTATCTAAACATACCCCAACTACAGCCAATTGGTCGTTTGTGATAACATGAACTAGGTTTTCAAACCGTTGTTGACTCAGGGGTGCAGATCTTGTTTCGACCTGTTTGTTTGGCGAGGTACAAAAGCTTGTCGGCTGAATCGATTAATTCTAACTCAGTTTCGTTGCTATATTGAACCACGCCACCGCTGATGGTGGTTTTTAGACCCTGGTGGGGCCAAACGATTGCTTCGATGGACACCCGAATTTTTTCGGCGGCCTGTCGGGCCGATTTTAGGTCGCTTGCGGGCAGAATCACTAAAAACTCTTCTCCTCCATATCGCCCAGCAATATCCGCCTGCCGCACCCCGGACTTGATGGTCGCCGAGACCTTTACTAGTACCTCATCACCTATTTGGTGCCCATAGTTGTCGTTTACTTTTTTAAAAAAATCGACGTCAAACATTACAATCGAAAGGGGGCTTTTATACCGCTTGGCTTCGGAGACCTCGCGGGCTAACATTTCAAACACAAATTTGTGGTTAAAAAGCCCGGTTAGACCGTCGGTAACCACCATTCGCTCAAGCTGTTGGTTTTTTTGCTCTAGTGTAACTAACGCCCTTCGTAGATTTAGGTGGGTTCGAACCCTAGAAAGCAGGACTACGGCGTTAAAAGGCTTGGTCACATAATCCACCGCGCCCACCGCAAAGCCTTGAATAATATCTTTGACTTCGGTTTTAGCGGTTAAAAAAATCACCGGGATTTCCGTAGTAGCAGGGTTTTGCTTGAGCAATTCGCAGGTTTGATACCCGTCGATTCCGGGCATCATCACATCCAGCAAAACCAGATCAGGAGCAACCGTTTGCGCCACCTCTATGGCCTGCTCGCCCGAATAGGCTACGTTAATAAGATAGTTTTCTTTCTTAAGCAAGGTGCCCAAAAGTTGAATGTTCTTTTGGGTATCATCGACAATCAAGATGCGAGCTGGTTCGGAGGTGACGCTGGACATATCAATTGGGTTGAAGAAAGGTTTCTAAATCGCTTAACAATCCCGTAAAGCCGGTCAGACTTTCCTTTAAACGGTTGGCCTCAAAATCACGTGCCTCTGTATAGATTAACTTAGCCCAATCGGACAAGGGTGGATAGGGCGTCTCTAGGGTTTCTTTTAATAAATCTTCAGCAAATTTTTCCGCATCGTTTAAAGTCAGGGTCTTTGCAATGGAAAGTCTGCGGGGATTATAATGTTGTTCCAAGCGTTTTAGTAGGGCAGATAAGGCTTTGGGATCAGCAACCGCGGGTTCAGGGGGCTCTATGCCCTCTTCTTTCGGTTGGATCAAATCCGAGTCGGAAGCCTCTTTAAGATAGGGTGCTAACTTAGCAAACAAAACGGCTTTAACAACCGGCTTGGGGACCAACGCATCACAAACGGATAAGATTCGGGCTTCATCCTCTTTCATTACCGAAGCAGTCACCGCGATGACGGGGATATTTTTTAGGTTAGGGTCCTTTTTTAATTGGGCAGTCGCTTCGTAACCGTCCATTTGGGGCATTTTCATGTCCATTAAAACCAGATCAGGCCGGACCTGTTCGACCAACGCTAAAGCCTCTAAACCGTTTTTTGCTTCATAAAAAGTAAAAGGACAGGCAGCGCAGTAACTCTTAATTAAACTTCGGTTGATCTCCAGATCGTCCGCCAATACCAACACTGCGGGCGCAAATTTTCGCTCTATAAAGGGTTCCTCAAGTTCATTGACTCTGGCCTCAGGGAAGGGGGCCGTTTTGATGTTTTTAAGGAGTACCGTAAAGCTCGAACCTTTACCTAACTTAGATTTAAGCAAGATTTGGCCGCCCATCATTTCAACCAATCTCTTGGTAATGGCAAGCCCTAGGCCGGTGCCTCCCTTTTGCAGGGAAGCGGACCCAGCCTGTTCGAAGGCCCCAAAGATATTTTCTTGATGCTCTTTGGCGATACCAATTCCACTATCTTCAATTTTAAGCACCAGATCCACCAACCCGTCGGCTTGGGGCCTCGTTTTGGCAGAAAGTCTTATATAACCCGATTCCGTAAATTTAACCGCGTTACCAACTAAATTTAGCAAAATCTGCCTCAGTCTTATTTCGTCTAAAACCAGGGCCAAAGGAAGTTTGGGGTCTAAGGCTAGTCTAAATTCCAGCCCCTTTTCTTCTACCTTGTGAGCAAAAAGTTGGGCGATTTCGCCGAGTAAGGGCCTGGGGTCGATGGCGTGATATTCTAAGATCAACTTGCCCGATTCTACCTTAGATAGGTCTAAAATGTCGTTGATCAAGGTCAAGAGCGCTTGGCCTGCGCTAAAGATACTGTTAAGAAAAAGCTTGTCCTCCTCATTTTGCGCTGTACTTCGCAAGAGGTCGGTAAATCCCAAAATAGCGTTCATTGGGGTGCGGATTTCGTGGCTCATGTTGGCCAAAAAAGCTGATTTTGAGCGATTAGCCTGTTTGGCTTCTATCGTGGCCTTGATCAGAGTTTGTTCCACTTTTTTCCGCGAGGTAATATCCTCTTTGGTCCCCAAATAATGGGTGATGATTCCGCGGCCATCTAAAATCGGGGAAATATGGGTGAGTTCATAAAAAAGCTCTCCGTTTTTTTTCTTGTTTAGTAATTCCCCGCGCCACTCCTCCCCCTTTTTAAGGCTCGACCACATAGAGCGGTATATTTTTTTAGGTGTTTTACCTGATTTTAAGATCCGAGGATTTTTGCCCAGTAATTCTTCTTTGGTATAGCCCGTTAGCTCGCAGAATTTTGGGTTTACATATTCAATATGCGCTTTGGTGTCAGTGATAACTATGCTGGTAGGGCTTTGCTCCACGGCCAAAGACAGTTTGCGAAGCTGATCTTGTCTTTGTTTTTTAATGCTAACATCTCGAATCGCCACCAGGATTGAAACCGTCCCTCCCTTAGGAATCCGCGAAAGCGCTACCTCCACCTCAAAAAAACCACCGGTTTTGGCGGTTGCTTGCCAAGAAAAAAGTTGGCTCCCGGCTTGATCGTGAAGAAATAGTTGATTGGCGAGGCCTTGTTTAGGGCAACGGGGCCCAAAGAGGTAGTCTTCTAACCGGCTGCCGATCAATTGATCGCGGCTTTGCCTTAACATTAACTCGGCCTTGTAATTGGTGTCAGTAACTTGGCCAGAGGGGTCCAAAATCAAAATCGCGTCCAACATCCCGTCGAATATCGCCTGCAACGCTTGGCGACTGTTTTTAAGTGCCTGTTCTGTTGCTTGGCGTTCTAAAACCTCAGAGGATAACCGCAGGTTTAGTTCAGAGAGTTGAGCTAGGTTTCTAGCTTTGGATATTCGATTTAAATCAAGATTTAAAAATACCTGTACCTTAGAGAGTAGTTCACTCATCTCAAAGGGTTTGGTCATAAAATCCACCGCACCGGCCGCATAAGCCCGTTCGCGATTGGTCTCAGAGGTATAAGCGGCGGTTAAAAAAAGGATAGGCGTCGGGCGACTAGGTTTAATGTCGCTCATTCGTTCAGCGACTTCAAACCCGTCCATCTCGGGCATTTGGATGTCTAAAATGGCTAAGGCAAATTCGGACTCCCGGTATAGAGCCAAAGCTTCCCGCCCACTATGCGCAGAGACAATTTGAGCCTGGAATTTACGCAACAACCTCGACAAGGCCTGTAGATTTGGGTCTTGGTCGTCAACAATCAATATTTTAGGTAGTTGATCCATAAAAGGCGACTTAATCCAGTTTTCCGCTAGCATAGCGCCTTTAGAACTTTTGGCACAAGGGGTTATCCTCTGGTAGTATAAGCAAAAGGGGTGACAAAGGTTGGTTTTTTGTTGTAGTTTTGCCAGAAGACTTGACTTTTCAAACCTCGGAGAAACTTATGTCCTTTATTGAATGGCAAGACCAACTGGCGACCCATATCTTTGTGGTTGATCAGGAACACCGCTTTTTGATCAAGACGTTGAACAAACTCCATGAGGTGGTCAACGAGTCTCAATTGAGTCAACAGGCACGAGATACTTTGGTTATGGAGGTTCTTAATGACCTGACCTTTTACACCCAAACCCATTTTGTGGTCGAAGAGGAATTGATGCGGGTATATGCTTATCCTGGACTAGTTAACCACAAAGCTGAACATGACAGCTTTGTGGCCAAGGTGGGTTACCTTACCGGTGAGATCAAATCACATCCGATGGACATTTCGAACCATTTGTTAGGTTTTTTAAAGGATTGGCTGACCAAACATATCATGGTCATCGACTCGAATATGGGGAAGTTTCTTACAGAAAAGGGGCAAAACTGATGTTTAAGGGAATCAAGATTTGGTGGATGGTGGGTGGGATTTTTTTATTGGTCGGTTGCAACTCGGACTCTAATAATCCATACGTCAAACGGTGCCAGCAGACCTGTGAGACTAGCCCCATATTGATTGGGCTTGCCAGCAAGGTTGCTTATAAACCGATAAAACTCTGCAAACAACGCTGTGTTGATACGGAAGGCACTTGTACAGATCAAAAAATCTCCAGCCGAGACCACCAAGCCTGTGTTTTCTTTGGAATTAATGCGGGAAGAAAACCAGGGGAATCGGGGCCCTTGTTAAAATTCAATTAACCGACTGTTATGGACTTTGCCGGGACAGCCTACCCCCAGCAAGCTAGCGTAAAAGGGTATCCCTTGGCCTGTGGAAGCTCTTGGTTTAAGGCGCATTCCACCCGACAAACCAAAGCATTGAAGGATTACCGCTTCGGCGACCTCTTGGTTTGGTCCAGTTCAAGGGGCTGGGAAAGTTCAAAACTTAGAGCCTCAATGGGAGTTATCCCCGGCGAGGGCACCTTGGGTAAAATTCGTTTCTTTTGGTCAATTTGATCTGCAAAGTGAGCGGGGCCGGTTTTGACTTGCGTGCAACTAGCCAAGGCTATCAGTCCAAAAAACAGGATTAGCTTGTTCATTTTGCCTCTAAAAGCTGGTCTTGATACCAAAGTCCAGAAAACACAGCGCCGTTGACCGAGGTATAGGTCCCTTGACCTTGGCGCAGGCCCGCTTGGAAGTGTCCATCAAAGATCGAGTAAATTTTGTCGGGCATTTGGTAATTATAAAGCCCTGACCCTTCGGGCCGATTCTCGACCCAGTCCCCTTGGTAAATGTCCCCATTTTTATACTCAAAAGTACCGGCTCCATGCCTAAGCCCGTGGGCGAAGTCGCCCTTATAGACCCCCGACTTAGGGTCAGACAGACTTCCAGACCCAGAATAAAGACCCGCTTTAAATTCCCCTACATACTCAAAACCACTTTTGGCCTTGTATTTTCCGTTCCCTTCGAAGCGGTCATCTCGAAATTCACCTTCATATTGATCGCCGTTTCGGAAACTAAAGACTCCTTTGCCACTGCGTTTTTGTTCTTTAAATTCGCCTTGATATTTGTCCCCATTTTTAAAGCGGTACTCCCCCTGACCTGAAAACATACCTAGGTCAAACTCCCCTTTATAGGTGTCACCATTGGTAAAGGTTAAGGTGCCTTGGCCTTGGGCGCGGCTGTTTTTAAAGTCCCCTTGCAAGCGGTTTGCGTCTTTATAGGTCAAGACTCCTGGGCCGTCGAAGTGGCTCAATTTGAAATCCCCTTTGTAAACATGGCCTTCGGTGAAGAAAAAGACCCCCTTGCCTGAAAACTGGTTGTCTTTAAACTCGCCCTGGTACAGGTCTTTGTTGGCAAAATGCATCACCCCTTGGCCCTGTTTGATATCTTCCTTGAAGTTCCCTTCAAACTGGTCTCCGTTTTGATAGAAGTACAAACCTTTACCTTCAAATTTACCACCCAAAAAAGGCCCTTGGTATCGGTCTCCATTGGCAAAGATCGCTTGGCCCTTGCCTTGGCGTAATCCTTTGAAAAATCCGCCTTCATAGCTATCCCCGTTGGCTAGCTTTTCCTTGCCCTGGCCGTTTAGTAAGCCGTCTTCAAACTGGCCTGAAAAGGAGTCCCCTAATCGGTTGGTTTTTTCGCCCTTGCCTGTGGCTTTGTCTTTGATAAAACTGCCAATATAATGGTCACCATTCGCCCAGGTCATATCTCCCTGACCGTCCATCTGGCCCATCACAAAGTTGCCCTCATACCGATCATTGCCAACTGTTACCAATAACCCTTGAGCGTGGTACCGGTCTTCTTTGAAGTTCCCTTCATAAAAACCCCCTGTATAATGAGTGAATTTTCCAGGACCTTCTTTGAGGTCATTTACGTAATAACCTTCATAAACATCGTTGTTGGCAAACTTATAGCGACCTTTGCCCTGTTTTTTACCTTGCAACAAGGTCCCTTCAAACGTATCGCCATTGCCGAACCGATATAATCCAAAGTTTTGCTTTTTGCCTAAAATAAACACGCCGTCATATTGGTCGCCATTGGCAGAGGTGAAAACCCCTTTGCCATGTTTGTAGTCCCCCTTAAAGCTACCCACATATTTTTCCCCAAAATGACTGGTCCACTCTCCTTGGCCTTCCTTATTATCCCCTTTAAATTCACCAATGTACTTGTCCCCATTTGAATAATTAAAGGTGCCACGGCCTGACTTTTGATCCTCCGAATAGGCTCCTTCAAAGAGGTCACCGTTTTTATACAGGTATTTTCCTGCGCCATTTTTCTGTCCGGCTTTGATTCGGCCCCAATACTGATCCCCATTTGGGTAAACATAGGGCTCTTTGAGGTAGTCCCCATCGATAGGTACCTGGGCCCAGAGGGGTAGAGCCAAAACAAAAACCAGGGTGAAAATTAGGGCAATGTGTTTCATTAAAAAGCCTGTGAGGGGATAAATTCGGCGTACATGACATAACGTTTTTGGATCTCTTTGACATAACCAACGGGCTCACTTCCCCTGCAAAAGCCGTATTTTGCGGACTTATGGTACTGGGGCTGTTCCAAAAGGATTATTGCCCGCTCCACGTTGTTCTCCCAACGGTCTGGGTCTAGCCCTAATTTTTGAGCTAAAATACGGGCGTCACTGACGTGCCCAAAACCAGCGTTGTACGAAGCGAGCGTAAAATAGACCCGATCTTCTAAACGAGGGACCCGCTCGAAGCGGTTAAACATTCGTTTAAAATAGGTAACCCCGGCGCGAATGCCTGTGGCAGGCTCCAGCAGATCGGTAGCAGGGGATTTTAGGCCCAATTCTTTGCCTGTCGCAGGCATAACCTGCATCAATCCTAAAGCCCCGGCTCGGCTACGGGTTTTTGGGTCAAAGCGAGATTCTTGGAACATCTGGCTAGCAACAAGTCGCCAATCCAGGTTGGCTTTGAGGGCTTCTTGGTGCAAAATCTCGTCGTAAGGGGAAATTTTTCCTGAAGCGTCGGCCCGGTCCATTCCACGGGCCATATTTATTAGGCCCTTGTTGGCAGTATATTTGATCTTCATTATATTGAAAAAACCGGACTTGCGGTTTTGATCAATATAATCATTTAACTCGGCTAAAAGCTCGGGATTGTCTTTGCGGACAGCAAATGCCAACGGCTGGTTTTTAAATAACACCCCAATCGATTGCAGCTTGCGGCCAAAAAACCGCTCGGCGTCCAGAGAGATTTGATCCGCTACACTCACTTCGATCAATCCTTGTTCTAGTTGGTCAAGCAGTTGTTCTGTTTCCACGTCTTCGGGCACCGGCGAAATCTCAAAAGGGCCATATTTTTCTTGAAGCGCTTCTAAATGTTGATAAGCGCTCGAACTTAGCCGCACATGAATGGTCTTACCTTTAAGGTCCTCAAGTCCTTTAATCGCCTTGTTGCCCGCTTTGACCACCACCAGTTCGTCGGTAATCAGATAAGGCTTGGTAAAAGCGACTTGGGTCTCTAACTCAGCAGTAATCGGAAAAACGGAGCCAATCAAATCCCCTTTTTTTTCATTAAGCCAAGGGGCTAGTTCAGATTGGTAACTAGGTAAAACCACCTCTAAATGATATTTTTGTTTTTGGGCGAAGTCCTTTAGGATTTCGTAATCCATTCCAAAGTGGTTACCTTGGGCAATAAAAAAGCTAAGTAACTGATTGGTAGTCAACATCCGCAAATTACGCCCAGCCCCGTTTTGTACACTGCCTAACAATCCACCATTATTCGCCAACGCTTGGCTAAATAAAAACTGGTTAGTTTGTTGGCGCAGCCCTTGGGATTGAGGGCGCATGAAGAAGGCTATCCCCTGATTTTGAACAAGGGTTTCTTTGATCTCCAATTTAGGGAATCCCTGTGAGACTCGGTCCCAGAGAAAATTGCTGACCACCGTGGCGTCGCACTCGCCGTTTTGCACCCGTTCGAGTAAATCTTGAGAGTTAATAAAACTTGAGACCTCTTTTTTTTCGTACCCTTTACTGGGCAGGTCTTCTAAAAGAAGGGCTTCAGGGCTGTGTTGGCGGAAACAAAGGGACTTGGGTTTGCCCCCTTTATGAGCGATAACCACTTGATCAATGGTCAAATAGGTTATCGACTGGGTGAGTTCTGCAAAGCCTGGGGGAACCCCACGAATCGCGGCTACATCAACATTTCCTCGTTTGACCGCGTTGGCCATGTCCTCGACTCGCTCAAAGGTTTTAACCTGTGGAGTAAGTCCCAAATCGAGCGCCAGTTCAGAGGCGATTTGCCGGTCTAAAGTGATCGGGTCTGCGATTCCAGAACGGTGTTTTGAGGGTTCGATCCAGATACCAATTTTAAGTCTTCCACTTAAAAAGATATCCAAGTAATCATCTTTCTGTTGAGTCGTAGCGCAACTGCTAAAGGTAGCGATAAGAGCAAATAATATAAGCAGGTTAACTTTTGTTACGCTCATGAGAATAGGGGAAGTTTTGATAGAATTGACCAATTAGGTTAAACGATTGGATGAGCAAAGGTTGACCATTTTAGGTTAGATCGTCAAGGTTACTAAGTGCTATGCAGTCTAGATCTACAATGGTATTCTAAAATCAACCGGTTTTTTTATTTATAGGAGCGCAATGAACACAAAGATTGATCTGCACCAAACCGTTTTGGCCCTTTCAGAGGCATTGGATTTGGTTGGTGTTGACGGGTTGCAACACGGAAAGCGGGTTGCTTACATGATGGTACAAGGTTGCTCGGGACTGCCTCCGATTTTAAATGAAACGGAAATGTTTCAGTTAGGGATGTTACATGACATAGGGGTAAGCAGCACCGAAACCCATCAATATTTAGTAAAACACTTAGCTTGGGAAGGGGCTGAAGAACACTGTGATGTGGGTTTTCACCGGTTAATGCGCTTTGCACCCTTGGTTAAACTCGCGCCTTATGTGTTACACCACCACACCCGCTGGGATGAATACCCCAGTTTAGGGGTACCCCCAGACGTCGCCTTAATTGCGAACTGGGTTTTTTTAACAGACCGGGTGGATGTAATGGCCGCAGGGCATTATGCCCATGATATATTAGAAAAAAAAGAAGAAATCATTGCCAAGGTCGGTTACTTAAAGGGGCGTTATTTCGCCCCTGAATTGGTGGAGTTATTTTTACGGCTTTCTGGAAACGACGCCTTTTGGTTGGACCAAGAGCCGCGCCATTTGGTTCAATTTTTACAAAATGAAGTGGCTAGGTTACCTTTGGTCGATATTAGTTACAAAGAACTAAAGAGTTTAGCCCAGATTTTTGCAGAGATCGTAGATACCAAAAGCCAGTTCACCCACGAACATTCGCTAGGGGTGGCTAGGTTGGCTAAGTATTTGGCGGTGCAATTCAAGGTGGATTCGGAAAATATAGAGCGCATTGAAATTGCGGGTCTGCTTCACGACTTGGGAAAGCTACAAACCCCAGACGAAATCTTAGATAAACCAGGTCCATTGGACGAAGGGGAGCGCGCCCGGCTGAACCATCACAGCTACGAAACTTTTCAGATCTTGCATAAAATTACCGGCTTAGAGGATGTGGCTAATTGGGCTGCGTTACACCACGAATCCCCCAATGGTAAAGGATATCCCTTTCAACGCAAAGGGGGGGATTTGCCGATTGAGGCCCGGATTATTGCCGTTGCCGATGTGTTTCAAGCATTGGTGCAAAATCGTCCTTACCGCGTGGGTTTACCTGACTCAAAGGTTCGCCAGATCATTTTGGATTTTGCTGCGACCGGCAAATTGGACTCTGAAATTGCGAGTTGGGTTGCTGAACGGGTAGAAATATGTCGGCCTTTGGCGCAGTAGGTAAGGCATTACCTTTATATTGCATCAATGGTTGGTTGACCATTAGCTTCGGCTCTTTTAGAGTACCTGTTAATATACTTTAGAGGGGGGGGGAGGTGTTATGGGCTCTGCTGTTTGGTCTGCTGACCTAGAAGTGGGCCTGCTTTGGCAGGATCACCAACACAAGCGTTTTTTTGTCATTCGGGACCAGCTAGCCCGTAGCTCAAAGCTAGAAGACAAACGGTCTTTTAAGTTGGCCCTGTTACAGCTTGAAAATTATGTGCAAGACCATTTCTCCTTAGAAGAAATCTACATGAACCAGTCTAATTACCCTGGTTCAGCAGACCACTTTAAGGAACACCAAATCTTTATCCATAAACTCAACCGCGCCAAGCGGGAGTTTAAGTTGTACCTAAAGGAATTGGCGGAAGAAGGTTACACCGGAACCAACCCTTGGCTGGACCTTAGCCTGGATTTAGAGATTTGGTTTGTAGAGCATATCAACGGGACGGATCGCAGGTTGGCCAATTGGATTATAAGTCATCCAGTACAGCCCACCTAGTTTTGGCCGTGTTTATTGGGGCAGTTCAATAATAAAACAACTGCCTTGGCCCTCGATAGAAGTGACCCTAAATTTTCCTCCCATCAATTGGCAAAGCTCTTGAGTCAGGAGCAGACCCAGTCCGCAGCCCTTTTCGGCTTGGGTTCCTGGTTGCGATAAAAAGGGTCCATTCGACAAGAGTTCAGCAATCCGTGGTTCACTCATCCCCACCCCCTGATCGGTCACCGATAACCGCACCCAGGCCTCTACTAATTCGCCATCCACCGTGATTCGGCTTGCTGGCGGAGAAAATTTGATTGCGTTGGAGATGAGATTACGAATAATCGTTTGCAACATATTCAAATCTGTGGTGACTTCCAACCCTTGCGGAACCAGGTTGACCAATTCGACCCCTTTTTTACGGGCTAGTTCGTCGTAAAGATAGACCTGTTCTTTAAAAATCGTATTTAGTTTTAATCTATTAGGCTGTGGTTTGAGCTTTTTATTTTGGGTGCGGGTCCATTCTAAGAGATTGTCGATAAGCTCCATAGTCCCCACCGAAAGATGGTGGAGCATGTTGATAAAATCTTTGCGCTGGGTCTCGTCAAACTTGTCATAAGACTCGGCCAGCCCTTGGGAAAGCCCCACTAAATTAGCAAAAGGGGCGCGTAAATCGTGAGCCATGATCTGTAATAACCGTTCGCGGGTTTTATTAGCCTCAATTAGTTCGGCTTCTAGTTTTACCTTGGCGTCCAGTTCGATTCGTAGGGTTTTCTTGCTGTGGTTTATATCGTAAATCGTTGCGGTCAAAAGACTGGCTTTGACTTGGCTAAGGTAGGCCAGACAACGCATGTTAAGCGCTTTTTCTGCCAAATTGCGGTTGGCTTCTCTGACCTCGGCTAGATCACGAGTGCGATTTTTCGAAGTGTCCTTCATGGGTGATGGAGGTCAATCCCGCAGGGGAGTTTTCTTAAGTGCTCCATAGCCTGTCCAATGTAGTCACCCTCTAATATAGAACCATGTTGAGGTAAAATCCGCCTGATGTCCAAGCCTCGAATCCGGTCTAAAAAATCGACTAACACTTTATTAGAGGGGATAATAATCTGGTGCCAACGATTCATAGATTCAAAGACATGCTCCGTGGCAAATAAAGACCAATGGTCTGACAATCCCCCAAAAAGGTCGGAGGTAAACAGGCTTTTGGTTTCGTGATCGTAGGTGATAATGCCAAAAGGCGAATGGAGGTATGGGGTATGGAAAAATTCTAAGACCCGCCCGCTTTTGAGTTTTAATTGGTAGTGGTTTTTGTCCACCTCAAAAAATTTAGAATGCACCCCATAATGTTGAATCAATCGGGTTTGACTAGAGTGGTTTATCAGTAACAAGTCAGGTCGCCCAATCAAATCCTCAACCACTGCCACGTTGCCACAAACATCGGGGTCTTGATGGCTTAAAACTAGGTGACTGATCTCCTCTGGGTTGACTACGTCGATCACCTTGCGCATTACCACCGCAAAATGTGGGATCGAGCCTGGATCAAATAGGATCACATCCTCATCATCGAGTAAAAGATAAGGGTTGCAATGGAGGTCAGCTTCCCGATCATAAAATCCTACCCAATAAATGTCGCGCAAGATAGCAATCGCATTTTCGTAATCTGGAGATCGGCCCACGAGGTTGCCTGTAAAGGGTTCAAAGATAGGTACTTATTGGATAGGTTAATCCATTGCGGGACCCTTGACAATTTATTTCCATTGCAAATCCTAGCTAAACTAAACACGAACCTTGCAAGCTGTCAGACCAAACGTTGCAACAAGTCTAGCTCTTGTTTGAGTTGCTCTTTTAGCTCGCTGCTTTCGGGGAAGCGGTCCAGAACAAAAAGGGCGGTGCTGATCACGTCGAAAAAGCGGGGATTTTTAGGAAGGGTTTTTAGACTGCAATATTTATCCAAGATCCGGGTTCGCAGCCTTCCTTCATCGTGGTAAACCCGCCAGACCCCAGATTGTTCTGCAAGGTCAAATTTATTTAACCCACTAGAACGATCCCAGAAATCAACGGATAATTGCATGACTTTGACCACTAATTCCCGTAAATCAGCTCGTTTCGCCTGTAAACCCGAGACCGGGCCTAAGGCCAAAATCCAATCGCCGCCTTTGGCCACCTGAACCAAGTTGGCACTTAAGGGTTCTAATAGGTCAGAGACCGTTTTAAGGGACTCTAACTTCTGCCACTCACCTGCTTGCGCTTCAGGATCCTGTTTGGTTATTTGATCTATACTAATTGGCAGAAACAATGCATCAAGGCTTGGTAGAATCTCGGTCTCTATGGCGAAGAGGCCTTTTGCGGTTTTATTGGCAAAGATAGGTTTAAACCCGAAATCAAGCAAAAGGATTGGTTGGAGGTTGGTATCTAGGGTTTGCAGTAGCAAGTCCCGAGAAAGGGACAGTCGGCTGCGGGCTTGCTCTAAAAACATGACCTGGGAGCGTAAGGCCTCGTTTTCGGCGATTTGCAGATGCATTTCAATGCGGGCAATCAACTCTTGCTGAAGAATGGGTTTGCTCAAATAGTCATTTGCGCCTGCTTCGAGCGCCATGCCTAGGTCGCCAGCCTGATTGCGGGCGGTCAAAAGTAAGATAGGAAGCTGTTTGGGAGTAAACTGCTGACGAATCCTGGTTGAAACCTCGAACCCATTAAGAATCGGCATCATTACATCTAAAAGTACCAAGTCAGGGCTGTACTCCTCTAATATTTCCAGCCCCTCTGGTCCACCCGTCGCCAAAAGGACCTCAAATCCATGTTGTTCCAAAATCCTTTGTAAGAGGGCCCGGTTGCCTGGTTCATCATCAATCACTAAAAGTTTAACCCCTCTAGGATCCGTCTTCTTTTGGTTTAATGAAGAACTTGCCGGGCTCCAATCAATCCCTTCCTTTGGTATTAAAACGGGCGGGTTTTCCCCTTGCCCGGCTCTGGGCAAACTGAAACTAAACCGACTCCCTTGCCCAGGGCGGCTGTCTAACTTAAGTTCACCCCCTTGAAGCTCAATTAATTTAAGGGTTATCGAAAGCCCTAATCCGGTTGAGCCCATTTCGCTGACCACGGGTCCAGCTTGGGTGACAAATCGTTCAAACAGTTTAGACCAGTTTTTTCGAGCAATACCTTGGCCCGTATCTTCAACACTAATCCACACCAAATTCGGCATAACCTCCGCAGACAAAGTAACATGGCCTGATTCGGTATATTTGATGGCATTGCCTAAAAGATTAAATAAAATCTGTTGTAGTCGGCTTTCGTCGCCAAGCACCCAGGGCAAGTCTGGGGGGAGGTTAAAGACCAGCTTTAGGTTTCGATCCTTGACCAAGGGAGTTAAGAGATCAAGCACCATCCTGGCCATAGGAGCGAAGTCCAGAGGCCTGATATCTAATTTAATTTTACCGTTTTTTAAAGAAGAAAAATCCAAAATATCACGGATTAAATTGGTTAATTTTTTCCCCATTGAGGTCACCAAGCGCATCTGGTCTTGTTCGGCAGCGGTGAGTTTTGGGCCAATGGTTTCTAAAAGATTTTCGGTTAAACCAATCATCCCAAAAAGGGGGGTGTTTAATTCATGGCTGGTGTTGGCCAAAAAATCGTCTTTAAGTTGGTCGAGCCGGGTCAATTCCAGGTTTTTATGCTCGATTTCGTTTACATAGGCGGTCTTTTGTTCCAAAAGTTGCCGACTGGTCTCGATCACCTTAACATCCATCAAACGGATTCGGTGGGCCAAGGCAAAAACCAGAAGCAGCACAGACGCGGTTAACCCAAGATGCACGGCTTGATCCACCAATAAACTGCCTTTGACCACCGCTAAAAATTGCAATGCCAACGCGATACCAGAGGTCTGCATAATAAAAAAGGCGGCGAGAAAAAAGCTGGAACCAGGGACTTGGCGAAGACGACAATAAAACCCTAATAAGAACATCCCACTAAAAACCGCCAATGAAAAGAGAACCAAGATCTTTGAGGCCAATTGGTAATCAATCCAAAATAACAAGGGCAAATTGACCCATAACGCCCAACTTAATATTTTAAAAGGCCAAATTAGCTGGGGGTTATGCTGTTTAATCGCCAAAAATTGCAAAGAGAAGCGCAATGAGGTCAACAGCAACAAATGCACCATTAACCCAAACAGCCGGTTATAGGTCCAAGTGCTTAAGTCAGGGATTAGGTAAAACCGAAACAACCCATCAAATACTGAAAAAGTAAATATCCCAGACAGGATCATTAAAGAATATTCAAAAAATACTTGGTCCTTTAAAATCAGGTAACTAAAGATTGAAAGAAAAAAGGTAAACAACAATAAACCATAAAAAAGCCCATGAAATAAGAGATTCCCATTTCGGTTACGTGCCAATTGTTGGGGGGTATAGAGGCTAAAAATGAGAGGAACCGAGCCCTCATCTTCGATTCGCAGCAGGTGGGGGCCATTTTTTAGGTGAAACAATGGCATTAAATGAAACTCACTCAGCTGAGCGAGCGGTATGGATTCACCGGCCTTTAAGGGGCCACTTGGGTCAAGCAGGTTCCAAAATTCCACTTTATCTATTAAGGGAGAACCTAATTCTAAATAATAATCCTCATCTCCTGTCAAAGCAGATAGATAAAACCAATAGGCTGAATTCGAAAAGCCGAAATTATAAACTTGACCTTGTCCTTTGGTGAATTGCCCAGATTGGTAGGCAGCAAAGGCTTGATCCCTTGTCAGTTGACCAGTTGAGTCTTTTAAATATTCAATTTTTAACTCGGCTGCTGGTGCTAAATTAGGGGTCAAAAGGCACCAAAATAAGCATAGCAACCATCCAATTCGTTTGGGCAAAAGGGGCCTCGCAAACATGGTTAGCCTATGTAAATATTTGAAATTAAAATGGTGTTAATCAACCTGGGCCCAAAGTAGCCCAAAATGTCCCGGCAATTTTCTTGTTTCTTGTCTTTTAACAAGCTAGGGTTTTAACACCAGCAAAGTCGGTGTTCGTTTCGACGAATTCCGCCTTGAGGAGCCCTAGAGCGTGAAGGCCGTTACACCTCCTCCAACGAACCTTTCGTTCTGGGCTCCTTTAGGGTTATCCTGCAATTCAGCCCTAAGTCCATCGGAAACCAGTCCAAAGTTTTACCCGTCCCGCAAGTGTTAGGCTTTGCGGGGCGGGTAAGACGACTCATCTTAACAAACCTAGCTGGCTTAGGTACAAGAAAAGTCGGATTTTTTATATCTTCAGATCTTCCTTTAGAACTAAAACCACGGTGCCCTTTAGATGGTGCCCTTGGATGGTGACCTGAGATAGGTTCTGTTTTTTGGGAGTGTAGGGCAGTTTTAGGGAAAAAGTGAGATCTTCTTCAGTCTGCGAGCTCAACTGTTCAATAAGCTGGTTTCGAGCTGAAGTATCAAAAAGGCTTAAAAAGTCCTCTAACGTACTGTCCTTTTTGGGGTCTAGTCCCAGCAATCGACCAGCACCTTCAGACCACCTACAACAGTCTTTATCGAGATCAATTACTCCACTATGGAGTCCGCTTTGGTTTTCCAAAACCGCCACTTGATTTGTTAGTTGTTTAAGTTGGGCTTTGGCTTCAACCAATGGACTTTGATTACGCAAAATCAGTAAGATTTGGTTGGCCAGGACTGGGATCATTCGGACTGCAAAAACCTGGGGCCCCCTGGCGGTGGGCAGGGCAAAGTTAATCGATACTTGGGCGCTACCTTCAGCGATTTGGGCCAACCCTTTTTCCACTTTATCCCAAGGCTCACCAGAAAACGCCTGCGCAAAGGAATGACCAATTAGTTTGTGCGCACCAATTCCCAATTCCTCGAAATCTCCCAGTTGATACCCACAAACCACCCCTTTAGGGTCCAACCAGAGATAGATATCCCCAAACGCTTTGAAAATAGTAGAGACCTCGATTCGCTTGGCCAGACTTTCGTATTGTAACTTTTTCCGCGCAGTCACATCCCGAATCACCACTACAAAAAATTCCGCCCCATGGTTTTCAATAAAGTGACTCGAAACCTCGGCTTCAAACTTACTGCCATCTTTGCGGCAGCCGACAGTTTCAATAAGGGCTCGGCCACGCGCCTTGGTATGTTGGCTGATAGTTTGCCACTGGGAAAGTCCCTTTAAGTTATCGTCTATATCAACAACACTCAACTGCCTCAATTCTTCGTCCGTATAACCAAAAATAGAAAGCATTTGTTCATTAAAATCAACAATGCGTCCTGTATCTGCGGCCAAAATAGCAAAAGCGTCAGCACTTTTATCGATCATCTCTTTGAAAAAAACCGCCTTTTCTTGATTTTCATAAAATTCACTCAAGTCTTGCAAAACGGCTAGAAACCCTTGGGGAACCCCCTGGCTGATCTGTGGAACGTAGGTTGTTAAGCAATGACGACGACCCAATTTGGGATGATTATAATCAATGTCGAACTGCACCTTTTTGCCAATTAACGCTTTTTCGATCCAAGGTAAGGTCTGTTCAGCCAAGAATTTGGGAAGGATGTCGTCCACTTTTTTGTTTAAAACATCCGACATAGGTCGATTTATCCAATCACAATAGCTGCGATTTACGTAAAGATATTTTTTGCGTTGGTCGATATAGGCCACCATGAGGCTAGTGGAGTCCCCCAAACTACCCAAAATCCGCTGTTCCCCAGCGGCGCGCTGTGGGCTAACGTCCTGAATCAACATTAAACCAGAGAGTTCTGCATTGGATAGCGCTTGGGGCAAGAGGTGAACCAATAATTCTAACTCTTGAACTACCACTTCAAAAAGGCTTCCTTTGCCCTCAATAGCGGACTTGCAAGCCAATTGATGGGCCGTAAACTTTTCACCAAACTGAGAAAGATCGAGCGGCTTGCCCGTTAAATCGTCAGGGGCTAGGCCTAAGCGGTATAAGATTTCACCGCCAGCTAGCAACACGTTTAACGAGGAATCAAACCAAACAACCGCTGTGTTGGGTAGGCTTTTAAACAAGCCATTCATAAAGCTCTGTAAATCTTGTAGCTTTCTGCTTATCCGCCTAAAGTATTGGGTAAATTTGTGTCCGATTTGAATAGGGTCATTAGATTTGACCCAATAGTCTTCCGCCCCCATTTCCGCCGCTTTTTGGTCATTTTCCGTTTGGAAATGTTCCCCTACTAGAATTATAGGGACCCCTTTGGCGTAAAGACTGCTGATTAAATTTTGCGCTTTTTCCCAAGCTCCAGGTGTATCAATTTCGGCGATTATTAAATCGGCAATATGACTCCATTCACCCGAAGGGTTCTGATTTGAATCAATTAGCTGAAACTGGGGCTGCATCTCCAGATAGGTCTTTGCTGCGTCCCAGGAAGGATCGAGGAGCAAAATCCGGCGGCGACGTTTTGTAAGGAGATAGTGGGGCATGGCCTGTCTTAAAAAAGTTAGACAATCGGATCGTAGCGGATTAACCCACAAATGCCAAAGCCTTTTAAATATTTAAGACTAGAAAAACTGAATTATTCCAAAAGCAGCAAAACCACTTAAGGTGGCGTAGAGCATTATGCGACGATTTTGCGGGAGTTGAGAGGCACTTAATAGGCTATCAAAGGCCACAAAGACCAAAAAACCACTAGATAAGGCCAGCATAAAACCCAATACAGAGGCAGGCAAATAGTGAATAAGTACGAAATAGGCAAGTACGGCCCCGATGACCTCGGCCAGTCCAGTGAGGCCTATTAAAACCAAAGTTTGATCGCTTGAACCGGTGGCAGCTTGCAAGGGGCGGCTTAAGGTAGCACCCTCAGCGAGGTTATGTAGGCCTAAAGCAATCGCCAAGGCAAGTCCTAACCAAGGATCAAATAAGGTTGATACCAACAACGCGATTCCTTCGGGAAAACTGTGTCCCCCCATGGAAAGAACCATAAATATCCCCTGACGGCGAGTGGGGGTAAACGACATTGGATCAGTAAGATTGCGGGCTTGGTGGGGATTTTGCCCAGAGGGTACCAACCGGTCCAAAAGGACCATACTAAAGAGACCTAAAAAAAATCCAAGACCCGCCGCCCATCGGCCGGGATTTTCGCCAAGAAACCCAATCAGGCCTGCTTGGGCCTCAATCAATAACACTGCTAAAGCGGTATAAACCAAAGCCCCAGAGGAAAAACCAACCACCCAAGTATAACCCACAAGGTTAAAGCGGGCTTTAAATAAAAGAACAGCTCCGACTAAAGAAAAGGAGCCGGAAAGCAGACAAAACAATAGGCCCCATCCCAGATGGTCTTGAAATTCCACGGTCTAGTGTGTGGCCTTTTGCATTTCTTTTAACAGGCCGCAAAGCTGCTCGGACAAGGGGTAAAACCTCGCCAGACCTATCTTTGCCTGTGAATCTTCACCTGCTCTAAGGGCATTGATAACGTTACCAATGATATTGTGAATCTCTTCATGTAGCGGCTCAATTTTGGCCATTTGTGGAAAACTGCCGTATTCCTGAAGCGCCCCACCATAAAGCCACTTACCAAACCGGCAGGCCTGATGGGAGACAAATTGAGCATCATCAATTGGGTCTTGGCCTGCGATTAGGCGTTCAAGTCGCCCTTTCCAAAGCTGGTGATCATTAATTGCTTTTTCGAAAATGGTGGAGTCGGCAAGCTTAAAGCGTTTGATCATTTCCCCTAATTGACCAGAAACGTCTTCGGTTTCCTTAACCGAATCGTTGATTTGCTGCATCGAACTAGCCACTTCTCTGGAAACTAGCGCCATCTCTGCGCTATTGGCGGTTAGCTGTTCGACCCCGCCCGTTAAATTTGAAAGTAGTTTGGCAATCTCACCAATGGCCATAGTGGTCTCTTTTACGGAACCTGTGATCTCCCGGCTGGTCACGGATTGGGATTCTGCTGCCCCTGATATCGCCTGCGAGCTATCAGCAATTCCAATGACTGATTTAACGATTTGATTGATTATTTTAGAGGCTTGGCGAACCTGCTCTTGGACGCCGGAAATCTTGTTGGAGATGGACTCGGCAGACTTGCCGGTCTGATCGGCTAAGTTTTTGACCTCATGGGCAACTACCTCAAAACCCTTGCCCAGCTTGCCAGCGGAAACGGCCTCAATGTTAGCGTTAAGAGCCAACATGTTGGTTTGCGCCGCAACTTTACTGATCATTGAAGAAACCGAACCAATCTCCATAGCCGCGTCGTTAAGCTCTTGCATCGCTTTGTCCGCTTTGGCGGCCATGGTTTGGGCTTCGGCGATTACTGTGGTGGCCTCTTGCGACATTTTGGCTACTTCCTGGTTACTCGTGGCCATCTGTTCAATAGAAATCTCCACCCCTTCCATGGTACTGGCGATTTGGTTAGCAGCGGCAGATATGCTATTTACGCCTTCACTAATTTCTTTGGTTCGTCCGGCTACAGAAATGACGGTGGCGGTCATTTCTTGGGCTGCTGCGGCGACGGTTGAAGACCGGCGATTGATATCATCCGTATTTTGGTTCAATAATACCGCCGAGGTGTTGATCTCGCGGATCATGTTGTTGAGCTCGGAAGTCATTTTTTGTAAGGCCTTACCTAGCCCGTCTTGGGGGCTAGAAAGGGTAATGTCCATGGCCAGGTTGCCCGTAGCGATCAAGTCGGTGATCTTCGTTTTTTCACGAAGATTTTTTACCATTAACTCTAAGGCCATCCCCATTTTGTCGTCTGAACCTATCTGGGCCACTTCAATCTCAAGGTTGCCATGAGCAATGTCTTGCATTGATTTTATTTTACTTCTTAAATTATTGATTAGATTGTGGACCGCCTCCCCCAAACTGTCTTGGGCGCTGATCCGCTCTAATTGGACCGAGCGTTCACCCACCGCCAACTCATCTAAGACATCCACCTTATTTTGCAGTTGGCTAATAAACTTTTTAAATTTTATCGCCACAGGCCCTAATTCGGTTTCACTTATACCTGGGGTTTCGGTGAGGTCCCCGGTACTAGTGACGTAGTCAAGGTATTTATCCAGTCCCGAGCCGCCTGAAAGGCTGGCGTTAATCGCGATCCAGGCCCCCAGCAAAACGACAAAAGCCAAGCCCAACAAAAGGTAACTAGTTGAGCCTTCCTGGCTAGCGCCAAAAAAACTGAGTAGGATGGAAACAACACCAGCAAGAGCGAGAAGAGTAACTTTGGGTTTTGCGGACATGGGAACCTTTAGGTGGTCAGTACAGGCGGGTCGCCTTTATCTCGTTACATTGTATAGAAAGGCATGCAAAAAGCAAGTAGTGCTGAATAATTAAAGTGGCTTTTTAACAAACCAATTTTTAAAACTTTCACTTGATCTTTATTGAAAGCGTAATAAACCGGGGGGATTTTTTGAAGAGGTGTTTATAGCAGGGTTAAAAGTATTTTTGCCGCCTGATTGTTTCCACGTCTGCAACCGAGCGATCCCTTTTCTAAGGGGAAAAAGTCTTTTCGGGATGATTTTTGTGGTACTGTTCCGTTTCAATTGAGAGCAGGTCTAGATGGTTGGTCTCCTCTTCTGCAAGGTCTAAAAAGAGTTGTTTGGTTGCTCCGATCTCGGCTCTTTGAGCCAGACGCATATAAAAGTCATAGGCTTGAGCCTCAATCCCCATGGCAAAGTCAAAGACATCTTCAGGCCGATTTAGAAATAACCGAATGTGTTCGATCAATTGGTCAATTCGGGTGCCGGTCTCGGCAATTTGACCTAAAAGTGGATTGTCTTCGAGAAAGTCTGGATTTTCACAACTGCAAACGATAGACTCTTTGTGCTGGTCTTCAAAACTGGCTAACCTTTTGAGTAATTCTCGGCAAGGTTCGTCAACAATGTGTTGTTGTAAATCAATATAAATCCGCTTTAAACCCTCTTCCATTACATAGGCCATTCCCAAGGCGTCTTTGAATTGGGTTTGAGGATGAATTAAATGAAGGTTGTGTTCATAAGCGCCAGTGGCCGATTTCCCGTTCCAAACTAAAAATCCCCCGGCCAACGATTGGGCCTTAACCCGAGCAAATTGCGAAAGCCACTGGCAGGCTGCTTGGCTTCGACTGCCCGCACGGCAATATACGAAATACTCTTTATTTTGATCTATCTCGCCTTTGCCTGCAATCAACTCTGGCAAAGGAACCAGCCGAGCACCTGGGATGTGCCCAGCAGCATATTCAGCCGGTTGGCGTACGTCTAAGATTTCGTAGGTGCTAAGGCTTTTACTGCGCATCAGGGCTTTGGCCTCTTCTAGGCTAATACTTTGAACCGGAGGCATCACATCGTTCCACTTCATAGTTCGCTTCCCATTCAATAAGCCCAGTCAAGGTGGTTACTCGCCATCGGACAAAGACGATGGTAAACTAAGCTAAGCAGTTTGAGAAAAAAATTCAACTCTAAAGGAAATTATGGGCAAGTTAACTATAAGACCGCTTTTCGACGCCCCTACTTCTACCTTTACCTACTTGCTTTATTTAGAAACTGGGCAAGCGCTTTTGATTGATTCGGTAAAGGAACAGTTCGAGCGGGATTTAAAATTGGTCTCCGAATTAGGCCTATCCTTAAAATATTTAATAGAGACCCACGTCCACGCAGACCATATAACCGGAGCAGGCTTATTATCCGAAAAAACGGCTGCTAAAATAGTTTACGGGGCCAAGTCTGGCGTGCAAAGTGCGGATTTATTAATCAATGACGGCGAGTCAATCGACTTGGAGGGAACCTCAATCATCGGTCTTTCGACTCCAGGGCATACCGCCGGCTGCACAAGTTGGTTAATAGAGGGCCAGGTCTTTACTGGTGATAGCCTAATGATCCGGGGATGTGGGCGGACTGATTTCCAGCAAGGCAGCTCCGAGGTCTTATACCAAAGTGTGCATCAACAACTTTTTTCCCTAAGCGATCAAACCCGGATTTATCCAGGTCACAACTATCAAGGGCATCCATGGAGCACGGTGGGAGAAGAAAAAATGTATAATCCCAGACTGGGGGGCCAAAAAAGTTTGGAAGAGTTTAAGCGAATTATGGACAATCTTAAGCTGGCCCCTCCGCAGCGTTTGGCTCAATCGGTGCCCGCTAATCTTAAGTGTGGTAAAGACTGACCGGGAGGGTTGGGATATAATACCATGGGATAACCCCTTGTTCAGGGGGAGGGCAGCATCTCCAAAAGTGTAACCCAATGTTTTATCAGTTGTTTAGTGTAAAGATAACCTTGCGGCCAGCCCGAGGCGCGAGGTCCGGCGAAATTGAAGGCATGCACTCGAGTCTCTAAGTAAAAAGCTAAAAGCAGTTTGGCTCCCTCTGCGGGGGTGAGCAAGTTGGCATCAATAACTAGGTGGGGCTTGTTCGCTTCCTGGCAGAATCTTTGAGTCAAGGCACTCCCACCTTCTAAAGAACCTTTAGCAATAATTATGGTAGCGGGACTTTCTAAAACATTGCGTTGGGTCCGGCCTACATAACCGCCTGTGGTCTCGATTAGAGGATACTTTCGGTCAATAGGTCCGTCTTCAGCGCGGCGGCCTTTGGGGCAGTAACCGCCAATCTTAAACCCAGAGTCCAGCCCTTGGTCTAATGCAGCCCGGTCCACCCCGGTCTGGCCTCCAGAAAGGATTTGAATGGATAGGGCTTGACTGAACATATCTTAATATGTGAATAATAACATAAACAAAAGTTAGAGGAAACTATGCCCCTGTTTGATTATCATTGTGACCAATGCGGTCAAACCTTTACCGAGCTTCGCAAAGGCGAGCAAAAAGACCAACCTATCGACTGCCCAAGCTGCGGCAGCACCCAAACCCAGCGCCTAGTGACTAGTTTCGCCCTGGGTGGCCAAGGCGGAAGTACCTCTAAAACCGCAAGCCCCGGCTGCGGATCGGGCGGCTTTAGTTGAGCCAGCTAAGCAAGACCGCGTGACGGTCTAAGACCCTCTTTTAGCAAATTTCGTCTCTATCTTAATCTGACCTGGACTTTTTAGGGAAGTGAAAAAAGAACAAACGTACTCTATCATTGGGTAAAGACGGGTTTGGTCTAAAAAATACCGACTAGTACAAAAACATTAATCTGCCAATAACTTAGCTATTCCAACCACCTTATTGACGAAAAAATTAAATAGGTTGGTTAAAATGGGCTTTGAGTTGCATTAAAAAAAGGGATATAATCCCCCAAAATGCACCCAAACGTTGAGGTAAAAGGTGGCAGTAGGCAAGTTAACCGGGCCCAAAAAAGCGGCCATTTTGCTTCTGGCGCTGGGCGAGGACGGCTCGGCAGACGTTATTAAAAACCTGGAAGACCGCGAGATTCAACAGGTCGGTTATTACATGGCCCGCTTCACCGACGTGGCCCCTGAAGAGTTGGATAACGTGTTAGAAGAGTTTTACCGAAAGGTCGCCCTACAAGACCAAGGGGTGGCGATCAACGCTTCCGGTGACTTCGTTAAAAACGCCATTTCTAAAGCCTTGGGTGATGACCGCGCCAAGGACTTGGTCGATAACCTCAAGTCTTCGACCGACGAAGAGGGTTTGGATAGTTTAAAGTGGCTCGAACCCAAGGTGATTGCCGGGTTTATTATGAACGAGCACCCCCAAACCATCTCCTTGATCCTAGCCCACCTAGAAGATCCAGAACAAACAGCGATGGTGCTCAAAGAACTGCCTGAAAACCTTCAAGCAGACGTGACCTACCGCATGGCGATTTTAGAGGCCATCCCGCCAGGGGTTGTTAAAGAAATCGAGGAAGTTTTGGCCAAAGAGCTTAAAAACTCCGGGGCCGCCTCGACCGCCAAGGTGGGGGGTATCGAGTCAGTGGCCGAGATGCTCAACACCATGGACAAATCGACCGAATCTCGGATTTTGGCAACTATCGAGGAATCGAACCCCGATTTGGCCGAACAAATCCGCGAGTTGATGTTTACCTTCGAGGATTTGGTTTTGGTCGATCCAAACGGAATGCAGCTTATCCTCAAAGAGGTTCCGCAAAACGATCTGGTCTTGGCACTAAAAACGGCGTCCGACGCCCTCAAGGAACATATCTTCTCCAACATGTCCGAACGGGCCGCCGACATGGTGCGCGACGACTTGGAAGCCTTGGGCGCGGTGCGGGTGGCCGACGTGGACGCGGCGCAACAGAAGCTGGTCAAGGTGGCCAGAAAACTCGAAGAAGAAGGCAAGATCATCATCTCCGGCGGCGGTGGTGGCGACGTGGTTTAAGGTTTTTGCGTAAGCATAAAAAAACCTCGCTTAGCCAGTTGCTAGGCGAGGTTTTTTTATGCCTGGAATTTGCGCTATACAAAGACCCCCGCAGTGGTAGGAGAGCAAATTGGGGAACTTGCACCACCTTGGGGGCCTTCGGAAAAAAAGGCCCGCCTAAACCTTGGAGGAAACCCGAGGTTTATTTTCCTCTTTAGTTAAGACGGGCCCAAACTAGACCGATGCGTGGGCCTTTGATAGAATATATCTATATTCCGATAAACGGAATTGTCTAGTGCCAAAAGTAACCTAGCTAACCAACCGATGAAAATAGGCATCCCTAAAGAAATTAAAACCGCCGAACGGCGTGTCGCCTTGACTCCAAAAGCTTGTGAGGCATTAGTACAGGCCGGGGCAGAGGTGTATTTAGAAACCTTGGCCGGTGATGAGGCCGGTTTTGCCGACTGGGCCTATCAAGCGGTAGGGGTAGGTTTAGTAAAAGACGCAACCGCCTTGTACCAAGAGGCTCAATTGGTGGTTAAGGTCAAGGAACCGCAACCCTCTGAATGGGCCGACCTGCGCCCAGACCAACAGCTTTTTTGTTATTTACACTTGGGTGGGGATCCCAAACTTTGCCAAGCACTTAAAAACATTGGCTTAAAAGCTTACGGCTTTGAGACCGTAGGCCAAGGTGGAGAAACCCCACTCTTGGCGCCCATGTCAGCCATAGCGGGCCGTTTGTCAGTGCAATTAGGTGCGCGATTTTTACATCGGGTAAAAGGCGGACGAGGGACCTTATTAGGGGGTGTAAATGGGCATCCAGCCGGGCAAGTTTGTGTGTTGGGAGGCGGTGTGGCTGGGCGCGAAGCGGCCACAATCGCTTTGGGGCAAGGGGCCAAGGTCACCTTACTAGACCTAAATGCAGATCGGTTGTCCCAGTTAAAAAAGGAATTGCCTAATTTACAGGTAGCCCTAAATCAAGGGAATATCTTGGAGGAGTTGCTTCCGAATACCGATTTATTAATTGGTGCAGTTTATTTGAAAGGGAAAAAAGCCCCATTGGTGGTTTCGAAAGCCCTATTAGGACTCTTACCCAAAGGGGCTGTGGCCGTTGATATTGCGATAGATCAGGGGGGTTGTTTTTGGAATCCCCGGCCCTGTACCCACGAGGATCCCTTTTATATAGAACGAGGTATTTTGCGTTCAGCAATCACCAACCTCCCAGCAGCGGTCCCCCAAACTGCCAGTGAGATGTTATCAGCGGCGATTTTGCCTTACGTAAAAGCTTTAGCACTGGGCTGGGAGCTTCCAGGCCTTAAAGAGGGTTTAAACCTGGAAGCTGGGAACCTAAAAATAGAACTCTAAAGACCCTAAAATTCGGCGAAGTCGTCCCGCATGGGAATCGCATGGGAGGGTTTTACCACCTTGCCCGTCTTACCTGTTTGACCCGTGTGGGGCAGGGACTGACGAGGAACCGCTTTAGCCTCTTGTTGGTTTTCCACTTTAGTTAACTTGTGTTTACCTAGGTTGAGGCGTTTTTTAGGAGCCGTATCCTGTTCGGTTTTAACCCCAAAGTGCAACGCTGTTTGCTCGACCAGTGCTTTTAGAGCTTCAGCCTGAGAATTCAGCTCCTCTGCGGCAGCGGCAGATTCTTCGGCATTGGCTGCATTAGACTGGGTAACTTGGTCCATCTGTGCGATAGCTTCTGTCACTTCTTCCACCCCAATCGCCTGTTCCCTTGAAGCGGTTTTGATGTTTTCCACCAAACCATCTACATCGTGCATCTTTGAAGCTTGTTGTTTCGAATAACCTGAGATCGAATTAACCAAATCAGCCACTTCATTGGACTTAGTTAAGATATCTTGCAATACCCGGTCACCATCGGTGACGTAGCCCGCCCCTTGTTTGGCTTTTTGATTGGATTCTTTGATCAAACCCGCAATCTCTTTCGCACTGGACTTGGAATTTTCGGCCAGTTTAGAAACCTCGTCCGCAACCACCGCAAACCCTTTACCTTGTTCGCCAGCCCTGGCTGCTTCTATAGCAGCGTTGGTAGCCAGCATCTTGGTTTGATGGGTGATTTCGTTGATTACCTCGATAATATCAGAGACTTTGTTGCTCGTATCCGAAATTTCTTGCATTGATTTACTAATCTGCGCCATCGCGTGAACGCCCTTTTTGGCTGAATCCCTAGCCTCTTGGGCAAGCTGCGAGGCGGATTGCGCGTTTTCAGCAGACTGGGCTACCATTTCGGTCATTTCTTTAACCGCAGTTCCCGTGTGCTCGGCTCCAGAAGCGTTGCCCTTGGCTTGGCCTGAAACCTCTTCCATCGAGGCGGAGACCTCTTCGAGGCTGGCTGCTTGCTCGGTGGCCCCTTGGCTTAATTGCTGGGCGCCGCTAGAAATCTGGTTTGAAGCGGAAGCCACTTGGTCGGAAGCCACATTGAGGTCGGCCACCAACCGGGATAAAAAGGCCACTTCGCCCCGCGCCGCCCAAGCAATAAGCAGGATCACCAGCACCACCGCCACTAGCACAAAAGCCGAAATCCCATAAACCTGTTTTTCTAAAGCGACCACCGGGATATCCACCTCGGCCATGCTAATCTCGGCTAAGATAGCCCAATTAAGGCCTTGTACCTTTATGGGGGCGTAGGCGGAGATTACGTGGTTTTGGTTATAGTCGAGGATCTCTTGGACCCCGCTGTTTCCCGCTAACGCTTCCCTCGACGCAACCGTATCCACTTTGCCTTTTTCCGGGTTTCTAAAACTGGCCAGGACACTATGCCCTTCTTTGTCGCGGTAGGAGTCGGAGCGCATCAGCAGGTCGGAGCCCAGCAGATAGGTTTCGCCCGTCTCCCCCATGCCGTCGCGGATTTGCATGATATGGTCGATCTCCTCAATTGATAGCTGCAAGGCCACCACCGCTTCTATCGAACCGTCTTCATGAATAATCGGGTGGGCGACAAAAGCAGCGGGGTCCCCGTTCGAAGGGGCGTAGGGCGCAAAGTCCACAATCGCGAAATCCTTGTTTTTAACCGCTTGGCGGAAAACCTCGCCTAGGCCGGTGTTGGCATATTTGCCATTTAAGAGGTTGGTCTGGTAGTCCGCTTCCTTGGCCACCGTGTAAAAAACATAGCCGTCAGGGCGGATCAAAAAGAGGTCATAATACCCAAAATCCTTTTGGTATTTTTCCAAATATCGCTCGTTGGCGGTATAATTCTCGTTAAAGCTTTCAACGACTAGAGACAGTTGGTGGGTTTCATGTTCGACTTGGTCGAAATAGTCGATAAGCACCCTTTTTTTGATCTCTCGGACCGCTAGCAGGGAGTTTCTAGCCTGGTCTTCCAAGGCCTTTTCCGACTGGCTAAGTGCCAGATAACTAAGGGACACCAAAGGAACAATGCCGATTATAGCGATTAACAAGATCCCGACTAGTACTTTTCGGCTGAAGGTCATGGATTTCATGGGTTTCTCCGTTTGCCTGGTTCTGGACCAGGCTTGCATAGGGTGTCTAAAGGAACCAAACCAAAAGCTCTTTTCACTAGGTATTGTACCTTACTCTTGAGCAAAATCGCAATCTGTTATCGTAGGTTCAGGCTTTTGGGGATTTACCCAAGCATTAGGCTAGAAAACCAGAATCCGGTCTGAACGTTGTTGCAGCATAGCGTGTTGAAGTTGGGTGCCACGTTTGATCTTTCGGGGGACTGTTTGAAGATCTATTTTAAATTTACGCGCTGAGGTTTCGCAAAAACTAATCCCAGCCCCCGATTCAGCTAGTTCTAAAAGAGCGGGTTCATGAAGGAGCTTAACCCCCTGATCATTAATAAAAATTTTAAGTGTATAGCCTTGACCCAGAGCCGCCTTGGAAAATCCAATCAGATGTTTCAAGTATTGCTCATCCATCACCAAGATTCCGATCTGCATTGGTCTCCTATTTCCAGGTGATTACTTGATCCGCGTCCACAACCTTGGCCAAGAGCGTTTCATAGTCAGGGGCTGGGTACAGGGGTTCCTCCAGGACTTCATGGCCCAAATTTCGCTGAGCCGCTTGCAACTGAGCAAGATCGGGGTCTTCTTGGGGTTCCTTATAAAGGTATAAAATCTTCATAGGAGCGGTAAAATTTGATCAAACTGGGTTAGTCTTTGGGCAAGCTCTTCTGGACTAAGAGACATTCCTTCGGCAGCAGAGGCAAAGTTGGAGTGAACCGTCAGATCCATTTCGAGGCAATTTTTATACTGGGATTGGGTCTCATCGTCCTCGGCTAAAGGGCGCTCTAAGAGGAACACCTCGGCTTGGTCGTCTAAAAGCAATAGACCTAAAGCCATTCGTAAAGCTTCCGATTGTCGATCCCTGGTCAGAATAGCGAATTTTTTTGACATAGGCACGCCCCCTTTTGATACCTTGAGGATACGCTCAATAGGAAGCTTGCGCAAGTTTGTACTGCTACCTTTCTGCTGGTTTTTTCGGTTTCCAAGAACGGCCCAAACTATTAATTAAAAAAATGCTGAATCCGCTTTGGGGCTTGCCTAAGAACCTAAGGCCTCTTAAATTGATGAGATTAACCGGAGTCGAGGTTTTGGGAGGAAAATGGACACTAAACAGGTGGTGATTGTTGGTGGTGGGTTTGCCGGACTCAACGTAGCCAAGGGGCTTGCCAATAAATCTGGGGTTGAAGTGACGCTGATTGATCGGCGCAATTATCATCTTTTCCAGCCTCTGCTTTACCAAGTGGCCATGGCCAGCTTGAGCCCTGCTGAGATTGCCCAGCCAATTAGGGGATTATTTGGGGGCAGCCGGAACATCCGGGTTATCCAATCTGAAGTGACCGGGGTTGATCAAGAGGGCAAAAAGGTCAATACCGATCATGGCGATTACCCTTATGACTATCTGGTGCTTGCCTGCGGGGTGCAGCACTCTTACTTTGGCCACGAAGAATGGGAGGCCTTTGCTCCAGGTCTTAAAACCATCGAGCAAGCCACCGAGATTCGCCGCCGGGTATTGACGGCCTTTGAAATGGCCGAAAAGGAAAAAGACCGCCAAGCCCAAAAGAAACACTTAACCTTCGTGGTGGTTGGTGGCGGGCCCACGGGGGTCGAGTTGGCGGGCGCAATTGGGGAGATGAGCCGCTATACTTTGGCTGAGGATTTTTGGCATATAGACCCTAAGTTGGCCCGCGTGATTTTGATTGAGGCTGGCCCTAGAATCTTGCCGAGTTTTGACCCCAAATTAGCCAGCCGCGTAGCCCGTGATCTGGAGGGGCTTGGGGTGCAAGTGTGGACCAGTAGCTTGGTAACGGGTGTGGATGTGGACGGGGTTGATGTGGGGGAAGAGCGGATTTTATGCTCGACTGTACTTTGGGGAGCCGGGGTCCAGGCTAGCCGACTTAATAAAGCGTTAGAAGTGGTGAGAGACCCGCAAGGGCGGATTGTGGTGGAGCCTGACTTAAGCCTGCCTGGGAAAACAGAGATCTTTGTTATTGGTGACCAAGCCAGCTTTTCTCATTATGATGGCAAGCCCCTGCCCGGTATGGCTCCAGTGGCTATGCAAGAGGGGAGGAAAACCGCAAAAAATATTTTGGCTGAACTGGCGGGTAAGCCTCGCCAACCCTTTAACTACCTCGACAAAGGGCAAATGGCTACGATTGGCAAATCGCGGGCAATTGTTGAGTATGGGCCTATTAAACTAACTGGATTTTTTGCCTGGGTGTTATGGTTAGTGATCCATATTTACTACCTCTTAGGGTTTAAAAATCGGCTGTTTGTGATGGTCCAATGGGCTTGGGCCTATCTTAGTCAAGCCCGTGGGGCTAGACTAATTGTATCCAAAGAATGGCGGTTTTATCAGCCCAAACCCAAGAAGGAAGAGCCAAAGAATCTCTAGGGTGCTTCCCTTAGACGAATAATTGAGTTATATAGATTGGAATCATTTAAAGCGGAGCGCGGATGCCCATCGACGTCACCAAGCTAAATCAAGAACAAGTAAGCTGGTACACCTCTATTTTGATCAATACCGTCTTAGCAGACGCCAACGTCGCTAGTTCAGAGGTAAAGTATATCAAACAGGTAATCAAGGTAATTGACGATCCAGACGCCCGCGATAAACTTATCCGTTCCCTAGAAGACAAAAAGCTCACCCCGCTTACCCAGCCCAAAGGACTGGTAAAACGCCAGTTGGGAGAGATTCTGACCGAGCTTTTAGAAATTTGTATCTCCGATTTGGAACTAGAACGAATCGAAGAGGAATGGGCCTGGAAAGTAGCTAAGGTTTTTGACTTCCATGATATGTACACCCGCGAATGTATCACTTGGGCTAACGAGGGCTTGGTTGCCAAACGTCTCCAACAAACCTTGATCTCAAAAACTATTAATGATGAAGAGTTTATTGTTCCGATCAAGGCGCTCAACGTCGAACAAAAAAAGTGGTACGTAGATGTGATTGTTTCGACACTAATCAATGAAGGGGTCAAGGAACAATACGAAGTTGATCTCTTGAAAAAGATGCTGATGAGTTCTGAGTCGAAAGACGAACAATTGCAGTTACGTCAGCACGTATTAATGAAGCACCGCCCCCCGCTCAAACGGCCTCCAAAAATGCCGGACGAGTTGTTGGTGATGATTTTTATGGAAGTAGTGCAGATCTCGATTCGCTTAGGCGAAATGGGTTATACCGCCTCCCAATATCTTAAGGTCCTGGCCGATTTGAGCCGGATGCCCACAAAAACCTATACAGACGTTATGGATTGGTGCAACCGGCTGGTTGCTTGGAAGCAACGTAAAAAAAACTTGCTCGCTAACGTCCGGCTTAACACCTCCGACGAGGATCAAGAGGCCGAAAGCAGGGGCCTTTTGGTCACACACCCCCAGTGCAACAGTATCCAAGTGCGTAAGGTTAAATGTTTTATCTGCGAATCGACCGAGGAATTCAGTTTCTTTCAAATCAAAGCAAACAGTCACAAATTGGCCAACAATATCTTTAACGTCCAGGCGTATAAAGAAGCAAACGAAGGATTCGACCTGTTTGACTATAACAAAGTTCGGGTCTGTGTTTGCCCTCATTGTTATTTCGCTTCGATCAAAAAGGGCCACTTCAAGCTTAATGACAAAGAAAAGACTCCCAAGGAATTAGATGACCGCCGGTTCCAAGAACAATGGGTCGGCTCGATCGAAAAGCGGGCTGCACTTTTAGGTGAGTACCGCCTTGAGATTAAGGACATTGGTCGTAGCAACAACACGGTTTTAAATACCTACGAATTGGCGATTCAAGCCTCCCAAGAGCTGGCCGCCCAGTGGGACTCGGACCAGTGGCGGGCGCAGGTGATCAACCTGAAAATGCATCAAGCCGAAATCCTCTGGGGCCAAGGACGCAATGAGGAAGCTCAAGCAAAACTGCAAGACGCTTTAACCGAGGCGGAACGATTGTTTGTTAAATCAAAGGAAAACACTACTGCCTTTAGGTTGGGTCGATTGTTGTTGATGGGGGCCTTGTACTTTACTAGTAGCGACAAAATGGGCCAATATTACGAATTTTTTAGGACCTTTAAAGACGAACGCGCTAAGGGGCTGCCCAATGAAGAGCAGGCCGAATTTATGCGCTATTTTACGGAAGTGGGAAATATTTGGGACCGCCGCGAACTGTATGCCAAGGCGGAGCTAGATGGATTCCACATTAAAAAATTCAAACGCGCTAAAAAAGAAGAGGAGTAGTTTGCTCAAACGACCCTCAATTTTGATCACTGGGGCGCGTAGGGAGATTTGAATTGCCTGGTTTTTTGTGTGTAGCCTTTTGTCCAGGTTGGGTTCGTACCGATATGGGCGGGGCGGGGGCTCCCTTGAGTGTTGAGGACTCGGTCCAGGGGTTGATCCCAGACCGATAAGCTGACCCAAAGTGGCCAGGGTAGCTTTATTAATCACCAAGGCCGACGTTTGGCTTGGTAATCATTCCAAGCGAAACCCGATCTGCAAGGTCACCTGGAACAAAACTTGGTTGTCCTTGGCCGCGTCGATGTGCCCGCGAATCTCTTTGACTTCAAACCACGACATGTGGCGCAGCGACTCTCCAGCCTTGTCGATGGCCTGTTTGATCGCCTCTGAAACCCCAAGCGGCGAGGTGCCGATGATCTCAACCTTTTTATAGACGCTCTCGGTCATAATTCTCCTTTGGTTTATTCGTTTTAAGATAGTTTAACAGTGATTGTTTCTTTAAGCCAGTCTGGTCCCGAGTTCCTCTTTGATTAGCTATAAAAAAAGGTCAAATCGGCATGATCCTTGTATTTGAAAGGGCCAGTTTCCCTAAGCCGCTAAAGGTTATGTCTCGCACTCTGATTTTATTATTAATGGTCCTTTTTTCCCTCAGCGGTTGCGGGGATAGAGCATTAGAACAATTAAAACAGCAGTCTGGCAAAGACAGACCCTACCAAGCCTATAACTTCGAAAACTGGGATCTAAGGGGGATGGACTTTTCTGGAGCCAACCTGAAAGAGGTAAACCTACGTTACGCGGACCTTAGAAAGGCGGTTTTAAAAAAGGCCGATCTCAAATATGCAGATCTCCGCGCGGCCCGTTTTTTGGGCGCTGATTTTACCGGCTCCAACCTTCCATTAGCGCAACTCTTTGAAGCCGACCTGCGGGGCGGAATATACGACGATATAGATTGGCGAGGTTACGATTTCGAACGGACTTCGCTATTTAATACCAGTTTTAAGCGGTCGCTGCTGGCTGGAGTTAGCTTTGAAAGTTGCGATTTAAGGCAATCCGATTTTTCCGAAACCGACCTACGTCAAACCCAATTCAATTTTGCCCAGCTAACCAAAACAAAGTTTATCGGCGCCAATCTAACTGGCGTCGATTTGAGTAATCAGGACCTTAGAGAGGCAGACTTTAGCAAAGCTAACCTGACGGGCACCTCTTTTCATGGCTCCAACCTGGAGGGGGCCAAAATTGAAAATGCCATAATTAATGGCACCGATTTCACCAAAGCTAATCTGGCGGGGATCGACTTTTCTGGCGCAGTGATTGAGTCGGCAACGTTTAAAGGGGCTATCTTAGTAAAGCCTAAATTTAATTCGGCCCAGATCAACCGGATCAATTTTGACGGGTTCGACTTCACCAAAGCCAGCTTTAGAGGTGCTTGGATTCGCCATACCAGTTTTATCGAGACCAACCTGACACAAGCCGATTTTTCGTTTGCCCTTTTAGAGGACGTGCTTTTAAAAAACTCTAAATTAACCAACGCCAATATTACGGAAGCTGATTTTTCTAAAGCCTTGCTTTATAAAACCGATTTTTCGGGAGTGCGTTTTACGGGCGCCCTGTTTCCCACGGTGACAGAAAAGAATTCTGGGCTGATATTTGTCCAAGCCCCGATGGGATGTTATCTGATGGGGGATACCTTCGGGGAGGACATCGGGTTTGATGTGTCCCCACACCGGGTTTGTTTAGGGGATTTTTTTATTGCGCAGCGCGAAGTGACTCAAGAGCAATTTGAAGCGGTTATGGGGTACAACCCTAGCTATCATCGAAACCGCGAAAAACGCACCCCCGTTGAAAACATCTCCAATTTGGAAGCAGATAATTTTATTGTTCGCTTAATGGCTAAATCAGGCTGGACCCTTAGGCTACCAACCGAAGCCGAATGGGAGTATGCTTGTCGCGACTTAGGGGGCAACGGGCGTTTTGGTAACGGCACTAATTTAGCCAATCCCAAGGAAATTGCTTTTAATGCCCAAATGAGTGAGCTTGGACAAAAACGTCTGTTGCGCCAGGAGAATAAAATCTACCAATCAGGTCTTAATTGGGAAGAACCGGTACCGGTGGGGATGTTTAAACCGAATCGCTTAGGGTTATATGATATGAGTGGCAACGTCGCTGAATTGGTGGGCGACCCTTGGGACACCAACGCTTATCAACAAGACGTTGCCGCCAATCCCAAATTAAAACTGGAGCGTTCAGCCCATGGGGTTAGAGGAGGCCATTATGGATCAGGAGCCAGCCACATTCGCTGCTCAAAACGCAGTTTTATGATGGACCAAGAGATTGACCGGAGGATCGGCTTTCGGGTGGTTAAAGAAATCACCGAGTCTGATCTTAAAGACGTCAAACGGTTTCAGTTAGAGTAACCATGAAAATCGGACACCTACTTTTTTTGTGGTTAATTTTTTGCCCGCTCGCTTTTGGCTTTGAGGCGGAGGTAGGTTCCCATCAGGATCAGTACCGGTATTATTCGAGAGAAAGCTTGTTAACCGGTCGCGAACAAGACTTCCGCCACGAAGAGTCGGTCCAATGGGGTAAGATGGGTTTTGCTTGGGGAAACCACCGGTTTTCTGCAGAAAAGAAACAGATTACCGAGAAAAGCTTGAACCGGATAGATGGAGTTTTGGACCAAAGGGTTAGTGAAGAAATCATTCCACGCTGGGATTATCATAAAAAAAATCTTCAACTTTCCTTGTGGCGTGAGATTCTCAGCCCACTTGAGCAAAACGGGACTTATGGTCTGGCTTGGGCCGAAAACAAACAGTTCCCCTTGGACAACTTAAGGGCTAAGGTGGAAAAAAATCGGGAATACATCGAATTTAACCTGGGCTTTGACCGGGATCGAAAACTAATTGAAGGTTCCCAAATTGAGCAGCGGTATTATCTTTGGCAAGAATTTGCTTTGGGGGCCTATAACCAAAGGCAGCGAGGTTGGCGGATCAACTTACGCCAGCGGCAAGAGGTTTTTCCGGTGGTGTTGGCGCAAAAAAATTGGCTTACTGGGTTCGAATATAAAAACGATCAGCCCGCTAAACCCTCCACCCAAGCCTATTGGAAGTCGAGCTTGTTTAAGGTGGAACAGTATATGTTAGGCGAAACTGTGGGGATTGCGGTTCGGCTGGAAAACGATTTCACCTTTATGTTGGCTGATTCGCAGCAGATAATTGGGCTTCACCTTAAGCTTTCCAGCCTCAAGGAAAGCTTTGATCAGACCGACTACCAAACCCCTTACCGGGTCGATGCGGCGGGCGGGGAATTACGAGAGTCTTTGGTTTACCAGGGCCAGACCCACCTTTGGTCTAGCCCGATACTTTTAGGCTGGAGTTATCGCTATACGGACCTACCGGTTATGGCGACCTATCGTGGTGACCAATTCGAGATCTTTTTAGCTTTCAACTATTAATCCCCCTTCGTTTTCAAAATGTGAATATTTCACAAAATATTCACATTTGCGTTGCCACGCAGCCTCTAGACCGCTAGTCTATGAGTCAGAAGTCTAACCGAGAGGAACCTATGGCTGAATCAATTACCAGTTTTATGACCGCCGACCATCAACACTGCGACCATCTATTTGCTAAGGCAGAAGAGGCTATTGAACAGCAAAATCCATCTCTAATGGAACAGTTTTTAGTAGAAATGGCCCGACACTTCCGTTTAGAGGAAGATCTTCTTTTCGGGGCTTTTGAGGAAGAAACGGGCATGCATGGCAGTGGCCCTACCGAGATGATGCGTATTGAGCACAAACAGATGCGAGCTTTAATGACCCAAATCGAAGGGGCCATAAGTGTTAAAGACTTCGAGCAGGTGCGCAGGGCCGGTGAAACCTTGCTGATATTGATGCAACAGCATAATCTCAAAGAGGAAAATATGTTGTATCAGATGATGGACATGCACTTAAATGTCCCCGATGTAATTAAGCAACTCAAAGAATTGAACCACTAAATGTCGCTGATTACCCTAGAATGCCGCCAAATGGCCCCGCCTGAACCGATGGTAGCGGTTTTAGAGGCGCTAAATAATCTGGCCCCTGAGGATCAAGTTTTGATGATTCATCGCCACAACCCGGTTCATCTTCTGCCCATTTTAGCGGCCCGAGGTTTTGCCTATCAAGTCAAAGAAAAAGGGGAAAATCAGATCGAAGTGTTGATCTGGAGACCCTAAATGTACCAAGGAATCAGTCTCGACCAAGCCCCTCCCCTTTTTGTTCCGCTCCGTTTTTTTCTTAGCGCCCCCTTGTTTGTGGTTCTTGGTGGAATAGAGTTGTTATGGTTTGGCAGTGACCTTATAGGCGCGGCCTACGCCGAACCGGCAATCGCCTGGATCCACCTTTGGACCTTGGGGTGGCTGGCGATGGTGATGTTTGGGGCCTACTATCAGATGATCCCGGTGATGATTGGCGGTCAAGTCCCGGCCCCTTATCTGAGCGGATGGGTCCATGGACTTTTGGCTTTAGGGGTTTTGCTGTTTCAAGGTTATTTCCTCTTTCCCGAGTTTTCCCCATTCTGGTTGGCGGGGATAAGTCTTGGGCTAAGTATCGGCCTGTTTATTGGGCAGATCGCTTGGGCCTTGGTGCGAGTAAAGGGTGAAAACCGGCCTACTTTGAGCGCCATGCGACTCTCCTTAGTTTGTTTGGGTATCACTTGGTTCTTGGGCCTTTGGCTGCTGGCCGGGCACGGGGGGTGGGGGCCAGAAATTCACGGCGTGAACCGTGACCTGCATTTGAGTTTTGCTTTGTTTGGTTGGGTCGGATTTTTGATAATTGGGGTCAGCCTGCATTTAGTACCCATGTTTTACATTACCCCACCCTTTGATAAACTAGTAGCCCAACGAGTTTTGCGGCTATTGAGTATCACCCTAGTTTTGCTAACCTTTATCCAGTTAACTGGTATAGAAGCGTGGCTCTGGGTTCCGGTGGCTTTTGGGTTTAGTGGGTTTGGATTGTATTTATTTGAATTAACCAAAATTCTAAACCGGCGCCGACGAAAAAAAGTAGATCCAGCCGCTCGGTTATTATACCTAGCGATTGCTTGGGGTTGGGTGGCGTTGGGGCTGTTTGTGCTGGGGCTTTGGGGAAAGGATTTGGCCCTTAAAGAAGGTGCGGTTTTGATTTTTTTATTGGGGGTGTCCGTAAATTTTACTCACGGAATGCTTTATAAAATTGTTCCGTTTTTAATCTGGTTTCATCGATACAGCGCCCGCGTTGGAGAACCAGGGGTACCCTTGATGGGAGACCTACTGACTGACCCTCAAGCCTACCGAGAAGGCTTGATTTTAAATGGCTCCTTGGCGGCATTACTGGTTGGATATAGCTTAGGCGCACCGGTTTTATTTGGACTGGCCGCTTTGGGTTTAGTTGGAGGACATTTATATTTGATCCGCCTATTTTATTTAGCCCTAAACCCGACCCCAAAAGCAATATGAAACCCCCGAAAAACCAAAAGGTCGCCCAAGCGATTTTGGACGCTGCCCAGGCCCGGTTTTTGACTCAAGGGTTTCAAAAAACTAGCATCGCCGATTTGGCAGCCGACTGCCAAATGTCTCCCGCGAATTTATACCGTTATTTTGACGGAAAAAAGGAGATTGGGGCCCAAGTAGTTGCGAGATTTGTTAAGCATAGCCGAGCGTTAGCGGATCAATTTAGAAACCTTCCTGATTTGACCGCGGCTAAACGAATTGAGGGATTTTGCCTAGAAATTCTCCGGTTTAACCACCATGTCTTTTTATCCCAAACCCATCTTTTTGAGCTGATCCGGTTGATCTCTAACATAAGGCCGCAAATGGCCAAAGAACATGTGGGGATCAAGGTTGAATTTCTCGAACATTGTTTAACCTTAGGCCTTAAAAATGGCGAATTTGCTCCTGGCGAGGTTTCAGGGCAAACCCTCTTTAACGGGCTGATTAAGTTCCTAATGCCCCACTTTATAGCCCCCCCCGCCCCCCCACTACCCGAGTTGGAATCCCAAGCTTTGTCTGTTTTACAGCTCTTGTTTAAGGGGCTGGCCAAAAGGTGAGCTAAGTTGTATTCACCTATCAAATATATATTGTTTATTCCACTTTGACCCAATATACTGACCCAGTGGCAGTTCCCAAACCGGCCCAATCCAATTGTAATGAAATCTTTGGCCTTTATTTCGAGGCGGCCCTATTGGTCGCGGGTTCACGCCACGGAGCCATGATGGAAGCCCCTACGGGGC
>Ga0208246_1000124_pt1 | contig 74138 bp, 73 predicted proteins | sample RifOxyD2_FD_184039 | JGI IMG/M metagenome (GOLD analysis project Ga0208246, IMG submission 184039) | Soil microbial communities from Rifle, Colorado - Rifle Oxygen_injection D2 (SPAdes) | ecosystem: Environmental > Terrestrial > Deep subsurface > Rock core/Sediment | place: Rifle, Colorado... | reverse complement strand
TTTTACATCTGAGCTTGCATAATAACCGTTACCGGTTATTATGTCAGATATATCTACTTAGCTGGAACGGACAATTTGCTAAGACAGGACTTTCACCTGTTAGACTAAACATTTTATTGGCTGCGCGTGCAGGTCATCCCCGGCGCCTTTTAGAATACTATAAGCCATATCCACAAGGAACACCTTTCCGTCATATTTTCCTTCATAATTTATCTCCCGCACGGTAGGTTTTAATATAAAATTACCGCCATGGAAATTCACAACAAATATTTTTTTAAACCCCTGTCTGAATAAGGAATCCGCAATGTCAATAAGCACCGAGCGAAGCGTCATAGAGCTTAACGTCACTGTACCCGCCCCTTCCATATTTTCACTGGAATTTCCAAAGGGCATTACAGGCAGCAGGTAAGCTTTTACTTCTTTTGCCGCTTTTTCACACACTTTCTCGGCAAGAAAAGCATCAGTTTTCACCGGAAGGTGCGATGAATGCTGTTCGGTAGTTCCAAAAGCCACGATCGCGGTATCTGTTTTAAAATTCCTTATCTCAAAACTGGTGTTCTCTTTATTTACCATTTTACCTCTTTTTGATTTTTCTTTAACTTTGCAGGTCTTTTACAGCTTTACCGCCTTACCTGTCTCAGAAGACTTGTATATGGCGTCTATTACTTCAAGAGCCCTTAAGCCGTCAATGCCTTTTGAACCCCAGACAGACTCTTTATTTAAAATAGCGCAATCCACAAAATGCTTTATCTCGCTCACATACCCGAGTTCATTCTCTTCATCCACCGCCGGTTTAGTCCAGCCGTTCGTCATCTCTGCTTTTTCAATGGCATAGCTCAACCCAGAAAGTGTAAAAGCAGAAACCGGAGAACCCTGCGACAAGTTAACCTTCACGACGCCTTTTGATCCGTAAAGTTCCACGCTGTCGTCCAAGCCGCCGACCGTAATATAGTTACCTTCCACAAGCGCGTACGTCCCGTCGGAAAATTTTAAAATACCGCAAGCCCAATCTTCGACTTCGTAGTTTTTATGCTTCAGGTTGGTATTTCCACCGCCGCTCGTTTTTGCCGTTACTTCTACAACTTCTTTTTCCTTGAACCATCTCGCCCAGCCGATAGGATGAATACCAAGATGTATCATGGAACCGCCGCCGCATGTTTTTTTCTTCTGCGCAAAAGGAGAGTGTGTTCCGGAATGCGTCTCCTTGGCTTTGAGAAAAAGAACATCTCCAATAGCTCCTTCATCATATATTGCCCGGGCTCTCTTTAATGCCGGAGCAAATATCCAGTCTTCTGCGTAAAAAAGTTTGACCTTATGTTTTTCCACGGTTTTTAAAAGTGTCTTTCCGTCTTCCAAAGTGGTAGCCAGCGGTTTTTCGCAGATCATAGGCTTACCTGCTTTTGCTATCTCCACCCCGAGATCTTTATGAAGAAAATTCGGAGCACAGATACTTACAAGATCAACATCAGGAAGCTTGATCATCTCTTTATAGTCCGTAAATGTCTTTTTGATCCCGTATTTTTTTGCAAATGCGGCAACTGCCTCCGGATTGATATCCGCTACTGCTTTTATCTCCACCTCCGGGATACGCTTATAAGCTTCGGCGTGAAGACCTGCGGCAAATTTTGCTCCTATTATTGCAACTCCCAACTTTTTATCGCTCATTTTTCCTCCATTTGAAAAACTATATTGTAGTATAATATTTTTTTTTGTAGATTGTCAAGTTTGCATTAAGTGATTATCTATAAGGCGAAATACGTGTTTCCGGGAGAAAAGAAACGGGCGCTCGGCTTGAACGCCCGTCTTAAAATATCTTCCTTTAAAACCTTGAGACTCTTTCTTAACCGCACTTTGAATAGCCGCAGAATCTGCAAAGCACGCAGTCTTCGACGTATTCAAGAATATTACCGCAATCCTGGCACATTCCCGCCAGCTCTTTGGTACCGCTTGTTACTTTAGCTGAGAGGGATTCTGAATCATTTTTCTTTGGCAGCGCTGCAGGCGCTTCCATTTTTGCAGCGGCAGAAGCAGCAGCTTTTGTAACCCCGCCGGACTGTATGAACCTTTCTATTGCCTTGGCAATGGCATCCGGACAGGAAAGTACCATATTGCCCTTGTCCCAGAGAGGAGACGGACAACGGATACCTTTGATCTGTTTAAGTACGGATTCTATATCTATGCCGGTTCTGAGAGCCAAAGATATAAGACGGCTCACAGCTTCTGATTGCGAAGCCGCACAACCTCCGGATTTTCCCATCTGGGCAAATATCTCACAGAGACCTTTTTCATCAGAGTTAATAGTGACATACAAACTCCCGCAGCCGGTACTTACTTTCTGGGTCACACCCATAGTCATCGCCGGTCTTGAGCGCGGTATTATTTTTTCTCTTCCTTCTCTTACAGGCGCAGAGGTGGTGACCGGTACAGCCGCAGAAGTATTGGTAGCTCCGGTGCTTAAAACCTGTTCGCTCCGGCTTCCGTCACGGTAAACCGTGAGGCCTTTACACCCTTCTTTGTAAGCAAGAACATAGGCCATTCTGACATCTTCTCTCGTAGCTTCATGCGGGAAGTTAACCGTTTTGCTCACCGCGTTATCTACGGATTTCTGAAAGGCCGCCTGCATACGAACATGCCATTCAGGTACTATATCATGCGCTGTTACAAATATTTTTTTGATATCCTCAGGTATTTCATCCATACCGTGAAGAGTGTTCTTCTCCGCGATCTTTTCTATAAGCGCGTCCGAGAAGATACCCCTGTCTCTGGCAACTTTTTCAAATATCGGGTTAACTTCTATCATCTTTGTGCCGTCCATTACGTTCCTTATATAGGAGATGGCAAAGATCGGCTCTATACCGCTGCTGACATTGGCAATTATGGAAAGGGTCCCGGTCGGAGCTATTGTAGTCGTTGTGGCATTTCTTATCGGAGTATACTTGCCGTAGATCGATTTTTCGAAATTAGGAAAAGGGCCTCTTTCTTTTGCCAGGGAAGCGGAAACCTTTTTTGATTCCTCGTCAATAAAAGTCATAACGGAATCACCCAGTTTAAGCGCTTCGTCAGAACTGTAAGGCACGCCAAGCTCAATAAGCATATCGGCAAAACCCATAACGCCAAGGCCTATTTTCCTGTTGGCCTTTACCATCGCGTCTATTTCAGGCAGAGGGTATTTGTTCATATCTATAACATCGTCCAGGAAGCGGACAGCGGTCTTGATCGTTTCTCTTAAAAGTTCATAATTCACTTCCGCTCTGCCGTTTCTATGGGTGATCATCTTTGCCATATTGATAGAGCCTAAATTGCAGGCCTCATAAGGAAGAAGAGGCTGCTCACCGCAAGGATTGGTGCTCTCTATCATGCCAAGCGCAGGAGTGGGATTATCGGCGTTCATTCTGTCTATAAAAATAACCCCCGGTTCCCCGTTCTTCCACGCGGAATCCACGACCAGATTAAAAACATCTTTTGCTTTTAATTTTTTCATCGGTGTTCTGGTATGCGGATTTAAAAGATCATACTCTTCATCCCGGGCAAGCGCATCCATAAATTTATCGGTGACAGCAACAGAGAGATTAAAATTATTCAGCTCGCCGGTATTATTTTTTGCGGTGATGAACTCCAAAATATCCGGATGCTCTACGGAAAGAATTCCCATATTCGCGCCGCGCCTGGTGCCGCCCTGTTTTACGGCTTCAGTGGCAGCGTTAAAAACTTTCATGAATGATATCGGACCGCTCGCAACCCCGCCCGTGGATTTTACTTTGTCATCCTTCGGTCTTAATCTTGAAAAAGAAAAGCCGGTACCGCCGCCGCTCTTATGAATGAGCGCCGCGTTTTTTATGGATTCAAATATCCCGTCCATCTTGTCTTCCACCGGGAGAACAAAACATGCGGAGAGCTGCTGCAAGTCCCTGCCCGCATTCATCAAAGTCGGCGAGTTTGGAAGGAAATACATATTTACCATGAGCGAGTAGAATTCTTCCGTGATCTCCCTCAGCCTTTCGGGAGACATCATCGGAGTATATTTTTTTTCCGCCTGCGCTATATTTTCCGCGACACGCCAGAACATCTGTTCAGGTTTTTCTGTTTCCTTATCACTGATCCTTTTTAAATATCTTTTTTTGAGGACCGTCAAAGAGTTGGGCGAAAGTTTTAGTTCGGGTAATTTCCTTTTGCTCTTTTCTTCTTTCCTAGCTCCTTCCTGGTTGGTTTTGGATTCTTCATCCAAAAACGTTTTCTGAATCATACTATCACTCCTATATATCCCGCCATTTTTTCGGCTCTAATTTTTTTTAAATAACACTACCTGTTGTGCGACGGCTTTAATATACTACTATAGGTAGTTGGTGTCAAGAAAAAAAGCGCCATTTTTTTTATAATATTTTAGAAGAAAATGGCGTCCCCGAGTGTTTTAATCGGGGATCCAGTGTCTTCTGGCAGACTGGAGAATTTCACTCCTTTTTGTACAATTTCCCGATGTTTTTGACTATTTTGTGGCATTAAAATATTTTATTTTTCCTCTAAAAATGCCATCCTTGAAGGCTTTAATCAAGGACCCAGTGTCTTTTTGTATCTTATTCAAATCTGTCCTTAATATATGTTTTTGCCAAAAAAAAGGACCCTCCAATCTTAGGAGGGGAGGGATCTAGTGTCTAGCAAATTGCGGTGTTTTATTGCTTCACTTTATAGCACAGTTTTGTTATTTTTAGAGGTTTTTAGATTTTTTACAGTGCAAAATTATGGAGCGGACGAAGGGATCCGCCAAAGTAGCGGAAACCCGCACCGTCGCTAGCGCTCCCCAAATGGGGAAATAAATCCCCCTATGGCGTCCGAAAAGCCGGACTGTTATCCCCTTTACTACGGTCTCCACATCCCCTGCAACTCTTACATCGAGGGTTCAAATATTAAATATGCTTGTAGAATTTTATTATTTTTATGCGCAGGTATTTTGATTTTTGGAGCGGGCGAAGGGACTTGAACCCTCGACGTCCACCTTGGGAAGGTGGCATTCTACCGCTGAATTACGCCCGCACTGGAATTTATATTAGCATCTACAAGGCGTTTTGTAAAGTTGAATCTGATAAATTTACTTTTTTTCAAAATGTGACTAAAATGTGCCATACGGTTACGCCCTCTTGAGCAAATCTGGGCTATACGAAAAACTTTCTTCCGCCACTTTATCGTAGTGCAACTCCAACTTAGCTATGGCGTCTTTCTTATGCTTCGGTGCCAGATGGGCATAGATGAGTGTTGTATCAAGCTCTGAGTGTCCCAGAAGCTCCTTGACCGTGACAAGATCAACGCCCGCCATAACCAACTGAGAAGCAAACGTGTGTCGTAAATCATGGAACCTGCATTTAATTCCCGTCAAGCTTACCGCCTTCCTAAACGCCGCCACATCTCGATACTGCTCGTTATCAGCGTTTGGAAAAACATAGTCTTCTCGGTGGGGCTTTCTCTCCTGATACTTCTTCAGTAGCATGCCATAGGTGTCAGAGCTCATGGGAATTTCTCTTATGTTATTATTCTTGGTTTTATCTAAGACTATCAACCTGTTACTCAGGTCAACGTTGTCCCATTTTAAACCGAGTATTTCCCCTTTCCTCATCCCCGTATGCAAAGCCACTGAAACGATATCCTTCATCTGCCCTACACAGCAACCAAGTACAGTTTCAATTTCTTCATTTGTTAAAAACCGTACTTTTCTCTTGGGCACTTTGTAAAGCTCGATGCCCCTGACTGGATTAGTTTCTATATATTCCCAGTCGATCGCTAGATTGAACATCCGCTTTAAGACAACCATCGCATTATTTGAATTGACTTCCGATATGCTTTCTTTTATCTCTGCTTGAACTTCCTGAACTACGCCCTTAGTAATCTCACGTAGCGTTTTCCTGCCAATATGTTTTGTTAACGTTTTGATAGTCGGCAGATAAACCTTTTTATATCTTCTGGTTTTGTCCTTAGCATATTGAAGAACTTTCTCAGCCAATTCAGAAAAATACATCTTTACTGGTCTCTTAAGGTCGAAGTATCCTTTCTCGTAGGCTTCCGACATCATCTTTCGGACTCTTACTTGTGCCAATCGCAAGTCTTTCGTTTTCAAAGAACGGCGTATCCTCTTACCTGACGGATCAATAAAATCGGAAAGCCATACTCCGCTTTTACGCCTTGTCAGGTTAGGATATGGAACAGCTTCATTTAACATTTGGTCTCCTCGACCAAAGCTGTCCCCTTGTATCCGCTACAATAATAGCCCTTCGTAGCCGTCTTTTCAATCCAAAAGGTCAGCATTAGTAGCGCTCCTTTTATACCTGCCTACCCACTTCTCTATTTCTGCCCTGTCAAACCGCAGGATATGTCCGATTTTACTGGTAGGGACTTTGGACTCACGGCTCCACCGATACAGCGTTTTAACGCTAACCCCAGTATATACGGCACATTCTTTCACGCTCAAGTAACGCCGTTCAACGCTTAGAGCCTCTGGCTTGACCGTAAGAGCCTGCCTTTGAGCTCTTGTGGCAACAATGAACCGTTCCCCTGCCTGAAGCCTTATACTGGGATTCCCTGTGTAATGCCCTTCCGTAAAGCAGGACATCCTCTCTGTGGTCATATCGTCTTTTTCAAATGACACCACAAGCTTTTCTCCGATCAACCCTAAACCGACAAACGGAATATTTAGAACTTTGTCAACATTATATAATTCTTCGATAATATCCTTACCCATAAACTCGCCCTCCTTCTAATACTCCTTTTTTTATAACCAATCAGGCAAATTCTCTATATCCTTGCCTTTTTCCAATTGGCTGTTGTCATCCATATCCAGCCCTACCTGAACCATTTTCAAACATCCTTTTTTTGTTGATACTTTTTCAGGAACCTTTTCTACCTCTTTCTGTGGTATTTCTGTAACCCCAAAATACTCTCTCAACTTTTCTAAAGCCATACACTACCTCCTGTGTAATATAAGCTGAGGCAAGACATCAGCTTTGAAATAATACAGAAAACCATAATGACCTAAATATTTAGACCGATTTTCCATATATCACTATTTCATTTGAAGTGAAAATATATAATATTATATTTTTAAATTTTTTTACCAATAAACAATATAAGCGATATAATCGGATTGTGAATCCCTTTTTAATAATATAGTGTTTGTCCATTTATATCTCCTATTTCCGTTTACTAAAACTATATGTTTTAGCTTTGCCCTCCTCCTTTTCCGTCTTTATCTCATAGTAGATCTTCAAATTCTTTTCTATGTGTGTGAGTTTCTGAGCAAGACTTTTCGGACTCCTATATGTGCTCCTTATTTCAGGGAATGCAGACCCTAGTTCATCCAGAAGCTCTTTCGCAGTTAGGCTCCGTGCTTCATACCCCGGTATTCCTGTCCACAATTCAAGTGCCTGTGCTATAGGTTCATCCCCAAGCAAGAATTCACTTTGATCATGCTGAAGCTTCTCCAATGCCAAAATAATTTTATTTTCCACCCCTACAACTCTGCCTATCCTACATACTAATTTAGCCCAATCAGCCATCCTGTGGTTTGTCTTAAATTCTGGGTTCCCATCTGTTTTCAAGTGTTGAACTATTGTGTTAAGGTCATTCAGCAATTCTGTCATCAATTCGTTTCTTTTATCTGCTCTTTCCTTTCTTAATTGTTCTTCAGATTTGAACTCTTTAAATGTTTCAACATTGAAAATGAGCATTCTGTCTGCTAAATCATCTCTCTTAAAGTTCGGAGTCCTTGAAGTCAAAAATATAAACACCCGCGGAAACATTTTACTCTTTTCATTCGTCGTGTATAATTTTCTGCGAATTATACCCGATCCCGTGGCAACAGCTGCTAAGTGGTCATTTAGCCAAAGAATCTTGCCATCAACATTGTCATAGACCACTAAGTATTCGTTACAGATACTTGCAAGGAAAGCATCTTCTTTATCCTTTCCCATAGAAAGAACTCGCACCTTGCTTCCAAAAAAAAGCGACAATATCCAAGACAAAGTTGAGGTTTTTCCAGACCCCTTCTGACCCAGAAACAGCGTTAGTGGTTTTGTAGGCAATAGACTTTCAAAAAACAGGGAAAATATATTTAGCAACCAAAAACCCCGTTGTTCACTTGGAAGGAGTAGCACCTCTGTTGATAAAGTAAAATTTATTGTATCCACTAATAGCTCTGAGACATATCCCGATCTTATATTCTGACCCAAGTACTCAAATGACTCCCAACTTGGATCATCTATGAATAGAATACCGTCTGTCCCATTTGGAACCGACTCAACTATATATCCGTTTAACCTATACATCATCCCGTCAAAGCTAGAAATATACAGGCAACTTAAATATCTATTATAGAAGCAGAAGTTGTAAACAGTTACTGTTTTCTCACGGTAGGCGTAGGCTTTGATACTCTCAATTAAATACTTATATTCTATTTCGGTCGAATTCAACCCAAAGCTAAACTCGACAAAAGCTTGAAAGGCTATCGAATTAACACTGAAAAGCTTGTGGTCTTTGTTTCTAAAGTAATAACTTTCTTCGTTGCTCCAAGCAAAGAATCCGTGCTTACACAAACTTTCTATCACCAAGGAAGCAACTTCTTTTTTGATCAAAAAAGGTCTTTTATTCTGTTCTCTTACTTCGATGATTTGGTTTTTGATCTTTTCATAGGGGAGCAGTTCCCAATCATCAAAGTAATTAACCACCCTTGGATATTTCTCATTTTGAAAAAGAACCTCAGCCGAATTATCATCTTCCAAAGACAGTACTTGCACCTTTTCTCTTTCGCTTATAAGATAATATTCGTCAACTTCAGGAGGTTCTATTCTTACAGCTTTTACAATGTGCGTATTATTTTGATTGCCTTCCCGAGATTTTTCCATTTATTCACTCCTTCTATTTTTCTGACTACAAAATAAAAAACTCCTCGCGGTCTTTCGACCATGAGAAGTTTTATAGAAGGTTTTTCTCGGTAACTTCAAATTCAACCAGCGCGACGCGATTCAGCCACGCTCTATTTATTGTAAGTATACCTCTGTTTCCTGTTTTTGTCAATACCCCTATTCATTTTTATTCGCCCCAAATCAGGTTTTTCAGCAAATAATAATCACTTGATATAAAAAACGAGGGAAATAACCATCATACTCGATTTTCCGACTTATTGATTTTGTTAATGTTTCCATGGAGGGATTTTCTTCTTGAACTATATTTTGTGTAATAAAACGAGGGAAGTTTTATAGCTTATCTGGCTTTGGGGAATCTCCCTTCTCCTTAATAAATTGCCTTGCCTTCTTGGAAATCAATGGCACAATATTTACTTTATCTTTGACAGAAAACACCATCATGAGATAATCTTCCATAAAGTTATATCCTTCAACTTTTAATTTTAACAATTTATCAGCATGACAATTTCTAATCCTTTTTTTGCTCCCGCACGGACAGTCATAATGGCCCCTATAATTATCTTCCACTAACATCTGAATAAGCTTGATTACAGTAATATCGTCGTTTGCATTTAACCGATTCTTAAAATCATCCATTATGCCTGTAATTCCATGATTCCTTTGCCCAAAAGGCATTATCCCTGTTTTTTGAAACATATGATAATTAAACAAATACGGAATAACTAACTCATTAACGAAATAAAGCAATGTAGGTTGCTGTTTAAATATTTGATTTAACGTGTATGGGGTTTCCAAGCAAAAGTATCCACCTTTAATGCGATGGTAGTCTTTCGGTATTTTAGAATCAAGGTCTCTAACAAAGGGTGGTTTCAGAGGATATTCTTTATCAATAACTATCTCAATTTCAAAAGCATCATTTAGTTCGGCAACATTGATAACAATTGTTCCGCTAATACGAAAAACATTCTCATCTTTATTCAAGAACAAATATGGGTATTGACTCCTTAATTCTTTATATTGACTGTCAACATCTACAAACCCCATGGCTGTCTCTTGCTAACATTCCCAGTGTTTATTGATACTAGAGGAACGCTATTAACAAGATTATTTCTTGTAGTCTTTATAGTGGTTCCAAGTTTTGCCTCGAGAATGGTAGTTACATCTGCACTACTTTTTCTTATCAATCCTGTATCACAAAAATCATTCTTAGCATCTTCCAACCACTCAAAGAAAGCCAATGGAAGGGAGTCATCTTCATTCCATCTCTCCATAAAATTCTCAGCAATATTGGACGGATTAGCCAAATAATAGCCTTCTTCCTTCTTATATTGTTCAATATCAAAATCACTCAAGATGTCATGCAAAGCAGTATACACATCCGCTTGCCCATTGTATAACACAGCACATATAGTTGTAATGATTATAGATGCAGGCTTATTCTCTTTTCCATCAAAATATACATCTCGATGACGCTTAAGAACTTGAACACTCTTCTGAAGAGGTGTCCTGACTTTATAATCTGGTACTTCATCTATACTCTCTTTTAAAGATGCAGCCATAGATTTTTTTAAGCTGGCAAATATCAATTTTTGCCTTTCTGAAAACCATGTCGCATATCCATCTGGATTACTAGGCTCCCACTTATACACACTCTCAGCTTTATCGGTAATTTTTATCGCTGTTTTATACAAACCACCAACTTTATTTAGTTCTACATCTAATATGGCAGGTAAAATATCCAAATGGAACTCATTCTCGTAATTGAGCGTCCAACACCTTCTTCCTTCTTTATCGAGCAACTTTGCGTATATCCCATTCTGTTTCAGGCTTTCCCCGACAATTTCTTTTAGTTCTTTCGATGTAATGCTTTTCTGCTCTTCTGCTGTTAGTAAACATACCAAGTCAATATCGCACTCATCTTTATTATTGATCGGCCTTACTACAGTACCAAGACGAAAAGAGCCTTGAGAATATATCCTTGGTATGAACTTTAATTTAAGCAATGGAGACTTTTCACTACTCAACCATGATCCAACAGCTTCATATCTTTTTACAGCTTCTAAATATCTGCTTTCAGATATATCTAAATTTTCCACAATTGAATCTAAGTCATGCGCAAGTTTTAAAACTCTATCAGCTGTTAACATTTTCTTTTCCTCCTACATTATATTTTGTGAATTGGGACAAACTCTCCTGACTTGTGTCCAGAAAAAACATTCTCAAAAATAGGAGAGTTATCTCTGCTATGCTTTGAAGCAAAAGCATACAAGTCTTGCATGTTTAGCTTATCCAATTTGAATAATCCTTCTGGTACTTTTGGACTAATTCTAACATAGTGATCTTTTATTAATAACTTGCATTGAGAACAAACCGCGGAAGATTGAGCTTGCAATATCGTTTTAATAGCAGGCAAAGCCCTTGGCAACCAACCCCCGAAATATTTCAATACAAAGGATTTTTTTGATAATTCTTCTGTTGTCCCGATATTCAATATTTTTATCGTATCAATAGGTATTTCTAATACCTTGATTGCCTCAACCAAGCCAATCATACTCGGATTATTCGCCCACAATCCTCCATCCACCAAACTAATGTTATCAATGCACTTACATGTCGGAAAAAATGAAGGCGCTGCTGTTGTTGCACGCGCTACTTTCCAAGCAGGATATTTGAAATCTCGTTTAAACCGTTCATGGTGTGCCGTCTTAAAAATATACACTTCTCCCGAATCAGTATCAAAAGATGGTATTACCAATCGTTTTTTGCTTTCTCCAAGCAATCTCGAACCAAAACATTTATCATCTTTTAAAATATCTTCTAGTATTTTCCCATCATATTTATTAAATAAAATATGTTTAAACCATGAAGCAACAGGGATACCGGCAAATATCCTTGGGCCTTTCTCAAGATAAAAGTCGACAATCTCCTTTGGCGTCATTCCCAACCCGAGGCCCAAAGCAATAATACCTCCGGTAGAAGTTCCTACTATTAAATCAAAATGATCAATCACCTTTATTTTGAGGTCTTCTTCAAGCTTAGCAAGTAACACTGCCGAGAATAGACCTTTTATCCCACCGCCATCTAATGAAAGTATTTGAAAACAATCATTCATTTTAATCCCTCACAACTTTTTTATTTCTTTTAATGACAGCTTTAACTTTACCAGCAATAGAAACTTCATTCGTACTCGGGTCAACAATAATTGGTTGCATTGTTTCATTTTGTGGTTGCAATCTGATCATATTTTGTTCTTCATAGTACTTTTTTACCGTGGCCTCGCCGTTTACAATTACAACAGCTCTTTCGCCTTGAAAAACTTGAGGCTGTTTTTGGATAACAATATAGTCCCCGTCTTCTATGTTCCCATCGATCATACTCGAACCTTTAACTTTCAGCGCAAAAATATCTTTTGACTTCCCGACTATTGACTTATCTACTGTAAGCATCCCTTCATAATTTTCCTCTGCAAACATGGGTTTCCCTGCCGCAACTGTTCCTAGAATCGGAATCTCTGTTACAACATTGCTTTCATCAATCCATTTGTCAAGTTCACATTTTTTAAATCGCCATTGGTTACTTACTTTGAAAGCAGGTATCTGTCTTAAGTTAATCATCCTGTAAATTGTCTTTTTGTTTACCTTTAAATACTTCGATACATCTTCAATAGTTAACATCTCCCCTATACATGGTAATTCATCTGCATTGTCCATTGTTGTCCCTCCTTGTCCATTATAGTATAACACATTACTTGCCTTTTGTCTACAGACAACTATCCAATTACTATGGCTTCGTATTCTGCTTTATCAGTAAGGATAATTACAGCCCTTCTTACAATCAAATCATCATATACTTCTTTTATCGTGATGTGGCGCTTCTTTCTTGAAACCTTTTTTACAACTAAACTATTATTACGCTTTACCAATGCCTCTAGAATACCTCTTAAGTTTTCTGTAACTTTGCCAGTAACAACCACCACGACATCCCCATCTTTCATCCTCTTCAACAAACCCTTCATATCGCCTCCGTCTCCTTGGAATACTCATGGACGAACTTTTCAAGAATATATTTTCTACCTTTTTGATCGGTGGTTATTGATTCCAAAACATTGCCCTTTTCATCAAACCTTGTAACATATCTTCGGAGCTTCTTAATCCTGCCTTTCTGAGTAAAGAATCTAATCACAGAAATCTGTTTATCCTTTGTATAACGGTAGCTCATCTGCCAAAGCTTCTTGCCATGTAAATATTTTACCTCGGTAATCCTCCCGTCATTCAAGTACCCGTAAATACTTTTGGAGGTAACCTTGCCTTTATTATTATACTGCTCTGAAGATATTACTCTGCCTTGCCTATCGTACTTATCCAATGAACGGATATAACTTTCAATCAGCTTTCCGTTCTCGTAATGATACAGCCAAACCTTAACAGCCGTAATTTTAAGTCTCCTCATCCTTTCAGCGTTTTTCTTTTCTGGTTTACGAACACCGTACATTTTTATCCTCCTTTAATTAAAGTTTAGTTTCCAGACAGCTTCAAACTTTTTGTCGTCATTTGTATGAAGATATAACTCAGTCGTGCTTATTGCGGAATGACCCATGAGATCTTGGACAGTCCTTAAATCCACTCCTTTTGAAAGTAAGGTCGTGGCAAACGTATGCCTTAAAGTATGCGGCGTTATTCTTTTTGTTAGGCAACTTTTCTCGGCATACTTCCAGACTATACAATCCACTGCACAATGAGTTAACCCTTGTTTCTTAAATGGCCCGTGCTTACCAAGAGTTAGAAACAACGGCTGGCTCGGATCATGACCGTTTCCGATTGCCCTGTGATACTTCATAATCAATTCACAAGTATCTGGCTTTAGAGCAATCCTCCTGAGCTTATTTCCTTTACCGATAACCTCCAATATTTTTTGGTTCCTGTAATCTTTTATACTCCCTACCGTTAGATCACAGACTTCGGCTTTTCTACATCCTGTCGTTAACATCAGGGTTAGAATTGCCATATCTCTTTTACCCTCTGCCGTCCTTTGATCAGGCAGGGAACAAATCAACCTTGCCTCATCCTCCGTTAAGAATTCACTTTCTTTCTTCCTTGTATACATCTTAACCACCTCCATTTTTTAAGTATCCAATATTACCTTCCATACCTTTAATGCCTCCCATCAAATTCTCGTTTAAACGGGGTTTATACACCCGATCATTCCACCCATAATATATTTGGTTTATGCTCCAACAATAACCTTCAATTTCAGTGATTAACGAGGTTAGCTTATGTTTCGCCATTTTATTCTCTCCGTTCAGGAATTACGTACGGAAGCCCCAACACTTTGTAAACTGATTCTTCCGTCTCTCCTGCTATGAATTCCTGAGTCCCATCAGGGCTTACTTTAAACACACCGTACTGGCTTAACATTAGACCCTTGTTCTTTGCTACTTGCCTTAGCTTCATATTTGAGATCCACCCTCCTGTGTGATGAAGAATAAATGCACCAGAGCAATTGTTATTACTTAAGAGCAGGTTCAAATCAATTTGCTTGCCTTCCTTGACTATCGAGCTTTTTACTATCCCGCTCATTATTATCTGTTCTCCTAAAACGCAGAACTTTTGCATTACAAACTCTCTGGTATATTCTTGCTTTGTTTTTGCAATCAAATCAATGTCTCCGACTATTGGTTTCATCCGCCTTATAGACCCTGCCACAACTATCCTTTCACACCAAGGTTCAAGCTCTTTACAGACCCTATCCGCCAGTTCTTTTGCCACGCTCCATTCGATTCTATCCTTTTTTGTCATCTTTACCCCCGTTATACGCATTTTCTTATCCATGCCTATCCGTCCCGTCTATAGTACACCCCAAGTATCCTTTGGTTTTCTATAACAAAACCCCTCCTTTTTAGAACAAAACCAAAACTTCCTTTGGTATAGTCTTATCCGTAAACCCTTGCTCATTAGTGATGATCACTAACAATCTATAACCCGAAATATTTATCACACCCCCTTCTTGAGTAAATTTTAATCCGTCCTCTCCCGTCTGCTTTATGCCATGAGTTAACTTTCTTCCTATTTGTCCCAAGTTTTTAGGAACAAATATTATAAAGAGTAGGTTTTTCTGGGATTTGTAAAAATAGATAGTTTCATAGGGTTTCATAGATAGTTGAATAGGTGGTTTCTCCCTGAAACAATAATTAAATAAATAAGAATATAAGGTCGAGATAGTTTTTCTCCTTTTAACAGGGTGCCGTATTTCTCCTGATAGAATATTCTCAAATCCTATCTTTTCATATAAACTACCTATCCCACTATTATTTCTTAGAATTGCCCTTTTAAAATATAATTTAACCATTTTGGGTACCTCGTAAACCCTCTATTGAACTATCTTTAAACTGCCTACTAACCCTCTATTGCAAATATCTCACCAAGAACCGTTAGCTTGGACGATCTTTGGTACTTCTTTTACTTTCCTGACTTGCCAATGTTTATCCGTATCCACTTCGAGCCAAGATACTTTCAGATTCTTTAATTCCATGAAGCTTATATAACCCCACTCAGCCATTTCTGGATCGCCTAAAATTGCAAATCCAAAAAACGTATCCACCCTATCGTACTCGGTTATATACCAGTCACAGTTTGCTACAAAGAAATGCATGTAAACTATTTTCTCAGCAGTTCCTTCTCCGTCTTGCTCATACAGCTTTGGAACGCTTTCAAGCTCTTCTTTTGATGGTTTTGCCCACATACTCATTGCCCTCCTTCAATATGGTAGCGTTTTGCTAAATCCGCCAATCTTATCCTGTTAAACAAATAGTAATTCTTTCCGTTTAGCATCCTCTTCTTTTCAAAACATTTTAACCTCCTTAAAACATTCCCGAACTTTGTCTGGGTCAGTTCTAACATCTCGTCAGGATTTCTTTGTTTAAAGAACTCGAATAACTCTGTTGCTTGAACTTCCTTTACATCCTCTATCATTTCCATTAATCCACTGATTATAAGATGCTCCATCTCATCCTCACCTATCTGGGATTTCTCATCATACTTTTTCGTAGCCAAGTCAAACATTGTTCTAAACACCTCGTCCGTTCCTGCCATCTTATCCAAGAATGTTGCTATGGTAAAAATTGACTTCCATAATTGCCATTCCCTACCGGAGAAACTCATCTCGTTATGGATATTCATATACAGGTCTTTTATTTCAATATGATGTTTCATTAACAATAAGTATAGATTGTTTCTTACAGCTTGAAATTTTGGATCCAACAAATATATCTCCCTTTCTGAAATCTCCTTATTGCCACTCCTGCTCATAGTGATATAGATAACCCTGCTACCTAGAACATCTTCCACCCCTGCAATATTGGCAAATACCTTCGGTGAATAACTTCTAAATCTTTGTATCTCGAATCCGTCTTTTCTTTCTCCACACCTTAGTACACTGGCTCCTGCCTCATACCCTGAAAGAATTACGCTCCTAAACTCTGGATTATCACCGCTATTGATATTTTCCATTTCATCAATCATTAAACTGCTCCGATTGGCTTCTACTATCCTAAACGTTGAAGCCGTGCTTAAACTTGCCGTAAACTCTGCGTTAAATGCAAATCTTGACGTTAGTTTTAAACACTTTGACTTCCCACTTTCTCTCGTCCCTGAAAGGAAACAATAAGGGAATGATGAAAACAATGGATGAAAGTATGTACCTATGCACCATATCGAAAAGAAATCGTATAGAGCCGTCTCTTCAAAATCTAAATACTGTTTGTATAACTCCTTTATTTCATTGAACACCTGATAGGCGTTAATCTCGCCTTCTTCATTCTTTAAAAACTTCTGGATACTTTCGGACTTCCACCTGCTTTCAGGTAAATACGTTGATCCCGAATAAATCAGTTTCCGCTTATACATCTCTTCCTTGGTTAACGGGAAACATTCACGGTTACTGGCAATAACATATGGGACTTCAAAATACTCACCTTTTACTTCCTTATAGAGGGTTATTGTTACATAGGCGGTTTCGTTGATGAAATCCAAGGCGGGACAAAATATTCTAGGCTCTTCCCAGACGATATGGGCAGGTATCTCTTTGTCGGGTTTAACTCTCTGCTTTCTGCAATCGTATAGATACTCGTTTATTACCTTGCTTGACATTCCTAACTGGGAGATAATCTTCTTCTTGATAATCTCTAACTCGACCCCATCCAACCAGACTGCGACCTCAAACAACAGGCTCTTAATTTCTCTACCTTTTTCAACATCCCCCATCTTTGCTATGCTTGCCAGTTTTTCATCTACGGCGTTTATTATGCTATCTTGTTTAACCTGCGTTTCCATGTGCTCCCTCAGGTCATTCTTTTCTTTGATACTGATAGTCTTTATCAGCTCTCCGATCTTTTGCATATCTGCTCCTTAAAAATACGATTTTTACTTCCATTATATTAAAAACATTCTTTTTCACGTTTAAACCCCCGTTTTCCTTCTCTTCTTATTCTTATAATATATTTGGTTATAGCGATCCGAGATCTCATGCTTAAGCCCCGTTTGCTCGCGTATTTGCCCGTTTATAATTGATCCTTCCTTTACTTTTCCCGTACTTGGCAAAAAGGTGACAATATACCTCTACTTTTAAAATGTCCGTCACCGCCCTTGAATACGAGAAGCCCATATCTTTCAAAACATTAACCATGATATCCACCAACTCGATTGCTTCCGTCTCCAACTCTTCTTTTTCTCGCATTCTTCTTGGCTCCAAATAGAAAGAGCCTCTTGGGCTTTTAACCCTCAAGGCTCTTAAATTTAAACTGTCTTGTTTTGTTCTACTTTATTTCTTGAAACCTTCGTTAATTACCTTAATAGGACTTAGTACTACAACGTTGTCTGAAGAAACGTATTCAAATTTCCCAGTAACGACCATCCAATCGTCTTCCTTAACTTCTGGAACTTTTTTTAACATAACAGCACATTGATATGTATACCCCTCTGGACCAAGAACACTAACACTATAGCTATTATTATCCCTGTAACTCGAAGCCAGACGACCCAAGGGATTTTCCCTTGAAATGTAACTCACTTTAAATCTCCAAGTTGTAACGGTTCCTTTGTATTTTTCCTCAGCACTACGAAAGTTGACCCATTCATCTTTTGCATCCCGATCTTCTTTTGGCTTGTATTTTTCTTCTTCTTGTCTACGCTTTTCTCCAGCGATCCTTTCCGCCTCGACCCTTACCAACTCCCTATTAATTTCAGTTAAACGCTCCCTTGAAGATGCAACTAAAGAACTCGTTGGATACTTCTCAATTACAGCTTCAAACTCCGTTTTCGCATTATAATATGACTTATCCTTCAATAATAAAACACCTTCCTTATAATGATAATCTGCCGTCTCTTTTAAACACTTGATCTCATTCTTCAATGAAGCATTCTCTGATTTTAGTTTTTCAATTTCACCTTGTCCACAACCTCCAACAAATACAATTACTAGCCCTAATATAAACAAGCCAACATCTTTTCTACTCATAACGCACCTCATTCTTAATTCGCTTTATAGATTGCGACGTCACTTTTTAAACTTTCTACCCCTTCTCCAGAAATAGTCCTTTGATAAGAATATGTCGTCCCGATAACAACTGGATAATCCTCATAATATGTTGCAGTGGTTGTTCCTATTTTCACCCCATCTCTATAGATGTTACTCGTATATGAGCTTGTCCATTCTTCCCCATATTTTATATTCCAAGTTAATCTCATAGTGGTTGAAGTATTTCCAATCGTAGTTATATTCGGTTTGTATGCCTGTATTTTTGTTGCGAGATTTATTGAATCATAAGGATTGTTCCAACTACGGGTACATCCAACACCTATCAAAACGCTTAATATTAGTACTACCGTTATTCTATTAATTGGCTTCACTTTAAAACCTCCCGCATAATGCTATGCTTATTCCGTCAAAGGAAGGTTTGCATACTAAATGTATTTTGTCATTATCCAATTCCGACACATTACTTTCTGTTGATGTATTAGTAATTAATGCAATCAACCCAAACACCCCTGTCCCAATTCCGCATGCCAGCGTTGCCGTATCCCATGTCTGCGTTTTAGTTTTATGATCAAGTGCTGACTCATTACTCTGCGCCTTTTGATATAAATCATATTCATTAGAAGCATTTAAGTAGCTCCCTGCTGTTGCAATAGCAAATCCGCCAGCTATCCATGCCCATGCGTCTAAAGGTTTCGAGGGCTTAACTATCTCTGAATATTTATTTGTTTCAGACAAATATTGACTTGTTTTCATACGTTCATATTTTAATTGAACCCCTGTAATATTAGATGCCAGTTTAACGCTACATTCTTCGAAGTCATTTTTTGATTCGCACCTGATTCTTTCTGACTTATCTACGCTACCGCTTTCTACGTCAAGAAGTCTAACTGTAATATAATAGATTCCGCCTAACTCGTTTATGTCGCCAATAAATATCTTTCGAACATTAAGTAACTTGCCGACTTCCACTGCACACTCGCTTGAGGTACACCCTGTCATCTGGAGCTTCTGTTCTTTTAAAACATCCTCCATCTTGTCTCTTCCTATCACTAAGTATTTATTTGTCCTGTAAAGATCGTGTCTAAATAAACTTACAAATATTGAAGTGTCAGTCTCTGATACATTCTTCGACTCAAAGCTTAACACTGCAACATTTATCTTTTCCTCAGCAAAACCTATTCCGGTCAAAAGGAAGGTAAGTATTAATAGGGTTAAAATATTCTTGGCTTTCTTAATGGCGACATTTCCAAGCTCTTTGCTTTTAACTGCTTTTATGATGGCTCTTATTACCTTGCCTTTACCTATTCCTTTACCGTTATTATCTTTAATAGTTTTATCTATGTTATCAACATATTTCATCTCTCCTTTATTAAGTAGTACCGTTTTTGACTTCATCTATCCGTCTCCTTGCCCATCTGCCCTAATGGGCATATTGTCTTTATAAAAAAATAGAGGACTCCGAATAACAGAGTCCTCTATCGCTTCTTTTTACTGACTTCTATAGCTTTTTCAATTTTCTTTACTAAGTCTTCTTCGGTCTTAACTTTGCTCAGGTCTATATCGTACTTCATAACCGCTCTTATACAAGCCTTAATTATTGAGGTTTTTGGTATCCTGAACCCACCAAGTTCTCTGGCATCAATACCAATATTCTCTAACCACTTAGTTAGTTCCGCGTTCATTGGCACGTGTACTTTAAAAACTTCATTCTTTTTCATTTCATTTACCTTAATATAATTATATATTACTTCCCGTATAATCTCAATATCAAAATAAGGTATTTTGACCTTAACGAGATAATGGCTTAGTAGTCAACACTTTAACGGGGCAATTTCGAGAGCAAACGCCGTTTTTACACGTTAAAATAGTTTTAATATAATTTTATATTAAGGGATTACAAAAGGAAGGGCAAACCCTATATGTCCAAGATTTTCCATTCCGAGAGGTCATCTTTATTATATTTGTACTTATCGTTACTATTAACTCTCCAACTATTTTTAACAGATATGACTATTCCACCCTCAAGCTTTTTTACTTTTTTCAATTCCTTCTTAATGTATTTTTGTAAGCCTTCCGCTCTTGGGCCAGCCTGTTCTGCTGTCATTCCGCTTTTAGTATCAAATAGTCCAATCCTGCCATCTTTAAATTTAACTACAAAATCAACATAAAAACTTCTTTCTATGCCATTCTCATCCTTGTACGGTACTGCAAAATATTTAACCTCGCCCTCTCCGTTCTTATACCACCATTTTACCTTACTAGATTTGTCAAGCAATTCTACAAACTTTCTCTCGGGATCACTTTGTTCAGACACATAGAATGGTTTAATAATAGACTTCTCATGGTCTTCTTTTTTATACCTTTTGTTATAGTTAATGACTATTGGAACTTCCCATTCCGGCGTCTCTTCCTTTTCCTTTGTTTCGGATAGTTTTTCTATGACTTCTTTTTTGTATCGCTCCTTTGCAAGGTTTATAACATCCACAAATGCTTGTTCATTCTCCTTCCCTAAGACTATACCCTGAACCTTTGGATCATACTTTTCTATTTTGTATTTTTGCTTAAAGTATTGGTATATAGCTGTTTTCATTCTATCACTTGAATCAACTGGAGCATAAGGAGAACAATTCTGAATGATAAATCTATCAAATTTTTCTTGCAATTCCTTCTCACTTAAAGTCAAATACACCTGGCCCTTGTCCTCTATCTTCCCAGGTTTATCCACATCTTTTATCTTCCCATCTGATATTATTGGATTGATAATTTTAGATTTGTCCACATTAATTTTATTTTGTAATTTGTTCACATCAGCCACCGTCACAAATATTCTCGTAAAGGCCCCTGACAAACGTGTTCTTTCTCTTTGCCTTTTCATGAAAACTGATGACAAGGCTAATTCCTCATACAACTTGTTATCTCTTTTACCTTCATATATTGATATATAGTCTTTTGCGTAATCCTCTGTTATTTCAATGCTTGGCAGATTTGTAAAAACAAATCCTTTATTCAGTTCCTCATTCTTAACATAATAACGCAACTCTGGCATTCTCATAATCCTGCCGATCGTCTGTATAGTAAAAACAAAACTTTTCAATTCTCTAAATATCACCAGAATTGATGCTCTTGGGCAATCCCAACCTAACGCAATAGCTTGCTTAAATACCAAGACCTCTACGTCATTATCATTTTTTTCTATATTTGGTAAAGTATCAGTTTTTTCTTCTGACAACCATATTGCTAATTTCCCGTTCTTTTCAGTAATTCCTTTTGATTCTAGAATTTTTTCCACATCTTCTTTTTTGTTAATCAAATCTCCTTTACTGTCTGGCAATTGAATTAACACAAGCGGATTAATATTTGAACCTTCGTTCTCGAACATTAATTTCAAATCTTTTCTCTTCTTTAATGCCTGATCAATTACCAGTTCGTCAGCACTTTTTGACCCGACTTGGATACTTTTAAATTCAGGATTAACAACAATTTCCATCTTAATCATTTCTTCAGATTTAACATCAGTTAAATGGACTTTCTCAATCTCAGAGACTTTGTCAGTTAGATGAGGTGTAGCAGAAACCTCTATGGTTACTTTAGGGCCAATAACTTCTATTAATTCTTTTGACTTCTCTGAATTTGCGGAATGATGGCTTTCGTCAATAACTAATATTACAGTTCTTCCTTCCTCTTTTGTGTTCCGAATAATACTATTCAAATTATTATCTCGCTCATTTTCTTTTACAAATATATTTATGTCTTTCTTGTTTATGCTGTGCCAGTTAATAAACAAAATTTCATTTTCGTTTATCTTCCTGTCTTCCAAGTCTTCAAAGTATGAGCACTTTATTAGCCTATCATCTTCGTAATATTTTTCTAACTTTTCTTTGCTTTGTTCATGAAGCATTCTAACTGACACCCAGACAAATGAATAACTTTTATCACCCTTCTTATTCCGCACTATTTCTTTTAACAGCTCTGACACCATTACAGTTTTTCCAGAGCCTGTAGGAGCTTGAAAAATGATCACTTCATTTTCTGGAGATCTTAATAGCTTTTCTGTTTTATTCTTAAGACCTTCTATAGCTATTTTTTGATACTCCTTTAATTCGATCATTTGAATATCCTCTTATAAACATTCAAAATTACTGCTGGTATAGGTTTTAATTCTACAAGATGTTTTATGTCTTCAAATTCCTCTTCCCTCGCATTCTCGTCAAGTGAGAAAACGTATATAACAACTAATTTATTAATCTTTCTTATTTCCTTCTTAATATCCTCAATTCCCTCATCATCATAAACTATACCTAAATGCTTATTTTGTGAATCTTTGAATATTCTATATTCTTTACCTTTTTTTACTTCCTCAAAACAATATTCTTTTAGACACAACATTTCCGTTGATTTATCAACTAACATCTTTTTACTCTTATCAGTCGGAGAAGCGTCCACAAAATCTGTCTTATAATACTTTAAATTTGCAGGCATTCCAGTTATATCATCGTGCCCTTTAAGACCTTTTATTACTCTTTTTATTCTTGGATAGCATACACCTTCTGCAATTTTATTTTCATTATTAGTGCAGACAATAAATTTTCTACTACCCTTGTCTTCATTATTAAGCATTAAGACAGCATGACCAGTGGTTCCAGATCCTGCAAAATAATCCAGAACTATACCATTCTTCGGAAGAAACAAATCTATGCAATCCATAACAGAGTACAAGCTTTTAGGGTAATCAAAATTTGTTTCTGGGAGGATCGTCTTTAAAAGACGCGTGCCGTATGCATTAGCATTATACTTACTTCCATGCCAAAACGATGTTGGTTTTACACGACCAAGTTCACGACGTTTGTAATAGATAGTTATTCTTTCTTTTCGAACAACAGCACTAAGCTCGCCCACATTGTCTTTTGCTCTTTGTTTGTCCCAAAGCCAAACCCTCTCAATCCCTTTAACATTTATTGGCCAAACTTCACTCGTTCCTTTACCTGGCTCAAAAAATATTTTACCTTCTTTAGAAACATGGAATGCATACCAGTAGTCTGACCCTCTGTCCTCACGCGAAGCGTCTCTTCGCATCAACCCTTCCCATCGGAAATTGGATACCGGATCTTTTTCTGGAAAATCTAAACCAAAGTCTACATTTAGACCTCTGGTAATCGGGGTACCCCATGTTACAAATAATGCATATTCGTGTGCTTCCATTATATATTTGCTTTGACGTCTTCCTTCAGGTTTAATACAAATTGAAACTATACCAATATTCTTGGCATTTACACCTTCTAACAATCCGAGCAACCCCAATAATTCATGATCATCAATTGTTGCTATTAGAACTCCGTCCCTTCTTAAGAGATTCTTAGCTAAAATTATTCTTTTATTCATCATCGAGAGCCATTTGCTATGCCTATAATCATCGTTTTCATCAACGTAGTCGTTATTATATTTCCAATCCTTTGCTCGAGTATTATAAGGAGGATCTATATATATGACATCGATTTTATTTTTATGTGTATAATTTAAGACTGACAAGGCATGATAATTGTCACCTTCAATTAAAATATTAACAGGGAGGTCTTTATTGGTTTCTATTATTTTATCGTGTTGTTCTATTAAGACAGGGAGTTTGTTTTTACAAAGCTCGGCAACTTGCTCCGGTTTATCTTCCCACACCATACCATATTTTTTTCGCTTCCTTAGCTTTTTAATTTCTGTTAATAATTCTTCTCTTGACCAGCTACTAAAATCTTCTTTTGGCATATAAGATTGCTCCAGTTATTCAGCCCATACAAAATACTCTTCTTATGGCCGTCTCTTTTAACAATTATAGCAGTATTAATCTTCTTTATAAAGGGAAATCAGGTTTTTGATTGTAACGGAACAGCCCAAATGTTAAACGGGTTCATTTCCATCGCAAACGGGGTTATTCCTTCCTTTAGCTATTCCAATATAATTTTATATTATAACTTTTAAATAACCCTTTCAAACCAAAAATAACACGGTTTCTTAGGGTGATCCCAGTCACCTTCTGGCAAAACAAAAGTGTGCCCAAAATGTGCCTGACGGATGCACCTGGATGAGTAAATCTGGGCTCGGGTGAGACTCACGATTTCAAGAGAAGTCCTTTTAGAATCAGAAAATCATTTGGATACAAGGAGAACAGCTATCGGTCTAAACGCTTTGGGAAGGTGGCATTCTACCGCTGAATTACGCCCGCAGCCGTAAACGATGTTTATAATGCTTTTAAGGTTTATAAAGTAAAATCCTTCAAAGCAATCAACAAAAATATTGTAGCACCCAAAAATGTTTTTATCAAGAACAGTTTTGCAGCTTTTTTTGTTATCTTGTTAACCCCGACAGTCTCGGCAAATGTCCTATTATTTTATCCGGCAAAAAACCTTGATGCCGATACCACAAAAAACCTCTCCTGCTCAACTTTCAGTATATTCTCGCTTGCCACCAACTGAACGTAGGGAATATCATCGAACATTGTAGAGTGTTGATAATGATGCTTCTCTATTTTTTCTGAAGAAAGTTTGGCTTCAACTAACAAATAAGGCGTAGAGTTCTTAGTTATCATAAAATCAGTTTCGGTCTCACCTCTGGCTTTAACAAAATATAGCGCATATGTATCGGCGAGAGTACTATTCCAAAGATCCACTCTGGATTTAAGTTCAACAGCCACATAATTCTCAAATTTCTCCGCATCTCCTTTCACTGAAACCCAGTCATAGAAATATACCTTCTTTTCCTTTTTAACAAGGCGATTGCCTTTTTTGTAATAAGGCGGCACCTCAAATATAGCGTACGAAAGTGTGAGATATTTTACATAATTTTTAACGGTATTGAAATTGAGCTCAAGATCCTCCCTGAGTGAATTTATCGATAAAGGGGCCGCTATTTTGGAGAGCAGCAAGTAGTCGAGATCGGATACTTTTTGAAGCTGATGTATGGCGGATAAGTCTCTTAAGTCTTCTTTGACAGTTTTTTCAAGATATTCCGCATGCCAGCTTTTTGAAAAGACAGCATCCTGATTTAAAAATGGTTCAGGGAATCCGCTGAATTGCATAAGGGTCTCCATTGCTTTTTGTTCAAATCTGTTTCCGGAAATGTTTTTCTCTACATATTTCAGTGCCGTTTTGTCCGGCAATATGTTCTCATATTTTTTTCCCAACACTTCGGCAAGTATCAGGGGATTTAATCTGAAGAGGAAATAGCGGCCTGCAAGGCTATCCCCTGCCTTGTTAAACATATCAAGCCTTGCGCTTCCTGTAACAATGATATTCAGTTTAGTTTCATAGGTATCAAAGAAATCTTTTAGAATATTCTTCCATTTAGGATACTTGTGTATCTCGTCAAAACAAACACTGATCTTCCTTCCTCTGTCTCCATTTTTCAGCAGGTCGTTTGCAAGAAAATCAATTTCATTTCTGTATCTCTCCCGCAACTCTCTTCTATCCCAGTTATAATAATAAAGCCCGCTTTTGTTCTTTTCAAGCGCACTTTTGGCAATTGTAGTCTTTCCTGATTGCCTGGGTCCGGAGATAAACCGCATCTGCCTTGAGAATCTCTCGGAAAACGCTGTTTCCTCTATATATCTTTCTATTCGCTTACTCATGTTGACATTATTACACATGTATATAATATTGTCAAGGCATTATTATACAACCATGTAATTTTGTCAAAAGGGCTTCCCGCGAAGATAGGTAAAAAGGGACGGCTGGTCCATCATTTCCCCTTTCCGTTCTTCTGCCTTATACTTTATTTAATGATATTTTTTGTCGGCAATGAACGGGTTTCTGCCTGGGCGGCGCACAGGCAGGAGCCGAATATAAAAATACAGCCGGAAAGATAGATCCACATAAGGAGTGCCATGATCCCGCCGAACGCTCCATAGACTAGATTTAACGAGGCAAAGTTCTTAACATAGATAACAAATAAACTTTCTACCGCCTGCAGTAAAACTGTCGCATACAGGGCGGCAATCCACACCCGGGAAAAACGCACGAACTGTTGCGGAGCCAGCATGTAAAAAAGGCTCAGGCCGAAGAATATCACCAGCAGAGGGATAAAGAAGATTCCCAAGGCATATATCCAGAAAGCAAAGTCAGGTACTGTAAAAAGCCTTCCCTCTGTCATTTTTAAGAGGACAGGTGCCACCATGCCGAGGAAGACCACGCCTGCTGTTACGCCGAGCATCACCAGGCTTTTCAGCGGCAGACGCCACCACTTTCTAACCGGAGTATCCCAGGCAAGATTGGCAGCGAAGATGAGGGTAGAGAAACATTGGATGGCGCCCCAGATCAATATGAAAAACGAAATAACACCTACATGCCCCCGAGCTTTGACCACACCTGCAATGGTGTTGAATACTTGATCCTGCATTTCACCTCTGATCGGGACATATCTTTGCATATAGACAATGATCTCTTTCCCTGCTACGACCGGATCAACAAAAAACGAGGCAATGGTGACGAAAAGGACAATTAACGGAAATATAGAAAAAAAGAGATCAAAAGCAAACGATCCTGCCCACTGTCCCCCGTTTAACCGCAAAAACTTCTTGACAGTGATACTAAATATCGCCCAATCCCTGCTAATCTTATTTTTAAGTTTTATTTTCGTAATCATATATTTTTAATAATCCTATTTCCGATTTGTATAATTACTTATAATTTTATTCTATTTTTCAAAACACCTAAATTGTCTAATCCCGCAGTTAATTGACTTTTATCTGCCAACATATTATTAGAGGTGCTGTAAAGAATTTTCGTAGTTTCATCTCAGAGCAGTATAATTGTTGAGCATATGGGGTTATATCTAAAATGGGGTCAACGGCCATTATTTCCATTTTGCGGCTCGATTATTTCAGGACAGATAATTACAATGCTTCACCGGTTTGTTAAATGGTGCTGACTCTTTTGTTTTAGGAAAACAACGGCTATTACCAGAACCCATTGAAGGTAAGCTATTATTGATATCCTTTCAAAAAGCCCTGCGTAATAAAAGCCGGAAAGCCCTGCAATTACGGTAATGAGAGCGAAGCCCAATATGAAGAAGAGAGATATTTTCGAGTAGGCCCTGAGCTTTCTGTTATGATCCTCGCCGAACTCAAAGAACAGCGTGCTGATTATGGTAAAGACCGCCAGTATCGCAATAAAAAAATGATGGGTAAAACCGGAGAAGGTCATCCTTATATTTTCCGGGTCTTTGGGGAATATAATTATCAGTATCCCGGTTACCCCCGCTCCGATGAGGGACAGACCGGACCAGGCCCTGTATTTTTTTTTGACGTTCCTGCTTATAGCAAATAACCCGTATCCGAATAGAATGAGGCAGATGTTACTTAAAATAAAACCGGCCCGGAGAATTATTCTATTTGGCGCGCCGGCCTGGACCAGAGTGCTTATCGTATGGGAAAGCGGGGCGTAATCAGGTCTTAGAAACCCGCCGAGCAGCACAAAACCGCTGTACATTACCGGCGCGATGATCCCGGCGACTGCATAGACTATCTTCATCCTTCGCGGCACCTTCTGCTCTGTCTTAGCGATGATCTTCTTTGAAAGCTCTGAGATCTTTTTTGAGGTCTTTTTACTGACGCTGTGTTTAAGCGCCAGACCGGACATTACGATTACCCATTGAAAGTACAGGATCAGTGTTATCCGCTCGAACATCCCGACAAGAGAAACTTTTGACATTCCCGAAATTACTGTGACAACCGCGGAGATGAGAATAAAGATCAGAGAAATAGTTGAATATATTTTGAATTTCCGGTTACGGAACTGTCCGAACTCGAAAAAAATAATGCTCAGCATGGCAAGAATGGTCAGGAACGCGGCTATAATATGATGCAAATAACCTGTTACACTCATGGCGCTTACGCTGTCCAAGTCCTTGGGTAATAAAATGATTAGAATACCTGCGATACCTCCGGCTATAAGTGTAAGGCCTGAAATGAACTTGTACTTATTCGCTTCATTCCTTCCTATCCTGAATATTCCGTACCCAAAAAGCGCAAGTAATGAGTTACTAATAATAATGCCGATATCAAGGAACATTTTATTCGGCGCGCCTCTCTGAATAAGAGTGCTTATTGTCTCACGAAATGAGCTATAATCCGGATTTATATATCCGCCCAGCAATATAAAAAAGCTGAACAGAACCGGAGCCGCAATACCCGCAAACCTGAATACTTTCAATTTTATCTGCAATTACACTTCCCCCATATACGACCTGATTATACGGGATTAATCGTGGTCTGGCAATAGCCATTGTTGACCCGAAATCCGAAGTAGAAAGCATGTCATTATTTGATTGTATAATATTAAAGTTTAGAGGGATTTCGAGTTAGATTCCGCTTCCACCAGTGATATAGGGCGGATCTTTTGATGAGATTGCAAAGCTATTGGATTCCACTGATTCTACAATAAACACTAAGATTTTATTAAGTTCTAGTTTAAATAGTTCTACTTCGTTTTTTGGGGTTGACTGTTTTTTAATATTTTTTTCTCCCCGAACTTTCAGCTTTTTCTTTCTCTCCCGCTCCAGCCAACCAGCCTGCGCATAAAGCTTCGGTTGGTAAACCATCTTGCTTTTATTCTTTCGCTAAGCCTCTAACCATCTCTACCAAAGATCCGCCCTATATGATTGGCGGGCAAACCTCCAAGCATCCATCTGCCTTCCGTCCTCTGTCCTCCGCCTTCCTCCCCTCAGATTCCAGTCAATAAAAAGACGAAATCCGACATATCTAAAAATCGCTGATAAGTTTATATTAATTATATAAGAATTCATCAAAGGAGGAGATAACATGTTAAAGAAATTTTTGAAATTCCGGGTGGTTCTGGGTGTTTTTCTTGTTTTTGCATTACTATATTCATCCGATATCTTTGCTTTTAGCCGCGGAAACGGGAGACATTATTATACTAGAGGCAGCTGGTATAGACAGAGATGGTTTTGGTTTGATGCAATTGTTCCCACTCTTGCTATCGGCGCGATCGTTCGCACACTACCCTTAGGCTATACCACCGTTATAGTCAGAGGTCATCAATACTATTATTACAATAATGTATATTTCCAGACGTACAACAACAACGGCTTTTTAGTAGTCGAGGCCCCTTCAATAGTTATTCCGGTTACGCCAAAGCCTGCTGAACCTATCGCAACTGCTCAGGTAACAATACAAAAAGATGTTTATACCATAAATATCCCCAACTCAAAGGGAGGGTATACGGCTGTTATAATAAAAAAAGTTAAGGAAGGTTTTACCGGGCCGCAAGGCGAGTTATACAAGGAATTCCCTACCGTAGAACAACTGAAGGTTTTATATGGCACTAAAAAGTAATTAACAGGACAACAAGGAGAAAAAACATATGAGAAGCAAAATAGCTTTTGTTTTGTTGTTGGCGGTATTTGCACTGTCCGGTATGAGTCAGGAGGTTTCGGCAGCAACCCCGTTAAGGCTTTCATTGCTTCCGGGTATCAGTATCCCGGGGGATAATGTAGTGATAGGAATTGACATAGGCTTGATCGCGGACAGCGTTCAGGAAGTGAATGGTTTTCAGGTATCCTGGCTTTACAGCGGCACAGACAGACTGTCAGGAATTCAACTCGGTCTTGTAAATATCAGCAACAGTGCTACAGGTATTCAGTGGGGACTATATAACCAGTCCCAATCCTTCGTCGGCATTCAGATAGGTTTAATTAATGTGACCGACACAATGCATGGCTTTCAGATAGGCCTGATCAACATAATCAGAACCGGCGCCCCTTTCCCCTTTATGGTATTCATAAACGGTAATTTTTGAAAAAGCAATTTCACTTCCGCCAGTGATATTAGGCGGATCTTTTGATGATCCGCCAGTGATATAGGGCGGATCTTTCGATGAGATTGCAAAACTACAGGATTTCACTGATAAGAGATGGTTCCAATGAACTAAAATCTGAAAATCTCTCCATAGGGCGTGGAGTTCCACTTACAACTAAATTTAAGTTAATGCTTAGCTTTTTTAAGCTCTTTACGCAAGGAGCGCCAATCAGGGGCGAATTTGTCCATGACAGCTTTAAACTCTTTCTGGTGGCCTCTTTCCAGTAAATGCGCCAGCTCATGGATAAGGACATATTCAATACTTTCGAAAGGTTTTTTTGCAAGCTCGGTGTTCAGACATATCTTTCTTTCTCGATAATTGCATGTTCCCCATCTTGATTTCATTGTCCGGATAGTTAACTTTTCTACTTTCACATTCATTACGCTTTCTAATCTCGAAATGTGCGGTAAAATAAGCTCCTTAAGCCGTGCTTTATACCATTTTTCCAGGAGATCTTTCCTGTTTTTCTTTCCCTCTCCCCGGTGTACATATATATGAAGGGTATCATTGACAAGAATCACCTTACGGCGGGTGTTGCCTTCAGTCACTTCCAGTTTGTACTTCTTCCCCAGGTAAAAATGCACTTCACCGCTAGTATATTCTTTGGCAGGCTCATATTTTAGAGCTTTCATCTTTTCATGATGTTTTTTTATCCACTCAAGCTTTGAGGTACAAAATTCTCTGATTTTTCCCGACTCCATTCTAAGCGGAGCTGAAACCGTCACCAACCCCGGGGGCCGTACCCGCAAATGAATATTTCTGATGTTCTTATGGATAACATTAATACAAATACCGTCTATTTCAATTATTTTGGAGTCGGAATTTATCAATTATTTTTCCTGTTATATAAAACGGGGACAGACACCGGCAAAGCCCGTTATCTATCCCCTGACTATTGCCTCCCTATACGTTAATTGGTAAATCTGACTTTCTCTTTTTTTATGGTAACCTTGTGCAGTTATACGAACCGGTTGTGGTCGCGTTATTAAAGAACTTACTGTAGGTGCCGGAATGAGTGGCTTTTGAGAAATTCTGAAGTGTAAGGGTATTTGAATCATCAAATGTTCCCATGCTTCCGAAACGGATTAGAAGATTATAGGTCCCATTACCGTTATCGGTGAAAATGCATTGAGCGGGAGCCGTGGTCGGTAACAAATTGTTGCCAAAACTGCTATTTGTAAGAACCAACCTGGCATTAGCACCTATAACATTACCCGTCCCGTCATAGACTATTGTCAACCTGCCTCTGTCGGCGGATACGCCGGTATCAAAATCATAAATCTCTTTACTCCCGGGTATCCCCAAAGTAACGGCGTAACCGCAGCCTTGCAGATACATACCCGCCGTCTTCGCCGGCAGCCAAGGTTTTGCAAGGGGGTCCGTTCCGCTCCCGTCATAATAAATCAGAGAATCTGAGATATCTACGAGAGCTACAATATCAGAAACTGTTGAGGAACCTCCGATCTCGATCGCAGGGGAATAATCCTGAGTAAGAGCATAATATCCTTCAACTAGCGCAGTGGAGCTGAACTCTTCTATCTCCGCCGGGCCGGTAGCATGCCCGGTATGGCTCGCTTTTGTATAATAGGTGGTCGCACCGGATACTACGGTTCCTTTTACTCTGATATTTACACCGTTTGCCGGGCCGCAAAAAATATTAATTCTCTTGTATTTTCCGGGCGGCACGCTGCAGTTGAAAGAAGTGAAATCCGAAAGCCCCGAAAGAGTTGCCAGGTCTACGTCCTGATTACCGGACCACAGAGTCACAAAATTACCGTCTTCTTTTTGCAGGCTTATCTGGGTTACCGGGATAATATAGTTATCCGGAGAACTCGCGCTATGCGCCTTAAAGGCCAAGGCAAATAGAGGCTCCGCCTTGTATTTACCCGCCGTATAAAGAATGCCAATAACTACCAGTTGTACGGTAATTACAGCTTTAAGTATCTTTAGAATTTTGTCTGTCATTTTAAACTCCTTTTTCCGGCAGAGTACGCCGGCAGATCCCGCATAACTAGGGACTGAATATTTGTCTTTCCTTTTCTTCTCTTCCTTCTTGCCCTTCCCTTCCTGATTCTTTACAGCTTTCCCACTCCGACATTCACAGTATTGCCGCCGCCCAGCACACTGACAAACGGATTCCTGCCGCACCCTACAACAAACATCACATGCAGAAGCAAAACTACCACCGCCAGATACAAAACCACCTTCAATTTTTTCATACCCACCCTCCACTAGACATTAGATATTACTTATAAAATTCCATAAAAAGCACGCCGGCTATTCTGTAGTTTTCTTGAAGCCTGTTAAAGCAAAACCATCATAGACTTTGTGTGAAATTCTGCTTCCTAAATCCATAGGGAGTTTATTATAGGTTACCACGGTATCACGGCACCCCAAAAGAGTACTTGCCGGAGTCAAACAGGCTCCAACGGTCAAATCAACAATAATGGACTCCCCTTTATTTATCTTTATCAAATTTGAGGCCTGCACCCTCAAATTATTATTCTTACAACCATATAAATACAATATAATTTAAAAACCATGTATTGTCAAGCCAATTCCGTATTATTCCATATTATATTAAAAGAAGCCTCTGCAAAAATTATCAGGCGTGGATTTTTCTATTTGTTCCTTTTTCTAATTTTTATCAAATGTTTTAATTGCCATGCTCGTTCTTTGGTTACGGCGGCATCTGCTTTAACCGAATCAACAGAGTCGCGGATAACTGTAGCTGCGGAAGCTGCAGCGGCAAGGGCGTGAGCGGGAACATGCGCCGCAGCCACTGCCTGTCCTGCGGCACGTGCGGCTGAACGCGCAACATCATCAGCCATAACATCCCGCGCCGCGGCGTGAGAATCAAGTGACGCTTTACGAATAACGGCCATGCTAAACACGCCGGTTCTTACCCATTCCCGTCCCGCTTCAATTGCAGCTTTAGGGCGTTTGTCTCTCGTATATTTACTCTCAAAATATGGCAGGACGCGCTCGGCACAATCAAGTCCCCACGTTGCCAGTGTCTTATGATTAATTTTCTTCGCCAGCTCTGCAATTTTTCCTATACGGGGATTTTTTATGGCTATTTTTGTTCTTTTCATTTTATTAGTGTTGACTCTCCTGTCTCCATGTTATCTGATATCTATTTATCTTTTAGCAGCCTTCACGTATCCCTCTATTCTGGAATATGTAGCCGAAGGGCTTTCTATCATATTCCCCTTCTTGTCAAAAACCCTGACATCCGGTATGGAGTTTATTCCGTATTGCCTTGCCACCGGACTGCCCCATTTTACAATATTTACTTTTCTTAGAATCACATCATCATTCTCTTTAACCAGCTCTTCTATTTTAGGAGCCAATGCCAGGCAGGGACCGCACCAGTCCGCGTAAAAATCGATAATGACCACGTACCCGTTCCCGACATATTCTTTAATATCAACTTCTTCCCCGTTTGAAATGATCTTTATTTTCTCTATATTGCCGGCAACATTAATATCTTTTTTTGGTTCAACCCGGTGGACATGCTCCGTTACAATACTTTCATTTTTCTTTACCGCAACCGGCTGCTCATCTTTTTTTTCATTGAGAAATACAATTACTCCCCATATAATGAAAACAACAATGACTGCGGCAACAATGGCTATAAATTTTGTAAACCTGGTTTGATTCTCGCTATATTGCTTATCGCTCATTTAATGTTCCTCCCCGTATTTTGTTAAGCATTCACTCAACCGGTCTGGCATAATCATAAAAGTAAAATTCGTCCACCCATCCCCTGAAATTATCGCGTTTTGAACTGTAGGAATACGTCTGGCCGATACTCAGATTTTCTATCCTCTCCGGAATTTTAAATGCCGGCTGCCCGCCCTCTGAAAGCCACAAGGCTTTCCCATCCAGGTAATATGCCAGTTTATCCCTGTTTCTGTCGTAAGATACGAAGAAATGGTACCACCTCATTTCATACAGGTTATCAGTGACCTTATACCATTCTTTTATTTCCTGTGCCGTCCCGTGCTTCAGGTTACCCGTAACCAGGGAAACTATTTTTTTGTTTACCGGCCCCTGAAAAGCAAGGCTTGCCGAAAGAAAGTCCGGGGTAAAATTTGAAAGAAGGATATACCTGGTGAGAGTATCGTCCCACGCTTTTGCCCTGTCAGGCTTGAACCAGAACTCAATCGTGAAGGAACCTCCAAAATCGACCGGAGTTTCACTGAATAGGTCCAGATAGTATGTACCGTCAAAATACCCCGCTTTACCCTCTATCCCGGGCTGGTACTTGATAATACCGTATCTTTCCACGGGTGTTACCTTTAGGGTCCCCAGATTCTTTATATTATCATTGAAATTAAGACGTATGATAGGCGGGGTGCCGGCCCTGTCAGAAGTCCAGGTCTTATAATTATTCTCAGGGACATTTAACGAAGGGGGTTTTGAATATATCTTATCAAGCATCGACTGAGGAAGGAGGTCCTTCACCTTGAAAAGGTCGTAACTCCAGGAGAGCTTCCCGTTACCGTTACTGATAACAGTCGTTTGAAGTGCAAAAGAAATAAATAGCCATAGTAACAGGAGCAGTATATTGAGAAATATTGAATACCGTATATGCCTTATTATGCTTTCTTCTTTTGCAGTGCTGAGCCAGAATACAGGATCATCAACGTTTTTCGGGTCAGACGACACAACCCACTCTATAAACGAACGCTTGTGTTTTTCCGCTTTGGGTTTTATCACCATATCTTCCGCAATACCGTCTTTTCTGAGATTACCAAGCAGATAAGCTTCTGTGCCCGGTGTGAAATATTTATTTTTACCTCCGCGATGTATCCCGGATATATTACTGTTAAAAACTATATCCCAGAATCCCGGATAATTCTTTACATTTTCCGGATCTACAAGCAGCTTGCCCGTCCCGTCTTCAAGATAGAACGGAAAACAGTCCTTTTTATCATTGAACGGCATTTCATTCACAGGCCTGATAATACCTTTGAATTCATTCAGCCCGGAGGCAGCAGAACCTATGGCAGAAGTGGGTAAGTTCTGAATAGTGCGTAATTGCTTTATTAGCTCTATTATGCAGGGTATTCCTTTTGTCGCCGCAAATATCATTCCGAATAACCCGATTAGCTCTGAAGGAAACTTTGAATATGTTATATAATGATTTATAGAATAGTCAAATCTGCCGTGCCAGCATTTCAAAAAGACCGTTACGGCAAAAAACGGGACAAGTACACCGACAGAGTACACAGATACTTTGATAAGGGAAAACAATATTTTATGAAACGGCAGTTTTAATTTTATTTCTGCTATAAGAACAAGCAGCAGGGGCGCCAGTGCTATATAAGGCAAAAAACCGGAGAAGATATAGAAAACGGTCAGTATAAATATGGCTATAATCGCTTTTATTATTATTTCAGATTCGTTTATTTCCCTGACAATCTTTACAAATAATATCAAAAAGCACAATAAACAGGCAATTGCAGAGATGAGTACTATCACTTAGAATTCCCCCGGAATTTTTCCGCAGTCTCAAAATCATCCAGGTAGGGGTGTGAACGCAGACCCATTATCCCTGCAAAAACAAAGTAAGGAAAAGTTTCAATCTGCGCGTTGTACACCTTTACGGTATCGTTGAAAAACACCCTTCGACCGGCAATGATCGATTCAAGACTGGAAATAGAATCCATTATACGCACGGAATTTTCATTTGCTTTAAGTTCCGGATATTTCTCAAAACCGGCAAACAGATCATTTGCCTTGAAATTCAGATCATTTTCAACCGTTGTTTTTTGCGCTGAATCTTTTTTTTGCCGGTAGGCAACGCGGAGTTGCGTAATTGCCAATAATACATGCTGCTCATAATCAGTATATATTTTAAATGCTTCCACCAACTTTGAAAGTTCATCATGTCTCTGAAGCAGTACAACATCGATATTTTTCCAGGCTTTCATTATGTTATTACGCACTTGGATCAGACTGTTAAAAATGCTTATTACCCACACCAGAACCACGATCGTCAGTATTAATAGTAAGATCCCTGAAAGCAGCCATAGACCGGTAATTCTTGTTTCTGCAGCCGCCATCAAGAGATTAAAACCCAGTATTTGCAACACGGATACTATTAAAACGGCAATAACAAAAGCTACCATTGTCCAAAATATTATTTTTTTCAATAGAGCACCTGTAGTAATACCTTAACTATACAGAGTGAAAAAGCGATTTCACTGATTACAAAACTATCGGATTCCACTGATACAAGATATTGTTCCAATGAACTAAAATCCGAAAATCTCCTCATCTTTATTTCCATACTTTCCCATACTTCAAGATAAATAGCATTCTTAAATATTGATTTTCACGTCTTCTTTCAAATCTTCCGGAACTTCAAGGAATTCACGCCTTTTATAATTCATCGGCCCGGCAATAATATAATCCGGAAATTTTTCTATTTGAATATTATAAATATTAGTCTTATCATTAAAACTCTCTCGCTGGCCCGCGATCTTCGATTCAAGCGCAGTTACCCTCTCCATAATTTTGATAAAATTATCATTCGCTTTTAAGTTGGGATATTTTTCAAATACAACACGCAACCCGGTTAAAGCCCTGCTTATTTCGTTTTCAATGCGCGCCTTTTCCTCCGGAGTACCGGATTCCTTATAATTTGAACGCAATTTAACTATGTTTTCCAGGACACTGCTCTCATGCTTCATATACCCCTTGCATACATCTACTAACTTGGGCAATTCATCGTGTCTTTGCAGAAGAAAAACATCAATATTTTTCCAGGCGGCATCAACATTATTCTTAACCATAATAAGATTATTGTAAATCCTGATCACAATGCTGAGCAAAATTATACAACACAGCAATACCATTCCGATTACGAAATATACCATATCGTCCCCCTTTTTTTAGAATATTTTTCTTTTTAATTGGGGACAGACACCATAAAAACACGTTGTCTGTCCCCGCACTAGAGATATATCATCTTTCTGGTCATACCGCCGTCGACTATTAAATTCTGGCCGGTAATAAAACCGCTTTTTTCTTCATCGGCAAGAAAGGCGCAGGCTTCTGCTATATCTGTGCCCCGTCCGACGCGTTTTACAAAATGCTGCGCCCGGTCGGTTTTCGTTTCGGTATAGCCGGAGACATTTATCCAGCCCGGACTTACCGCATTGACGCGTATTCTTCTCTCCGCGAGGCTTGACGCAAGCGCATGTGTAAGCCCGATAATTCCGGCTTTGCCGGCTGCGTAGGGTTCGGAACCCGGTTCCGACATAATGGCTCTGGTTGAACTTATATTTACGACAGAACTTCCGGCAGGCATATAACGGGATGCATATTTAACAAGCATGTATTGGGCCGTAAGGTTTACCGCAAGAATCCGGTTAAATACTTTCATCGGGCGCTTTTCCATAGAGCGCCAGTCCCCGATACCGGCATTGTTGATAATAATATCAATACGCCGGTAATTCTTTACCGTTATGGAAACCAGCTTCTTAATATCCGTCTCAGACGCAACATCACATCTGACAAATAATATTCTGCCTTTGTTTTCAAGTCCAGCTGCAGCGGCGCATCCTTTTTTCACATTGATATCTGTTAAAACAACAATGGCTTGGGCAGCTAAAAATTTTTCTGCCGTCGCCAGGCCAATACCTGAAGCACCTCCGGTTATGATTGTTACCCTGTTTTTTAGCATTTTTTCAGCCGTCAGCCCCAGACCCGTATTCTATTTTATTACTTCGGCCATCTGATTTTTGTCGTTCTGAACTTTCCCGTCTTTATAAATTTTAACAGTCTTTATGCTGCCGTCTTCATTAAACACACTGCAAATACTGTCCCTGAGGTTGTTTTTATAATTCTCCTCAGCTTTGAGAGCGCCTGACGGATAGTATTGCCTGCTTAATCCGTTCAAACTGTCTCTTTTGTAAATGTCCTCTGTCATTATTTTTCCGTCCTCATAATATGTCTTGGTCAGACCGTCAAGAAAATTATTTTTATAATTATATTCCGCATATAACTGCCCGCTTTCATAATATTGTTTCACAATTCCGTCCGGGATCTTTCCGGTTTTTTTTATTATATCAAGATTGTCATTAAATATTTCCCGGGCTACCTCTTTTTTGCCGTCAAAAAATACAGCCGCCTTTACCGCACCATCCGCGGCTATTTCAAGCTTTCTGATAACATCGGAATAGAGAAAAAGAGGGATTAAGACAAGGGAAAGAGTATAAAACGTTTTCTTCATTATTTGTTTCATTGCATATATTTTACCATAATCAGTTACAAAACAACAAGAACTCCCAGCATTACTATGGTATTGCAATATTACGGATATCTCTTTGTTTTATAAGCATTATTTTTGCGATGGACGGATTTCCGGTGTGATATCTTTATTTTCTGCAGGTTTCTTATCGCCGGCCGCTTTTTCTATTTTGAAATCAGATTTTTTCTTTTGGAGCTTTTCAACATTACTTGCCTGCACAAGAAATACCGCAGGTTCCCGGTTTCCGGAAACATAATACCGGTTTTTCGCAGTATCTTTCTTGCCGGCTTTAAATATTTCTTCTTTACCATCCGCAAAGTGGATCTTTACATTAAGCTCGGGCTTGTTTAAACCTGTTCTTTTGTCATTCTTTTTTTCTTCTTCTTTGTCAACAAATTCATCGGCAGTCAAACCTGAAAGTTCCGTTAAAAATGTATCAATGTCATTCGGATTTGTTATTTTATTATTTTTGTCAGGCGCGCCCAGATACCACTCCTCTTTCCTGATAAGTTCATATTTTTCACCTTTAAAATCAATTTCTATTTCATCCACATTGTCTTTACTAAATGAAAAAATAGATTTATCTCTCCATTCATTAAGTTCTCTTCTTAATTCATCACTGCCAGGACCCTGTGCAAGATATACCTCATCTTTTTTTGGATATCTTGCATATATACTGCAAAAGTCTCCTGCCATTTTACCGAAGATAACCGGTTGACATGCTTTTCCTGATCTGTAAATGGTAAGCATAATTCCTTTTTCATCGGTAATCTCAAAACTTTCATGTTTTGCTTTGTTTGTTGAAATTACTTCACCAATTTTTAAACCGGCAACTTTACCCAGAATTTCATCAATATAAATCTTATTTGCAGGGTACAAAACCGGAGCTGTTATCCTCCATTTATTATCCTTCTTTTCAAAAGTGCAGGTATCCTTATTGTTCTTTGTAATATCAAATTTGTTAATATCTTCTTTCTTTATTCCTTTATAATATTCCGAACCTGCAGGAGCATATTTTATTTTTGTATAAATAAAGCTTAGCCCTATAAGCGCCGTAAAAACGAGCAGCAGGATAAATATTTTTTTAATATTCATTTAAAGTCAACCCTTTCCTTTTTATTTTTCTTATTCTCCAGCGAATTATTCCATATACAATAAACCCGGCAGGAACAAGCAATACGTTCAGCCATTTAATAATATTCCTGGTTTCTTTACTCGTTTCTTTCAACGGTCTGTATTCTATCCCTTTTGAACGTATTGATATAAGCCCGGTATCCTGAGCCAGCCAGTCAACAATGTTAAAAAAGAAAGTACCGGACATAGGATCTTTTAAAAAATCACCTCTCATTATTCTTCCGTTCCCGACTATTATAATGCGATTATCCGGGCTTTCCTTTATAGTCTCGCTTTTTTTCTCGTCTTTTTTATCTTTTTTTGTTTTATCCGCGCTCTCAACAGCAGGAACCTCCTTATCGGAATAGAAACTCTTGAACTTTCCGGTAACTGTAGCCGCGAGAATATAAGGACCTTTCTTTGTAAGATTCTGTGTTGGAAAATTTTGCAGGGGGCTAAGAAAATATACATCATCTTTTTGCCAACTATTCTCCGATGATTTTATAAGCCACTCGGGTTTTATTTTGCCGTCAGGAACATCTTTAAGTATGAGCGGACTTGCAAAAGGAAGAGATACTTTTTCCAATTCCCTTACAATAGGATTTTCTTTGCGAAAAACCGTGGCAACAGGCAGAAGCGGGTACTCAATAATATTCTGTATAGTGAAGAAACCTTGCCGCTGTTGCACGGAAATACGCTGGCACTGACGGTCTAATACCAGCCCCGGCGTTATTTCAACACCATAATTTGACAACAGATTATTAAGGTTATGTTCTATCTTGTTGCCCATAAAATTGGTCAAATTCACATTTACACTGTCTATCAGAAAGGCCACAGGTTTACCTTTCATGATAAATTGATCCACCTCATATTTTTCCCTTTCACTGATCTTTTCCTCCGGTGAAAGTACGACCAGAGCGTCCAGATCCTCGGGAACCGCTGTTCCATCCTTAACCGATACAGTCCGGAGTTCATATTGTTCGCTTAGTCTTTCATATACCCCGCCAAGATCAGTAAAGGGATCCGGCTCTTTATGCCCGGCAAGAAATCCGACTTTTTTCCTGACTTCCTGGGTAAGTTTTTTTATACGGCTTGTAACATCGTATTCAAGGCCGACTGTTTGTTTGACAAAAGGCAGTATCTCTTTTTTGTCCCCGTACAAAAACATCGCCCCCATATAGCTTATTTCCTGTTCATACTTGTCGTTCTTTACCTGGGTGATATTCACAGGCGCAATGCCCCCGGAACGCGCTTCCTGTTGAAGCTTTTCATCCCCCGCAGGATCTATAAATTCATAACTAATCTTGCCTTTTGAATATGTCTTATATTCCGCGAGAAGATCCTCAAAATATTTTCTGTTGCTGTTATACGGGGCCGGCAGATTTTTATTAAAATATGCCTTTATTATAATTCTATCGTCGAGCTTTCTCACAAGATCCTTGCTTGCTTTGGACAAAGAATATATACCGCCCTGCGTAAGATCCAGCCGGCAAAATATATGATAGGAGAGATAATTAATTACGATAATAATACCGAGCAGTATCGGAAGTGAAACCAAAGATAATATCGTTTTCTTGCTTGTTTTAATTTCTATTTTTCCTATCTTCATTTCCATCTCCTGCTGCCTAAAACAGAAACAGTCATGTAATAGAAGAATAAAATAACGCTGAAATAATATATAAGGTCCCTTGAATCTATGATTCCTTTGGAAATATTGCCAAAATGATAATCTATACTTAAGTATTCAATGAATGAGACGATAAATGCCGGGACAAAACTCAGTATTTTGCCAAACATAAAGGATACAAAGCATATTATAAAACTTATTATAAAAGCAACAATCTGATTTTTCGTCAGAGCCGAACAAAATACCCCGGCAGAAACAAAAGATGCGCTTAGCAGGTATAGCCCTGAATATGAACCAATTACCTGCCCCATGTCAACCTTACCAAGGAACATCAAAGTTATAGGATGTATTAGAGTAAGCGAGATCGCGACAGCCATTAAACTGAAAGCAGAAAGAAACTTACCTATTATTATTTCTTCATCTTTTAAAGGCATGGTCGCAAGAATTTCTATTGTTCCGCTTTTTATTTCATCCGAAAAAAGCCCCATCGTCATAGCAGGAATGAAGAATATAAATAATAGAGGCATATTACCCAGAAAATTATCCAAGGTAACTTCATTTATAAGAAATATGCTGGACGCAAAGAACCAGCCGTTGATGATCAGAAATATCACAACTACTATGTATGCGATAGGTGAATTAAAATACCCTCTGAGTTCCCTGCGCAGTATAGTTTTTATATTGTCAAAGCTAATTCCCATAATTACTCCCCTGCCGTTAATTCCCTAAATACATCTTCGAGACTTACCACCTCTCTTTTTAATTCTAAAAGAGGCCATTTATTTGTAACTGAAAAATTATACAATTCCTCCCTCATATCAACACCTTTAGAGATCTGTAACTGGTAACCTCTTGCCGGACCTTCTTTATCTTGAACCTCAACGCCTTCCACATTTGGGACTGCTTTTAACAATTTCACCACTTTTTCTTCCGGGCCTTTTAATTTAATGTACACTTTATCCTTACCTTCTATCATCCCGTGCAGTTCGTCAGTTTTTCCGTCAGCAACTATTTTTCCCTTATTTATTATAATTGCCCTGTCACATGTTGCCTGGACTTCCGACAGAATATGGGTACTTAAAACAACTGTCTTTTCCCTGCCCAGTTTTTTAATAAGCTCCCTTATTTGTACTATTTGGTTAGGATCAAGTCCTGAGGTAGGCTCATCCAGAATGAGAATAGGAGGGTCATGAATAATAGCCTGCGCTATCCCAACTCTTTGTTTGTAGCCTTTAGAAAGTTCTCCTATATCTTTTTTTATTACATCAACAAGACCGCAGACTTCTGCTACTTCTTTTATCCGTGATTTAACTTTATTTTTTTCTATATGACGTAAATTTGCAATAAATTCCAGATATTCGACTACACCCATCTCGTAATACAGAGAATTTGATTCAGGCAGGTAACCTATATTTTTTCTTACTTCTAGAGAATTTTCGAAAATATCAAATCCGGCCACTTTAATACTGCCTGAAGTCGGCGGAATGTAGCAGGTAACAATCTTTAAAGTAGTTGTTTTCCCGGCTCCATTAGGACCCAGAAATCCGACTATTTCACTTTTTGTTATACTAAATGAAATATTATCTACTGCAAGGAGCTTATCGTATTTTTTTGATAAATCTTTTACTTCTATCATAATTTTGCACCCAAACATTTATATTTTGCAAAAGTATTTTACCAAATTTAAAGACAATTTCAAGTCAAAAAATGTTCCAAAATATCTTTTCAAACGATTATCTAATACGATTATTTACAATTCCTCATAAATAGCATTGTTTTTCAAGGTATTTTCATGTTTTATTTTTCCGGCAAAACCTAATCCTTCATTATTCCCAGGGATTCTAAAAGCTTGATAATTCCTGTTAAAAGAACTAATAGGGCAAGAACTGCCGTTATCCGGCCAAATATTCTGTGCCAGGGTCTTAAAGAGTCCTTGCCTTTTGTAGATAAAAATCCAAGCTGGTGTACCGATAAGAAGAAGAGCGGCAATTCCCCCGCCAATCGCGTGCAGTGTTTTTAAATGAGACCAGCTATACACAACTTTATTATGAACCTCTCCGAGCTTCTCCGCCTAAATGATTGGCGGATCCGCTAAGGGCGAGATCTCGGCAGAAACTCTGACGGACAGGATGCTCGGGGTTTTCTTTGACATAACGTCATAATTCAATAAGAAGTGAAATTCCAAACACCGGTATGATTTTTAGACCGTCTTTGTTTTGCCTGCGATGATATTCTTTTAATTATTTTACTGCTGACGTTTTATAATGATGTTTATTAAAAATCTCTCTGCCTTTTTCGCTTTTAAGGAATATTATAAACTTTTCTGCTTCTTCTTTGTTTAAAGAGTTTTTAAGAACAGCCGCGGGAATTTTGCTTATCTCATTTTCCTTCACGGGTATATCAACCACATCGCCGGAATCAGGATACATATACGCAATAGAATCCCACACGATAACAGCATCCACTGTTTTTAATTTTACCGCGTTTCCGAGTTCATTAGCCGTTGAGGTCTTTACAATGATATTTTTTTCTATTTTTTCAAAAAGCTTGTTTTTTTCCAGCACACTTTTAGTTACAATACCTATTGCGCATACGCGTTCGTCCCCGACCCCAAGCTTAATACCTTCTCCCTCTAAATCAGAAAGATTCCTGATATTTTTTGGATTACCTTTTTGCACAAGTATAACAGGCATCCAATACGCTATTATTAACGGTTCGCCCGAAATAAGCTTCTTTTTCTTTGCAATCTCAATATATAACTCTTCTCCGGGAATAAAGACGTCCCCTTTACCGGACAATTCTATCTGAGCAAGCATTTGAGCGGAGCCGCCGAAATTATATTTTATCTTTGTGTTATTTTCTTTGGTGTAAGCTGCTGCGATCTCTTCCATAGGAGGCCGTGTACCCGCTCCGCAATAAACAATCAAATCAGCAGAATATAATACACCGGAGAAAAAGAAGATAAACAAAAAAGTAATTACTTTACGCATAACGTCTCTCCTTTGCACAGGAAATCTGCCACCCTTTTATCCGCAGGGTGTTTTTTTATTTCCTTAAGTTTGCCCTGTTGGATTATTTCCCCGTTCCATAGAACGAGAACTTTATCAGCCAGACGGTCCATTTCGTCATAAAAGTGACAGATATGAAGGAAGGGGATATCCATCTGCTTTTGCATTTTTTTTAATTTACCTATCAATTTTTCTCTGGTTTTCTCATCCAAAGCGCAGAGAGGTTCGTCCAAAAGCAGCAGCTTCGGAGAAATTATAAGCGCCCGCGCCATCGCAACCCTTTGACCTTCCCCTCCGCTTAAGGTCTTTGGCTGTCTTTCAAGCAGATGAGTAATCTCTAAAAGCTCGCAGATCTCCGTTATTTTCTTCTCAGCGGAAATCCTGTCGTATTTCAAAACCTTTAAACCAAAGCCTATATTATCTTTAACAGACATATGCGGAAATAGAGCATAATCCTGAGGCATATAACCGATACCCCTTTTTCCCGGAGCAAGGAGCGAAATATCCGATTTGTTTAATAATATTTTTCCTGATTTTATCTGTCTAAGTCCGCATAAAACTTCCAGTAATGTTGTCTTGCCGGCGCCCGGAGGACCTATTAAAACACAATATTCATTATCAATCTCCGCGGATATATTTTTGAGTTCAAAATTTGCCTGTCTAAAAAATATTTTCTGAAGTTGAATCATTGTATCCCTCTTTTTAAAAATAATCTCAAGATCATTAACGAAACTATGCTGAACCCTACCAGAAGGAGCGAAACGGCAAGGGCGCTCTCTATCCGGCCTATAGAAAGCTCCAGAAATATAGTTGTAGGTAATACCTCCGTTTTAAATCTGGTTGAACCGCAAAATACGAGAACCGGGCCGAATTCTCCTATAGCTTTTGCCCAGGCAATTATTCCGGCAGCGACAACTCCCTTTTTGGCAATGGGAAGAGTTATCCAGAAAAAGACCTGCCAGGAATTACAACCCAAAGTCTTTGCGACATCCTCAAGCCGGGAATCCATTCCCTCAAAAGCGGTTTTTATGGTTTTAAGACAGAACGCGCAGGAGATGACAAACTGGGCTATCACAATTCCGGGTATTGTATAGACAAAATCAAAACCATGAGATTTTAAAATATTGCCTAACCCTGTCTGATAAAACACCAGAAGGCTTATTCCGATAACCAATGGAGGCACGATAATAGGCAAATCCAGCACAGCATCTACAAAGTTACTTCCAAAAAATCTGAATCTTACGAGCGCATAAGCCGCAGGCACAGAGACAATCAAGGAAAGAACCGCGGTAACAAGGGAAGTTAAAAGGCTAAGCTTTATAGCATATTGAATCTCTGGAGCCGCCAAGGCTTCCCTAAAATTAGAAATACTGATATACCCGATATCCCCGAGCAACAGTATCATTATTATAAGAAAGTAGATTCCAAGCAGCCCGAAAAATGTCCCGCGGAATATTTTTTCCATGTTCACTTTGTTTTATAGCCCGAAGAAGTAAACGCCGGCTTCCCTTCATCAGAGACAGCATAAGAAAGGAATTTTTCCGCCTCTTTGAGATTTTCAGAACTCTTAAGCACCGCAATAGAGACCCTTGCTCCCTGAATCTCATTTTTCAGCTTTATAACCTTCAATGTACTCTCGAATTGTTTTGCTGAAGCATTCCAGATAAAAGCCGCGTCTATAGCCCCGAGTTTTATCGCATTAGCGAGTTCGGAACTGCTTCTTGTTTTCACCTTAACATTGATTGCAAGCTCTTTATACATCTTTTCTTTTTTAAGATACTCCTCAGTTAATTTCCCCGCAAGAGAAAATTCCGGTTCTCCCCATCCCAAACGCATGCCTTTTTTTGCAAGATCCTTAAACCCTTCTATATTTTTTGGATTATTGGCGGCAACCACCAGCACGGGTTGAAGAAATGCCGCATCCTTGTAGTCAAGAATAAGGTCCTGCTTCGCAAATTGTTCCATATAAGGTTCATGAACAATAAATATATCGCCTTTTTTCGAAAGCTTTACCTGGGCAAAGATTTCGCTTGAATCGCCAAAACTAAACTCCAGTTTAACTCCTGTCTTTTTTTCATAAGATTTTGCCAAAAGTTCCATTGCCGGCCTCATCGTGTTCCCGCAGTAAACAAATAAAGCTTTTTGATTTGACCGCGCGCAGCCAAATCCGGCAAGGATAAGACAGAATATTACCGGTAATAATATTTTACGCATTTTTTTCTCCTTCTAATTTACTTGGACGGAATAACCCAGCCGTGCTTTCTATAATGTTCAAGCCCCGCTCCGGAAGTTAAAAAGGCAATAAACTTTTTTCCGAGTTCTTTATCTTTGATGAATTTAAGAGCGGCAATAGATGTACCGCGAAATATCCGGTATTTTTCTTCAAGTTCGACTATTTCCAGATCGGGAGAGAGTTCATTAAAAGTGTTCCACCCGAAAGCGACATCCACCTTTCCGGCAGCGACAGCGTCAACCAGATGGATGCATCCGTTTACATGCAGAGTAATATTCTTTCGGACCGGTTCAATAAGCATTGCTCTTCCCGATACATCTTCCCAGAGCCCTTTCAAACAATCTATCAATGAAATGCCGATCTTTACTCCGGATTTTGCGCAATCTTCAAGGGTTTTAATCTTTTTCGGATTACCTTTCGGGACTATCAAGACAGAACGGCGGTATCCGATCGTCTTTCTCATATCAGGCAGCACTAACCCCAGATATTCGCCGTCATCAAGAAGATACTCAGCACTTCCTATCACTAAATCGTAATTTTCGCCCCTGCTTATCTCCTGAAGAAAAGTCTCAGGCTGTCCGGCTTTCGGAGCTCCCTCATCGGAAGTAACTTCACTGTATTGTTTTACACAGCCCCTGTTGCAAACATCGATTTGGACCTTAACTTTATTCAATATTTCAAATTCTTTTGCCGCATCAATAAGCGGAAAAGCGCAGGCTCTTGCAGAAAATACTTTCAACATATTAGTTTCTCCTCTATTCCAAAAGACAAGTCTAAAGTGAAGCTGTATCAATAATACAACACTTTCAAATTAAAGGCTACAGAAATATCATATTCAAAATCCAAAGAAGGATACCCGTCTATCTGAAATCTAACAGGTTGATGAAAAACTCTTTTTAAGATTTTTTCAGCAGCCTGCTAATAATTTATTTGCACCATGGTGTTAAATTTATTATTATCGGGGATAGTATCACTTTTTATCACGTAATCAGCCAGGAACCTTACGGACTTGTCCGCGTAAATGTTCAAGCCAACAGTATAATATGACACATAACTGCCGTCCCAAATATTCTCATCCCATCTTTCAAATCTAAAAACAGGAGCCAGACAGGAAAGTGACGGTAAAAACATCACAAAAGGCTTGGCTTCCACAGTAAATACAAAATCCATAATATCCTTTACGCCTGACGTATCTTTTCCGGCAATATACTCAAAAGTCGTAAACAACGGCAATGTGCCTTCTGTTTCATATTTTCCGTAAAATCCGTAATGCGTTTCATATTTATTGCAGGCGGCAATATGACGTGTATAAGCAGAGATACCGAACTCAAAATCATTTATAGGTTTTGTAACAAAATATCCGGAGAAATCTTTCATCCCATCCGTTTCCGAGCCATAAGTTGTTCCGTTAAGAATACCCACTCTCCAGGAAAGAAGGTTTTTCATATTATCCCCCGGAAGATTACCGCAAAGCTGAATACCATAATCATATTTGGCAATAATTGTTTTGGATAAAAATTGAGGGGTATCAAATACTTTGGCTTTTGATGCCGGATAATTATTCTCAAAACTAAAAGGAACTAAGTATTGTCCGACCTTTACCCTTAACAAATCCTTATCGGCAATAAATTCCGCCCATAACTCTTTAAAATTTACTGTCGGAACCGCGGCAATTACAGATACAGCTTTATTTGATATGTTAGTTACCGTTGTTATTGAAGTCGAAGTGGCAAAACCGTAAAAATCCGGCTGAATTTTAAACTCCGCCCAATCATTAAACTTCCAGCTAAATCCCACCCGGGCTGTCTTTACGGCAAAAGGTTCTATCCCTCCTAATGTCGGATCCGAAGTGTAGGAAAACTGGGTAAACCCGGAAATCTTGACTTGCGCAGGTACTTTTGATGCTTCTCCGGATTTCTTTTCTTTTGTATCAGACGCACTTTTATCAACTACTATTTCACTTTGCTGGGCATAAACACCAAGAGTAAACAAGAGAACCAGTCTTATTATCGCAAATATTTTTCTCATCTATTCTCTTTGGTTTTATCGGATTTACTTTTGCCTTTAAACATTGCTGTCACATAAAATATTATTACAACAATAGTTAGAAGAAATCCGACGAAATGGCCCGAGGGCAACCCGTTAGCCCAGCTGTTTTTATCCAGCAATTCATCGTACTTTAATATAAAAATATGCCCGAGTAAAAATATATAGATAATATTATTAAGCGCTTTAATAGTTCCGTGCTTTTGTATAATATTTGATAATAAATTAAAGCTTACCGCCATAAAATATACAAAAGCTGCCGAACCCAGAAGCAAAGAAAGGGCAAATACTGCAGTCATTTTATTTTCAGGAGTAAAATAATCCGGATAGTAAGAGGCCGAAAACATCATGACAGAAATCAAGATATGAATAAAACTTAAGATAAACCCTAGGATCCCAAAGCTTTTAATATAATGTACTTTGCTTTCCCACTTTTTCGGCCAAATCTTTACAAATGAGCCTGTTAAGATCGCTGCAGAGATCATAGTAAAAGAAGTAAAAGCTATTGATTTATTCATTACGTTCAAAAATATATTTGGAATAGGCTGGCCAAAACGCCTGAAGTAATGCTGGAGTACGAAGAATAGAAAAACAACAAGACAGGTAATCCATACACTTTTAGAACTACTTTTTCCGTCGAAATTATTATTTTCCATTTTTAATTCTCCTTTTCGAAAAAAATTCCACTTCCGCCAGTTATATTTGGCGGATCTTTTGATGAGATTACAGAGCTACAGGATTCTCCGCCTTTAGCCCGCCCAATAGCGAGGTCTCGCAACAAACTATTGTTGCGGACGAGATCTCACCAAAGGTGGACACTGATACAAGATGTGGGTCCAATCAAGTAAAGTGAAATACTCTTCATTTTATTTTTCTATATTTTAAGACAATTGTTTCTGATAATTACTGATCAATATTTTGCTTCAATACCCAAAAAGAAATTTATCCCTGACGCATCAACTCCCGAACTATGAAGACGGTATCCCCGGTCAAGTATATTTTCCACTCCGCTATTAATCTTTATACTATCATTTATTTTTAGATTACCGCGAGCATTTAATGTAAACCAGGCCGGTGTTCCGTTTGGATCCATCCTTGAATCGGTTTTATCTCTTGTAGACAGAGCATCCTGTCTTCCTGCAAATTTTGTATAAGCTTCCAAACCCCAATCGGAAATTTCATAGCGAACTCCAAGCATGCCGTTTAACGGAGGAACCCGGCTTAAAGGCTCGCAATCGGTCAGATTTTTGCCCTCAGTCCATGTAAGGTTACCATATATGCTCCAATTAAACATATCGTCAATGAAAAGCCTGCCGTTTAGCTCCGAGCCCTGCAACTGTCCTTTTCCAATATTGAACTTCTGATAAACCGGTTTTCCGTCTATAACAGTAACTCCGTTATAATCTCCCGGTTTTCTGTCTATTTTGTCGGTAACATCTGAAAAATAGTAAAATGCCGACCAATTTATCCTTTCAAATTCACCTTTGACACCTATTTCTATATTGGTATTTTTTTCCGGTCTTAGATCATAATTAGGAACATCGATACCCAGATTCTCGACTCGAAGTGTCACAAGATCATCAAGATTTGGAGCTCTAAAACCCTGGGAAATATTTCCGCATAAATTTACACCCTTTGTGATTTTATACATCGCCCCCAAATTTCCGGTAATGTTCTGAAAGACCTCCCCAATATTACTGACTACGGGGTTCCCTCGTATTATAGAGTTATATTCGAACCTGCTGTACCTTGCTTCCGGGATAAACTTGAAATTTTCCGAAACTTGCCATTCATCCGCCAAAAACACACCTGCAGTATTGTATTTTGAACCATCAGGAAAGGTACTTTTAAGAGAATCTTCCGCTCTTGACTGAGTATTGGTATTATAATCCCAATACCGGCTTTGGACATAATCCTGGTAGTATTCAAACCCATAAACTAATTTATTATTATCTATTTTTGAAGTAAATTGCGGAGTAAATCCCAGAGTATCCACATTATCTTCATATTCAGATACTGTTGTTTTTCCCGTCTTTTGTAATTGTCTTCCTTCAAACTGACGCTGAAACGAGGCAGCAACGGAGAAAGAATCCATCCAAGAAGACACATTTTGCTGTTCATACTTAATCCAACCCAGATGCCTCTCCTGGGGGTTGTAAATATATTTTTCATATCCGCCGGTTCCGCTGAACATCCTTGCTCCTTTGTATGAATCATAGCGAGGAACCTCATTTTGCCTTGTATATTGATAATTCAAAGTAACATCAGCATCTTTCGAAATATTATAACTTATTTTTCCATTAGCATCCTGCTCATTAAACCCGGTTGGAGTAAGAACCCCAAAATTTCCTCCGGCCCGTAAATTCCCTATATTTTTATAAGTGCCTCCAAATAAATAATTAAACTCCCCTGCTTTTCCGTTTGCTTCTAGCCTTGTTGCAGTACCATTAACACTGCTGTCACCCCTGCTTATTATTTTCGCCGTGAATGGAACAGTGGAAACAGGATTTTCCGTTATTATATTTATCACACCACCCAAAGCATCACTTCCGTAGAGAGAAGAGCCGGGACCTCTTACAATTTCAATTCTATCTACCATAAAATTATCTACAGTGTTCATATATTGTACAGGACCGCTTCTTAATGTGGAATTATTCAGTCTTATACCGTCGATCAGAACAAGATTTTCCCTTCCGATAAAACCCCTTATGATAGGTGATCCATGACCCTGCGTTGTTTTTTGCATAAATACTCCGGGAGATTCATCAAGCGCTTCATTCATCATAATTGATTTTTGAATTACAGAACTATCCCCTCCGGTAACACTGACCGGTTTGGAAACATTAAATGTATCATCTATTATACGTGTTGCCGTAATTGTAATTTCGGGAAGACTAAGATATATTTTTTCTTTTTTTGCATCTGATATATCCGCCGCAATCTTATCTTTTGAATTCGCTTCTATTTTTCTTTCCATAGTAATTTGTTCTTTTTCAACAAGTTTATCTACTTGCTGCGCATAAGCCACAAAACCTGATAATATCACCATACTTACCAACACCAGTATTCTTTTCATCTTCTCCCTCATGATTTATTCAAACGATCTACTATGAGCCGCCGTATTTCGCCAAAATATACGTTGCTATAGCGGTAGCATAGTTTTTTCCGGAACAGTTCGTCCAGCTTCCTTCTTTATCCTGTTTCAACAGAAGAAACCGGCATATATTTTTTTTTTGCTGCATGGCATTTTTCTTCACATAGTCCAGATAATAATCATAGATCAAAAGATCCTGATAATAAAAACAGGGTTTTTCGCTTTCTTTCCCGACAATAGCATTCGTTATTTTGCTTAAGTGCCGGTTAAAATCAAATGTTTTTGTCTTATTTTCGGTTGACACCAGCGTATTTTTTGCTAAAACATTTACAATATAAGAATTATAATTTCCGTCGGCTGAATATGTTTTAATAAATCCCAATCCTTTATTAATTACTTCATTATTACAATGAATACCGGATTCTTTTGCTTTTATCAATGCCTTAATCATATTCGCACTGACAATAACATCTTCCGCGGAGCTATGAAAATAATATGTCCAGCCTCCTTTCTCTTTTTGATTTGCTTCGGCTGCTTTCACCGCTAATTCCAATTTAAACTTTATTTCCTCAGCTTTATTGAGACTGTAAATCCTGCTCAATGTCAGTATCCCAAATGCCTGATCATGTATAGTTGCGCGTTTTCTTGAATCACCGATAATAATACCGTTTGATTGAACTGAACTCAGAAGATAAGCTGTTGCTTTTGAGGTGATTTTATCATATTTTTCCTTGTCAAATTTTGTTTTATTTTCCATCATACTTAAAAGCGTTATTGACGTCACCGGTATGCTTTTTTGAAAGATATTAGAGTTCCATGAACCGTCTTCATTCTGTGTTTTTTCCAGATAATGCAGCCCCTTCATTAATGAATTATCCCGGCTTTCGATAATCTTAACCGTGAAAAATGCAGTGATCAGGGAAAACACACTTACCGCAGAAATAAAAGCTATTTTTTTGCGATAAAAAGAAAAGCTTTTGGCTTTTTCGTTGGGGAGTAATGCCGAGGAAATGGCAGATAGGAATTTACTCTCACTTGAATATTTAATGTCATTCAACAATTCATGAGTTTTCTTTAAAGTATCGAATTCTCTACGGCATGAATCACAGGCTTCTAAATGAATTTTGAGATTTATTTTTTTCTTTTCAGACAAATCTTTATCAAGAAAAAGGTTTATGTAATACCCTGCTTTTTTGCATTTCATACTATATAGTACGATTGAAGATCAAAAAGGTTACATATATTTAAAATAATACATAAAAAGAACGCTATTTCTGATATTGAGATTTTGACAGACTGAGGATTATTTATTAAAATATCCTGAATCTTCCAGGATATTACGGAGTTTTTCTCTTGATCTATGCAGTCTGACTTTAACTGTACCTTTAGACAGCCCAAATTTATTGCTTATAGATTTAATTGACATATCTTCAAAATAAAACAATATTATTATGGATTTCTCCTCATCAAGTAATTTTGAAAGTGCTTCTTTTAAGATTCTGTACTTCTCTGACCGTTCTGATTCCAGCGAATTATCGGAAGCAAAATATCCGAACTCGTCAATCTCATCCAGGGTATATACAGGCTTTTTTCCTCTTAAAAAATCAACACAGGTATTATGGGTAACCGTGGAAATCCATTTTGAAAAACTTTTATCTTGCGAATATTTATCTTTTGCAATAAACGCTTTTTCCCAAACTTGCGAATGCAAATCCTTCGCATCATCCTTATTACTTGTGAACTTGTTTACAATATATTTTACAAATCCCTGATAATCCGAATACAGTTTCTTAAAATTTTGATTATTCAATTTTTTACACCTCGTAAATTTCCGGCTACCACTTTAATACAATATATAATAATACCGAAAAGAAAACAAGTTAAATTAAATCAGCAAGGGTAATATTCATCAACTTTCGATTGTCATAAATCTATAATATATTTTATAGCTTATCTATTATTGTTTTTTATCGCCATTCCGGCAATATATCCGCTGGAAAACGCGAACTGCATATTGTAACCGCCTGATTCACCCGCCACATCAATTACTTCTCCAGCAAAATACAGTCCGGGAATTTTTTTTGACTCCATAGTTAAGGGATCTATTTCCTCTGTCGCCACTCCTCCGGCTACGGCCATAGCTTCTTTGTAGGTTTTTGGACCTTTTATAGTAACCGGCCATTTTGAAAGAGATAATATTATATTTTCCCTTTCTTTTATTGTTAGTTCTTTACATTTTTTTGAGATATTAACACCCAGAAGCGGAAGAAGAACTAAAGCAATTTTCTTCGGAAGAAAACCCGAAAGAAAAGTAAATACTGTTTTTTCAGGCCTGAAATCCCAGGCGGCACTTATAGCTTCACCTGTAGAATTCTTATAAAACGGGAGAAAATTGATAAATACTTCCGCATTATTCTTAATTTCATCAATTATTCTGCACGAAGCATCTAAAGTTAAAGGTCCGGATATCCCATACTTTGTAAAAAGCAGCTCTCCTCTGTATATTTTTTTTGCATTTTTCATGCAAATTTGAAGCTCTGCTTCCACCCTCACACCCTGAAGCTTATAAAACCAATTCCCGGCAAGTTCAACCGGCACTATAGCAGGTCTAAGCGGGATTATGGTGTGCCCAAGCTCCCCGGCAAGTTCATATCCCGAACTGCTGCCTCCCAACTGGGGATAGGCACAACTTCCGGAGGATATAAGTACATTTTTCGTTTCATAAACAGTTTTTCCGGTCTTTACCGAAAAACTGTTCTCATTTTTAACTATAGAAAGCACTTGCTCTCCGTTTTTGACCGCAACTTTATTAGAAATCAATTCTTCTTCCAGACAATCAATAATACTTGCCGAGTTTTCAGTCACAGGCAGTACCCTGCCAAAACTTTCTGTTTTTAGCATTACCCCTCGTTTTTCAAAGAAAGCAATCAGGTTTTTGTTGTCAAACTCCTCAAATACTTTTTTCAGAAAGGTTTTATCACCGCAGTATTTATCTGTATTTAAATCTGAATTGGTAATATTGCATTTTCCGTTTCCTGATACGCGGATTTTACGTCCAAGGGCGGGATTTTTATTTAGAAGCAATATATTTTTTTTATTATCTGAAGCGGTTATTGCCGCCATTATTCCGGCAGGACCTCCGCCTACTACAATAAAGTCTTCCATTTATTTCCGCTCGTTTGAATCCGGTAGAATGGTATTTTCAGAGTTATTTTTTATGGCAGGAATCGTATTTATGCTAAACAAGCCGTTAAAAGGACACCAGCCCATAAGCCCTGTAAGCAGAGCATATACCCCAAGTATTGCGGCAGCAAAAAAAGGCAGTAGAATTGATATAAGAATTAAAATTATTCCTGCCCCCAGCCTGATTTTTCTATCGAACGCTCCGAGATTTGGTTTCACAATATCCTTATGACCTGATCATTACAAGCATCATCTTAAATTTTGTTATTGATTTTAGCGCATGGGGCTTACCCGCGGGAAGCACAAGAAATTCACCTTGCATAAGAACATATGACTTACCGGAAATAGTTATCGACACTTTCCCGTCCAGAACACAAACAAGCGCATCAAAAGGAGCAGTATGCTCACTTAAGCCTTCTCCTTTATCAAAGGAAAAAACTGTTACAGTGCCCGTTTTTTTGTTTATTAACTCACGGCTTACCACTGCCGATTTCTGATATTCAACAAAAGCTTTAGTATTAAATATTTTTCCCCGAAGATCGGCTGCCTTTTTCATGCTAGCTCCAAAAAAAAAAATGACTAACGACTAATGACTAGTGACTATTTATGGTATTATATTTATCAAACAAACTCCGGATTCTAATCGAACCCGGAGTTTGAGTAATCTTTTTAATTCGCATTGCTTTCCTAGCATCCAGAGCCTAGAACCCAGGAACCTATCTTTAGAATTTCATCTGCATTGCCATCATCGTGGATCTCTTAAAAAGATCCAACAGCGGATCATATGTCTGCCGTACTGTGAAAAGAAAGATAACACCCGGGGCCATTTCCATTCCAACTCTTCCGTAAGCCACGGTATTTGGACTTTTTATGGTAACCATATCAATGTCTTTTTGTTCATAACCGACTGCTACTTCAGAAATCTTCGGAATGAAATTGCCTCTATAAGAAGCTTCTGCCCTAATATAAGGTAATGAACCTTCATACTGCTCATAAGCTGCAACTATTTTCAACCAGGGTACTGGATTCGCACCAAGCTGTCCAAAGACACCCCTTAAACGATCTCCTCCGGCAGAAGGTAACACTGCAGGACGACTATCTTCATAAACATAATCAAAAAGACCCGCTACGAAGTTAGATTGAAGCGACCTGTATTCAAGCTGGTAATCAAAAATTGCAATTTTCCCCATAATGCCGGGAGCCGCAAAACCTTCCCCGCCGTCACGAAAGATACCATAATCCGCATAAATCAAGGCACTTAATATAGGTGTTTTAATAAGAGATATTCCCACATCCGCGCCATATTCTACCAGCGGACCGGCTTCAGGCAGAGCCACTTTATCTGTACCGACCAGTTGATATTTATCCTCTGCCGGATTAATATCATAAACTCCGGAAACACCTGCCTGAAGGAAATTAGGGATTATATCATAATACAAACGTCCTGCATATAATCTTCTCTTCATAATATCATTTGTCAGACCTTCCAAACCTATAGCGCCCTGTTTAATGTCTAACTCCAATCCAAAAGTCCTTTTATTCAGATCTATTCCGATATTTGAATATCTCCGGACTAAGAATCCATGACCAAGAGTGGAATCGTTAAGCACTCCAAGTTTAACATAAAGAGGTTCTCCCTTTAAGCCGTAACGGATGTATTTAAACATATTTTGAGCCGACTTCTGCCAGTCTTTCCAATCATCCTCTTTTACTCCATCATCATTCCAAAGTAATCTGATATCAAAGCCCGCTCCAAATTTTCCAAGCGTAAGTTCATAAAGGAAACTCATCATATAATAAGTCTTGCCATCAATGGAAACAGCTCCAAAACTTCCGCCAAAACCAGCATCACCCGCATTCTCGGGAGCTTTAGCCGCTTCTTTTGGCGGCACTACAGGAGCTTCTGCTTTCTTTTCCTCATCTTTTTTTTCTTCTGCTTTCTTCTCTTCTTTTTTTTCTTCCTTTGGTTTATCCTTCCACTCTTCATCCTGCTTTTCTTTTTCTTCCTTTGACATTTCCTCCGGTTTCCCTTCAAAAGCACCCGCAAAAGAAGCCTTTTCTCCGGCTTTTACAAATATTTCTTTTTTACCAATCGGATCTTTCATTGAAACAATACCGTCAAATACAACAAGATCTGACCCGTTAGTGTCGGCATCCAAACTAAAATCCGTACCTTTTACCGCCGCTATTATATTTTTTGTCTGAACCTGAAAAGTAGAATCATCTTTTTGAATCGTAAACTTTGATCTAATCTTGCCTATCCAAAGCTTTACAATCGTATCTCCGGTCTGATCCTTATCTTTAAGCTTATTAAGAGAGAGCGATGTATTTTCTTTTAGATTAATTTTACTTCCGTCCTCAAACGTAAGCTCAACTTTCCCTTCTCTAGTCCTTATTTCATCCCCCTGGTTCAGAACCAGATCAACCTTGACAGGAGACCATACCTGTTTTTTATTTTCATCTATCTTTGAAGTTTCCGCAACGCCTGTTACCGCCGATATTTTAGCAGTAGAAAGCTCAACGGCAAAAGCAGCCGTGGTTAAACAGAACATTAACACCAGAACTAAAACTTTTCTCATAAAGTTCCTCCTTGATTTAATAGTTTATTATATTAAGTATATTATAGAAGAAGGGTTTTGTCAATGCTCCAATTTGGTGATTTTAATCACATATTAAGATTGACGAATATCATGCATTCTTATGACTTTTACAATGCAAAGACTACAGCGGGTTTTCTAAGAATATCCACCAAAAGTCAGGATATTTCCGAGAGTATTTTTTTTGCCGCTTCAACAACATTTTCTGCTCCGGTAATGGGTCGGCCTACAACTATGAAATCCGCGCCTCTTTCTATGGCTTCTTCCGGAGTGACTATGCGTTTCTGGTCATTTTTAGCAGACCAATCCGGTCTGACACCCGGAACAATCACTTTGAAATCCTTACCACAAGCATTTTTTATCGATGTTATTTCTTCTCCGGAGGCGACAACACCCGAAAGTCCCGCTTCTTTTGCCAGTTTTGCAAGACGCACAACCTGTTCTGCGGCTGTTGACGCTATATTTAATTCGTTTTTTAAAATCCCGCTATTCATACTGGTTAGAACTGTTACCGCAATAAGTATAGGATGATTTTTTGATTTTTTAATTTCTTCCGCCGCTTTTTTCATCATCTCAAGCCCTCCGGAAGCATGAACATTAAGTATAAAAACATTCATATCTGCCGCGGAAGCCGCTGCTTTTGCCACCGTATTGGGAATATCATGAAATTTTAAATCCAAAAATACTTTTCCGCCCAAAGAATGAATTTTACTTACGATGGAAGGTCCTGCTGAAATGAAAAGTTCAAACCCAACTTTAAAAACTCCGACATAAGGCGCAACTTTCTCCGCAATACTTAACGCAGTCTTTTCATCAGAATAATCGAGAGCCACTATAATCTTGTCTTTGATATTTGTATTAATTTTAGACATCAACCCCCCGGTAAACAAATAAATTCGAAGTACTAAACTCGTCCGCTGAAAGCGAGATCTCGCCAAAGGCGGAAAATTCTAAACCTTAAAAAAGAGCAACAAAAAACTCACATTTAAAGCACTTTTTTTCTTTTTTTTACGCTTGCTTTTTCTTCGAATTTCGAATTTAAAATTTCGAGTTTGTTTTAGTTTCTCGGTTCATTCGGGTACCACAGCCATAAAACAAATTTGAATCTTTTACGAAGATCTTTCAGGGAAACACTGAGCACTTTAAGCCGGGACTCTATATCCATATGTATTTTTAACAACTTTTCTTTTTCTTCCGTCTCTTTCATAAGCTGATCGGCAAGAACATCATTTTCTTTATCCAGCTTTTGTATTTTTTCTTCGCTTTCCCTTATGCGGACTTCAAAAGCAGAAATACTTAACTGCGCACTTTCCAGTTCAGAGGTAAACTTAGCGGTATTATCTGAAGAATCTTTTTTTAGTTTCATGTAAGACGCTTCCATATCGGCCATCTGACCTCTGGTCTCTTTTTCCTTATCTTTTTGTGAACTCCACTGGGCCTCGCGAAGAGCGTATTCAGCCTGAATAGACTGAAGTTTTTGTTTTTCAGCTTTAAGCTCCGTTTCGTGTCTTCCTGTAATCTCTTTCAGCTGCATCTGAAGCCGGCCTATAGCAAGTTTTAGTTCTTCTTCCTTCATCTCGTAATCATTTTTTATCCGATTCTCAAGCTCGACAGCCTTTTCTTTTGCTGTTTCAAGATCTCTTTCTTTAACTTTCAAAACTTCCGCCAAAGCCTCAAGCTTCCCATTGAAGTCCTGAGTAAGATTGTTAATCTGATTATCCTTTTCCCCTGCAAGCTTTGAAAGTTCGTCCGACCTTGTAAGAAGTCCTCCGAGCTCCACCTGAAGTTTCTGATTATCAACTTCTTTATTCTTTATAATTTCTTTTACCGCAGCTGTCTCTTCCTCTTTTGATCTTAGATTGTCACCTGCAGCCGCAACTTCATTCTTAAGCTCTTCAATATACCTGTTCTGCTCATCCAGCTTGGACAGATTGGAATCTATTCCGCTCTTTATCCTGTTAAGTTCAACATCCCTCCTGTCTATCTCTTCTTTCAACTGCATCAGGCGTTCTTCATAATTTCCGGCAGAGGTTTCTTTTTCCTCAAGATTTCTATTTATTTCTTCCGTCAGATTGCGGATAATTTCCTCTTTCTCATCAGCCAGCGCTTTCACTTTATTATTTAATTCCTCTTCCAAACATCTTTTTTGTTCTTCCAGTTTCATCTGGTTTTCTTTTTTAACCGCATCAAGAACATTACCTGTCGTTATCAGCTCCGCTTTCAAGCTGTCAATCTCCTGAAGCAGCCGGTTTTTCTCCGTATCAAATTGAAGACAGGAAATACTGCTAAACTCTTCCGTCTCTCTTTTCACTCTTTCTATTTCCAATCCAAGATTATTACGTTCATTATCCAGCTTTTCCTCATAGGAAAGTTTCAAAGTATCAGCTTCTGTTTGAAGCCTGATCAGCTCTTTTTGCGCAATATTTAATTCATTAAGCGCATTTTCGCGATCTGATTCAAGTTCTTTGGTCTTAAACTCAAACTTATTCTTATCTTCTGTCAGATTTGAAACCGTATACATAAGATCTTTCAGTTCTTTATCTTTTGTTTCCTCAGCTTTACTCTTTTCCAGGATAAGCTCTTTGATAGCAGCTTTTTCTTTTTCTATTTTAGATATAGTATCGTTTAAACTTATTATTATAGTATCTTTGTCTTTCATCTGAGAAGAAAGATTACCGCTCTGGCCCTGTTCTTTCAGTACCTTAAGTTCTACTTTTACCCTTTCGAGTTCAGAAAGAAGCGCTGCTTTACCGGAAGTTTCGACATTATACTCTCTTTCCACGTTTGCGCTTTCTTCATTTAACTTGAAAAGGGTACTTCTTAAGCTTTCTATCGCAATACTTTTCTCTGCCAGAGCTTTTTGCAGTCTTTCATTATCTTCCTTAAGTCCGGATAACTCATACAAAGTGCCTTCTTTCACCCTGTTTACCTCTGCTCTGCTTCTTTCCAGGTCCTCGGAAAGCAACTGTTTATCATGTTCAAGCCGGCGCATAAAAAGTTCAAGTTCACGGAGCTTCTCTTCTTTTTCAAAAATAACGCCGTTTCTGATGTTAAGTTCAGTTTCCAGACGCCGCTTTTCATTGTCCTTTTCCGTTATAGTATTTTCCAGGTTTTTAAGACGCTCCTGGGTTCTTCCAAAATCCGCCGCACGGTCTTCTTCAAGTTTACGAAGATTCAGGATCTGCTCCTCCAGAAGTTTCTTATATTGTTTCTCTTTTTCTTCATATTGAGATATAAAGAACCGGTATTCCTGTTCTTTACGGAGCAGCTCGTCTTCTTCTGTTTTCAATTTAATTATCAGAAGCCGGTTCTCTTCCATTTGTTTAAAAGCACTTTCGTCTTTTTCACTCAGTCTGTCATAAAGCTGTTTTTTCTGTTGTTCAAGACGGGACTGCCAGACACCTTCACTCTCTTTTATTTTTTCTTCCAGCGAAGCAAGCACCTGTTCTTTTTTTGCTATTTCAGAAGAGAACTCATAATCCTTCAGCGAAAGCTTTTCGGCAAGCGCGGCCTTTTCCGCAAGAAAGGTTTCCTCAAATTCTTTCAACTCGCGCCCTTTCTGCAGAAACGCCTCGTTAAACGCTGCTTCCTGTCTTGATAGCTCGCTTTTTAGCGCCGTCAACTCCGCTTCTTTCAGAGTTATCCTTTGTTTCCAGAGTTCATCGTTATCACTTACCTTTTTAACCGCATCCAGCGCACGCGCTTCCAGTTCATAGGCCTTCCGCCTTAATTCCGCCTCTTTATCCAGGAAATCCCTAACAAGCCCGGCCTTTTCTTTTTCCTTAAGCTCACCCAAAGCCAGAAGTCCGTCTTTCGCCTCTTTAATCTCTCTATCCTTTTCTTCAGTAAATACTTTAATTTCTATTTCCTTTTTTTCCAGCAGAGCTCTGGCTTCCGCTTTTGTTGCGGCAACTTCTCTATCCCTGGCCGAAAGAACATTTCTAATTTCAGACTTAAGCACTTCAATTTCTTTGTCGCGCCCTTCGGTCACACTGGAGTATTCCTGCCTGATCGCCAGAAGCTCCGTTTCTTTAATTTTTGCAGCGATACTTATTTCTTTTCGCAGCGCTTCGAATTCTTTCTCGCGATTATCCAGCACGGTTTTAAGTTCATTACTAATTGCTTTAATTTCCCCGTCCTTGGCATTTAAAAGCTCAAGAAGTTTATCCCGTTCATGGCCAAAAGAATTTTCTTTTTCTTTTAACCCCGCTTTTTCTTTTTCAAACGCTTCTTTCAGTTCAAGCTCTTTTTCCTTAAGAATAACCCTTTCTTTTTCCAGCTGCTCTTTCAAACCTGTTCTTTCTTTCTCAAAAGCCCCTTTCAATTCCTGTTCTTCACCGGCAAGGGAAATTCTTTCTTTTTCCAGCTGCTCTTTTAATTCCCGTTCTTTTTCTTTAAACTGGGCCTTTAGTACCGTAATCCATTCTTCACGCTCCACCCAGAGGTTTTTTTCCCTCTCTTTTAGTTCCTGATCAAACTTAGCAAGGGCAAGCTTGCCATCCATCTCCGCATCTTCAACTTTCCCCGCCAGATATTTCTCCCTGTCGGCAAAAGCCTCTTTAAGAGTGTTTATCTCTTTCTCCCGGGCCGCAAGCACTTCAAGGATATTTTCTTTTTCTTTTCCAATTTTCTCCGTTTTATCCTTTATTGTTCTGCCTGTTTTTTCCTCAATATCCCTGACTTCGTCCTGTTTTTTTTCAAGTACTGCGCGGATTTTGGATTCCTGAAGAGTAATTTCGACTTTCATGGAATTTATCTCGTCTTCTTTTGCCTTTAAAGTCTTCAACCAGGTTTTTTCCCGTTCTTCCTGAAGCTTCTCCTCCGCATTTCTAAGTTCGTTCAAAGCCTTTTCTTGAAGGTCCCGCACTTCCTGTTCTTTTTTCTTCCAGCCGCCTTCTATTTCTTTAAGCCGGCTTTCCAGCTCGGTATTCTTTTTCTCAAGAGATTTTTTCTCTTCAGCCAGGCGGGAGTGCTCTCTGCTCATTTTGCTTTTCAGCTCAGTTTCTACTTCGATTATTTTATCGTTCACCAGCTGATCTTTATTGTTCAGAGTATCTCTGATCCGTCTTACTTCATTTTCTTTTTCGGTAACAACTTTACTCCACTGCTCTTTGTCCTTTTCAAGTTTCTGACGGTAAGTATCAATCTCTTTCTTGAGCTCCTGTTTTTGCGCGTCAAATTTGATTCTTGATTCTTCCAGCTCTCTCTGCAGTTTTTCTTTTACTTCATTTATTTCAAGTTCTTTCTTCTGCAAACTGCTCTGTGTCGTTATAAGTTTATCCGCAAGATCTTTTTCTCTTTGAAGGGAAACAGGTGCTTTAAAGAAGGAATTATCCAGAAAGGGATTATCGGTTTCTGTTTTAGCTGCAAAACCGGAAACTTTAGACAAATCAGAAGGTATTTCCATAGAAGGGGTCTCAACAGGTAAACTTGGATCCATAGACGGAAATCCTATTCCGGACGCATCTGCACCTTCCGAAGGAAAATCCGGCAAAGCCGGTCCGCCGTTTTGCTTCTCTTCGCCTTCCGGCATAGGCGGTAAGCCCATGTCATCAACCACAAAAACCTCCATAAAAGCAAATCACTAATAACTAAGCACTAAATCCTAAACCTTAAAACTCTCATCTTTTTGTTCTTGCTGCGCATCCGAGCATCCGAGCATCCAAGCATCCGTTCTATTCTTGCTACGCCTCTGAGCCTCTGAGCCTCTGCGCTTCCGCGCATCTATAAAGCCGTCTTGTTCCTCGCGTTGTAATCCTTCATCCAGGCGGAAAGCTGCGGGTTATTCGGATTAATACTAAGAGATTTCTGATACGCCCGCACTGTTTCTACTAAATTTTTCTTCGCGTAAAAACAATTCCCGATATATTGATAAATCTGCCAGAGATTTGGATTCAAAGCCAGACATTTTTGGAAGTCCTTAATAGCATCATCAAATCTTTTTTCTTTATAGGCGGTTATGCCTCTATTATATACCGTGGTCATATCTTCAGGCCCGGTTGCTTTTGCAGCGCCCTGTGCCGGCGCGGCCGCCGCAGGTTTCTGCCCTCCGACCTCCGTCCTCTGGCCCCCTGCTGCCGTCTTTTTCGAGACAAACAATCCTTCTTTTTCTTCTTTTACTTCCCCTCCTGCTTTTGCTTCCGTCTTCTCTGCAGGGGTATTTTCCACCTGTCTAAAGATATTGACCATTGAAAGCACTTTTCCGGTATTCTTACCCTCATAATCTTTTATGCTTACTTTCTTTTCGCTAAAATCAGTTCTAGAAGGGGTATTTTCTCCGCCCACAGCAGCTTCATCCGCAACAGCCTGTTCCTCTTCATTTTTTATTAAACTTGCATCTAGTTTTTCAATACGGCCTATTTTATCCATACGCCTTTTCTTGCCTTTACCCAGAGAGATCTTTCCTTCTTTTTCAAGTTTTTTAATGGAATTGACAATTTTTGCGCGTTCTTCTTCTATTTGCATCGGGGTCAAGTAACCCACGAGGTTCATTTCTTCCTGGAGCAGGGTTTGAGCGCCGGTAGATATGTTCTTTTTTACTTTTTCAACTATTTCAACAGGCGCACTGGTCAAACCTTTGGCAAGTACATCTGTTTTTATCTCTCTAAGGACAAGCTGGAGCGCAGCATCCTCAAGGTCAACAACATTTTCAAAGGCGAATACTTCTTTCCTGATCTTTTCCGCAAGCGCGGGACTTTCTTTCTCCAGGGCCTCTAAAATCTCATCTCTGGTTGTCTTATCCAGGCGATCCAGTATCCCGATAAATCTTTCAACACCGCCGACCAGAAAGTCTATCTTTCTTTTTATTTCTTCCTCCGCTTTTATCACACTCTCCGCAGTTGCCTGCTTTACCTGCGCCATAGCAAGCGCAACTTTAGCCTGCTGCTCCAGCGGAAGCGCCGACATAACCTCTGCAGCCTCCTCCTGGCTTAAATAAGTCATAATAAGAGAAACAATCTCCGGAGGTTCCTGCTGAATAAGATACACCAGATTTTGCATGTTAGCTTTTTTTATGAAAGAGAAAGGCTTGAATATTTTTACTTCCCCGTTCTTCTCAAGAGAAAAAGAAGCACCGCTTCCGCCTTCCAGCAGTTTTGCTTCCCCTCCTGCCGCCGAAATTGCCCCTGCCGACATAGGCCCGCCCTGAGCAATCTGACCCGGAGCTCCGGGCCCGCCGCCAAGAGGATTTCCTCCTTGATTTGCACCCATATCAATACTTATCTCTCTTCCTTTTCCTTCTACCATTGACTTGGAGAAATTTCTCATAAGAGACCTGACCGGCCCGAATAAGAAAGCTATGACTGAAACCACTATCAATAAAATCAACAGAGTTGTTTTGTTTGTTTCAAAGAAGGCTTTACTGGAAGTAGCAAATACCATATATTTTATATCTATCTTTTGATTGGCAGCCGGCAGACCGATAGTTTTTCCGATGGCCTCCAGCAATTGTTTCCCAACTTCAGTTGTTTCCAGACTTTTATCCAATAAAAGCATTACCTGTACCATCGTGATCTTGGGCTTTGCTATTGATACAAATTTTTCTTCATTTTTTTGAGGTTTCAAACCGGGAGGCATCGGTATACCGGGAATCAGAAAGCCATCCGTATCATCATCAGCCGTCTTGGTGTAGGTTATTTTTTGCTTTGTTTCAATATCAGATGTAACGTCAACAGAAACCGTAACTGTAGACTTGTCGGGCCCCAGAGTGCGCAGTAAAACACTCTCTATACTTTCCTTAAGCGACTTTTCATAATTTTGTTTGAACATTAATATATCCGTAGAGCTGCCCTCAGAAGAAATACTTTGCGCAAAAGCAGAAAAGGGCAGCAGGAAAATAGCTGCGGCAAAACTTCCCACAATGTAATTACTGATCCTTTTCATTTTTTCTCCGGGTCAAACAGTCTTTCCGGTATATCTTTCTCCGTCAAGTCATCCGCTTTTTTCCGTTTAAATATCTTTCTTAAAGACATCATTTTACCGTCGTCCTGATTTTCATAATAACTCAGACCCACTCTTTCTTCACCGTCCCGGAGGACACCGGTATTCTTTCCCGCCTTCGATACCGTAATTTTAGAAAGTGTCTTGTCCTTTACCGGAAGCTGTAAAATCCCTTCACTCTCCAGAGCATGAAACAGTTTTAATATCTTACTACGTTCCTTCTCAATTGCTATCGGAGTTATATAACCGGTCAAATCAATTTCTTCTTTGAGTCTGGCTCTCTTGCCTTCCGAGAGATTACGGTTAAACTTATTAAACAACGTTTCCGAAGCACCATTTAGCGCTTTGGCCAGAATATCCGGTTGAATTTCTTTCAAAGCCAGCTGCAGGGCTTCATCAGGAAGCTCCGCTATCGAGTCAAAGGTAAAAATTGAGTTCTTAAACCTGCCCGCTACTTCCGGGCTGTCCTTAAAGAGCGCCGAAAGAATACTATCCCTGGTCCCTGCATCCATCTTTTCAAGTATTCCGGTGAATTTATCAATGCCGCCCACCAGAAAATCAAGCTTATCTTTTACCCGGCCTTCAGCCTGTCTTACGCTCTCCTTATTAGTCTGTTTTACTTCCAGCATAGAAAGAGCTATTTTTGCTTTTACTTCAGGCTCAAAGTACCCGACTATCAAAGCAGCATCCTCTTCCTTTAGATATGAAAGAATCAGCGATATCACATCCGGCGACTCGTTTTGTATTATTATCGCAAGGTTTTTCAGATTATCCCTGCTGATAAAGGCAAACGGTCTTTCCTCTATTTCAGCTTTTCCGGGTTCAGTTATAACTGAACTTTTGTTTTCACTGTTTATTACAACACTACCGGGCGCTTTGCTTCCTTCAAAACCGGAAAAACCCGCTTTTTCCATCTTAATATCGATTACCCTTGAAGCAGGGCGGCCGGCCAAAATCCCTTTCATAAAGCTTCGCAGCGGACCAAACAAAAAACCCAGAAATACAAGAGCTGCAACCAGCAGGAGCAGAAACGCTTTTCTTTCTTCAAAGAACGAGAGAAAACCGGCACCGGTAAATTTCATTTTTCTGATATACAGGCTATTTTCTTTCAAACCTTTAAAAATTCTAAGTACAGAATCCTTTACTTCTGCTTCCGTTACTTCGTCTACACTTTCGTCAAGAATCACCGTAATAGAAACACCGGTTAACTTGTGTTTGCTCTCCGTAATCTTCTGCTCAACCTTCGAAGTATTTTCTCCGAAAAGCTGCCAGATAGTCGAGTCAATCTTTTCTGCCGGATCAGTTTTAAAACTCCGGCTCGTAGTCCTCTCGACAGTCGGACTTATTTCCACAGAAGCTTCAGCGTAGTATTTTTTTCCGCCGACTATTTTTTCAAGCAGTCCGTTTATCCTGTTTTTAATCTCTTTCTCGTAGAGCATTTTAAATTGAAGAGCATCTGTATCAGAAGCTCCGGCTAAATTATCTCCTCCGGAACAGGCAACAATTAACATTAAAAGGAGTAGAGCAAGTTTCCTGATCAGACCATCTCCTTTACCACACTTTCGATTACATCTTTATTAATAGTGTCAAGCTTCTTTGAGAACCCTGCAAGCAGCGACCAGTTGCAAACATTATTAATCTCTCTCGGAACCCCCCGTGTCTGCTCGAATATTGCCTTAATCGCAAGATTCGTAAAAAGCGGATCGGTGCGCCCCGCTACTTTTAAACGATGAAGTATGTATTCGCCTGTCTCCTGCTCTGTAAGCGCATCAAGATGATACTGCATCGCAAGTCGTTGTTTTAACTGAGGAATCCTGTTAATTTTTTCTCTGAGTTCTGTCTGGCCTACAAGCACTAACGTAACATAGAACTTATCCGACGGCTGCAGAGAAAGAAGAAGCCGAAGCTCTTCCAAAGTCTCATTATCTTTCACCAGCTGAGCATCATCAACAACTACGACGGTATTACGCCCTATTTCAATATTTCTTTTGAAAACTTCCCGAAGAATATTCAAAAGATCGCTTTTTTCTGAAGGAAGCTTGTCCACCACCGCCACCTGCCGCGCTATTTCTTTTATCATTTCAATAGAGGATAACTGGGGATTGGTAATAAATACAAATTTGTTTTGATTAGAGTTTAATTGCGTCGAAAGAATTCTGGTAAGAATAGTCTTACCGCTTCCATAGTCGCCGGTAAGCATTGCCGCACCCTGGCGCTCAGATATGACATAGAGCATACGCATAAGAGCTTCTTCGTGCATCGGAGAGGCATAGAACATTTTAATATCAAGAGTATTTTCAAAAGGCTTTACATTAACGCCCCAATAGCTTTTGTACAAAGCATGCTCCTTTTGCCTCTTTTTTCACTTCCGCTGAAAAAGCTTAAAAATACGCACGAGCTTAGTAAATTATATATAAATAATGCTTGTTTGTCAAGATTTTTTTACGCATTTCAAGGAAAATTGTTCTGATAGTAAAGGAATAAGAATATCTTGTTAAACTGCATTTGTTCTTATTTTTGTAACTCATTATGCATCAATAGTATATTTCATATTTTTGTTTTTTTCCACCGAAACTCATTGATTCTTATACATTTTTATTGTATAATTTAAGAAATATTAAGCTTCTTCTCGAGAAATTATAGCACTTTTTAAGCATAAAGACAAAAAGGACAGATAAATGATACAGGAAAAGCAGTTTTCTTTGCTTCTTTTCTCGATTTCAGGGAATAAATACTTCATTGATATCAACTTTCTTCTTGAGATAATTCCATTTCAAGCCATAACCCGTCTTCCCGGATCTTCGGAAAAGATCACAGGTATCACAAATTACCGCGGTCAAATCATAGGTGTTTTTGATCTGCCTCAAATTCTCAATATTACCGAAGATAAGGATAGAAAAAACAGAATTATTGTGGTAAAAAATAATAAAGAGAATTTTGGCTTTGCTGTATCAAGAGTTTTTGAAGTAGCATACATTAACAAGGACGATATTAAGAAATCATACGGTATGTTTACTTTTATTGCCTCCTACAAAGGAGAGGAAATAGAAGTACTAAATCCGGCAAAGATTTCACAGGAGGAAAAATGAGCAAAATTTTGATAGTGGATGACTCATCGTTTATGAGGTTGATGCTCAAGGATATTTTAAGGGCCAAACACGAAATCGCAGATGAAGGAACCAACGGACAAGAAGCAGTGGAAAAATACAAAAAGCTAAAACCCGACCTCGTTACGATAGATATGATAATGCCCGTGCAAAACGGTATTGACGCGGTTAAAGAAATAGTAAAATTTGACCCCGGCGCAAAAGTAATCATGGTCTCAGCGATGGGACAGGAACTCCTGGTGGAAGAAGCGATGCAAAGCGGAGCCAAGGCTTTCATCGTGAAACCTTTTCAGGGAGACAAAGTACTGGAAGTTATCGACAAAGTTTTAAAAGAAACAAAGTAATGGAACACGCCCTGTACCATTCACTAGGCTCAGGTGCAGGGTTACATTAGATTAAGGTTTTGAAATATTATAGGTTTGCAAGATATATTACAAACATATTTCATAGCGAGGTAATGTGTCAGAGCTGGATCAATACCGTGAAATATTTACGAACGAAAGCCGCGAAATAATCGGAAACCTTAACAAGGTGTTGATTTCCCTTGAAAAGGAACCAAAAAATACCGATTTAATCAATGAATGTTTCAGATATCTGCATAACATCAAAGGGATGTCTGCAACCATGGGCTTTGAAAAAATTACAAAGATTTCCCATGAGCTCGAAAACATTATGGATTTTGTGAGAAAAGGCACTCATCCTATGACGCTGGAAATCATCAATGCACTTTTCAAAGGTATTGATATGTTAGATACACTTGTAAACGGACTTTACAAACGTATTGACGGAACGGTATCACTTGATCCTCTTATAAATGAGATTAAAGAATGCATAAACACGAACAGTGCTGTTTCTGAAAATAAAACCGGCTTAGATACAGACAAAAAAACTGAAGTAATATCAGGAAGAGATGAATTTGTAAAACCCGCCTCACTCAGGATAGATTTAAAAGTATTGGACGAGCTTATAAATCTCACAGGGGAAATGATAATAAGCAAAAACCGTTTACAGGAGCTGGTCTCAAAATCCGAAGACGCGGAACTTGCCAACTCCCTCTACAATACCAACAAAATAATGTCGGAACTCGAAAATACTATTTTAAAAACAAGAATTGTTCCGGCAGAATATATTTTTAACCGCTATCCGAGATTAGTCAGAGATACCATGAGATTGCAGAAAAAAGAAATTAATTTTATAGTGGAAGGCAGCGATATAGGACTGGACAGGGGTATTTTAGATGAACTTTATGATCCGCTGATACATATTCTACGAAACTGCGTTTATCACGGTATCGAAACCCCGGAAATGAGGAAGGCTTGCGGAAAAAACCAGACCGGCATTATCCGTTTAACAGCTAAAAAGCTTGAAAATCATGTGCTTATTGAGGTCTCGGACGACGGCGCGGGTCTTGACTCAGAAAAAATCAAAAAAATAGCGGTACAAAGAGGACTTTTAAAAGAAGAAGAGCTTCCGGGGCTGACAGACAATCAAGCTTATGCATTTTTAACAAAACCCGGATTTTCAACAGTTGAGAAGGCCGACAGCACCTCAGGCAGAGGTGTCGGGCTGGATGTTGTAAAAACCAAAGTGGAAGCCTTAAACGGAATTTTTACTATGACGACAGAACCAAAAAAAGGCAGCAAGTTCACTATTAAAGTACCGCTTACACTGGCAATAATTCAGGCATTGATTGTAGATATTCAAGGTGAAACTTACGCCCTCCCCTTCTCCGCAGTCAGAGAAGTTTTATCCGCAGGAGAAAATGTAAACGGCTCTATTGAGTACAGAGGAAAAGCGGTACCGATAATTAAATTAAAAAAACTCCTTCTGTCGCCGGAAAATGAAGTTAAACCGGACAGGGAAGTAATCATAACCGAACATCACGGGAAACTTTTCGGCCTTGAAATAAATAAAATAAAAACCCAGCATGAGATAGTGGTAAAGCCCATAAACAGTAATCTTAAGACTCTTAAATTTTTCTCAGGCGCAACAATACTAAGCGACGGGCAAGTAGCGCTGATACTGGACATTAATACCATACTGGATGAAGGAGAAATAAACTGATGGCTTTAAATATCGGGAAGAAGATATTATTAATGTCTATTTTGAGTTTTGCGCTGGTTGCTGCCGCAATGATCGGGACTTTCAAGTATTATGACTATTTGATTACCGATAATGTAAATAAAATTCAAGAAGATAATGAAGCTCTCCTCTCCTTTAAGGACGTCCAACTAAAGCTAAGAAACTACAAGGATAACAGAGACGGTAAACTGATAACTGCCGCAAAAAGCGGCGCCAAAGATGAGACCACAGGTTTTAAGATAATACTAACTTCAAGAAGAACCAATATTCTTAAATCCGGCAAACCGGCTGACGCGGCAAAAATTGAAAATGCGCTTGCCCGCTGTACAGAGCTGGAGTCTTCTCTTGCAAAACTCGCAAAAGGTTATGATGACCTTGAGGTCAGCAAAGCACTCATGGCGAGTGAAGAGATGGCTCCCAAGGTCAAAGAACTCATTAAAGATGACGAGAAAGATTTCGACAAAAACATAGAATTTGCAAAAAAAATAGTTTTTTCAGCAATCGGAGCAATACTTCTCATTATCATGAGTTTTTCTTTCGGAATCTCCGGGTCAATGGTAGGACCAATAAATAAACTTACGACTATCTCCATAAATTCTTCAAAAGGAGACCTGACTCAAAGTATCAATACATCAGGTACGGACGAAATAGCCGAACTCTCCAGAGCTTTTAATACGCTGGTGCAAAACCTGGCAAAGATTGTCATTGAGCTTCGTAATACTTCTCAACATATTTCGAAATATTCGGTAGAGCTTTCAGCTGTATCAGAGGAGCTTAACTTCTCTTCGCTTAATGTAAGCACCTCGGTGCAAGGAATCGCAAGAGCCACCTTTGTACAAAGGAAGCAGATTGAAAAAACAACCCAGGTGATAGACACTATGGCAAATTCTGTTTCGGCTGTCGCGCAAAGAGCACAGACCCAGGCAGACAAAACCTCTCTGGCTACAACAATAGCCGAACGAGGAAGCCAGACAACAAAGGAAACCATCAGCAAGATGAGGCAGATCAGTAATACTGTTACAAATTCTTCAAATATGGTAAAACATTTAAAAGAAAGATCAAATCAGATCGGCTTTATAGTAGAAGCTATTACAAAGATAGCTGAGCAGACCAATCTTTTGGCTATTAATACCGCAATAGAAGCGGCAAGAGCCGGTGAAGGAGCAAGAGAGTTCAGAGTCATCGCAGATGAAATAAGAAAACTCGCAGAAGCCTCCGGCAAGGCAGCAGATCAGATAGTAAGATTACTTAAGGAAATACAAGGCGAGACCAATCAGGTAATCACGGCTACAGAGACAGGCGCAGTGGAAGTAGAAGAAGGTGTCTCTTATGTAAATAAGACGGGTGCAGCTTTGGAAGAACTTACAAAAGCAGTCTGGGATATAAGTAACCTTGCCACTGAAATATCAAAAAATACACTGGAGCAGTCCTCCGGTTTTGAACAGGTAAGAAAAGCCATCACTACCGTGACATCAATATCGGAAGAGAACGCCTTATCTACAGAAGGCGTCTTAAAACTCACACAGAGAGAATCCGAATTAACAAAAAAAATAACAGAATCTTCGTCCCAGTTAAAAAAATTGTCAGAAGAGTTGACTGACCTGGTGACAAAATTCAAGGTGAACGAATGAAACTACCCGTACTTACAGACATACAAAGAGACTCTTTAAAAGAAATTGCCTCAATAGGAGTCTCTCACGCGGCAACAGCGCTTTCCAAAATGATAAATAAGAAAGTGCTTATAGACGTGCCCCAGGTTAATATCGTACCAATCGACGACCTTGCTAAAGAGATAGAGTCCTCAGAAGACCTTATGGTAGGTATTTATTTCAGGGTAATCGGAAAAGTATCAGGTAAAGTACTTTTAACCTTTAAAAAAGAAAGCGCGCTCTTACTTACGGATGTATTACTTAAAAAGAAAAGCGGCGAAACAAAGATACTCGCCGAGCTGGAGCAATCAGCGCTTAAGGAGCTCGGAGCCATCTCCACAGCTATCTGCCTTAACGCAATAGCTGACCTCCTGAAAATGACACTGCTGCCTTCCATCCCTCATTTCACTTATGACAGGGCAAATTCAATTGTAAAGACACTTTTCGACGAAGTAAAGGGTGATTATAAATACCTGATGGTTGTAGATTCGGTATTTAAAGAGTCAAATAACCACATCCTGGGTAAGTTCCTCCTCTTCCCTGACCAAGAGGCCTTCAATGCAATATTTAACGCATTACAACTGCAAACTTTAGCTCAGAATAAGCACACGAAGGAGTTAAAAAAGTAATATACATTTTTTAAAAAGCGACTCCACTGATACAAGATAATGCATCAGAAAAACATTTTAACGATTTTTAATATTCCTTGTTTCCACGGGACACGGTGGGAAACTCCTGAACTTTCAGCAAACTTATCTACGTTCTCCAGATACCATTTATAATTTCTAAGCAAAGCATCTTTGTTTGAAAATTTAGGTTTGTATCCGAGTTTTTGTTCGGCTTTTTCTATGGAGACAAAGGAATCTTTGGAAGCGGTTTCGTAAACCCATTTGTACAACGGGGAAAGTTTTAAAAGTTCAAGTAATCTTAACATCATAATCACCGGACCGGCAGGAAAACCTCTTACCTTTTTTCCAAATCCTGCATAATCCAAAACAGATTGGTAATCCTCACCCATAGTGGTAAACTCTTTAGCGCCAATATTGAAGGTATCATTAACTACCTGTTTATCCAGCGTTGCCGTCAGATAAATCGCTTCACACAGATCGGCAACATCCAGAAACTGATATTTGTTCTTACCGTTCCCTATCATCGGAAATCCCTTGCCGTCTTTCGCCCAGTCATAGAAGAGAGCGAATACACCAAGACGCTCCGGTCCTATAAATGATTTCGGCCTTATTATCGGGACACAAACCCCCTTCTTTCTGAAATCAACGCAGACTTCTTCCGCAAGAATCTTAGCTTCTCCGTAAGGCCCTACTCCTATTTTTTTATCATCTTCCTTTAAAGGATGATGGTCAGGAATACCATAAACCGCAGTAGAGGAGATATGAATAAACCTTTCCGCATTCACTTCTTTAGCCGCCTCTATTACATTTCTGGTGCCATCCACATCCGTAGTAAATATATCTTCTTTTGAATACAAGGGAAGAGCCGCCGCGCAATGAACCACGATTTGCGCTCCTTCCATAGCCCTTTTAACAGCGGCTTTATCTCTGATATCTCCGTCAATGATCCTTATTTTATCCTTAACATCAGGATAAGTGAACTCGGCAAAATCAATAGAGGTTACTTCATGACCCTTTGACAGTAAGAACCGAATAAGGTTGATGCCAAGAAAGCCGGAACCGCCCGTTACGAGATATTTCATGCTAACTTCTCCTTTTAATATTTTTTCTGCTTTCATATACTTCCGACTGACATACTGAATCACTAATTCAGACTGTGTCGCAATTAAATTACTAACATGATATAATATGGCATATTCACTCCAAAGGAGCAAGCCATGTATCGCACTGGTGACAGAAATCAAACAACTTTAATGCCTCCCAGCGTTGAGGAT
>Ga0208246_1000123_pt1 | contig 74334 bp, 59 predicted proteins | sample RifOxyD2_FD_184039 | JGI IMG/M metagenome (GOLD analysis project Ga0208246, IMG submission 184039) | Soil microbial communities from Rifle, Colorado - Rifle Oxygen_injection D2 (SPAdes) | ecosystem: Environmental > Terrestrial > Deep subsurface > Rock core/Sediment | place: Rifle, Colorado... | reverse complement strand
GGCTGCAAAAGAAAAGCTAGCGAAAATGCTGGCTGAAGAACCCGCCCTTTTGGCGGGGTAAAAGTGAAAAGGTCAATCATAAAACCCGGTGGAAAAATTCCACTTGCAACTGGGTCCAGGACAGTTTTCCTAACAAACCACACAATTTGGCTTGCCCAAAGGCAGCCGCCGCGGAGATGTGCGCCAATTCGCCCGTTTCGATAGCCCGCAAAATGGCTTTTTCGGAAAATTTGAGGAGTTCCAAGCCTGGTTCGGGTGGGCCTTTCGCTTCGGCGGCGTCACAAAAAAAGATCAGCAACCGTTCGCTAAGCCGCTGGTCTATGGCGTATGCGCCCAGGTACCGCGCCGTTTGTGCCCGGTATCCAGTTTCCTCCTCTAACTCCCGCAAAACCGCTTGATCTGGCGTTTCACCAGGGTCTATCGCTCCCGCGGGTATCTCCAATACAGGGCCACCCATCGCAGGGCGAATTTGGCTCACGACCAGGAATTCGCCTTTTTTGGTCCGAGCCAAGGCAGCAACGGAGGTTAACTGCTGGACGTAATAATAGGGTTGGCCACCGAGGTTGGGCCGACTTCGCAAAGAGAACCAGGGGGTTTCAAAGACCGGAATAGAGGGGTCCATGGGGAGCCTTTTTTAATAGAATCAGCGGTTTATCCCCGGATTGATTCCAAGGAGCACCATCAGCATATCCGGTCAGAGGCAGCCCCTGGCGTTTATGCAAAACCAAGGGCGCAATAAAATTCCTAAAGGCGAAAGGAAATCTCATTTGTCCCCGATTCTTTCAACCTAGGGCAAGGAAAATTCCACCGCATCTTGATCGTCGGGCGCATCACCGGCGGCAAACCGAATCAAATAAAACCGATAGGCCTTTTCGGAAACAAAATCATAAACTCTGGTTTCTCCAGCACTCCAAGATTCTGCGGAACGATGATCAACTTCCTGCCAATCCACGCCATCGACAGAACCGAACACCTTCCAGTTTCTTGGCATTTGTTCGGGACCACGACTTTGATCCCGGTAAAGACCGGGGCCTAATTTATACCTGTTTTTACGCGATATTTCAGGTAGTTCAATGCGAATCCAAAAGGGTACGCCTTGTTCCAACTTGGCCTGGTGTATCTTCGTGATGGCCAACGGAGCTTGCCGAAACAAAACCTTTTTATACCATTCTTGAGGGTCTTGGGGCAGTCCCCAAATAGATTGATAAAACCCACGAGAGGAATTTTGTTCCCGCGCCTGATCTGCTGGAATCTTCCAATTGACCTCTTTATTGAGGCTCAATTCATTAAAATTGATCATCAACGTTCGTCCATCATCGGTCACGGGAATGGGCACGCGCTTGATCACGTTTTCTGGTTTTATGCCAATATGCTCAACCCGAAACTGACCCAATTTGTACCCCGTTCCCTCCAACCCAAATTTGATCAACGGCAGGTTAAAGGTATAATACATTTGGCTGGCAGCTAGATTAAAATCGAGCGCAATTTCTCGGTCCAAATAATGACTCATCATCGGGGCACCGATCAATAAAATCTTCCGGTATACACTCAAATCCTCCGAACGTAGACGGGCCCTAATAAAATCGAGTTCCTTTTTTTTCTCTATCGAGACATAAAGCACATTACGCGCACCAATCAAGCCGTAGGTGGCCAGCAAAACCCCTAAGCCCAGGACCAAGAGATTTTTTCCTGCACCCCCTCCCAAAATGCTAGCCCACTGCCATATCAGCCAGTAATAAAGAAGGACCAACAAAGCCCCGTAGATCAGTGTAATACGGTAGGCCGTGGGTACGTCTTCTACTAATAGATAAGGCGCATTTACCAACAGGACAATTCCCGCTAGGCCCAACACCAACTGCGTCCAAACGCGCCAATACTCCTTGGCTGGTCCCTGTACCAAGTAAACCAGCAACAATGCGAATGCCAATAACCCAGTGACCCCCAACACCCACAGGTGGACTGTTTTTTCCCACCCAATCAGGTGTAAGGGCCCGGCGAGGGTCAACTTCGAAAGCCGTTCAAAGGTAAGCCATTTAGCCTCCCAGTTGAACAGCAGGTTCATCGAATAATGCCCGGTCCGCTTGGTAAAGGCCCCGCCCCAGTAAACCGGACCCGCCCAGGTTAAAAAAGGACCGATTAGATACTTATAAACCACAAAATACAGGGGCGCCGAAAAACCGATGAAGGCCATATCTTGGGCCAAAATAATTCGGTTTTTCCGCCAGTTATTTAAAGGCGTAAACAAGATGCGCGCAGTAACGGGCAACAAAAAGGCAAAGGTATTGGCCGGATAGGTCATAAAGCTACAAAGCAAGAGGCCTTGCCCTGCCAGCGCCAGCGTTAGGTTCCCCGTAAGGTTCCAACCCCGGACGCGGTGCTGGTCCCAAACCCAATAGGCCAAGAGACCCAAGGTAAACGACAGGGTATTGGGAAAGTTGGTCACCCATAGGATATAGAGCTGAAAACCTGGCAAAAAAAACAGCGTCGCTCCAATGGCCACCGCAAGTTTGGCTTCTAGCTTTACCCGTTGCCATAAAATACTAGCCAAAAGCAGCACGTTAAAGATGGTCACCATCGCGGCATAAAACCTCGCTACCGCCAGATCCGAAAGCTCTTGGATAAAATAAAATTGAAGGCTTAGCACCAAGCCGTTAAGTAACCGACCCATTCCGGCCACGTCCCGCGCCTCTGGGTGCCCCATCCACAGGTCTAGCACATTGGTAGGTTCGTAGTCGTTGTGAATGCCAAAATCTAATAAAAATGCGGGCAAATAAACCAGCAACGCCACCAATGCGAATAGAGCGCTATAAAGATAGAACAACCGATTTTCCGGCCTTATCCAACAAACTCGGTTCACCCCATCGGCTACTTTGGTAATCACCCACAAAAATTGTTTTTTTAACCGCCAAAAAATCACGACCCCTAGAGCCAGCCCCCAAAGACTCCCAAGGGTGGCCCAATAAAAAACCCAGCGCTGGTTTAGATTACTATTGTTTTCTAGGGCTTTTTTAGCGACTCCAGCGATCTCTTGGGCGTCTAAGGAGCGCGACCAAACGGCCAATTCGCTGATTCGGACGGCTGCACCCGTTGCGGGGCTTTTACCTCTACTTAGCAGGATCTGTTGGGCTGGTTGCAAAACGCCGGGCAGAACCGACTTTTCGATGACCGCTCCATTGAAATAGACCGCCGCTATCTCCTTCCTGGCATCGGTAACCAGGGCAACGTGTACCGGCGAATCCGGGGGTTTTGGCAAGTTAAAACTAGCACGGCCTCCGATAGTAAAAATGGAGACATGTAGGCCACCGTCCTCTTTAACCCAAAGAGAGGCACGTGGGTAAGGGTCGGATATGGCCCCGTCAAAAAAAATATTTGCTAACCCAGATTCCCTGCCACCCGCGCCGAGATCCAATAACAGGGTATAGGTCAGTGCCTGCTGGGAGCCAGATTTTGCCCATCCAGGCAATTCGCCGAAATGCTCGACCCCTTCATTAAAAAAAAGGCCATTAGCCGTGAAGTCTTTTGCCGATTTTGAAATCCCTAATTCTTGGCCCGTTACCTGATCTTTCAGGCTCCCCAAGAGCGGGTAATGAACCAAAAGGCCGGTTTGGTTTAATTCGACGGGGTCCAAGCCAATCTTGAAAAAAAGCTTTTTCCCGGCAAAAAGAATCAAAAGGGAAAAAACCGCCAGGAGTAACAGGCTGTTTTTTGTGGATTTTTTCATGTACGCCGATTCAACCTTTCCCTTTTGACATCCAAAAAGACCCTTTTGCAACACTTACGGTTAACCGAGGGGCAGTTGGTTTTAAACCCCACCAAATTCTGCCCTTTCAATAAAGCTGTTTTTATCAAACAAGAGGTGTAGAGAATTTGATCAAACCCGACCCGCTTAGAATGCGCTAACCTCCTAGAAAATTCAAGACCCCCAAGGAACGCTAAAGAAACAACTGTCTGCCAAAGTTCTTGCCATTTTCTTCATGACAAACCGATGAACCTTCGACTACCCTACCGTATGCTTCTCTTGAAAGCATGAGCCTCTTGACCGAAAAAAGATTTTATTAATTTACTTTGGAAAACAGGGTGATATCTTTGGTTGGGGCTTAAGATTTTTCCCCCGCAGCGTTGAAACCTTGGTTCCTGCCTGTTAACTTCCAGTTTTTTGCTTTTATGTCCCCAGTACCTTCCTTGGCGCGTTTACCCAAAGCTCCAGGGTTAGCATCCAAACCTGTTGCGGAATTTGCGCCCACCTTCCGGCAATTGTTGGGCCTAGGTATTTGGGCTGGCCTTTTGGGTCTATTTTTAGGCCTAGTCACCTATCCTGGATTGGACCAAGCGACCGAAACGGCCCAAGCCCAAGCGGGGCTTGTCAATTATGCCACCAATAACCCCTTCTTTCAGTATCATATCCGAGTTTTCAGTCTTCCTATTTTTATTGCCAAGGAGCTACTGCCATTTTTAGGGGAAACCCAGGTGGGGATGATCCTCAACGGGCTTGACGGAATCCTGGCCATGGTCGCCATGTGTTTTTTCACCTACGCCATATGCCGCAACCAAATCTACGCCTTATTGGTTGCTGTCTCGGTACACCTCAGCGGGATCTACGCCACCGAATTGCCTTACCACATAACCCTGTTTGGGAGTGCCGACAGTCACGGACGGGTCGGTCTGTTGACCTTAACCTTAGTGCTGGCATTTTTGCTGCTTCAATATGACCGTACCGGGAATTTCCTTTTAGGCTTTTCCCCGATCATGCACCTTACCTTGGGCGCTTATTTTATCGGCTTGGTATGCGGATCCCTGACGTTGGCCTTGCTCTACGCCCGCTTGAGCAGGCAACCGTTGCTAGCGCCACTAGCGGGTATTTGGCGGGCACGGTTTTGGCTTGTGGCCGGATTTCTTTTATTTTTGGCATTTTTTGGCTACCACTGGAGTCAGTTCGCCGATGCTTACCAGCCCACTTCAGCGTCAGACCTTTTGGCCGTAAAGCAGTTTTTAGTTACCATAGCCAATCACCATGTACAATTTCCCTTCGCGGTGCGCAACTTACTGCCCTTGGCATTTTTCTTTTTTCTTTTTTCAAAACTCTGGAAAGTTGGAGTCGGACGGTTAGAGTTATTTGGAGGCCTTCTTTTTTTTAGTGGGCTAATCTTTCTTTTTGGCTCTTATATCCCCGTTGAATGGATGCCCCTGGCTTTTTGGCAGGTGGTTCCGCCGCGCTTGATGAACCCGGTTTACTTAATTACGCCGTTTCTCCTTTTGGCCATGCTCCCGGCAATTTCGCCACGCGGTTGGACGATTGGCTTGGTTTCTTGTTTTGCCTTATTATTTGTCGCTTGGTCCAAACACTTGGGATGGCTCGCCGAGCAACCGTGGCCCAATGATTTGGGGATGATATTACTCTTTGTTTTATCAGGGATTTCGGTTCCTGCCGACTGGCGTTTGAACCTTGGAAAAAAACCTTACCCAAGCGCGATCTTAGTTTCGGCCCTGGGCCTTTTGTTGGCTGCCGGTTTGTACGGGAGCCTCACGGTTAATAAAATAAATACCGCTTGTACCCATCGATTCAAGTTGCAATGTTGGGTACATCATGTTTACCCCAGCTATCACAACGACGCCTTTTTGCGCGAGGTACACGACCATTCCAAACTGATTCTAGTCGCGGGAACTGGAATGGTGCAATTAAAAACAGGGGTGCCCGTTTGGCTGCCTGACGGGATTAACCAGGGGCTTTATGTCCCTTCAACGATGACCGAGATCGCGAACCGGCTCAAAGTGGTTTACGGTGTTGACTTCAAGACCTTTGTGGGTCCCAGGGATGGCGGAATCCCGATGGGGCCTACCCTTTATACCTGGAAGAGACGAAGCCAACGGGAGTGGGCTAACTTAGCTGAGGATTATGGGTTCGATAGTTTACTGACTTCTGAAAAGTTGGACCTGCCCATAAAAGCCAAATCCGCTACCGATACCCTATATTATTTCGACAATTCCGACCCCCAATATTACAAACTGATTATTGATCGTCCGTTCGAGAAATACGGCATCCATTTAGGGTTTAACCCATGGGGGGATGCGGACGACTTCTGGGAAGCTCCAAGCTACCCCCAAGAAGCCACCATTCGATTTAACGAACCCCAATCACTGGAATCCGTGAAACTGGAAACCGGTGCGGTTGGAGACCGTACCCCTACGGAAATCGATCTTTTGGGTTCTACCGATGGCCAAAACTTTACCTTGATTCACCAATGGCGGGTAAAACCGTTTAAGGGGCATGAAAAGCGCTACTTACCAGCACCCAACGTAGAATATCGTTATTTCAAATTTAGGTTTCTCGGTGGACCCGAACCGATCATGCGGATTTATTCGATCGAACCCGTGGTTCGGAATTAGCGATAAGTCTGGTAGTTATACCTTACATACTTAAGATTTTCGACCATTTGGCCGATTCGTTCGGTCGCCAAAAACGGGGTAAAGGAGTAAAGCAGCATAAAAACTACCATCGCTTGTTTGATCCGCCTTCGACACCGGGCCACCTGAACGATCGCTAAAAACAGGACCAGAAAATACGGGACTTCAAAAAGCCGGGTTTTTGGCCAAGCGTAAACTCCGATTACGGAGTTGTTTGCGAAGAAATAGAGCAAAGGCAAAGAAACCGCACTCATCACGAAATAATAACGAGCGGTCAAATCAGCCCGCCGCCGGAAGAACAGGAAAAACCCCATAAACAGTAACAACATCCCGGAGGTGCTTAGATAAATGGGTAAACTCTCGTGGTAAACAGTCCAACCGCCATGAGCGCGGAAATCCGAAATCGATTGGGCCCGAAAAACGCCACCTTGATCAAAACCTTCAGAAAACAGGGGATGATAACCCAGCGGGGGGAATATCCGTTCTTCGACAAGTCCATCATTGGCTAAAATCTGGTTTACTTGGTGTCGCAAAAAATTTGACGGCATATTGCCTAGAGTAGCCATAGCCGTTATCAGCGCCAAAGCTCCAATCAAAAAAGCTCTCGGCTGCCTTAGGTAAAACCGTCCTACTGCAGCACCGCGCAGCAATACCAATAGGATGCAAAAAACCATGGCCGATCGAATTAAAATACCCAGTTGTTCCCAATCCAAGCCAAAACTTAAGAGGGTCGCTAGGATAATAAGACCGATCCACATTCGGTCCCTTTTAATCAGTACCACCACCGGAAACATCAATACCAACAACCATAACCCCACGGAAACGGAAAGCGCGGCGCAGCCAGCCAAAATCAATGCCCAAGATGCGGGATGGAGGGATAGGTTTTTAAGTTTCAGGCAGATCAAGGTAGCAGCCAACCCAATTCCTACCACGCGGCCAGAGTAGGCTATAAAATATAACGGATTGCCGGAATCAAACTGGAGGTAATAAGACCAAGGTACCAAGGAGGAGGTTCCCCAAAATAGAAAAATTGTCCCCACCCAAGCCAAACGTCGCTCCAGCCCAAGCCATTCGAACAGCAACAATAGTTGCCAAAAAACCGCCACCTTGGCCAACGACAGCGTGTACCAATGGGACAACAACGCTGGATAATGACCGGTCAGGGGTTTAGTTGCGAAACTATTATAGAGGATGTGGTCGTAGTGTTGACCGAAGATGGGCAAGCGCACCTGGGCAAACCGATCCACCAGCCGGGAGTATTGGTCTCCATGCCCGGCATAATAAAAGTCACCTTGCGAGATCTGCAACGTCAAAAGACTAGCCCACAGGATCAGGCTAAAAACTAACTCTCCTGAGTGGCCCCTGGGCGACTGCCGGGCAAGCTGGACCACCGTCCCGCGCCGCCAATAAATCAGACCCAATATACTGCTTAAAACAACAATATACAGAATATTTCCCCCAAAAACCAAGCTCCAGAGCCGCGTCCAAAAGATCACCGCCGGATAGCCCAAAACAAAGGCAGCCATCACTTTGACCCCTATGGAACGATCCATTTTTGCGTATAACGCTGGCGCCAGCACCAATCCCAACAAACAAGCGACCATCCAGTTGAGGGTCAGCCCAATAAAATACCAGGGTTTTATGGAAGACCAATGGATTTGGCTTAAATCGGAAAGAAAACTGATGGGATATTGGTTATCGCTAAGCTGGTAAATATTATAAAGTGCCGGAGGCAAAACAAGGCAAGCGACGAAAAGTAAACCCAACGATACCCCCAAAAACCCACCCACTCGAAGTCCAAATCGAAGTTCCCTTGGACCCTCAGCGTTAGAGGGATATATAAAAACTCCCACCGCAAACAACAGCACCATGACCCCAAAAAAAACCTGAAAACTCTCCTGTAATTCGGGGTACATCGTTTGCCCAAGCGGGTGTACTCCAAAAAGCCGAACCGGTTTTTCGGGATTTCGGGCCAAATAAACCAAAGCACCTAACCCCAAGGTTGCCAAGCCGTATTTTTTAATTCGGTCAAACCCAGGTATGGGTTTCATGCGCTGCTGGGAAGCCAACCGATCAAGCCGGACCAGCCAGGGCAAAAGACCTACTCCCAAAAAGCCTAAGCCGAGTAACCGCATAAACACTTGCAGCCTTTGCTGGCGTTCACCTAGAAGCACACCCAACGGTATTTGTCCCCGCCAAAGCGCAACTTCGCGCAAGCTGGGAGCCTCTGCCTGCGCAAGTTGCAAGGAATCGACCTTAAGGGATGGATCGTTTATCCGCGCAAACCGTTTCCCTTGAACGGACCACTGCCAAACCCCGTTTTTTTGGCGCATTAACTCAACCAAGGCCCACTGATTGGGTTCTAGCGCAATTTTGCCGAGGCTACGCTGATTCAGCCTACCTTCTACCTGGGATGCCTCTGGTTGGTACCAAAGCTCTAAAGCTGCGGTCGTGTTTGGTGAACTCACCAGTTTTATAGGGGGGCGCTCTGGGGCCGGGGCCAATGCTCCCTCTTCGGTTGGTTCAGGGCGCTTGATCAAAAGATAAAAACTGACACCAAATTCCGGCGCTTCCTTGGGAAGGTTCAGCGTTATTTTGGAGGTACCGGCAAAAGATTGGGGGTAATAGGACAACAGTTTACCCCGGTACACGGGAGAATCAGGGCTCACCCACCAATGGGAAATGGTCGGTGCTAACCCCCAAAAAATCGACCCTGCAACTAAAGCCAATAGCGGAAAAAGCCAAGCACGCCGATGGAAGAGCTTGCGAATCCGGTTCATTTCAATTCAAAAAGCGGTTAAAAAAACCCTGGTTTTGGTACAGCCTGAAGGCCCCGTAAAATAAAATAACCGCTATTAAATAAAGGGTACCCAAAATCACCCGGTAACGCAGATTCCACCGTTCTTGAAAATTCTGCTGATCCAGAAATATAAGCGCCGCTTCCTCCATTGACAGTTCTCGATCCCAAAAAGAAAAATTCCCCAAATTACCCTTAAACGAGGGTTCAAGGGAATCCCACCGGCCTAGTAAAAACTGATTCACCGCACCGGGATTTTCCATCTTGAAGGGCGCCTCTAAAAGTAATTTGCCGGAGACATAAACTCGGCTTCGGTTATTTTTGAAAGATACCGATGCCACCAGGTGCACCGGAAAATGTTGCAAGCTGGTCTCAAAGGGAAAATCCCGGGTCGCGCCTCCAACAGTATAGCGGATTCGCTGATTCATGCTGTTGATCTCAAGCGCTTGGATGGGTTGTTGCGGATTATCTCGATTGCCGCTCCAGAAAACCGGTTGATACCGATCTAACTTTGGCATTCTTACCCACAAAGAGACCGTCTGGTCCTGGTTTGGAGGGATTTTAAACGAATTTGCTTCCAGTTGTAAGAAATCCAACTTCTCGCCGCTTAGGCGAATTCCGCCGTTGTAAAAAGACCGGTCCCAGCGGTAACTTAAGGAAACGTTGTTTTCGCTGTAATCCTTGAGGTTGCCGTAGAGCGGAAAGAACAAAGCCAATCCTTGGGTAACAGAAGGGATACCCATAGGAGCGAAGTAGAGTGCCAAAGGCTTTGCCATAAAAGACAGCGCGATTGCCGCTAAAAGTATCAGTCCCCCGATTCGCCAGCGCCTCCTTTGGGTACCTTCCATAAATCCATACTCGGTTTTAAAATCTCTACGCTTTGGTCCTATGAGATGGTCCGGTGTGTTAGGACAACTTGAGACTGGCTTTAAGCTCTGATCCAGTTTTTCAATTCGAGGTCTCAAGCAGCCTCGATGATTCTTGGAAGTTCCCCGTAAACCTGATCGGGCATTCTGCCTCCGTGGGCCTGGTGAGGCCGTTCGGAGTTGTAGAAGTCAAACCAGGCTTTGAGGCCCTTCCTCAGGTCTGCGCCGCCATCAAAGGTGTGCAGGTACAGGTACTGGTATTTCACAGTCCACCATTGCCGTTCAACCAGAATGTTGTCCTGGAAGCGGCCCCGACCGTCCATACTGATTGAAACACCAGCATCCTTCAGCACCCCGGTGAACTCAAGGCTGGTAAACTGAGAGCCCTGATCGGTGTTGAAGATCTCCGGGGTTCCATGCCGATTCAGGGCTTCTTTCAATGCCTCTAAGCAAAAATCCGCCTCCAGGCTGTTGGATACCCGCCAAGCCAGGACCTTGCGGCTATACCAATCCATGATCGTCACCAGATACATGAATCCACGGGCCATGGGCACGTAGGTGATGTCAGTGGCCCAGACCTGATTCGGCCTGTTGATTTTCAAGCCCCGCAGCAGATAGGGGTAAATCTTGTGCCCAGGCTGCGGCTTGCTTGTCCTGGGGCGGGGATAAACCGCCTCCAGGCCCATCCGCCGCATCAGGCTGCGAACTTTGTCTCGGCCAATGTCATGGCCCAATCGGCGAAGATGATCCATCATACTCCGGCTCCCGTAAAAGGGTGTTTTCAGGTACTGTTCGTCGATCAGCCGCATCAACTCCAGAACCGAAGCCCGAGAGGGCTTGGCTTGGTAATAACGCGTTGAGCGGCTGATGCCCAGCAGTTCACATTGCCGGGCCAGGCTTGGGGTGTTCTTACCCTGCTGGATCATTTTCTTGGCACGTCTTCCAGCCCTACCGATTGAGCCCTTTGGCTAAAAAATCCCGCTCCATCTTCAGTTTGCCGATCTCGCGGAAAAGCTCCTCTTCGCTAGGACCCCCCTTGACCGCTTGTTTCTTCCCCTTTTCAAAAACCCCGGCAGCCCCCTGAAGAAGGGCTTTCTTCCAGGCGTTGATCATGGTCGGGTGAACCTGGTACTGGGCGGCAAGCTCGGAAATCGTCTTTTCGCCTTTGATCGCCTCCAGGGCGACTTTGGCTTTGAACTCAGGTTTGTACTGCTGTCGTTTGTTGCTCATCGTTTCTCCGCTGTTGATGACGATCAGAGCTTAACCAATTGTCCGAAAAAAGCCGACCACCTCAGAGCCTATAGCTTCGACAAGGGTAGGTCAAGCGGGCCACAATATAGTGGACCCCAAAAACTGGACAACAGGTTAAGATAGAGCCTAACCAGAGGAAGGGGATTCATGAAAAGGCAGAAATTCAGCAAGGACTTCAAAGCCAAGGTGGCCTTGGAGGCGATTAAAGGGCAGCGGACGGTCAACGAGATCGCCTCGGAATTTGAGGTCCACCCCTCGCAGGTCAATGCGTGGAAAAAGCAGGCCCTGGAAGGGCTGAGCGTGGCCTTCGAGAAAACTAATGCCAAGCAGGCGGCAGCTGATGAGCGAGAAAAGGAGCAGCACTTCCAGAAGGTTGGCCAGCTCCAGATCGAGGTGGACTGGCTAAAAAAAAAGACCGGTCACTTGCATTGAGCGTCAAGGAAAAGCGGGCCTTGATCGAGCGGTCGCATGGCCAGATCAGCATGAAGCGGCAATGCGAGCTGCTGGGACTGAGCCGCTCCAGTTTGTATTTGCGGCCTGCTTGTGGGGAGCGTGAGGCAAACTAGGTCTTGATGGGCTTGATCGACGAGCTCTATACGGCCCGCCCGTTTTTTGGCAGTCGACAGATGCGTGGCAGTTTGCGCCTGAAGGGTTTTCAGATCAACCGCAAACGGGTCCAGCGCTTGATGCGCAAGATGGGCTTGGTCTCGGTGTCTCCCAAGCCGGGGACCAGCAAGGCGGCACCGGGGCACAGGATTTACCCCTATCTGCTGCGCAAGCTGGCGGTGGTGCGCCGATATTACGTACATCCGCCTTGCAAAGGGGGTTGTGTATTTGGTGGCAGTGATGGACTGGGTCAGCCGCAAGGTCTTGAGCTGGGAGCTCAGCTCCAGCCTGGAGGAAAGCTTCTGCTGCTCGGCCTTGGAGCGGGGTGGCCAGCCGGAGAACTTCAACACCGATCAAGGCGCTCAGTTCACCGGAGCGGCCTTCACCGGGCTTTTGAAGGAGAAAAAGGTGCAGATCAGCATGGACAGCAAGGGACGGGCGATGGACAACATCTTTGTGGAACGACCCTGGAGAAGCCTGAAATACGATGAGGTTTACTGAGGTGGTCGGCTTTTTTCGGACAATTGGTTAAGCTCTGATCGTTATCCACAGCGGAGAAACGATGAGCAACAAACGACAGCAGTACAAATCAGGTTTACGGGGAACTTCCAAGAATCATCGAGGCTGCTTGAGACCTCGAATTGAAAAACTGGATCAGAGCTTAAAGCCAGTCTTAAGTTGTCCAAACACACCGGACCATCTCATACCTCAAGGAATATGCCACGGCGGAAGACCTGAGAAAGGCTTTGGGGGCATATTTTGATTTTTACAACTTCGAGCGGCCTCATCAGTCGCTGAGCGGCAGAACCCCCGCAGTGGTTCACTTGGGCCAACACCCAATCCAGGGCTTGGCTGTTTAAACCCTTGGCGCTATCTTAAAAAGCCCGAAAGGATGTCTTGACGATGGGGTCCTCTTCACCCTGGGCATTGAAAGGTTACCCGATGAGAGATGAAATCTATCGCGAAGCGGTAGGTGAGGTCGAAGTGCAGGGAAGATAATCGATTGGAATGCGGCAAACCTGCTCGCTATGGAAAAAGACCCTGACGGTAAAAACTAAGGGGCCCAACAATCGGAAAAATCATTGGTTCGAAAAAAACAGCATTACTTTAGGTTGGCCCCCGTTCCGACCAGATTTTAACATGCGCCAACAAAGGGAGTCCAAGTATAAGCCAGAAGGGCTATTAAACCCTCGATCAACTGCTAATTAATTTGTGTTACAAAACCGAACGGGCCTGTACCTGGTCCCTAAGGCCGAAAATTTGGCGACTTTTGGCAACGAACAGCCAGCGGTCCCGTTTGATAAAAAACCCAGTTGCTCTGACCTATCCTTAGTAAGAGGTTGTACACAAATAACTTTACAACACCCAATCAATTCCCTGAAACTGTGCAACAAACGCAAACAGAAGTTGTTCGCTTAAAACAAACTTCGCATCCAACCGTAAAGGCTCACTCCGTTGACCAGGTTAAATTTAATGAGTTTGTTTGCTCCAATTAAAGCCTACTTTTCCCTTGAGAAGTCGGATCTCTCTTTTATTCCAAAATCTAACGATCTGATCCTGCTTGGCCTCCTTGCGGGGCTGGCGGGGGCAATCCTCGCGCTTCTCGCCTATCCAAGCCTGGACCAAGCCGTAGAGACCGCTCAAGTGCAAGCGGGTTTAATCAACTACGAGCCAGAAAATCCCTTTTACCAATACCATATCAAGGTTTTTAGTTTACCAATTTTCATCGCTAAAATGCTTTTGCCCGCCCTGGGTGAAAGCGCGGTCACTATGGTACTAAACGCCTTAGGCGGCATCCTTTCGATGGTTGCCGTAACCTTTTTAGCTTACGCCTTTTCCAAACATAAAGGGTATGCACTACTAGTCGCCTTTACCCTAAATTTAAGCACGTTATACGATGCCAAGGTGCCCTATCACCTTACTTTGTTCGGTACCGGTGACAGTCATGGCCGCACGGGTTTACTTATCCTTGTATTAACCTTGGCCCTGCTCATCTTGCGGTTTGACCGTTGTGGAGTCTTGCTGCTGTCGCTCTCGCCGCTTTTTCATGCTACGCTAGGGCTCTACTTTTTTGGACTAGTTTGGGGTTGTGTCCTGGTAGCGTTGACCTACGGAAAAAGGAAAAAAATTGCTCACTTCCCACCTTTTGAAGGAATTTGGAAGGCCTACCGGTGGGCTCTTTTGGGATTAGCTATTGATGCGGTGATGGTAGGAAATCATCTTTTCGAGTTTGGACCCTTGCAAGAGGTCCCCACCGAGGAAGATTACCTGTTGTTGGCGCAATTTTACAATACCATGGCCAATCATCATATCGACTTTCCGTTCAACTTAGAAAATTTATTGGTACTTTTTTGTTTCATCCTGTTCTGGTTTGCCACCGCACAAAAGGGGCTCGACCGCTTCGAAATCTTTACGGCGACACTTTTTTTGGGGGGGATGGTATTTTTGATCGGGTCTTATTTGCCCTGGAGTGTTATGCCTTTGGCTTTTTGGCAAATGGTTCCCCCCCGAATGATGAACAGTATTTTTTTGATCACTCCCATTATCTTATTAGCTAGACCGGCCCGCAGCAAGGAAGGTTGGCCAATTGCCATAGGCTCCTGCTTGGGCCTTTTGTTACTAACCACGGTCAAACAGATTGGTATTTTTTACCAAATCTATCCGTTTGGCCTAGTAACCTTGTTGGCCTTAGCGAGATACAGCCCCGCCGGTGGCGCGAATTTAAACACTGCCCCGCCCCGATGGGTCAATTTTGGGTTGGCTGTAGCATTTTTAGCCACTATTAGCCTTTATGCAGCCCAAATTCAGCAGCGAATCGAAAATTCCTGCCCTGACAGTTTTAATTGGTCTTGTTGGAATAGAACCTATTATTCCAACTATCAAGATGACCCGTTTTTTAAAAAGGTCCACCAAGATACCACGAAACTGGTTGTCATCGGTTCAGGCATGGGTCTAATGCAGCTTAGGGGGGGGGTGCCCTTGTATCTGCCTCACGCTATCAATCAAGGGCAATATGTTCCCGCGACCATGTCAACGATCAACGAAAGGTTGAAGCCGGTGTATAACTTGGACATCCGAAACTACCACGGGAAACCTTCCGGCGGCATTCCCCATGAAGCAAACCACGAATTGATGGAGTATAGAAGACCCTTTGAGTGGCAACGGTTAGGCGTTGAACAAGGATTTGATGCCCTTATCTCCAGTTTCCCGCTGCGGCCTATGTCCTTGACCGCCCAAAAAGGAGACTTATATTTTTATAAACTCGAATACGACCCTGAAGTTCCCGTTATCCTGGGCAACGATAATCCTGGCAAATATGATAAAAGTTTTGCCTTTGACGCTTCTGCGGAACCAGATAGTTTTTGGGAAGCCTCTCCCTATCCCCAAGAAGTCATCTTCAAATACGCCCATCCGCTCGCCTTAGAAGCGATCAAGTTAGATATCGGGGAATTTGCAAACCGCACGCCGACCGAGTATCAGCTCCTTGGTTCGCAGGACGGTAAAAACTATAAACTCCTCAAATCTTGGAGCGTGACTGCTTTTAAGCCGAACCAAATACGCTTGTTCCCAACCCCTGAAGTGCCCTATTTATACTATAAAATTAAATTCCTAGGCGGCAAAGAGCCGATTTTGCGTATTTATGAAATCACGCCGTTAGTCAAAAAAAAAGGGGGTCCCTAAACGACTCTGGTAATAAATAACTTCACCGGTTCCTGGGCAGGTCGGACCTGGACACAGGACCGTCCTTACAAAAGGTTCCGCCCTAAACCAAAGCCCTGCGCAAGGTTCTAGGCTAGGTTGACATACAAGGCTGGAAGCTTTATTTTTTTTGTACTCCAGTTCCGGCTTCATTCAGCCTTTAGTAATCCCAACTTTCTTAGCGCATAAATGTTTCAACTAATTTCAAAACGTTTTGGGCGGGCCCGTTTCTTTTTTGCGCCCCTATTGCTGCTGGGAATTTTTCTCGCTGGCTGGATGTTGCCAAAGTACTTCAACGGAACCTGGATTCGCACGGCGGGTCAAATTCCTTCATCGGGCCTAGTTGGCTACCATTATTTGCAAAAGATCAACTCGAACCTGGAAGCCAAACTACTCCAAAAAATCCGCTCCAAACTCTTTGCCCGCCGGGGCGCTAAAAAACAGGTTACCTGGCCTCTGGTCACCCAAAATGAGTGGGAATGGCTGGGGTGGCCCAAACAATCCCCAGCTGGCGAGGTTACCTACGCCTTTATTTTTGATCTAGACCCTGCTAGGAAAACCCCACCTCGCCAGGAAATCCTTCGCGACGAACCCATACCTTCGGATCAGCGGCTTTCTCCTCGCCTATTGGTTTGGGTCAAAAACGGAAATCATTTGGTCTCGGAGATCAACCTCCCTGGACAGGCTCCCATTACCCTGGACTTCCCCCTTTTAGAAACCGACGGTCAATTGGTCAGCTATTGGATTGATGCCCACCACAACCGTTACGCAATTTACCTAAACGGCAAAGAACGTTACCAGGCGAACCTGGGGAGCGCTCCGGTAACTTGGCCCGCGCCCGCCCACCTCCGATTGTCTACCCACGGGCCTAAAGGTGGGGTGCAGGTAAAAGAAATCGGCGTTTGGAATCGAAAATTAAACCCCGACGAGCTAGGTCGGCTGCGTTATTTTTATACCAAAGCGCGTTATGATGAAGCACTTTTTCGAACCTACTTTTGGGTTGCCCTGGGCCTGGGTTTAATTTTTGTACTGGTCCGGTTTTATCCAGGTAAGGGCGATTTAAGCTCAGACCAGGGTCCCTGGGGATTATCGTGGGCACATTTCAAAAAAGGGCCTTGGAGTTTAGCAAAAAAAGCATTTTTTACTTCTCAACTCTTTATTTTATCTCGCTGGACCCTTCCACTTTCGTTGCTTTCGGTCGCCTTATATCTTCCTGCCCTACTTTTGGATTTTGGGATACATAATGATTATTTGTTCGAGCAAGGTAAAGATGATCTCTTGATGGGTTATCCCGAAGCAACCTTTCTCGCTAAACGGGGGCGAATATTAAACGCCATCTTGTTAAGTACCCAATTTTCATTTGTCACCAAAGTTTCCGACTTAGCCATCGCTCGCGCTATCGCCGTAGCGACCTCATTGTTAGTTGCTTGGTTGATCAGTTGGTTTCTTTTTCGCAAGGTCAAGCTTTCGGCTCCGGTCTCGGCGGCAATGGGGTTTTTGATCATTTTATTGCCAAGTGTACAACTATACGTTTTATGGGTAACCAACTACGCGAACCTCGTCAGTTTGTTGTTTAGTATCCTTGCCTATTTGCTATGGGATAGCGGCGTTGGCCAAAAAAAAGGGCGCTGGCCAAAATATGGTTTGGGCTTTTTTTTCCTGCTTGTTAGTTTTTTTACCTACCCGCCTAATAGTTTTTTTTTCCTGGTGCTAGCTATCGCTAAATTCCTTTTCGAACAGGCGGCGCTGAGGAAAACCAAGGTGGTGCGGCTAACGCTCGATGTTATTTTTCAGGTGGCTGGCATAGGTAGCTACTATTTGCTCCAAAAGTTCATAATCCCCCCTATTTTGGTTGCCCTGTCTTGGGCCGGAGAAGATGTATTTGGGAAGACCGGTGCGGTGATGTATGCTTTTGATCCCCAATTTTCTTTGGGGGCCAAACTCAACATCATCCAACAGGTCAGCGAAGTCGCTTGGGGCCTACATTGGGCGGTATTGCCAACCGAGAATGATTGGTCTGTACATCTAACTCTTTTGATTTTCCTGGGCCTGTTTGGCCTCTTAGCGATCATAAACTTTGGCCGCCAAGACCTAGCCAAAAAATTACCCGCTTTTTTACTGAGCCTAGTGGGCGTAGTTGGAACAATACTGCTGGTCAACGCCCCTTATATTATGAGAGAAGAGGCCCCCTTAAGCTACCGAATTTCATTGCCCTATACGGCGATCCTCGTTTTGGTACTGCTTTGGGGCTTTTTTTCGTTGGAAAAAATTTTGGTCCGTCAACCGGCCAAGTACGCCGCCCGATTCGGAATCACCGCCTTTATGCTCTCCGTATTTGTTATTGCGGGAATCAACATCACCAGGGTCAGCGTAGAAAAACATTTTGAATATGGAAGCCTCAAAGCCAGTATGGGTGAAGCAAATATTAACCAAATTCAACTAGTTCATGCGATCCTTGCGCCCAACTGGTCTGGCTTTACGGGAAAAATGTCGCGGGATTTTGCGTTAGGCTGTTTTCAAACGCACAACATTAGCTGCCTTGAGTTGCTCAAACGCGTTTACCAGGAAGCTGGGGGTTGGAAAAACATTGTTTATCACGTTATTTCTCCCACGCCAGATCATTATATTAAGCACCAGCCTCATTATATTAACGAGCTTGGGGCAGATCATTTTTATGATGCCAATCACTACCGGATCGACAAGGAATATGATTATGGGGTTACCCTAAAGGAAATCCAGACACAAGCTTACTTGCGCGAATGGTATAAGGTCTGGGGCTATAATGAGCCGGAGGACCCGGTTTCTTGGCAGGTAGCCAGAGAGGCTAAAGCGGCGGACATCATTGGAGTTCGTTGGATGGTGGACACCGAAAAACGCTCGGTAATCGCCTTCGATTCCCATTCTGCCCCTTACCAAATAAAACCCTTTTCGGTGATATTTCGCTCTCAAAACAATGAGGTAGCAACGATAAAATGGCGATTAGTTGGTAGTTATGATCAGGTTTCTTGGACCGAACTTGGATCAGGAGCGTTGCTACCACTCAAGCGGGACCAACCAACGAACATCCCTTTTTGGCCCCCTGGCGACTACCCCCATTACCGGTTTTTCGCCACATTCCTAGAACCGGTGCCCACCGATGGGAAAGTTATTTTGGGCACCATCCACGACTATAAACCCTTCTCCTTCTAGGCTAACGGCAACTTGGAGCGAGTCGTGGACTTGGGAAGATCCTAGCGAAGGGGTTCTTGGACTCTAAAGGGAGGCTGGGTGTTGCGCGGTAAAACCAAGCGGTCTCGGTAAAAACCCAGAATTCCAAGGACCGCAAGGTTGATTGCGCCAATTAATACAAGGGCATTCACCAATAGGGACCAATCTGGTTCATACCAACCCTGAGCGCTTAAAAAAAAGACTCCCCCGCCCAATACCACCGAGCCCATCGCGACCAAACGCCCTAAAAGGAGACTGGCCGTTAATGGGAGCGCAGCAAAGCTTTTTAACGCCAAGCCCACCTGTTCCCTCAATAACCGACCACTAAACATAGAAAAGGCCGTATCTTTTGCTCCATACAACGTAGCGGGATCGTAAAAAAACGATCCCTGTACCAATCCCCCCCAGCGAACCAAGGGGCGCAATTGGGGCAATTGTTCATTTTGGTTTAGGATTTCTTGTACGGCGGACCGGGTCAGAAGCTTGAAATCACCCCGATCAAGCAGCATCTCGACTCCAGAGAGTTTACCGAGCAGTTCGCCCCCTAATCGGCCAGCAGTCTGCCTTAATTGATTCCCTTGTTCCGGGTAGAGACAATAGGCGCTAAGCACTTCTAGTTCGGGCTGGCTACGCCATTTGGCCAAGAGGTGGGCAATGACTTCGGGCGAGGGTTCCAGATCGGCATCGGTATAAACCACCAAATCACCTTTAGCTTGGGAAAACCCGGCAAGCAAACTTTCAGTTACCCCAACAAAATAGCCCATATCAATCAGCACCATGTCCTGATTAGCTTGTGCCTGACGGCGCAGGGCTAAAGCACTTTGATCTGAAGAGTGATCGTTTACAAAAACCAGTTCGTAACTAACCAAGTGCTGGGCTGCGATTTCCCGTTGCAGCACCGCACGGAGGGAATCAATCAGGGATCCCAACCTTTTTTCCCGGTTTCGCAAAGAAACGACTACCGAAAGGCTAGGTGGCGCGGCCCAGGTCTCATCTTGTTCGGGTAGGCCGGTTGGGCTTACGGGACCCATTGCTACATCAGGAAAAATCTTGGCCGCCGTCCAAACCAATAACCTTCCAGCATCACCATTATTGATTAAATAGAGCGCCCCTCGAACGAAAAGACCTAGCGCCCCTAATCGAATCAACCAGAGATAAAACAGACCCAAACCTTCTTGGTGGACTTGATCGGTCAAGATTTCTTGAAAGGTTTGCTCCATTTCCGCTTGGGTCAAGACCCGTTCGTAGATTGCTACGTTACTGATAATACCTTCGAATTTGTTATAAGGTTCCGGGCTTTGCCCAAGGTAAAAATGATTCGAATTGGTCCCCGGCCCCGGCGCAAAACTGCGTTGATAGGCTCGTTTCCCGTTAACGTAAATTTCACTGACACCGGTATCATAGTTTACTGTGGCCGCCACATAATACCGGCCCCCCAGCGGCTGGACATCGGCCCTGTATTGCACGCGGTGGCTGGTCAGATGCACAATCTCTTGGGTGGCTGGGATCAACCATACCGCCTGGCGAGGGTCCCCTTCGAATTCGATATTCCCGTCCCAAGCCAAGGGCAATAGCAGCGAACTTGCATCGGGATTCGCCGAAAAAATCAAGGTTTGCTGGTTTTTGTGGTACGCTTGCGCAAACCAATTGGGGACCTCCAAATAGTTTTTACGACTCCCATTTAAACGTAAACCCAGGGACTCGTAATTTTGTTTTTGATGATAGATCAACCCTAAAGGTGCCGAGCCCTGGGTGGCCTTAACCTGATTTAACAGGGGATAATAGGCCACCAAATCCTGCGTGACGGAAAGCAAACCAGGGGCAAGCAATCTAGGCACCACCTGTTTAGCTGTAAACCAGAGCAATCCGGCGGCAAGGAAAACCAATAGGGCCCATAGTCTGGAGCGCCTGGACTTGGTAAGACTCATGTTTTTTAAATAGGATAAAGGTTACTCAAGGCAACAACCCCGAAGGAACAAATTCGCAGCAGATTCGCCGCATAATTTCGCGTTTAGGGCCCCCCATAGGGGACCATGAAATCCAGGTGACGGGCCAACGGCTTAGCATAACCCTTTTGATTTTGCTTGGAAATAGGCCGCAATGCCTACCGCTTCGTCGAACCGATTATCGATTATCTGCGCTTCGAACTCCTCGGCGCTCCATACCTCCAGTTCGATGCCCGATTCGGGTTCCGCCACGGGTACCGCTTGGTCGCAAAAAAAAAGGGTCACCTTTTTAGAGAGCTGACTAGAATAAAAAAAGCCGACCCAAAAAAACCGCTTCGTTGGCGCGGTAGCCGGTTTCTTCTTCTAATTCACGGAGTACCGCAACTTCAGGGATCTCCCCTGGGTCCACCCCTCCGGCTGGCATTTCCAGGGTGTAACTGCCCATGGCGGGGCGAAACTGTCGAACCAATAAAAAGCGTCCCTCCCGGTCGCGAGTCAAGGCGGCAACAGTGTCTTCACCGTCTATGGCGTAAAAATCCCGACCATCTTTATAGGGGATTTTCTTTAAAGAAAACCGTGGAGTTGAAAATACCGCTTCTTTTTGGTCATATAAAAAACCACCGTCCCTAGATTGCATTACTATCCTCTGGCGGCTGCTAAGATTTGGGAAAGCCCCCAAGCCGCGTTGTTCGTGGAGTTCATCTCTTCGAGCGATTTCAAATTTATAGTTCTCCGCCAATCCCAAGGGTTTGATCCGCACCGAAAGCCCCCGTTGGTTGGCAAAGTACAAAAGCAACCAATCGAGCCCACCCTTGCCAACAAAGGCCTCTTCAATGGACACTACCCGATGGTACTGGGTCAACAGTTCGACCAACGCTTCGGGGGCAAAGGTTTTCAGTCCAAAAAAGTCCACCACACCCACCGATTGTCCTTCGCTCGCGAGTTGTTCAGCCGCTCGCAACGCCACCTGCACGGGGTACTCGATTCCAATCAAACAGCAGGCCGAACCCATTTTTTAGTTCCGCAAAACCTTGATTTAAAGGCACCTGATCCTCATAAAGCCCCGGTTGAGGCTTGGAATCGAAGCGGAAATTTTTTTTAACGGTCCGCGCGTGGTCTAACAGGGCGCCTGCGGTGTTCCAATCGGCAGGACAAAAGACCGCTACGTTAGGGAGAGGCTTTCGGTCATGCTTAATCTTAAGGGTAGGGGTGCTAAGATGCTGCCAGAAAACGCGCCAAAGCCCGCAAATCGTATAGGAGAATAGACTTTTCTACCGGTTGCGTAAAGGGAAATGACCACCCTTAGCCTTAGAACCAGAAAATTAAACCCTGATTTTTCAGAACTCCGAAGAACCCTTGGCGACCACTTGGGGTTTTCCACCAACTAGAGAATGGCCTATGTCGGTTGACGGAGTCAGCGGGTTACGGCTCTACTTGGTGTATTGTTTATTCAACCAACGGTGCATTGATGCTGCTACGTTTACGAAAGGCCACTCCTTATGGGTTGAAGCTGATAATCATTGGCACCATTTTGTATTTTTTATACCAAAAAGATGTTCTTAACCTTTCTTCACTTTCGGTCTTTGTCGAACATCCGGTCGTTGGAATCGCCGCCGTGTTATTGGTGATCGTGATCAGCAACAGCATGATGGCGCTGCGCTTAAAGATCTTATTGGTCGCGCACCAAATAGGTATTCCCTTATTAAAACTGACCAACATTCATTGGATCGGCCTATTTTTTTCTACCGTCTTGCCCGGCTCGGTTACGGGCGAAAGTGTAAAAGCGATTTATTTGATCCGTTCCGACAAAACCTACTCCAAAGCCACCATTTTAACGGTCATCATGGTTGATAAAATAATGGCTTTGGTGGCATTGGTGCTGCTCGCCTTCGCGGGTATTCTGACCAAATGGGACCAGGTGGGGCAGTCTGCGAGCCTCCGGTATGTAAGCATCGTGGTCATAGGCACCGTGATTTTTATGATCCTGGGTGCCTTGGCTTGGGCCTTGCCCCTTTCTTCGACTAAACAAACGTTGCGCGACAAAACGGAACCGCTAAAGCTTTTTGTGTTAGCTTGGCGCGTCTTTGATGCTCTTTCGACCTATAAAAAAAGGCCCGGCAGACTTGCGCTGGCGGTAGGTATTTCATTATTTAATCAGTTGATCTTTATTGCCCTGATTATAATGTTTTCCTTTTATTTAACCGGCGAAAGTGGCGCTTGGAGCCATTTTTTGTTTGCCGTACCTTTAGGAGAGATTTCGACCGTAATCCCCTTTGCCCCAGCCGGAATCGGGGTCGGGCATGCGGCATACGAGTTTTTGTTTTCCATCAGCGGCCTTTCGAGCGGCGCCAACGTTTTCACGGCGATAACGGTTGTGCGCTTGACCGTGGGCATTTTAGGCGGCATCCCGTACCTTTTATACCGAAGCCAACAACCTGCGCCTACCGTTTAAGGATAACCTGACTCGCCAACCGGTAGGTTTACCTTGTCAATCCCGCCTACGCTGCGTAGAATCGGGGATAACCAATACTAGGCGTGTCGCGGTTACCTTGCGCTTTGCTGGCCTCCTGGCGCCCGGAAAAATTGCCCCTTGAGCCCGCTTGATAACTAACCAAAAAATTTCGATGTCCCATCCCAACACCAAACTTTTTGTCCTGGTGAGCATATCTCTGGGCGCGCTGATTGGTTTGTTTGGATATCCAGGATGGGAGCAAACCATTGAGACGGCTCAAGCGCAAACCGGTTTGGTTCCGTATCCCATAGACAACCCATTTTACCAGTATCATATCCGTGTGTTCAGTCTGCCCATCCTATTGGCCGATTTTTTGGTGGGTTCCTTGGAGGAAGTAACGGCGGGCTTGGTAATGAGCGCCTTTGGGGGCATTTTGGCTTTTTTAGCGCTTAGCTTGTTTTCGTATTCCTTCCATAAAAACGCTTTTTTTGCGTGGATTGTAACGGGCAGCGTCCATTTGTTCGGCGCTTTTGAAGCGCGAGTACCCTACCATATTACCCTAATGGGAAGTATGGACTGCCATGGTCGAACGGGCTTGTTGTTTGCTTTGCTAGTAGTGGCTTGTTTGCTGCTAAAAAAAAATCGGCTCGGCGGCTTTTTATTGGGATTGGCGCCAGCGATGCACCTCAGTTTGGGGTTATTTTTAATCGGCGCAATTGCTGGCCCTGTTGTCTTGGCTGCAACCTGGAGCAAATTAAAACACCAGCCCCTACCAGAGCCATTACAGGGGATATGGGCAGTCCGCTTTTGGGTGGTCGGGGGGTTTGCGGTTTTTTTGACCATCTGGGGCAGTTTTACGGCCTATTTTTTCAGCCAATATGCCCCCACCAGTGCAGAAGATATAACCTTGGTACGCGCTTTTTTGGAAAAACTTTCTTCCCACCATGTGCAGTTTGTTTTTAGCCAAGATAATCTGCTGCCCCTGGTGGCGCTGTTCGCGGTGCTAGGGGCTCGTTTTTTTACCCGCCGATACCAACCCTGGCCTTCCCCGTTTGACTACCTCTTTGCCAGTCTTTTGCTCTTTGGCTTCCTCTTTGTGCTGGGCTCCCACTTGCCCGTAAACAAGATGCCCTTGGCGTTTTGGCAATTGATTCCTCCGCGGTTACTTAATCTCTGTTATTTAGCCGTACCCCTGGTGGTGATGTCCGCCGCACCTTTGTTGGGCCGCTTCGGTTGGGCCAGCGTGCTGTTGGTGCAAGGGGGTATGTTAGGTTGGCTGGGCGCGCAGTTGACAGGGAAAATCGCGTTAGAAAGTTTTCGGTTCCAGGCCACTATCTACGCCCTGTTGTTTCTCTCCTTGTTACACCTGCTACCGGGGCTACGCCGCTTTACCAAGCGTCAAGACCTATCGACTAGGGTTTCCTCTCCCCAAGGAATTTTGGTTTTTTTATTGATTGGGATCCTTTTCCTTTATGCCGCTGGAATCAAAGAAAATTGGGAAATAGCTTGCGCTGGACCCAATCAAAGCCCTGACTGCTGGACGGAACATTTTTATCCAAACTACCAAAATAACGAGTTTTTTAGGGCCATTCACCAAGAAGAAGGTGTTTTATTGGCTGGAGGGGTGCGAGGCATACAGCTCAATACTGGAAAACCGGTTTGGCTGCCCAACGGTATTAATCAAGGTATCTATATTCCGGCCACCATGGGCAGCATTGATCATCGGCTCAAGGTCGCCTATGGGATTGATATGGCGAAATACCAAGGACCTCGTCAAGGTGGGATACCTCAGGACGTATTCCGACCAGTATGGGAGGCCCGGTCTAGGGACCAATGGCTTGCGATGGGCCAAGAGGAAGGGTTTTCTATGGTTTATATCTGGACCGGTTGGTACCTGGATTTGCCCTTGACGGCTACCAATGGCGAGTTCGCGCTTTACTCGGTAAAAGCAGACCCAAAGGCGTTTAGCCTGATCCGTCCTCAGGTGACCGGACCCTACGGTATCGAACGGGGCTTCGATCATTCAACGGCCAACAACAGCTTCTGGGAGGCGGCCAACTATCCCCAGGAAGCGAGCATTAAGTTTGAAGCACCCCAACGATTGGCCAGTTTTACCTTAAGCGCTGGCGAGGAAGCGAGCCGAATGCCCACCCAATTCGAACTCCTAGGTTCGCCAGACGGGACTAACTGGACCCAGCTACAAAGTTGGAAAACCGAAGCCTTTAAACCCAACGAGACCCGTCAGTTCTTGGTGAATAGCCACCCATCCTTTGGTTACTTCCGATTCCGGTTTTTGGGCGGCGAACAATCAATTTTCCGGCTTTATGATTTGACGCCAACGATCGGGGAACCCACTACCTAGCGATAAGTGTCATAGTTATACTTAATATATTTCAGGTTAGTGTACATCTGCCCAATCCGTTCATTGGCCAAAAAGGGCAAGATCGAAAACACCAGCATATACACTAAAAAAAAGCGTTTAATCCATCGGGGACATTGGCGCAGGGTGTAAATCCCAAGGAATATAATCATATAGATCGGGACCTCCAGCAACCTGGTTTTTGGCCAAGAGGAGTTGCCAAAAATCACGTTGTTCGAAAAGAAATACAGCAGGGGCAACGAAGCCAAGCAAAGCAAAAAATAATACCGCGCCACCGTATCTCGGCGGCTGCGAAAAAATAAAAAAAGCACTACAAAAACCAGCAGTGCGCCGGAGGTGCCCAGGTAAACAGGCAAACTTTCGTGATAAACGGTCCAACCTCCTCGATCTCGGACATCCCAAATGATCTTCTGCCGCTTTCCCCCGTTTTCGGCAAAGGCTCCCGTAAAAACAGGGTTAAACGTGATGGGTTGGTATGCGGCTTCGGGCGAATTTGGGCCAGCGATAACCCGGTTTAGAGAATCCAAAAAAAAGACGGATGGTAAATTGCCCAGCGTTACTAGCCCAAAAAGCAGCACTGCCGATCCAATAAAAAAATTGGGCCCCTGTCGCACGTATATCCGGCTCACACCAAAGCCCCGCAATAGACCCAATAAAACCAACAAAACCATAGCCGCTCGTCCAATTATATAGGCTTTAGTCCAAGGCAAGCCGAAGGAAAGGAGGATCATCGCTCCCAAAATCCCTAACCACAGCCGATCTTTGGGCATCGGCAGGATCAGCGGCACCATCAGCACTACCAGCCAAAGTCCCACCGAAATCGACAAGGCCGCAGCACCCAACAACAAAAGGCCCCAGGCGTAGGGGTTGACCTTGAGCTTGGCAATCTTCAACGTGATCAAGACGGCAGCCAGCACCACCCCTTGTGCCCTACCAGAATAGGCTATGTAAAACAGTGGATTAGAGGAGTCGTACTGCAAATAATAGTTGGCCGGATACAAAGCGGAAGTTCCAAAAAAAAGAAAAAAGGTCCCTACCCAAGCTAGTCTGGTTGGCACCTTTAGATGCTCAAACAACACCAGAAACAACCAAAAAACCGAAAGCTTCATTAAGCCCAACGTAAACCAATGGGAAACTAGCGCGGTATATTCGCCCGTAAACGGTTTAGTCGCAAAACTGTTGTACAAGATGTGGTCATAATGTTGGCCAAATATAGGTAAGGCACTGTCGGCGTACTGATCCACAAAATTGGAGTATTGGTTACCATGGCCGGCGTAAAAAAAATCGCCTTGGAAAAGCTGCAACGAAAGCGCCCCTGCCACAAAGACCAAGCTAAAGGCCTGCTCTCGTAAATTGGTCGGGGCCGAATGGATCAACACCCGTTTAAGCTCGTTACGGCGGAAATAGGCAAGGGTCCCCAAACTGGCCAGAACCAGGACATAAAGCCCCATTCCAGAAAAAACCAACGCCCAAAGCCGAGTAATTGCCACCACAGCGATATACCCAATGGCGAAGCCAGCCATCAACTTTAGCGGAATCGACCAATGGGCTCGATCGAAGAGGCGAGGCAACAAAATCAGCCCGGTAAAAGCCGTGATAAGGCCATTGCCCAACATACTTAAAAAATAGATTGGTTTAATGTAGTACCAATGAATCTGAGCCATGTTGGCTAGAGCCGAGGTTGGATAAAGCGGATCGTTTGGCATAAAAACATTGTACATTGGAGCCGCCGGTTGGCTCCAAGCTAGGCAAAAAATCCCCCCTAAAACCAGGGCAAACAAGGGATAACGGTACCGTTGAAAACCGCTCTCTAAGGCCCTACCTAGGGCCATTGGCGAGGCAAAAACGCGGGTTAAAAACAAGAGGCTCACCAAGCCTAACAGAGCGAAAAATTGCTGGAACGGCCATAATAGTTCGGGATATTCCAAAATACCCATCGGGTACTGCCCAAAAAGTGCAAGCAGTGGTTTGGGGAAAAGGATCATTAGAAAAAAAAACAAGCTCCCCAAACTTAAAACCAATGCCAACCTTGCCCGTTGCAGGCGCGCTCGCTGGTGGAGCAAGGTTTTTTTTCCTAACCGATAGCCGAGCTGAATAACCGGAATGGCCCCAAAGGTGATCAATAAAAAGCTAACTAATCGAAAAAATAACAGAATACGAACCCGAAGCTCACCCGGTTGCTTTTGCTGGGTCGCGGCCTGATTGACGTCCCAGATGGACACCTCGGAAAACGCCATTTTTCCTTGGCGGTAGATGTGCAAGCTAGCAGGCACCTCGGAGCCTTCCAAACCTAAATCGGCGGTGAGGTAAGGAGTGCCCTCGGCCACCGTCGATAGGATCCCGGCTCCAGGCTCTTGAGTCAAACTAACATTTATCCATTTGGATCGCGGAAGGGGAATTCCAATAAAAAGCTGGTTTGCCCCCCAAATCATTAATCTTCCCTCTACAGGGTCGGCCCACACCTGATAGAGGATCTCGCCTTGAGGGTCGCGAAGTTCGAACAGTTGGACCAGATTGGCTATCCCTTCGGGCCCAAGCTCTAAAGGTAAATTAGCGAATTTTAGACAAAAGCTGGTCCCCACGGTTGAACCCGACGAAAGCGCTACCGCTTCAAAAACGTTGGGATTTTCCTGGTCTGAGTGGTTGGAGTTAGTCGCAGTTTCCGTGAAGGGGAAATAGGCTTTTAGGTGAGTGGAGCTGAACCATCCCCCTGGATTCGACCAGAGACTCGCTAGGCTCCCACCGGCGACCCACAAAAAAACGCCAAAAATCGCACAAAGCAATTGCTTAAAGGGCAGCAACGTTAAGGGTCTTGGCATAGAAATTGGCTAGATAGGGCCTATTTATAAAGGCCAATAGGGTTTAACAGCCTGAGGGACCGCCCAGCTTTGGGGCCCAGGTTTAGGTTCTAGTCTAATCAACCTCGAACAATTTGCTCCAGGGTTTAAACCCCAAAAGTATAAAAAGCCCCGCGTAACCTAAGCAAAAAGCGCAAAAATAGGTAAGTCCCAAAATAAATCGCTCTCTGGTGCGCTTTATTTCTAGTTGCTCGTTCTGCTGGAGATACAAAAGCCCCATTTCCGATTCACTTAATGGGCGATCCCAAATACTCAATGAACTCACAATTCCCACCAACTGACTTTCGGGATTAAAACCCCGGCCAATAAACAACTGATTGGAGGAATCCACATCTTGGGGGTCAAAGGGAATTTCTTTTTCTAAATTCCCGTTTACATAAACACGAGCAATCCCCTTTTTGTAGGAAACGGTTAAGGCAGCAAATACCCGTTTTTCGAGCCCCCAGTGAAAAGCCGTATCCTTATAAGGCCCTTTAAAGGTGGCGCTACGCAACAGCGAAGCAGCTGAATTAACCCAAAGCGTCAACGTCGGATGGGTGGGATTTGTTTCGGTACCATCCCAGACCAGTGGTCGCATTTGGTCCAAGTAGAGGGGCTTGACCCAAAGAGCAACGGTCCGCTCCGTTTTGCCTTTAGCAACCTCTTTCCAGTTGGAAATTTCCAGATAATTATTTGGATCTCCCGATAATTGCAGGCCCAGGTCCAAATAGTCTTGGCGGTGCGAGTAAAGCAGATGTTGATCGTTTTCGCTGTAATCGCTCAAATTGTTATATAACGGGAAAAAACCAACCAACCCTTTAGCAAAAGGAACCTGGAAACTACCGGGGAACTGGTGAGAAATAAAGGAAGCATTAGAGGCAAGAAGCAACGCCAACAACAACATGCTCAAGGCATAAATGCGTTTACTGCTCATGGTTTTTTCCCTGGGCCTTTAATCTTAAAAAATCCATTGGGGCCACTTCGATTCCTCCAAGAAACCTTATCGGTGGCATCGGCGAATCGTTTTTTGGATGGTCTCTTTAAAGCAGTGTGGTTGAAAAGTGGGTATAATCTTTCTCCAGGTTTTACGGGCGACGCTTGGCTACCTGGCCAAGTGTGTCCATTCAACGAACCGTTAAGACGACGTTGTCCTTATATTCAGTCCGGTTTCCCCTAAAACAGCGTTTTAAAAGCACTCCCCTCGACCTGTTTGGCACATTAAAACCGAAAACAAGGCTGCCGCCAGCGGTAGACCAGCGCAAAAGTTGAACGAGAAAACCCTTATTTGCCTAAATCCTAGCCTCAATTCAGAAGCTTGGTCAAGCTTCGATCCAAAACGATAACGTCCCCTTTTGCAAAAAAATCAGCCTGCCGAAGTTGGTCCGCTTTGCGGTGTCTTTGACCAGCACAGGCACAAGTTTTCAATCCAGGGCATGGGGGGATAAAAAAGCAGCATATAGCTCTAGCTTTAATCCACCCGCAGCAAACAAAACTTAGTGCCAAACGAAGGTTTGGAATACCGCAGTTCGCAGGCCGCAACCGTTGAGGCCCATTTTTTTAACTATTCGGTTTCTCTAGGGTTCAAGTGTCGTTGCTTTTTGTAAAATAGATAGGGCAGCCCACCCAAAACACCGGTCCCCAAACGAATGATGGTGAAAACGGTAAACACATCGGCTCCCCCTTTTAACCCACCTTGCAAAAACAAATAGTCATAAGCGGCATGGCCTACACCAATCCCACCGGGGGCCAAGGGAATTATCGTCGAAAGCTCACCCAAAGGAGCCGCAAAGAGAATATGAACCCAATCTGCTTGAGGGTCACAAAGCTGCCGCGCCACCAGCCAAATGATCAGCACAAAAATCAACTGGGTACTAACGGACAATACCAGCGCCAAAGCCACTCGAAAGGGATGTTTCTTAAAGGGTGCTAGACCGTTGGAAAACTTTAGTAGCCATTGGGAATAGGGCAGCTCGTACACTCGGCAGATCAACCAACCTTTTAAATGGGTATTGGGCAAGGTCCAAAATAGGGCGATAGCCAGGGCCCCGGAAAACAAGATCACCACAAACCCGCCCACAACACTCAACGCAGGATTGGACCAAATCAGCGGCCAATGCAGACCAATGGCAACTAGGCTGACCAACACAATGGCAATTAACGCAGTCAGTTTGTCGAACATTACAACCGTTATACAGTCCACCCGCGAAACCTGCCCCCCGGTTTCCTTTATCAGGTAATAGGCCTTGACGCCTTCGCCGCTAACGGTTCCCGGAAGTAGGGTGGAAAAAAAAAAGCCGATCCATTGTATCGCATAAAGCCGCACGATCCCAAACGATATACCATGGGCCCGCAATAAAATTTGCCAGCGTAGGGCCATGAGCCCATTGCAAAGGACCACAACCAAAAAAACGGACGCCCAAAAAATTAGCGGTTGTTGATATACCATGGCCGTCGAGGCCAAGTCCAGTTTACCGCTGTTCCACAAAAAATAAAGTATCAAGCCAACGACACTGGACTTCAGCAACAGCAAAAGGGCGGTTTTTTGATAAGAACTTTTTTTCATGGTAATTCCGGCCAGGGGATGTCCGTTATCTGCTTCCCTGAGTTTCCGTTGAATAGATAATTAAAATCAATTACCACCATGTCACGACTTTTATATACGGGCTCGCCTAACTCGCTGTGGGTGACGAAAATAGTTTGGTCCCCGGTCTCGACAGGGCAATACCTTTGTTCCCGTTGGCAATCGCTGATGCTAAAGGTTTCGTGGCGAGCGACTCCTAAAAGAGCAAGGCGAATGAAGGCAGATACGTTGGCCTGGATATCGAGCGACTTTCGGTTAAATTCGTCGGTAACGCTGGGTAGACCGTTGAAGCCAACTTTATCGTTTGCCGCTCTAATGATATGAATTCGTTTGATCGGCTTGCCCTGATATTGGGCAAGGATACTCCGGGCATAAGCCAATTCTACACTGGTGTTCCAAGTGTTAAGACTGGTGGTCCGATTAGCACTCATGGCGCCATATAAAGCCAATGCCGCCGCCCCCAGATAAAGCGTTATTTTCTGTGCTTTGGGCTTTAATCCCACTAGGCCCGCTAATTCTACCCCCCGCACCCAGAGGACAAACAAAACCAACAGGGCCAAGACCGAAAGGGGCATTAAAAATCGGTAAAGCAAATGCCCGGTGTGGCTTAACACCCAAGGAAGCATGGAAACAAACAAAAAGGCGGCCGCCGGAAAAACCCTGGAATATAAATTGACCACCAAAGCACCGCGTTTTTCAGATGCCCATCGAACCAACGAAAATATCACCGCTGCCAAGCAGATTACCCAAGCCAACCGATTGCCCCAATATTCGCTGACATAGACGTTCCAATAGTTAAAGGCCCAAGGCATTGCGGCTTGAAAAAAGGCGTCTAGTTTCACCCAAAACTGGCTAAAATTGAGGCTAACCTGATAATTTTCCGGTAACATTGAGGGCTGATAGTCCATCAACGGGTGAATCACCTTTTTGACGACCAGCAAAAAACCAAACGACGCGGCCCCCAATAAAGCCATATCTCGAATCGCCAAATGCAACCCGGTCCTCCAAAAAAAACGTCCCGAAAAGGGAGCAAAGGCCAGGGCTAAAAAAGAAGGGGCCAAAAAAAGGTAACTTAGGGCGGGATAAGTAAGGGTCGCTAAAAGCAGCAGCAATAAGGAGCTCAGGTATCGTCCGAACAACTGGTAATACGTTTTGCTCGGCCACAAAAGAGCCCCGTATGACATTAGACCTAGTAATGGGGCTAGGGCATTGGGCAGGTTGGTCATAAAAATCGTGTTTTGCGCCCCTGGTAGGCAATATATTGCCAAAGCCATCAACCCTGCCACCCCCAGGGGTAACCCAACCGCCACCGCCAAAACCGCAAGTAACGTTGCCCCGGCGGCCATCAAGATCAGCACCAAAAAGCGGAAAAAAACCAAGTCTTGCAACACAAACACCCGCGTGGCAACCTGACATTCCAAAAAAGCGGAAATCGGCCTTCCGACCAAAAAGAGCCATTTGTGTTGCCGGTCAAAAGCGCAGCTTGCCTTGTTGGCCAAGTCGGTGCCATATTCGGTAAAATAGCGCGTTTGGTCGTGGTGAGCCGTGGGGAGGTTGAAATTATCGGCGTAGATAAAATAGAGTGCCCCTAAAAGCAACCCGAACAAACCTAAGGTTTGGGCTAGGCTAATGAACTTCACCGCTCCTATAATTTGCGGTTTAGGGGCCTTCAGAAAAACACCATGGAGCGCCTTGGTTGGAGGTTTAAGGATGGCCCGCAAGCTACGCAGCATGGGCACACTCAACCAAAGACCGACCAAGGCCAATCCTAAGGCCACCAACCGATACAACAGGGTTTTACGCCCTGCCTCATTTGCATAAAGGGCCTGTTGTGTTTGGTCGTGCTGGTAAAGCTGGTTAACCTCCTGAGGGCTCAAGGCCCGATTCCATATCGTCCAACCACCCAAAATTCCATTAAACCTACGTTCTGGTTCCAGGCCTCGTCCTAGGTAAAGGGTGTCGGTCGTTTCCAAACCAGGCGCTTCGGTTGTGCCTTGATAGGCCAATTGGCCATCAATATAAAACCGAACCATTTTTTCCCGGTACGACAGGATAGAAGTCAAAAAAACCGGGCCCTCTGGGAGCTTGGTTTCCAAGTCGAAACTGTCGATCCGGGTTAAGCTGTGGTGGATAAGCTTGCCTTTATTTTTGATCCATAGCGAATGAATCGGACGACCAGGACTCTTTAAATCTCCATCCCAAAAAACCGGCAACTCGCTGGCGTATTGCAGTTGCTCGAATTGAGGCCAGACCCAAAGCGCCATGGTTTGCTCTTGAGCATCTCTATTTTGGCGCTTAAACCAATCATCTACCTGTAAAAAGTCTTTTTCGCCTCCGCCCAAATAAAGCCCACCTTTCGCCTGTTCGCGCCGAGCGTAGAAAATAAGTTGCGGTGCTTCTGAATGGCTGGCCCCAAGGCCTTGTGCCAACGGATAGTAGGCGGTCAAACCTTGTTCAAAAGGGAGCGGGGTAGGGTCGCTTAAATGACGGTGCCCCCATACTTCGGCCTGTAAGTATAGTACAATAGCCGTCAACCCTAATAAAAAGGCACCAACAAATCGCAACCATAGACCCAGAATTTTCATGTCCGCTTACCTTCAACAACAGGAAGTGTGGCGATAGGGAAAAATGTATTCACGAAAGGGGCTCCTGGTTCTTAAATATCGTTGGAATCAGACCTAAGGGAAAGATTGGCACAGCGGTTTTCCAGCTTTGGCTCTAGTTTAGGTGTCAATTTTTTATGTCAACCGGTTTACCCCGTAAAAGATGGCACCTAAAAACAATGGTTGTTTTGCTGCACCAAAAAAAGATTACGTCCCCTTATAGCTCCTTTTTTAGCTTCTGCCTAGCGTGGAGAAGGTATCATCAACCTAGAAAAACCTAGGTGATATCCCTTATCCTGGCAATTATTATTCCGGCTAGACGCCCGAATTTAAACTTTTTGCTAGCTTTTCCTATTAAAAACTGATAGGCAGATTGAGAAATAAGCTGTGCTTATGACGGACCGTTGTGAGGAGCATTCTACCGTAGAAGGGGTGTGATGCTTCCCCCCAGAAACCCTGAAGAAAAAATATGAACGAAGCGCTTCAAATCAAAGCCAACCCTTGGGCCGAGCAAGTCAAAGGGAAGCGAAATATCGTAATGCTGTACCCTAAGACCGGGATGGACGTTGGCGGAGCCACGGTGGCTCCCCCGCACTCCCTGTTGGCCGCTGCGGCGCCAATGGATCACGCGGGTTATGATATTAAAATCATTGATATGCGCCGTGATAGTGATTGGAAAGCGTCAATGGAGGCCGTGGTCAGCGAGGAAAGTCTTTTCGTAGGCATTTCCGCGATGACCGGCACACAAGTGCATTTTGCGATTCTGATGGCCGAATTTGCTCGCAAGCTAACCAAAGGCAAGGTTCCCATCGTTTGGGGCGGGGCGCATGCCTCCATTCTTCCTGAACAAACTTTGGAACATGCCCTAGTGGACATGGTGGTACTCGCCGAAGGCGAGGTGACCGGCTTGGAACTGGCTAACGCCTTGGTTTCAGGTGCGCCCTTGAGCCAGGTTCCAGGTTTAGGCTTTAAAAAAGACGGCAAGCTGACCTTAAACGAGAGCGCGGCTATGGTCGATGTCGATGAACTCTTGCCGGTTCCTTGGCATTTGATTGATGTGGAGTCCTACATCAGCCCTGACAACTATTTCTTAAAAGATAGCCCCCGCACCCTCGATATCGGCCAAACTAGCCGCGGCTGCCCCTACAAATGCGGCTTTTGTGCTAGCTCCTCGATTCTGTACAAACGCTGGCGGGCCATGTCGATTGACCGGGCGATGAAAGCGATCGAAGAGCCGGTGAGGAAGTTTAACTTAACCGGGGTTTGGATCCGGGACGACGAATTCTACGTCAATAGCAAGCGGGCTTACGCGGTCTGCGAACGCATCCAAAATTCCGACCTCAACATCCAGTGGTACTCCACCGGCATGAGGGTCAACGACTTTCTGCGGGCCAAACCAGAACAACTCGAAATGCTAAAGCGGTCGGGTGGCACCATTATGAAATTTGGGGCTGAATCGGGCAGTGACCGGATTTTGAAACTGATTCAAAAAGGGATTGTCGCCGAGCAAACCCTTGAAGCCAACCAGCGCTGTAAAGAGTTTGGGATTATTCCGGCTTTTAGCTTTATTATTGGCTTCCCCACCGAGACCTTCGAAGAGATCAACCAAACCATCGATTTCGCCTTTAGGCTCAAGAAAGAAAACCCCGACGCCCAGCTGGAAACCTTTGCAACTTACACCGCGTTCCCTGGCACCCCCATGTACCCCTTAGCCTTGGAGTACGGACTTCGGCCCCCGAAAACCCTAGACGGTTGGAAGGACTGGATTCTCGATGATTATGACGAAACCGGCGATAAATTGCCTTGGTTCTCGGAGGAAGAACGGGAATGGATTGGCAACATCTCTTACATGAGTATCTTGGCCAATGCCATCGACGGCATCGGTCGGGGGATCAAATCGGATATGTGGCGGAACCTGTTTTCTAAGGGCTTGATCCCCATCAAGGGATACTACGGACACCAACTCAAGGCGCACCGGTATAAGTTTGTACCGGAGCTTAAAATCGCCCGGGCGATCCGCAAAAAGGTCTTCTACCGCTCCGAAGAAACCGTCCAGTAAAACCCGAACCGCCTAGACTTTGCGGGTCTGGGCGGTTTTTCCCTTTTAGGGTTGTTGTAAGCTGGGGTCGTCAGCGGTCCCTAGGCGGAAACGCCGTTTTTGAGGCTCCCAGTAAATTCCCAGGTCCGCTAAAGCCCTTAAGGGCTTAGGGTCAATCAGATAACCCTCTGAATTCCACCCATCGGGGTGATCCTTGAGACTGCTGTTGGCCATCTCCAAACTAATCGCCGGTTTTTTCGCTTGGGCCCCCATTTCAGCGGCATATTGCAACTTCCCGCTGAGGGTAGAAAAAGGTAGTTTAGCCAATTTCTTCGGCCCTTCGGTGGCGCGCACTAGTCGGTTCATGTCTAATACTACCGTCCCAGGAGAATCCACATAAGGGGTATCCGCCATGGCTTGGGTGACCAAAATATGCCCCCTAGGGCTACCTTCAATACAGGGTTTTTGCGCCCCATCGCAGCGGGCTAGGTGGTAGCTGTAAACCTTAAACACCCCCTCATCGCCAAGTTGACCACTTCGGTCATGTCTTGCCAAAAGTCGGTATTTTTCCGATTAAATTCGTCGCCGATTGAGGGCAAGCCGTTATAACCCCGTTGGTTGTCACCGGGCCGCTGCACATGGATTCGGTTGATCGGGCGATTAGAAGCCTCTTCGATTAGGATCCGCGCAAACAACAACTCCATTTGATTATTTAGCACATTTTGGGTCATTGTATAACTGGCTCCCAAAGCGCCTAAAGTCGCGAAAAAACCGGCCAAGTAGGACAGGCCTGGCGCAGTGGTACGCCTTAAAACCCGGCCCCCAACTTGGAGAATTTCCTGGCCGACCTGGAACAAAACCAAGATGGCCATGGCACCGATAACCGGTAAAAAGCGAAATTGCAGATGCCCGGCCGGGCTTGCCAACCAGGGGACCACCGAGGCCCCAAACAGCAAAAACAACGGTGGTAGTCGTCCGAGTATAGTGGACCCCAGAATCTGGACAACCGGTTAAGATAGATGTATTGGTTCGAGTTAATGGGACCGAGTGACATGAGAGATCTTTTCGGTTAAAGACAAACCAACCGAGGAGGAAGATGAAACGGACGAAGTTAACAGCCGAGGAGCAGTTGGAGGTGGTTTTAGCCCTGCTTCGTAAAGAGGAGCCCGCTAGGGTGCTGGCTCGACGCTACGGGATTTCTGAACCGACTCTTTACCGTATGCGGGAGCGTTTTTTGTCAGGGGGTAAGAATGCCCTGCAAAGCCAGGATTCGGACGGGCGGGCTAAGGAGATCAAGAAGCTGGCCAAGGAATTAGGCGAGCGGGACCGGGTGATTGGAGAGTTGACCATTGCCAACCGGATTCTAAAAAAAACGGCAACCGGAGGGCCGTAGGCGAGGAACTGTGCCAAAGCTTGGATGAGCTTTTTCAGGAAGTCCCTAAACCAAGGCTCAAGGAGTTGCTGCAGCATTTGGACTTGTCCGCGTCCAGTTGGCACAGAACATCAGCGGCGAAGAAAGAGGCTAAGAAGCGCCCTGGGCCCAAGCCGCAGGTTTCGCTAGCGTTGATTTCCTGGGTGGAACTTATCGCCCTGGAAAACCCGTGGTATGGTTATCACAAGCTGGCGATCTTGTGCCGCCGAAGCGAGATCAAGGTTAGTGATCGTCAGGTTTACCGGATTTTGAAGGATAAAAAGCTGCTCAAGAAAAAGCGCAAGCGCAAAGCCGAGGAATACCCAAGCGCAAGGCTTTTTGAGCTGTTGCCCCAAGGGGTAAACCAGCTTTGGCAGATGGATGTGACCTATGTGTATAGTGGACCCCAAAAACTGGACAATCGGTTAAGATAGAATCCGAAGCAAACGGAGAAAGATGAAACGCAACCGATTCAGCAAGGAATTCAAAGCCAAGGTTGCCTTAGAGGCAATCAAGGGGCAACGAACGATCAACGAGATTGCCTCAGAGTTTGAGGTCCATCCCAGCCAGGTCAACACCTGGAAGAAGCAGGTCATAGAGGGCATGAGCGGGGTTTTCGACCGAGCCAACCCCAAGGGGGAGGATGCCCTGCAAAAAGAGAAAGACAGGTTGTTTCAGAAGGTTGGCCAGCTCCAGATTGAGGTGGACTGGTTAAAAAAAAAGACGGGGCATTTGCACTAAGCCTGGAGGAGAAACGGGCAATGATTGACCAGAAACATGGCCAGATCAGCCTACAGCGCCAATGCGAGCTGCTGGGGCTGAACCGTTCCAGTTGGTATTTGCACCCAACAGGGGGCCAAAAGCCCTTGGAGTCCGATGAAAACTTGGCCTTAATGCGAGCCGTTGACGAAGAGTTTACGGCACATCCGTTTTTCGGAAGTCGTCAAATGCGCAATGTTTTTAGGCGCAAAGGCTGGATTATCAACCGCAAGCGGGTGCAGAGGCTGATGCGCAAAATGGGATTGGTCTCGGTGGCCCCCAAGCCCGGCTTGAGCAAGCCCGCGCCAGGGCATAAGATTTATCCCTATCTGCTGCGGAATCTAGCTGTGGTGCGTCCCAACCAGGTGTGGTGCTCTGACATAACTTACATCCGCCTCAGTAGTGGATTTGTTTATCTGGTAGCTGTTATGGATTGGTTCAGCCGCAAGGTTTTGAGCTGGGAACTCAGTTCCAGCCTAGATGAAAGCTTTTGTCTCTCAGCCCTGGAACGGGCCTTTCGGTTGCACGGAAAGCCGGAGATTTTCAACACGGATCAGGGGTCGCAGTTCACCGGAAATGCCTTCACAGGGCTTTTGAAGGAACACAAAATTCAGATCAGCATGGACGGCAAGGGCAGAGCCATGGATAACATTTTTGTTGAAAGATTATGGAGGAGCTTGAAATATGAGGAAATCTACCTCAAGGAATACGCCTCAGCCGAAGCATTGAGAAAGGCTATAAAGGCCTATTTTGACTTTTACAACTTCGAGCGGCCTCATCAGTCGCTGGAACGGCGAACCCCCGCAGAGGTTCACTTTGACCAAAACCCAATCCTGGGCTTGGCTGCTTAAACAAACCCCGATTCTATCTTAAAAAGCCGGGAAGTTTGTCTGGACAATGGGGTCCACTTCACCCTTAAGGCTCAAATATTTCTCTAAGGTGGTAAAGATGGTATCGCCCATTCCCATGTTCATTTTCCAAAGAATATGCCCCTTGTAGGTCAAAAAGATGCGGAAAATGCAGTAGAGAGAAACCCCAGCTGAAAAGCTGCGTTGGTTAATGTCCCCTTTTTCATAACCAAAAACCAGATCATACAAAGCGCGGATGGGGGCGCTGTCTAAAGTCCATTCGCTAGCCCCGTTTTGCTTTAGCCAAGCGGTCCATTCGAGATCGTTGACACTGTCAAAACCTTTGGTGATCACCTCGCTTTCGATAATTCCTCTAAGCAAGGCCAAGCCTAAGTCGAGAGCGATATAAATATGGCGGGCCCCGCTGTTTTTATTTAAATTGTAAATCAAAGGAACCGTATGCAGCCACCTTTGCAGAAAAGTGATTAAATTAATCGTAAAAGGCACTGCTTCGACAGCGTCTTTTTCTAAAATCTTTTTTACTTGCTCTTCAAGACTATCAAGCCAACTAGAAATCCCGCCTTTTAAGCGAGTCTTAAGGAGTTCGTCGAGTCCAAGTAGAGCCAGTTTTTTTAAGCCTTCGGCGCTTTCAGCGGCGTTTTTGATCAGTTCGTCAAATTGGCGCGCTACTCCACTTTGGGACATCATTTTGCGTACAAAAGGAATTAAGGCGCCTAAAAGTTGGGCGGCTGAATCCTCGGGGCTTTCCTCTGCACCCTCCCAGCCAAACAGGCTCGGGGTGCCAGGGACTCCAGGGTTGGTGGGAAAATTGATGGGCCAGGGTTCGTAGTGAATTGGATTTTTAAGGGAGTCTGGAACCTTTACTAGAGATTCTTGAAAAACCAGCAAATCGAGGGAGGTATAAAAGTTGGCCCAATCCTCGCCCAAGGCCTCAAAAGCCGCCTGCATATAATGAAAAGCGTTGTTATAAAATCCCAACCAAATATGAAGACCATGTTCTAAAATCCGGCTGCCATCCTCCCAACTGCCATTCGGATTGACCGGTTCACGCCCGCTGGCCCCTTTACCACCTAGTCGCCAACTTTTTTCATAAACTGTAAATTCGTATTGGTTCTTCCACTCGGGCCGACTGACAATACCCGCTAGGGTTATTAAACTACCAAGCCCGCCTCCTAAGACAGCGACCTTTTCTACTGGTTGGGTCATAGTAATCCTTTATTAAATTTAGAAAAGAGGCAACAATTCGTGTGGGCGAGTGGCCTCAATCACTTCGCCCTTTTTGGCTAAAAACAAAATTAGCCCTTATTTAGGGTAAATCTGAACCCCATTGGGTAGGTTAAAACTCATATCTATTTCAAAATTGAGATCAAGCAGGTTGTGGTTGGTGACCCCATAATCTTCGAGGAAATCGTAAGTGGCGTTGGTCGAATAATTAAATTGATATTCGTCTTCAATCGCCGCCACCTTAGTGAGCTCGGTAATAGTAAAAGAGGTCTCGATCACCGCGCGGCAACAGGCCTCTTGAGGGTTAGTGGCGCTACGGAATTGTTTTAAAAAAACCATTGGCACCACACCCGCCTTAAGGTTCCTATGGAAATACTGGGCAAATCCACTCATATTGGCCATCGATTCGGCAACCCTTGTCCAATCGTCTTCGATCAAGCCAACCAGCTCTTCGGTCCCCTTAATTATCTTGTTTAAAAGACCCGCCCGTTTGGCGGGCTGGCCGGTTTTTATCAGTTCAAATAAAGGAAACAACTTCACCCTAGAGGTTGGGGAGTAGGTCTCTAAGCTCCAGGCGGAGGCAGAGAAATTGACCGGGCCATCGGGTTTATCTGGGGGAGCAAATTGGCCCTGATTTTTTTGAAACCCATAGACCTCTCTACCGGTGACAATAGCCAAAGGATTGTCCACCAATACCACCGACATAAACCAATAAATACCTACAGGCCAGCCATTTACATATTTTAACAAAGGAATCCAAACCGCATAATCGGTTTCAGGAAAACCACCAAAAATGGTTTGGGTAAAGGGGTCGGTGCTGATCGCGTCCATGTAGGCTGCGCCCAGGGCAACGTGACTAGTAAAGGCCTTATACGAAATATTCGAGCCTTCAAGTACCTCTAAAAAGAAGCTATCTACTGAGGCTTGCACCTTTTTTTGGTCCGCCTCGACAGCGAACAAAAACAATTTGGTGTCTTGCAATCGGTAGGGCCCCGAAAAAATAATGGGACTAATATGATTAATATACCTTGGTGCCGTCATTTAACGCCTCCTTTATTTGGGTTGGTTTGGTAGAAAAAATCAATCTATCAGCGCCTAAAGATCTCCTTTTCGAGCAGTTTCTTGAGGCTTTCGAGGTGAATCGGTTTGGTGATGACTTCGTTTATCCCAAAGGCCTCACCTTTTTTAAGTATTTCATTTCGATCATGGCTGGTTAGGGCGATAATGGGTGCCGTAATATCCATTTGCCGAATCTGCCTCGTGGTTTGGAACCCGTCCATTTCAGGCATTTCTATATCCACAAAAAACAGTTGGAAGCTACTGTTTTCCAAAAGTTTCAATGCGCTTACCCCACTTTGAACTGTGACCACCTTATTAAACAGCGATGCCAACGTTTTTTCTGCGAGTTTTAGGTTTAAAAGATTGTCATCAATCACCAAAACCGCCAATTCAGTAGATTCAAGTATCGTTTGCGGGCCTGGAGCAAACAGTCGCTCCAACATCTTTTCGATTTGTTTTTTCACCGGTGGCTTGGCCAGGTATCCGTCAAAATAGACATGACTTAAATCAGGACGATCATCGACCCTTTTAGCTAATTCCATCTCTGTATAAGAGCTTAAAGCAACAATCTTAAGTCGATTGAGGGCATCGATTTGGCGCAAGATTTCAGTGGCGGTTAACCCGTCCATCACCGGCATTTCGATATCCATCCAGACCACTTCATAACCACCCGACTTCGCCATTTCCACGGCGATTTCTCCGTTTTCAGCGTGATCAAAAAGAATTTTTATTTCTTTTAGAACATTGGCACTCGCTTGTAAGGACAAGGAATCATCCTCAACCAGCAGGGTTCTGATTTGTTTGTTTTGAAAAGGCAAACTAGATTCTTCTTCCTTTTCGATCGGTTCGCCCAATTTGAGGCTAAACCAAAAACGACTGCCTTTGCCTAGTCCACTGGTTACTCCAATCTCGCCTCCATTTTGCAAAACAAAATCCTTGCACAAAACCAAGCCTAGTCCGGTTCCCCGCTCGTTACCAGTGCCTCGGAAGGATTTTTTAGGAGCATGGTCGTCAAACAAGACCAGTGCATGTTCTTCGGACATCCCCAGTCCGTTATCAATAACCGAGACCACTGCTTTGCCATTCTCTTCAGTAGCCACCACTTGAATACTTCCGTGAGTGGTGCTAAATTTGATGGCGTTATTGATCAGGTTTCTGACCACAGTGGTGATCATCGAGGCGTCGGCATGAACCTGATGTGTCAGATTAATTTTGTAAGTTAAGCTGATACCTTTAGCTTTGGCCGAGGCTTGTAAGAGCCGACAACTCTCCTCAATGGGGCCATTGAGGAGAATCTCGCCTTTGACTACCTCAATCAACCCCTTTTGATTGCGAGCCCAGGTCAAGAGATTTTCTAAAAGTTCGTAGGTGCTTTTTGTGGTCGAGCGAATGGATTCAAACAGTTCTTCTTCTAGTACGTCCCCAGCGTTGAGCACTTCGTTAAAGATAACCGACAGGCTGCCAATTGGGCCTCGTAAATCGTGGGCGATAATAGAGAAAAACCGGTCTTTGGTTTCGTTGGCTTCTTTTAGCTCAAAAGTACGCTGCTCAACCCGTTGTTCTAAGCTCTGGGCATATTCTTCCAGCTTGGTCCTTGCCAGTTTGGCTTCTTCAAACAAGCGGGCGTTTTCTAAGCTAATGGACGCTTGGCTGGCAATCACTTGCAACACTGCCAAACGCTCTTGAGTAAAACAACCGCTGATCAAATTGTTTTCTAAATAAACCGCGCCTAATAGTTTTTTCCCCAGGATCAAGGGTTGGCAAAGGATCGAGCGGACCTGATATTGTTGGATATAGGCCTCATCGCTAAACAAGGGGTCTTCTTTGGCGTTAACCACCACTACGGGCTCCCCAGACTGGATCACCCGACGCATGATTCGGCCCGACATCAAGTGGCAATCCTCTAGGGCGATGGGCAGATTGGTCTTAATTTCTTCACCAATAGAGGCCACCACCTGCCACATTTCGTTTTGTTTTAGAATCAGCCAAGCCTTTTGCGCCCCAGCATTTTCAATGATTAGGTTAAATAGCTGTTCTTGCAGCCGTTGGTAATTGATTTCCTCACTTAAGGTTTGGGTGGTTTTAAGCAAACTCTCAAAGTCCAAGCGGCCAATATGGCTACCTTGCGAACCAAAAGCAGAACCACTCGAACCGCTAATAGAGGTTTGCAAGCTTCCATGACTGGGCGAGCCCGTCAGGCGAAGGTCGGGGTTGGCTTGAATCAATTGGTCCACTTTGCCCTGCGCCCCCCAAGTGGTGTAAAGCCCGACCGCTTCTCGCAAATAGAGGCGCCGATAATAAAAATTGCTTTGGGACTCGTCATAAACCTTGGCGAGTTGTTCGCAGGCAAGCGCCTGGAAATGCACAAAATTATATTTTGCGCTGTATCCAATGGACTCCAAATAAAACCCAATGGCTTCATTTCTTTTACCAAGAAATAAAGCATACTCTGCCTCTAAAAGCAGTGCTGGTGCCAGATAGTTGGCCTCACATCCGGTGGCCCATTTTTTAAGTTGTTTAAGAAATTTGCCTGCTTGTTTCTTGGCGAAGTCCCTTTCGCTTTCGGTATGCGCGGAGCGCAACAAAGCGATTCCGTAAAAAATATCAATCGCGGTCATAAAGCCCAATCCGTCAGAGGCTCCGCGATTTTTTTGGGCTAATTCGCCATAATGGGTTGCTTCCTTATAATGGCCAAAAAACACCAAACAAAAACACTTAAAAATATAATACCATAGTTGCACCATCATTATCTCGATGGCGAGGATCTCTTTTTGGAATTCTTCTTCAATAAAGTGGGCGTCGTCAAAGGTCAGAGACGAGTTGGTTTTGCCTTGCAAACACCGAGCAGTTTGAGCGAAGGCGTCGTCCCAGATCAAACCGTTGGTAAACCCGGTTTGGGTCATCAAGGGCCGGTTTAACGCTCGTCGGGTGATGATTTCATCAAGATTGGCGCCGACCCAAAGCATGTTGGGGGCGATGTGGTTGGCCGCGAACAAAGCGTATTGGGTATCCCCTACACGCAAAGAGATGGGAATAACCTCAACATATTCGTTGATCAATTCGTGGATCGAAGTACGCCAGGGATCGATAAAAGCGGCTAAAGTAAATCGAGTTTTTCCGCGGGCATTGTCGTTAGGATGTTTAGTGTTAAGTCTAGAGGCTAAATCCGCCCAGGCAAAGGCCTGTTTAGGTGAGCCCGTATTCATCAAAATAATGGCAAAGGTCACAAACCCACTGACACAACGAGGCGAAAATCCCTTCGTCAATGAAATCTTGGTCCAAATCATCATCCCTATAGCAAACATATTGGGGTCATGTTGATACAAAACCCCTGCCGCGTTTAGCATGATTTCATGTAACATCAGGACTTCTGGGTCCTCGGCTGGCGGAAGGTCGTCTAACTTGTTTGGATCAAATTTCCGAAGAAAAATTTTAGTGCCCAGCAAGGTAGCCACGACGCTAGCCATGCCAAATGACTTGGGCCAATTGAGCCCTAATAAACTCGATGCCTCAACCGCAAGTTCAGAGGACAATTTTAGAAAACCCGTATTGCCAGCGGCCAACATCTTTAAATTGATGACGTTAACCTTTTCTAAAACCGTCTGGGCCTTTTCTCGAAGTAGTTCATACAATTGATCCATTTCCTCATATTTACTGGATAAAAAATAGGTCTCATATCGCAGGAAACATAAGGAAAAGGCAAACCCATGATTAGTGTTCCAGGGCTGTTCCCCTAACAATTCAAAGCCTTTGTTGGCGAACGTTAGGGCCACATCATAGGCGTTGGCGTTGATTGATTTTTGCGCAGCCTGTAGGTTTAGCTGAATAATCCGATGGCGCTCCGCAGGCTCGACTACCTGCTCACAACCTTCGTTATAATAGCGTACAATATCAAAGAGCCGTTCCCCTACTTTCCCTTCTCCTTGGGTTTGATAAAGTTGCCGGGCGGCATTTAGGTGTAATTTTTTTAAATCCTCTGGATCAATTAGGTTGCGCGCTGCGCTCTGGACTTGATCATGTTGAAATCGATATTCCGCCAGGGCTAATTTTTCTTCACCCTCGTCGCTATATCGATAAGCGGTGTTAAGATTGACTAGGTAACCCAATTTTAGGGCGGGCATCAAGCGTTCGCGAAGCTGCACCGCACTGACCCCGGTTACCTCAGAGAGGGCCCCTAGGTTGAAATAATTACTTAAGACCGCCGCCCAACCCATGGCTTCGACTGTTTCTTTAGGGAGTTGGCTAAACCGATCTAGCAGTAGTTGCAGGACGTTATTGGCGACATATTGCTGCTCAATTTCTTGAAGGTTCCAAGTCCAGCAACTTTGACTTTGGTTAAAATGGACCGCTCCTTGGTGGAAAAGACTGGTAATATAAGAATGAAGAAAAAACGGGTTCCCGCGGGTTTTGGTAAGCAACACCTGGGCGAGGCCTTCGGCCTTTTGTGGGTCCACAAAAAAGGTAGCCTCGACCAGGTCAATAATGGCTTTTAAACTCAAAGGCACCAAGAAGATATGGTCGATCCGCCCTTTAAAACCATTTTTCTGCTGCAACCGCCCTAAAATAAAGGTTAAATAATGGTCTGGGCCCACCTCGTTCTGGCGGTATGCGCCAATAATTAGGAGGTTTTTAATCGACAAATCACCCATGATTTCCTCAATAAAATTGAGGCTGGCCTCGTCAGCCCATTGCAGGTCGTCGAGGAAAATAATTAAGGGATAGTCGGGGTGGCTCAAAGCCCGGATGAGGTCTAAAAAGGTTCGGTTAAAGCGAATTTGTGCTTCTAAAGCAGGAAGACCTTCGACAGCGGGGCATTCAAATAAAAGTGCCTCTAATTCGGGCAAAACCTCCAAAAGCACCCGTCCTTGTTGGCCAATGGCCGAATTAATGCGGGATTGCCAGGACTGTTTAACGGTTTCTGGTTCTTGCAAGATGTGTTGCAACATTTTAGAAAGAGCTTGCAAAAGGGCGCTAAACGGGGTTTTAGCTTGCAACTGGTCATATTTTCCGCTGAAAAACAGCCCTTTTTCCCTAAAAATCAAGTTTTGCGCTTGGCCAATCACAGCGGATTTGCCTACCCCTGCCTCTCCGGTCACCAAACACAGTCGGCAGTTTCCGTTTGAAGCCTTTTCTACCTCATTTGAAAGCAACTCAATCTCCATTTCCCGCCCAAACAAGGTCTGGGGAAGCTTGAATTTTGCGCTAATATCTTTGGAACCTGGAACGAACTGGCTAGAATCTGCTAGGTTTTCCCAAAATCGTTGGCATTCTTTTAGGTCATAAATCAAACCTTGGGCGCTTTGGTATCGATCATCTGGGGATTTTTCTAGTAACTTGGCGATAACCAAGGATAGGTAGGCAGGGACCTCCTTGGCGACCTCGGCTAAGGGAGCCGGTTTTTTGGCTAGATGGGCGTGGATCAACTCTAAAGGGTCCTTAGTCAAAAAAGGCGGATGCCCTGCAAGGCAGTAGTAAAGAGTTGCTCCAAGGCTATAAAAATCGGCACGGTAGTCAAGGGGCCAAGCGATTCGTCCAGACTGTTCGGGAGCTAAAAAGTCCAGGGTTCCTTCTAGGTTAGAAACCGCCTCTAACTGTTGGGATTCTTGAGGAACCTCGGAACTGATTCCTAAATCAATTAATTTAAATTGGCCGGTTTTTAAATTATATAGAAGATTACCTGGGCTAATGTCTTTATGGATGATCCCCGATTCATGCAAGGCCGAAAGGGCCTCGGCGGCGCTGATGGCGATACTAAAAAAGGTTTTTAAAGCGAGTCGCTTGCCGTTAAAAGCTTCAGTCAAAGAAACCCCACCGAAATCCTCCATTAAGAGGGCAGTGGTATTACCTGTGCTGATAATCTCTTCAAAAGAGATCAAGTTCGGATGGCTAACTTTTTGAGCTAATTTAAATTCATGTTGCAGCCGAACGCGGCCGTCAAAGGAAGTGGCCGAATCATCTAGGGTTTTGATGATTTTAAAAGAATGATCCTTTTGAGATTTGACCCGCCAGATCGTGGTGCTGCTGGATTGGTACAAATGCTCAACTAAATCGTATTTAGGAATCATAACACTCTCAGCCAAATATTGCCTAATTTTAGGCCGCATTAATTGCGTGCCAGAACAGGCGAGCCCTTATCAAGGGATCAGATTCCTCATAGTCCGGCTCCCCCTATACCACAAACTTGGTTAATGGGTAGTTGGTATAACTTGTTGTTTATGTCACCTATGGGGAGAGTCTAGCAAGTATTTGCCAGGGAGTCTAGGAAAGCATTTTTTAAAACAGGGTGCTTTTCCCCTACACCTGGGTGATTTATCAGCCCGCGCCATAAGGAATCGAGTTAATCCCGAAATTAGTTGAACTTCGCCCAGGAGATCTCGACCTCTTCCCGCCCCTATTCGACAAGATTTTAGCTGGGCCTTGACCGGGTAAGCGTGACCGTGTTATCTGGGCAGGTGTTATAAACCTTAACTCTGCCCCCTGGTGTTGCGAGAGAACCTCCCTTTATTAAAAACGACCCATGCCCTTAGGCTTGGGATCTTGACCCTGTTTTTATTGGGGATCTTGAGCCTGCCCTTGGTTTTGGTCTGGGGGCCGCTTTCTAGTGTGGCCCAAAATGGCAGCGGTTTTGACGCCCACTTTGTTTGTACTACAGATCCCGCCGGCAGCCCAAAGGCCCCTAGCCAGGATCGTCATAACTGTGCGCAATGCCATTTTTGTCTAAGCCACGTTGTGGGCCAACTGGCGTCAAAGGTCGCCTTTAGTTTTTTTCTGCTTCCCGCACCGCTGCAACCCATCGAGCGTCAAACCGCTGCGATGGCAAAACTCTATTTTCCTCCTACCAGTCGAGGGCCTCCGGCGGTTTAATTTAGTTTGGGCAAATTTGTCCAACACCTTAAAATTAAACCCTATTTGGCGCTCAAATGTTTTTTTAATAAAACACTTGGGCAAAACCTCGTTTGGAAACACTCGATGAAACCTATCTTTTTATATCTGGCGATTGGTCTCTTAGGCCTATCTTTAACCGGCTGTAAGTCCACCGATTCTAACACAACCAACACCGTCACGATCACCGGTCACGTAGGTGCAGCAGGAGTTTCAGGAGCTACCGTCAGTGGGGCTGGAGCCAGCGCCGTGACCGATGCAGAGGGAAATTATTCACTGGCCATCCCCGAAACCGCGTTGTCCTCCAGTTTGTTGTTTAGCACCACTGGTGGTAGTTATACCGACGAAGTTTCAGGCCAGCAGGTATTCTTGGGATCCACCCAAGGCTTTTCGGCCATGGTCCCGGCCAACGCGCTGAGTGCCACCGCCACCGAGGTCAACCTCAACGCGGGAACCACTCTTAATTATCTTGGCGCGGTCACAATGGTCCAATACCACGCCGCCCATGGTCACACCCATACCTTAGATGACACCTTTGAAGACCTAGCCACCTATTACGCCACTGCCTTTGGTTATACGCCAGACCATACGGTTAAAGCCGTATCCGCCGCCGCTACTCCTGCTAGCACCGATTCGGAAGCCCAAAAGCTTGAAGGTTTACGGGAGGCTGCCTTTAGCCAACTGGCCAAGGATGTTTTGGGGGATTCCAGATTAAAGATCAGTCTTTTAAGCGCAATTGCCGATGACTTGGCCGATGGTAGTCTCGACGGCAAAGGCAATGGTTCTACCCTTAGTGTTGCTAATCAAACCCTACCCACCAGCATCCAAAACCGCTGGGAAACGGCCCTGTTAACCTATATGGCCAGCAGCGCCAACCTTTCGGCCTTGACACCAGCGCAAATTGGCGGTCTGCCCTTTGGCAAAACCGCAACTAGCAGCAACTATCTGGTGACCTACACCCCTGGCACCATGGCGGCCATGCAAGGGCTAACTACCTTCGACCTAGCGGTCACCGATTTATCGGGCAACGCGGTTTCGGGTGCCTCAATCGGCCTAACCTTGCTGATGAACATGGCCTCCATGTCCCACTCAACCCCCCAAGAAGGCTGCAGCTTAAAATCGGGCAGCACTAATATTTTTACCTGTAGGGTTTATTACCTAATGGCAGGCGGAGCAGGGATGGGATATTGGAAGTTGACCGCTAAGGTTTCTAAATCAGGTGCCAGTGACGAATCCGTTGTCTTTTATCCGGCAGTAGGCATGGCCATGACCGACACCACCAGGGCTACCCTGCGCTCGACCGTATTGTACTCGGCTGCGTCCACCAAGCGGTATTATTACCTCTTTAAAGATAGCGTGACCACCGACAAAGTAAGCCTGTTTTTAGTCACCCAAGAGAGTATGATGAGCTTCCCGGCCCTTAAAACGGGGACCACGTACAACTCTGGCGGAGCTTATGCTCTGACCCCATCTTCTATTACGGTGGAATATTCCAAAGACAAAACCACCTGGAGCGCCATGGCCTCGGCAAGTAACGATGGCCATTACAGCGCCACCGGCATGGGCTTAACTAGTGGCACCGCGGCCACCCTATATGTAAGGGTATTACTAGACGGAGACGGCAGCGTCTATGCCACTAGCGACGGCACCACCACAGGCACCGCCTACGCCACCCTAACCCTAACCCCCTCTTCGATGTAGGGCCAATAGGACCCCCGGTTTAGGCCGGGGGTTTACAAAAGTTCGACACCAAAAAATTTCAAGATCCAAACCTCGACCACAAATAATAGGGTACCTAAAAAGGCTAAAAACCCCAGGGAAATCCAAAGGTTATATCCTTTGTCCATCAGCCAAGGCAGTCCGATAAAGATCGGTAAGGAAGGAATAATATACCAGAGGGTGGGCCGGAGTAGATCAGGGATTTTGTCTTGATAGCCCTCGACACGCAACCAGACAATGGTGGTCAGGGTCATCCAAGGTAAGACCATCACAAACGCGCCCAGGCGGCCCGAGGTTTTGGCAAGTTCGGTCGCGCCGGTCACAATGGCCCCGGTTAAAAGCAATTTAATCCACCAAGGCAGGCTCATAAAAAAAAAGGCTGTTCGAAGCCTAAACCAAGGTTGTTTAAGAAACGTTAATCCGACAAAAAACGTCTAGGGCATGTTGGCCAAAGACCGCTTGGGCGTCTAACTCTTTGATAATACGCAAGTCCAACTCTACAGAAAGATCGACCAACTCGCTGTGTTCAAAGTGTTCCCCGTCCTTATCGAGCACCACTGCCACTTGCGGGCGCTCTAGCAAGTTTTTGTCTTCGGGCACATTCATCACAAAGCCAGTGCGTAGGTCTGAAAGCTGCACCAAGCTAGACTTGGGGAATTTGCCTAAAGCATTAACAAAATGCTGATACAAACTCTCTTCAAACTCAATTTCAGAAAGACTGGCTAGGTAGCGTATAGTCTCAGGGGGGGTCCAGGCGCGTTTGTATTTTCGTTTGCCAATCAGGGCTTGGTACACATCCACCAAAGCCAAAAGCCGGGTCTCGAAGATCACGTCCCCATAGTCAGCCGGGGGATAACTAGACTTCATACCTGCGTCCATTTTGGTGTGATGGTAATGGGCCATGTTAATCACATAGTTCGGCAATCCCATGTCCGTCAGCAGTTCCGCCCCAAAGCGAGGATGGGACTGCATCAGGTTCATCTCTTTCGAATCACGCTCAAAGCGAGTGGTTGAGTCTAGGATTTCTTTGGGCACCTTCGCTTTACCAAAGTCGTGCATAAACGCAGCCAAGGTCATTTGGTTCAAGTCGGTAAAGATGTTTTTGTTGCCCGTGTAGCGGCAAATCTCTAAATAAGCGGTCTGAAAGATGGCCCCTACCTCGACGCAGTGCGCGTAGGTCTGGTCCGAAGCCTGAAGCGAAGCCATGGCCGTCAGGGCTTCGCCCTTTCCATCTTCGCAAATCTGGTTTACATAGCTGCCGACCTGTTCGGCGTTAATCTTCCCTAAACGGGCGTCATCCAACATATTTTCGACCGCCCCAGACGCCTCTTTGTGGGTCGCCACAGACGCCTCTACCATTTCTATAAAGACCGAAGCCTCAGCCACCTTTTCTTGGTGTTCTCTGGTTAATTGCCGAGGGGAGGTGGCACTATGCACCTCTTCTTCGATCTGAAACTTGGTAAAACCGCGTTTTTGGAGATTGTCTAGTAACGCAGGCGAAACTTTGGTTAACTTGGCTAAGGTAGGGGGGAAGTCGTAGATGCGATTAACCACATCGCCAGGCTGCAACTTCTCAACCGGGATCGCACCCTTTTTTCCAGCACGCTCAACCGAAGCCGTAGCCCCCTTGAAGTTTAAAATCAGCCACTGGCAGGCTTTGTCTGTCGCAGGGCTGTAAGGGGCTTGCAGGCTTAAATAACCAGTAATGGTCATCGATTCGTCTAACTCGTCTAAGAGCACTTGGCGAGATCTAATCTTTTCCAAAGAAACTCCTTATACCGCATCGGTTTTTGTTGCCTGGGTTTCTTCGCCCGGTTCTTCTACGGGTTGCGCCCCCTCCGGGCCAGTTGCTGAAATTCTTAGTTTTAATAACCCATTGTTCTCCCATAACGAATATACCGCACCTAAGACTGATTCTTCAAGCTGTTCGTTAGGGAAAATGTCAAAATACTTTTTGAAATTGCCTGCCGGAATCTTAGGTAAAACCGCTTCAATATCTAATACCTTGCTCTCGGCTATTCTCTTATTATCAATTAAAATCCGCAAGTATTTCTGGTGATATTCAAACCAATTGGCCTGCGCTTTTTCCTTATTTTTAGCTAAGGGAAAGGATAAGAAATCCGCCACATTCATTTTGGGCGCCGAAGGCTGGATGCCGATCGGAATAATCTCGGCCGCCATTAACTTGGCAAAATCAATTTTCCGGCGCTCCTCTTCAGGCAGTTTTTCTTGGGCTATGGACTCGACATCCATCAATTTGATCCCCACCTTGGAAATCAGGTCTTCTCGTTCGTCAGCACTGGACCCTTTCATACCCTCGGCCAGTTCTTTGATTGCGTCTGTCTGTTGCTTTACTTCTTCTATCGAAAGGTCCCCGGCAGCGGCGATTTCTTCAACAATCTGAATGGCGTCTTCTTCAAATTGGTCAATCTCTGCTTGGGTGACTGTAGGTTTGCCAATCAAGCCGTCAGCGGCATAAGCGAATTTTTCAAGGTGCTTGGCGATGCCGCCTTGGGTCAAGGCACCTTCCATTTTAACCCGCTCGTATAACTTGGCCAGTCGGTCTTTTAAGTAGTCGTTAACCTTAAACTGGTTCATCATTTTTGCGCTGTCTAACGCCGCCAGTTTAGCTTGGGCCTGTTCGAGCCGTTCGGTCTCATAGGACTTATTGGTAAAGACCGCCTTAATGACGGGCTTACTGGTGTTTTTTCTAATTTTTTCCGCAAACCGCTCGACTAATTGATAAAGCTCTTTTTCTTCGGGTGTGTCTTTCGAGGATAAAAAATCGGCGACTTCGGTCAACTTGCTAGGGTCAAGCCTTTGCAAAAGCCCCATTACCAACACCACCGACTGCGGCCCTCGGTAACGTCTAAGTGATTTAAAAAGCAAACTGGCCCGGTCTGAACTGAGCTTGCGGACCTTTTCCATCTGCGACTGCATGAGCCGCTGCCCATTGGCACTCATCCCTTTTTGCTTGGTGTTTTGCAAGATCGGGCTGAAGTTGGTCACATTTGAAAAGATAGGTTTTCTCAAATGACTGTGGCGAAAATTTGGGGCGTCTTTTTCGATTAAGGCCTCAATCTGCTCTACCGTAAACTTCCCTTTAACAAACTGGTCGAGTTCAAAACGCCTCAATGCGGCCAAAAGATAACCAAACACCTTTTCGCAAAGCGCCAAAGAGGTCTGGGTTGGGGTGCGGCAGATCAGTTCAAAAAACAAGTTATTAAATACCTGCGCCGTCCCTTGCGCGAGGTAATAAAGCTCAACTGCGTCTTTAATTTTTTCGGCCTGAGGGATTTTCAAAAACCCTTGGGCCACTTGCGTGAAGTCGGTGGCTAAGGTGCGCGGTAAAAAACTGGGATCTCCTTCTTCACTGCCCATGGCCTCGTTGATTTGGGCAATGGTCATGTTAAAGGGGATGGAGGCGTTATAACCGCTCAAAAAGGTCTGAGGTTCGCGGTATTTCTCTAGCCCGTAGGCGACCACCGCAATACGCAGCAGTTTAAGGCTCATCCCCGGCCTACCGCCCGCATTAAAACGGAAGGGCAACATAAACAAAAGTCCAGGAACTTGGTCTATTACCACCTGCAACTTTTCGGATATGTCTTTTGCCCGATGAATTTTGTCCTTTAAAACCGTTATCTTAGAATATTTGAGTAGCTGCTTTTGTAAAAAATCGCCCATCATCTCGTCTAACTGCTCCCCCATATGCAGAAAGGCCTCTCGCGCATAGATCTGCGCTAGGGGGGGATTGTCGAGTATTTTTTTTAAAGCTTCGGTTTCGGCTCTCATATCGGGCAATAGACGGGGAAAACCTCGGTAGTATATAAAAAAGTTAACGTAAGGTAAACGGCTATCGCCGCAAAAAAAACGAATCCTTTTCTTCACCTCCCCCAATCCTTTATTGGGGCCTAATCAAAGGCGACGACATGGCCAAATTTTATGACCACCTCCCCCCCAAATACCAAGACTTTGTGGGGCAACAAAAGATTTTTTTTGTGGCCACCGCCCCCTTGGAGGGGCGACTTAGCTTGAGCCCTAAGGGAATGGATAGCTTTTTATGCCTGGATGCCCACCAAGCTGCCTTTTTAAACGTGACCGGTTCGGGCAATGAAACTGCGGCCCATTTAAGTCAAAACGGGCGGATTACGGTTATGTTTTGCAGCTTTACTAAGTCTCCCTTGATACTTCGAATCTACGGCCATGGCCGCTCTATCCATCCTAGGGACCAAGAATGGGAAACCTTATACCCCAAGTTCCCCCCCCTGCCTGGAGCGAGACAGATTGTTTTAATCCAGATCGAGTCCGTGCAAACCAGTTGTGGTGAATCAGTCCCCTTTTTTGAATACCACGGCGAGCGAGACACTTTAAACAAATGGGCTGAAAAGAAAGGGCCTGAAGGGATTGTGGACTACCAAAAGGCAAATAACCAAAAAAGTATCGACGGGTTAAATACAGGGTTATTCGAGCCCACCAAATAGCGTATTTTATGGGTTGGGGCCGGTTTTTTGCATATCGTACTCTAAAACCCGTCCCCTTAAAAACCAGAGGCCAGATGCGAACCCGAATTTGTTTAAGCCTAATCGCTCTTTTGTTATGGAGCCTCCCTGCCCAAGCACAGATTCAAGCTTTGCGGTTTTTGACCCCCGAACCCTCCTCTCACCCAAGGGCCAATTTTGAAGACAGCACTTATTTGATCGAAAACCAATCTCGGCGGGCCTCGGGGTTTGATGTCGGCCTACGGTTTAAAAGTGGTTGGGGCTTTGGGGTCTCTAAAGAGCGCCACTTTTACAAAGCAGACACCACCTTTAAGTATTACCAATATTATTCGGGCACTGACACCCTTGTCGAACTAGATTACCTAAACCTCAATTATAGTTTCGGCGACAAGTCCCCCTTCACCTTGGGTTTTGGGTTGTTGCGTTCTGGAACGGCGGAAATCGTCTATGACAACCCCGTTTGCAGCCAATTTAATCGCAAGGCTTCATCCGTATCGGGCCAAAATATCAACCTCGACTGGACTTGGCCTATGGGTAACCCTTGGGGCCTGATCATAGGGTATAGGCTCAGCCAAACTTCGGTGACCTTCCCCGGCTTTGCTGCCGGAAGTTATAACGACTCCGTCGGCTGGTTGGGGCTTGATTACAAAATATAATCCTACTCTAAAATCCGAGCCGTGCCGAAGTAGTGGTAGTTAAAGAGTTTCGGCTCACCGGGCAGTTCAAAGCAGCTAAGGTTCTCAAAGCAAAAACCTTGGGCCCGTAGCAAAGTGGCAAAGTCGCGGTTTAGGTTGCAACCGCCAGAGATATGTTGGTGGAGGGGATTGAGCCGATCTTGCCACTTCCTGACCCGCCAATTGGGGTGGGCCCCGTGTTCGACGAAAAAAAAGATTCCCGTCGGCTTCAGCACCCGTTTGATCTCGCGCAGGGCCGCTGGTAGATCGGCAATGCTACACAGGGTCCAGGAGGAAACCACCTGATCAAACCGCTGGTCCTCAAAAGGCAATTCCTCGGCTCCGCCCAAATAAGAGGTGACACTCAGACCCGAAGCCTCAATGCGTTTTTGCGCCCGGCCAAGCATAGCCTCGCTGGGCTCCACCCCGTGAACCTGTTTTACCGTTTTAGGATAGTGAGCCAAATTAAGCCCCGTACCCAAACCAATCTCTAAAACCTCCCCCCTCGCTCGAGACAGCAACTCACCTCTAAGCCCACTAAAGGGCTCGCCCCCTAAGGCCAGGTCCATCAGGTGTGGGAAAAACCACTTTTTATAAAAAGATTCCATGCGGCTCCCCGTTTAGGTTGTCCCTCTCATAAGTTACAACCTAACTTAAACAAAAAAAAACCTCAAATCCCAGTTAACGGGCACAGGCAAAAAATCAAACTTAGTAGTCAGAGGCCCAAAATCGGATAATAAAGGTTGTCCGAGGCGGCTACAGGTCCTAAACTATAGTTAAAAAATCCTCACCCCCTGGGTTTTATGAAAAATCGGAAAATCGATAAGGTCAAACGGATTGCGCTGGTCGCCCACGACAACCGCAAAAAGGTTTTGGTTGAATGGTCACGCTTTAACAAGGTGATCTTAGAGAAGCACCTCCTCTGGGCAACCGGGACCACTGGGGCCTTGTTGGAAAAAGAGGTGGGCTTAAAGGTCACCTCCCTGGTGTCCGGTCCTTTAGGCGGCGATTCCCAGATTGGGGCCATGATCACCGAAGCGAAACTCGACTTCCTCTTTTTCTTCTGGGACCCCCTCGCCGCCCAGCCCCACGACACCGATGTCAAGGCCCTGCTCCGCCTCGCGGTCCTCTGGAACATCCCCATGGCCTGCAACCGCGCCACCGCCGACTTTTTGATCTCCTCCAGCCTCATGGACGGCGAATACACCCGCCAAATCATCGACTACTCCAACCATTATAATCGACCTATTGCGGGGTAGGGTTCTGTATTGTTTTCCTGATAGCGTTTTTCTCGCTTAATCCAGAATTGGGACGGAACGCCCAATATTGACTCCAACTGAAGCGCAAATTCAGGTGAAATCAGCGCCTTGGCGTTAATTAGGTCACTAATATATTTAGGCGTTTCCCCGGACCTCTGGGCTAGTTCAAATTGAGAAATGCCCATGCTTTCCAGTGCTTCGCGCAAGCTATGGCCCGGTGGCGAAACCCGATCTGGCCGGTATTGGGTTGTTTTTCTAGCGTTCATGTTTGCCCCTTCTCCCCTAGCTTTTAGGGGGATAATCAACGATTTCTTGTAATTCAACTGCGGTCGCTGCTTTTAGAACCAGCCCTCCCGAAGGCAGTTGCTTGTTTGGTTTCGGAATAAAAAAACCGCCAATCCCCATCTAAATTAACCGACCCTTGCCCCGCCCGGTTATGTTTTAACGGATGAACCTTTAGCCAAGGAATCTTGGTTAATTCCTCTAAGTTTGCCGCCGCTTCCAGCTCGTCGAGCCTTCGCCGAATAAGGTCTGTTTGTTTGGTTCCGTATTTTTTGCGTAACTTGTCATCTTTGTTAATCAACTTCTCGAGTGAACTAGGGCTAAAGTATATTTCCATATTTTTATTAACCATTTTGGTTATTAAAAACATCACAATCAATAATAATTTTCAAGCCCCCCCCCCTACCTCTTCCCTCTTAAAAACTCCAGCAGGGTTTGGCCGACGGCGGTTAGGGTTTGGGTGGAGCATTGGTCGATTAGGTCTTTTTGGGTGTGGAAGGGGGGGTAGTCGAAGTCGATTAGGAGCATAGAAGGGATTCCTTTTTGGATCAGGGCCCAATGGTCGTCGTAGATGCGGTAGCCCATTTCGGGAATAAAACCGGGGGAATGTTTGCTGCCGATTTGCCAGAGCCGCCAAACCTCGCCACTCGCCGAATCGATCGAAAATTGCTCCAATTTAAGTTGCAAATCTTTATCGCAAACCATGTCGATCACGATCGCCAATTCAGGCTTGGCCTTGGGGTAGTATTTCCCCAATTCCTCGGCAAACTGAATCGAGCCAATCGGCCGCCAGCGGCGGGGCTTGGGGTCTAGCTCTCCCTCTTCGGCGTCAAAAAAGATCAAATCCACCCCAAAATCCCAGTTTTTCGCGTCCCGCCTTAAGTCCCTGGCCAATTCCACCAAGACCGCCACCCCGCTGGCCCCATCGTTAGCCCCTAAAAAGGGGGCGTAAGGATCGGTTTCGTCTTGGTCTGGATAGTGACGGCTGTCATAGTGGCTGCCTAGGATCACCCGGCGTTTGGCTTGCGGGTTAAAACGGAAGATTAGGTTTTCTAAGGCGTAAACCTTCCCATGGGCGTCTTGGTGTTTCCAGGCGTGAACCTCGGCCACTTCCGCGAGCTGGCCCACCTCTTTTTTAAGCCAAGCCCGCGCCTTTTTCTGGCCCTCGCTGGTCACATAACGGGGACCAAAGCCCATTTGGGTTTCAATGTTTTTAAAGGCCCCCGCTCCCTCAAACGCCAGCGTCGTCCAAGGCAGAATAAACAGGCCCAAGGCCCAAACGAATTTCACCGCCGTTCCCGGGTGAGTTTAAAGATCAAAGGGCCTAAGAGCCCTAAGGCAATCAGGTTGGGGATGGCCATCAAAGCGTTTAAGGTGTCGGCGAGGAGCCAAATAAAATCGAGCTTAACCAAGGCCCCGACAGGCACCATCAAGACCCAAGCGATGCGGTAAGGCAAAATCGAGCGTTCCCCAAAGAGGAATTCGGCGGCCTTTTCTCCATAAAAGCTCCAACCAATCAAGGTCGTAAAAGCAAAAAGCACCAACCCTATGGTCACGGTCGCTGTCCCCCAAACCCCTATACCAGCTTCAAAGGCCAGCGCCGACAATGCCGAGCCCGTCTGCCCGCTGGTCCAAGCCCCGGTTATCAAGATCACCAGCCCGGTCACCGTACAAACCAAGATGGTGTCAATAAAACAGCCCAACATAGCCACCATGCCTTGGGTGACCGGGCCTTCGGTTTTGGCGGCGGCGTGGGCGATTGGTGCCGAACCTAGCCCGGCCTCATTAGAAAACACCCCCCTAGCCACCCCATATCTCATCCCCATCCAGATCGTTGCCCCCGCAAAGCCGCCTTGGGCGGCGGTAGGGCTGAAGGCCTCGGTAAAGATTAGAGCGAGAACCCCTGGAACCTGCCCAATATTTAGAGCTATAATCACCAGCCCCCCACCCACATACAAAATTGCCATTAAGGGAACCAGTTTACTTGAGACCTGGGCAATACGTTTAATGCCCCCTAAAAGCACCAACCCCACCAAGACCGCCATCACTAACCCACTGACCCAGAAAGGGACCTGCAAACTCGAATAAAGTACCGCGGCAACACTGTTCGCCTGAACCCCGTTACCAATTCCAAAGCCCGCAAAAATGGCGAAAAAAGCAAAGGCCAGCCCCAAAGGTTTGGCTAACGGCTTGGCCCAGAGTGGCCCCGCCTCACTCAATCCCTTGCGGATGTAATACATAGGCCCACCCACATGCTCGCCGCGCTGGTCCACCTCCCGGTATTTAACCGCCAAAACCGCCTCTGAATAGCTGGTCGCCATGCCCAATAGGGCGGTACACCACATCCAAAACAGCGCCCCAGGCCCGCCTAAAAAAATAGCGGTCGCTACCCCAGCGATGTTGCCCGTGCCAATGGTTGCCGCCAAGGCGGTCATCAACGCGCCCCAGGGAGTAATATCCCCTTGGCCGCTGCCCTTGCGCCCGGCCCACAGCAAGCCAAACCCGCGGCCCAGATTACGCAGCGGAAACCCTTTTAGCCCAGCCATTAAATACAGGCCTGTTCCCAAGATTAACACCAACATCAAAGGCCCCCAGACCAGCCCGTTTAGCCAACCGACCACCTGTTCTATCACTTCCATTTTAGGGCTCCATCACCTATAATTATGGGGGATCAATAGACCCAAAGGTCACACCCCGGTTACCTAGGGTTAAACCAACCTTAGCAAAGGATCAAGGAAAAGCCCGGCTCTACGCCAGGTAAGCGGACCACCCTTATAAAAAAGCGTCGTTTTGGCTTTTCAAAAGGGCAAAGGTGGATTATAAACAATCCTTTGCAAACCTCTAGCTTTAGAGTAGTATGAGCAAGTTTGGATGGAATGAAAAGATGGCGTTGGGCATCGAGTCGATCGATCGTGAGCACCAAAAGCTTTTTGAGATGATCGACCAATTGCAAAAAGCAATGACCAAAGGCCAGTCGAGCAGCGCCTTAGGACAAATCTTCGCGGGATTGATCGACTATACCAATAATCACTTTGGCCACGAAGCCCGACTCTTTGAAGAACTTGGATACGAAAACCGGGCCGCCCATTTAGCCAAACATGACCTTTTTACCGACAAAATGGCTGTCCTAAAAAGCCAATTCGACGCTCAATCTAACTTTATGATTGGGGTGGATGTAATGAACTTTTTAAACGATTGGTTAATTGAACACGTGATGGGTGAAGATCGGAAATATCTACCCTTGTTTAACAAAAACGGGGTTAAATAAGCCAAAAAGGGGCAGGAGGAGAGGATGGATATTGGATGGGATGAATCTCTAGCAACCGGGATTAAGTCGATCGACGACGAACACCAAAGATTGTTTGGTTATATTGCCGACCTAGAAACCGCCTTAAGCAAAGGGAAATCAAAAGAGGTGTTGACCCCGATCTTTGATGGGCTTTTAGAATATACCCTATTTCACTTCGGCCACGAAGAACAGCTCTTTTCACAATACCAATATGCTAACAGTTCCCAGCATTTAGCCCTACACGATTTGTTTATTACTAATATGAAAGCGCTTAGGTCTAAATTTGACTCAAAAGGTAATTTCGGGGTGGCTTCTGATTTGCTGAACTTTTTGACCCAATGGCTAATCGATCATATCTTAGGCGAAGACGAAAAGTACTTGCCCTTGTTTGAGGAAAAAGGGGTCAAGTAGGCTATGCCCCAAGTTTGGGGGCATTAGCCCCTTCTTAAGTGTGGATCGAAAGTAGGCCCTTTTGAATCGCGTATCGAGTGAGTTGAGCGATATTATGTAGGTTCAATTTTTTCATTAGGTTTTCCCGATGGGCTCCCACTGTTTTTGAAGAGAGATTTAAGGACTCTGCAATATCTTTGGTCGAATGTCCCTCAGCAATCAGTTTGAGCACCTGTTTCTCCCGACTGGTCAACTTGTCAGAGACTTCGGTTATTTGAGGAATGTGTTTAACCACAAAGTCTTCAATAACCTTACTGGTCATCTCTTCCGATATATAATACCGATCCTCTGCGACCGACTCAATAGCCGTCAAGATCTCTTGGTTCGTGCAACTTTTCCCCAAAAAAGCCATGGCCCCCGCGCGAAACATCTCCTGCACCATTTTGCTGTCTGTATGGCTGGTCAGGGCAATCACCCGCGTATGGGGGTTTTGCTGGCAAATCGCTTGGGTGGCATCAATTCCGTTCATGCCAGGCATGTTGATATCCATCAACACAATGTCCGGCTGGGTCTCCAGAGCAAGGCGCACGGCGTCCTGTCCGTTTTCGGCTTCAGCAACCACCTCAATATTTTCGAGCCGCTGCATCAACAGATTCATGCCGTCCCGCATGATCTTATGGTCGTCTGCAATCAGCACCTTGATTTTCATATTTTTTTCCCGAATGTAGCCTTTTTTCACTTAATCTAACTGGTTAGACTCCTTTTTGCCAATCCTCTCTAGCCTTCTGGCGAAATTTCTTCTTTGATCCACAGTACCAATTCGTTATTCTCCATCACCTTTTTAAAGCCCAACCCGCTCAAATCGGGTCCTGAGCCCATTTTTCTTAAAGCCATGACCGCTTTGGCCGGGTAATGCTTTAAAAAGGAGGCTAGCTCCTCTTTGGACATTTGATCATTAAAAAACCGGTCGGCCTGGGGACGGATGGTACCATAGTATAGGGGGTCTTGATTCACCGCACCGGGGTAATAACTAGTAATAATCGCTCGACGTTCGGCCAAGGAGGCAAAGGACCAGATCTGGTTGGTGCGGTAATAGTTGTGAAGCGCCCAGTCTTGGGGGTTTGTTTGGTGTTTGATCGTATTAAAGGCCTGCATTTCTAAAGTGCTATGGTGCCAGTGGTTGGTAAGGGGTTGAAAGTTTTGGCTGTCTGTTAAGGCGTAGTGGTTCAGCGACAAAAAGGCCAAAATTAACACCAAACCCATACCTAATCGGGAATCTTCCCCACCAAAGCGCTGCAAAAAGGCGTAGGCCGCGAGTGCGCAAAAACCCCAAGAACCAAAAAAGAGGAAATAGGCCAAGGACCCTCCCGACTTATCAAACATAAAGAGGGAAAAAATCTCTAACGAAGCCACACAGCCTAAAACCAATACCCAAAATACTGCCCCTAAGGGCCCAGCCCTTTTTTGGCGGCCTAAGAAAACCGCGGCCAAGAGTAAAATTACATATTCCAAGTTTAAAAAAACCGGGGTCCAAAACCAATAAAGCGGGTCCCCGAACCGATGGACGGACGCTTGCACTAAATAGTTAAAGAGTTGGTTGGGAACAAGGTTCATCTTGCGAATGGATTCGCGCAACATCCAATGGTTTTTTAAGCTAGGCTCATATTCATAGGCTAGTTTTGGTTGGGCTTCAGGACTATAGTTTCGAACCACCCCAAAATACCAACCTCCAGAAAGACAGGCCGCCAAAATCCCGGCAACCAAAAACCGGCGAAACGAGATCCAACCCTTTAAAAAGGCTCCTAACCCAATCCAGGGAATGGCCACCGCCAAAGGCACAAAGGCGACTAGCTTGGTCCCAATCGCCAGACTCCCGACTGCAATCGCCCACAAATAGTCGTTAAATTGCCGGTGATGATAAAACCGCAAAAGCCCAAAAAAACTAAGCAGTACACAAGCCAGGGCAAAACTGTTTTGGTGAAAATTAAAGTGCCATATTTTTTGTTGCCCACCTGCCCCTTGGATGAAAAAAAAGAAAGCAAACAACAAAAAGGTGAGTCCTGGCGAATGATTTTTTTTGGCATGGGACATGCCCCAAAACCCGATCCAGATTAAGGTCCAGTTAAAACCTAATAAAAATCTGAAATAGAGGTTGGCTACGGAAATCCCGGTGAACTGGCTAATCGTGGCCACCAGGAGTTCAGAGAAATTATAGTAGCGGTAACTTTTATCAGGGGCGTAAACGTGGAATTCGGGCGGCGGATAGGCGAGCTTAATAAAATGAGCAATACTCATCCGCTGGTGTTCGTCTTGGTAGTAATCCTCTATGGGCTGAAAGCTATAGGTTTTAACTGCGGCAATAATCATCACCAAACCTAGCCCAAAAAAGAGGGCCCGTTTAAAGGTTTGCGCGTTAAGCAGGCTTAGGCCCCAAGCCTTAAGCTCTGCCTTGGGGGCCCAGTGGCCCGCTTTGGTCTCTAAAAAGGCCCAAACCAAAAATCCCAAGGGCAGAACAAAATAAGGCCACACAGGCAGCCCTAAAGGTGTGGCAGCCAACCGATAGAGGATCAAGCTAGGCAAGTGGAAACCCAAGCCAAACAGGGTTAACTGGGCAATAGAGCCGTTTTGGATCCAGCCTTTGGCCTTAAACCCCCGTTGCAAAACCAACGCCGGTAGGCCCAAAAAAAGCACCAAGTAAAAGCCTAATAAAACCAGCTTAAACACCACCCTGCCCCCCGCGCTTTTTCATCAGCAATTCAACAATTTCAAAGTCTAATTCTGTGTCAATATCTTGACTACGGTCTTCGGGCATCTCAAAGAGACGGGTATTTTCTAAGATCACACTAGTAGGCCCAAACATATGAGCCCGGTCCCAAACATAGATGCTGGCGTTCAGATCGAAACAAGGGGGGGCGTCTTGACGGCGGAAGACCGCGCCTTGAGGTGGTTTCGATAGGCTAACCCGGCCCGTAGAGTCCTGTTCAACCAGATTAAAATAGGGGGAACGCCTCGCCGGGGCTCCGGTTAACACATTACTGGCCTGTTCCCTTTCTAAAAGCGCCACTGACCCCACAATGTCTTTTACGATTCGCAAAGGACTAGTCGCATCTAAATCCACAAAGGTATCAAACTCGAGCCCCATCAATCGCTCTACCTCTTTGGCCCCCCACTGGATGGCAGGCAGCTTAGGGGCGGTGTCGCTAGCCATTTCAGCAGGCCGCTTTAAAGCAAAGTCGGCCCCCCATTTAAGACCACATTCTAAGATGGCGTCTGAATCGCTATTGACCGCAACCGCCTCAAACAGGCCACTGGCCTTGGCTTGAAGGATGCTATGCGCCAGCAGGGGTTTGCCTAAGAGGTCGCGCAGGTTTTTACCTAAGACCCCTTTACTGCCGCCCCGAGCAGAGATGGTACAAAGTCGTTTCATGCGCCCTCTTGGGTAATCCAGCGGTAAGGTTTTTGGGCCGCTCGTTCAGCGGCGGCTATGGTTTCCATATGGGCTAGGCCTGTCGCGTAGTCACACAGGTTTTCAGTTTGGCCAAGCAGTAAAGCTTGGTTTTGCCCTCGGTAGGTCTGGTCTCGCTCGGCTTTAATCGACTCCAGATTTTGGTCTTGATATAACTCCCCAGCGATTAAATCGGCATAAAAACTACCCTCCACGCAGTTTACACTAATCCTTCGGGCAGGCCGCCGGTCTAGGTAGTTCACTTCTAAGGTTACCGCCGCTCCCGAGGCCAAACCCATCAAGAGGCAAAAATGGTCGTCTGAATCGATCTCTAAGTCGCTGGCTTTACCCCCCAGCGCACTAAGCGCAGCCCAAGGCCCAAAGAGCCAGTGGAGGTAGTCCAACTCGTGGCTTAAATCCCGAAGCGCCCCCCCGCCTTCGGCTTTTTTGGCCGAATAACTTTCTTGGTATGGTCGCTCTGGTCGCCAAGTAGGCAGATATTGCCCTACATAAGCCTGTACGCTGATCACTTGTTTACCTATTAATAGGGCCTTCAGGCGCTCTAGGATTGGATGAAACCGCAGGTTGTAAGCCACAAAGATCGCCGATTTATCCAGCCCTACAAGGGCTTTAGGTTCCTGGTACAAGGGTTTTTCGACCAGCACCAAGCCAGAATATTTTATATGGGCGAGTTCGTTTAAGGTGGAGAAGTGTTGGGAGGTGGGATTAGCAATCAGCACTAGGTGGGGCGCTCCCCCTTCGAAGGCTTGGGGTAGCGTTGAATACACCTTTATTTCCGGTTGCGGATAGGCACTAACCGCTTCCACTTGAGCGCCTAACTCGCTAAACACCCGTGCGTGACGGCGACCGATCGAGCCCATCCCAATAATTAACACCCTTTTTTTCATCAATCTAATTGGTATGGGGTCAGCCTTAACCTAGCCGTGTCTGGCTATTTACCAGAGGTTAGGTGCCTTGTCCATGGTCTTAGACTTGGTTTAAGGGGATCAAAGGGGGATAAGGGAGACTACCTAGGGCCGGGGATGCCGGGTAACTAACCTCGCTGGGGTCCTTAAAAAACGAACCCTAACGAGGCTAAGTTTGACTATAACTATGGCTATCTATTCACTAGTTTTAGCTTTTTTACCTGGCTCGCGGATACACTTATATCCAACCACCCGTTCGTTCAAACCGTTATCGTTGGTTCGTTGGCGAATCACGGTTTTCCACTCACCGTTGGTGCAGGTGTATTGCTGTTTATAGACCACTTCTTTGTTCCTAGGGGCTTCGGTCTGCACCACTGCAAAAACCGAGGGCACAGTCAGCAAGGTGGCCATCAGCGCAAAAACCAAAAGTCTCATTGTTTACCTTTAATTATGGGTTCTGGACGCAATACTAACCTAACCAATCTATTTTTTCAACCCCCTGGCGTTTAGAGTAGCTTTAGTAAGGCTTGTGGTTGATCAATCACCTCTTTAGCCCCGGCAGGAAGCAGTTCTTCGGGCCTAAACCCCCAACGGACCCCTAAGGGATAAAACCCAGCAGCCCGAGCGGTTTTAATGTCGATTGCCGTGTCTCCCACGTACAAAATACGCGAAGGCTCAACGGCCCAAAGCCGTGCGATTTCTAAAGCCCTTTTGGGGTCTGGCTTTCTGGGCCAACCTTCGGTCTGACCAAACACCGGGTTAAACGGATACTCCCCTAAATAATGCGCTACACAGGCTTGTGTAATCAGGTGGGGTTTGTTCGAAAGCACCCCTAACTTAAGCTTACGCAGGGCAAGCTGTTCAAGCATTGGTTTTATGCCTGGATAAATATGGGAGCGAATTCGGGCATTTTGCTGGTAGTCTTGTTGAAAGTCGGCCAGCAGTTGCTCGACTTGGTCCATAGGAGCCAGCCCACCTAACGCCGATTGGATCAAATGCCTCGCCCCTTCACCGACAAACCCCCGATAGGCGGCCACAGGATACACAGCCAGTCCATGCCTTGCCAAAACCCGATTGGTCGCCGCCGCCAAGTCCTCTAAGGAATCGAGCAGGGTTCCGTCCAGGTCAAAAATTACTCCATCAAAGTTCATGGTTTAAGTGCCTCTTCCAATTCGGTAAAGCTACCGATCTGCCGCGAAACCAGGGTGGGCGAGCGTAGATCGAAAAGAACCAATAACTTGGGCGGGTGGGGCCAAGTTTGGGTATAATCCCCTTGGTGGTCCAAAAAAAGCTGGAAGCTAAATTTTTTCATCGCCGGCAGGGCAAACAGTTTGGAGATTAGACGGGGCATCTTATGGATGTCGGCCAGGATTATAGTTTGCCGTTGGTCGAGCCAGTCTTGCCCTTTTTGGTTCAGCTCATCAGAGACCAACTCAAAACTGGCTTGGTCCCCGGCGAATAGGAGATAGTGAACCTGTTGGGGAGCTTTTAAGGTTTGGTCGTGTTGATCGGTTAATGGGAACTGGCTCAAGTCCAATTCCAGCGCCCAAAGAGCCGGTTGGAGCGAGAACAAAAATACCACCCAAACCACCCAAAAACGGCCAAAGCATATCGTCTTTTTCATATAACCCGATGCGAAAGCCCAAACTTGAACAGGGCTAACATTTAAAATAAGTCTTTTTAATTCAGTCTGCTGCACGAACATTCAACTAACCTTGTCGCTTTTTTAGGGTCCTATGCGGCAAAAGACTTGGTTTTATCTGTTTTTTACAGTATAACCACTCCGAAAGAAACAATGTCCAGGCACTTAGGTCTGGAAGAGGTTTCTCCTTTGATCCTACTCAACAACACCACTTTTTCAAGTGTTATGAGGTAATCCGATGAAAAAAGTCCTGACCCTGGGTTCGTTTTTAGTACTTTGTGCCGCTTTGATTTCTTCTTCGGCTTTGGCTGGCGACGGCAAAGCGCTTTTTACTAAAAAGTTTTGCGTAAACTGTCACGGTGCTGATGGACATTCTAAAACCCCTCAGTATCCCCATCTGGCGGGCCAGAACAAAGAATATTTAGTAAACCAGTTCAACGCCATTATTTTCGGCAAGCGCGAATTGGGCTCGTCTGCTTTGATGAAAAACCACCCGAAACTGAAAGATTTCAGCCCAGCTGAAATTGAAGATATTGCTACCTTCCTTTCGGGACTTAAGCGTGTTGCTACCCCAGGTCAGGTGGACCCGGCCGATGTAGCCAAGGGCGAGGCTATGTTTAAAAACATGGGTTGCCCCGAATGCCATGGGGCTGGCGGCAAAGGGATGCCTTTAGGATCAGACCCCAAGTTCGCCGCTTACCCCCGCTTGAATGGACAACATGGCGATTATCTATTCTGGCAAATGAAACGGATCCTCGAAGGCAAACGGACCAACAACCACGCTTTAACCATGCGTGATAAGTTTAAAGCCGAGAAGCTGACCGACAAGGAACTGCGTTCACTCGCCAGCTACCTTAGCACGATCGAATAATCGGGTTACGATAGCGAGACACTCTTGCAAAGTGTCTCGCTTTTGTATTAGGTTACTAGCCAACTAGGGTAAATAACTACCCATTTAGACTAGAGGAGATTCATGTTAACACAGGCTGGATTTTTCCTGGTTTCGATTCCGTTTTTCCTAGTTGCTTTGTTATTTCAAGCACATAAAGAACGACCTACCCAATTCTTATAAACCCCATGAAACGCACCTTGTTTTTTTTAACCCTGCTGAGCTTGATGTTGGTTGGGTCTTTACTGGCTTACACTGCGGAAGAACAGGTGCGTCACCTAAACCACTGTACCGGGTGTTATCTGGCTCGGACCAACTTCGCACATCACGATCTGACCGGGGTGGACCTATCGGGGGCCAACCTCGAATATGCCAGTTTTCTCGGAGCTACCCTGACCGATGCAAAATTTGGCGGGGCTAACCTTAAAGGGGCCAATTTTACAGGTGCCTTGTGGGTTGACGGGAAAACGGTGTGCAAAAAAGGGTCCATTGGCAAATGTCTGGCGCAAGAAGCTCCTGCTCAATAGCTCGTTTTCCTACCCCAAACCCCAAGCCTTTGTTACGTTTAGGCCGTTTAGTAGCAAGAGGATTGTTTGAGCAGCAAGTTAAATCAAATTCGTTTTACAGCCCCTCCTAGAAGACCTCCGGTTAAGTTATTTGCTTTTCTGGCGGCTGCCTTGTGGAGCTTGGTCATCCTGACCTCCCTTCATATCAACGTCAGTCATGAAAAACGGGTAACCCTGGATCTGGCGCTTCATGCGGCCCGTGCCGCCTATTTTAAGGATCTCGCCTTTCGTCACTGGGCTACCGAACACGGCGGGGTTTATGTCCCCATCACGGAAAGGACCCCCCCGAATCCCTACCTAAAGGTCCCTGAACGGGATGTGGTGACCCCAAGTGGCAAAAAGTTGACCCTGATGAACCCGGCCTACATGTTGCGTCAGGTTTTAAACGAATATTCTGAAATATTTGGGGTTTATGGTAAGATAACCAGCCTCAAGCCCCTGAACCCGGCTAACGCTCCTGACGAGTGGGAAAAGAGGGCTTTAGAGTCCTTCGATCAAGGCAAAACCGAAGAATATGGAATTACAAGCATAGAAGGGAAACCCTTCTTAAAGTTGATCAAGCCCTTGTTTGTCGCCCAAGGCTGCTTGAAGTGTCATTCCCATCAAGGGTACCATTTAGGAGACGTACGTGGGGCTATCGCCGTTTCCATTCCCTTAGAGGACTACTATACGGTTGAAGAACGTTCGATTTTCGAAAACCAACGCACCCATCTTATTTTTTACCTCCTAGGGTTAATAACCATTGGGCTGTTTGCTTGGCGCAGTCAAAGCGGATTTAATCAGATCGAACAGTACGAAAAAGAGTTGGCTAACCAACATGACCACCTAGAAGAACAGGTTGCGCTGCGCACCCGCGAATACGAAGAAGCTAAACAAGAGGCGGAAAACGCGGTAGCCATCAAATCAGGCTTTTTGGCCAACATGAGCCACGAAATCAGGACTCCACTTTCTGGAGTCATTGGGGTAGCCCGTTTATGTGCCGAAACCGAACTTTCCTCTGAACAGCGAGAATATTTAGACACGATCACCTATTCTAGCGAATACCTTTTGATGATAATCAATGAGGTATTAGATTTATCTAAACTTGAAGCTGGTAAATTAGAACTGGTCGAGTCCCCCACCGATTTGGGGGGTTTATTAGAAGAAGTGGCTGATATGTTTGCCTTAAAGGCTGCTGAACGTCGGGTTGACCTCTTTTATTCAGTTGACCAAAGGGTGCCAAAAGCAATTTTGGTGGATAAAGCAAGACTTAAACAAATTCTAATCAACCTAGTTGGCAACTCGGTTAAATTCACCAACAAGGGTTACATTTATATCGAGGTGGAGGTCACCAAAAAGCAGCACCAGGGGATGGAATTGTTGTTTAAGGTGACCGATACGGGCCCAGGGATTCCCTACGAGGCGCAAGCAAACCTGTTTGACGCTTATGTGCAAGCACAACCGCAGGTCAAAGCCCAGTTTGGTTCTGGTCTCGGACTCCATATTTCTAAACAACTAAGTATTTTAATGGGTGGGCAGATTTGGTTCAAGTCGGAATTGGGGCAAGGCGCGGTTTTTTGCTTTAGTATTCAAACCCGTCTGGCCCCCGTCCCCTCCGAACCTGTCCGCCTTCGTTTAGCCCAGCTTGAAGGCCGCAAACTTTATTACTGGAGCGCCAACCCCGTATTTGGCCGCTGTTTGGAACTAATGCTCCAGACGGTCAAGATGGAAGTGGTGCCGGTTTTTTCCCTAGTTGAGATTGAAGATAAAACCAGAGGGGAAAAAGAGCCCTTTTTACTCCTGGATATCCCCCTGCCCGCCGGCTCTCCCGAACCAGCCAGCCTAGCCCGTAGCCTCCCTCATATCAAGCCAATCTGTTTGTATTTTTTAGGCGCCCACCAAAGAGCAGGATCCGAAATTTCGGTTCTAAAAAAACCTCTACGGGCATCTAAATTACTAGCCTTGTTATGCCAACGGCAGAGTACCCAGATCGAAGAAGAGACCGGCAAAAAAGAGGATATATTGCCCAATCTCGCGGCGATTTATCCTATGAAAATCCTTTTGGCCGAAGACGACTATGTAAACCAAATGTTGGCCACAAAAATCTTCGAACGCTTAGGGTACCGCGTTGACCATACAGATAATGGTATAGCGGCGGTCGAGATGGCGCTGAAGCGGGATTATGATTTGATTTTTATGGACATCCGCATGCCAAAACTAGACGGGATGGAAGCAACCAAACGAATCTTGGGAGCCGGCAAAAATCCGATCATTGTGGCCATGACTGCCAATGTTATGCTTAATGACCGGGAATTATACCAACAGATTGGCATGAAAGACTTGGTCTCGAAACCTATTTTGCCTAGTGACTTGGGATCGGTGTTGTCCTATTGGGGCCGAACCATTAAAAAACACCAACACCTTTCCCACGTAGCCTTGCCCGAGCGAGACCCACAGCTTCTCAACCCGAAGGTAATCCATTCCCGTATTAGGGTGGGGGGATTCTTTTTTGATCATTTACGGACCCATTTTTTAGATGATTTACCTAACCTGATTGAGCAAATAGAGCAAACCTGTTATCAAGGAGACGACGTTTCCTGTATGAGGATCGCCCACCAAGCCAAAGGGCTGGCTGATAACATCGGTGCCGAACTTTTAGCTGGTTTATGTTTTGAGCTAGAGGTACTCGCTAGCGAAAACCACCTGTACAAAGTAGAGGCGCACCTCCTCGAAATGCGCGACCTTTTTTCTAAAACCGCAGAACAACTGCGCCAGGTAGAAGTTGACCTATGAGCTACAAAAAACACATTAAATCTATATTGGGCAGCAATCGGCATGTCTCTTTTGAGTTGTTCCCGCCAAGGACCAATCAGGGGCTGAGGCAGATTTACAAGAGTATTGCACAACTCCAAAAGCTGGGACCCGATTTTTTTTCGGTGACCTACGGTGCTGGCGGAAGCACGGCTGAGCGGAGTTTAGACGTGGCTTCGGCGATAACCAATCTGGCTTCCCAGACCTGCGTGGCCCATTTTACTTGTGTGGGCATGGACCGGCCCCAGGTTTTGGCCCTACTTGGCCAACTCGAATTTCATGGGATCAATAATGTACTCGCCTTGCGCGGGGACCCGCCCCAAGGGGCCGAGCAGTTTGTGCGCCCCGAAAATGGCTTTGCTTACGCCAGCGAACTGGTCGCCTTTATCCGCGAAAACGCCCCCCATTTGGGAATTTTGGTCGCTGGTTATCCTGAGGGGCATATGGAAAACCCAGATAAAGAAAACGACTTTAGGCGGTTAGTGGACAAGGTCAAAGCCGGGGCTGACGGGATTGTGACCCAGGCGTTTTTTGAAAATCGTTACCTGTTCGACTTTGCCCAAAAGCTAGATCAAGCAAAGGTCACGGTGCCTCTATTGGCCGGGATTTTCCTTTTTTCCAACGCCCGGCAGGTGACCCGGATTTTTGAACTTTCTGGTGGAAAAATGCCCGCGAAGTTGGAAGCGGGAATCAAAAAGTGGGGTGAAGATGCAGATGCCATGCAGAAATTTGGCACTGAATTCGCGATTGAGCAGGTCGATGATCTCGTTTCCCAAGGATTTGGCCACTTCCACTTTTACACCATGAACCGCAGCGACCAAGCCCGCGAGGTATTGCAGGCCTTAGAGCACCATTTCCCAAGGTTGCGATTTGACTAGTTGGCCAGTTTTTTAAATACCAACAACCGCCCGCCTAGATCTGGACCTATTTGATAAGTCTGGTCTTCAACCCTTTCAAACCGGGCTTGAAGAGCTTGGGGGCAGCGGGCCCACTCCTGGTCGAAGCCCTGCCCTTTCCAGGCCCACAATAGACCTTCTGGGCGCAAAAACAAATCTGCCCAATGGAGTAGGTCTGCCATTTCAGCCAAGGCTCTAGCGATTATAAAATCAACAGATTGCCCTCCTAATTCCTCAAAGCGTTTGGACCAAGCAGTGAAGTTGGTTAATCCTAATTCCGCTTTGGCCCAGGTCTGAAAAGCGACCTTTTTAGCGACCTTCTCTACGGATACCACCTCGACTTGTGGCAACATCAGCGCTATAATTAATCCCGGGAACCCGGCTCCGCTCCCTAGATCGAATCCACGACCGGCAAAGGAGTGAGTCATTTGTCTGTTGGTCAAAAGACCCAGGGGTACTAGGGAGTCTAGTAGGTGCTTGTTAAGTAAGCCCTCGAAACCAGAAATGGCGGTTAAATTAACCTTCTGGTTCCACCGCTCCAGGCCCGTTAGCAGGCGCTCTAGTTGGTCTGCTTGGGCCTCGTTGATCAGCAAGCCCGAAAAAAGATTTTGAACCGCGTTTTGAATTTGGACTGCTTTTCGCATAAACGAGGCCAAGCCAAGAGTCGAAATTAGTTTCGACTGAGTACCTGATTTTGGAAAGACTGCCTCACAAGGGCAAGCAAATTCGTAAACAGAAAAGCAAACCTACGGTAAGACCATGGCAAAAACTGACGAACTCGATCTAGACCTAGATATGGACATGGATGACCTCGGCGAGGCCGGGGATCTCGATCTAGATGGCGACCTCGACCTAGGTGGGGACCTAGACATGGACGCGGACCTAGGAGAAGAGGACCTAAGTGGCGACCTAGACGATTCCGCAGATAACCTGGACCTAGGCGGCGACGACCTAGACATGGGAGACGACCTGCCCGCAGTGGACATGAGTGGCCTAGAAGACGAACTGGGCCTGGATGAGGCCGATTTGCCCGAAACGGTGGATCAAATCAAAGAAATTGATTCAGACGACGAGCTAGACGCCGAATTGGCCAGTCTTTCCGAGGAATTGGTTTTAGACGAATCAATGGAAGTGGTTGAGCCTGAAGAAGATTTGGACATGGATGGCGACCTTGAGGCCGACGAAATGGACGCCGGACTGGCAGACGATCTGGCCGCGACCGAAGAAGACGCAGAGCCCTTTGACGAGCCCCCGAGTCTCCCAGAGGACGCCGCCGTAGATCTCTCGGACGACCTCGACCTAGAGGCACACGACGAGGACCTGTTAGAAGAAGAATTAGAAACCGATTTGCCAGACGATTTAGTGCAAGAGGACGACGAGTTGATAGAGGAAAGCCTCGAAGATGACTTAGAAATGCCCGATGCCGAAGAGCCGGAAGAGGAACTATCAATGCCCGAAGATTTTGACATGGCACCCGAAGAGGCCAGTTTTGATGATCTCGAAGAACCTCTTATGGGTGAAGAGGATTCGATTTCAGAAGAGGACGACTTTTCGATGCCTGATCTTGACGAACCCGGTTTAGACGACCTCGAAGAAGACATGGGTCCTGGTTTAACCGAGATTATCGAAGAGGCGGAAGAGAACGACGATGTCTTTGGTGAGCCCGAAGACTTCGATATCGACCAAACCGCCAGCCCGGCCGAGATGATGAAGGTTGACCTGGGCCCTGAACTGCCCAAGTCCCCGGTAGTCCGCCCCCCGGCTAGCGAGCCGAAGATGACGGAGCAGGCTTTAGTCGGCAAAAACCTGCTTTATAAGATCCCACACCAACTGACCGTGCAGATTGGTAGCGCCAATCTCTCTGGTGAGGATTTAACCCGGCTGGATTATGGTTCGGTGATCGAACTCAATCGCAAAATCGGGGACCCGGTGGATATTTGCTTGGGTGACCAAGTGATTGCCAAGGGCGAAGTGGTGCAGATAAACGAGGATCAATTGGGCGTTCGGGTCACCCGCATCGACTATTAGGAGAACCATGAACGCTGTTGTCAGGCCCTACGATTTAACCCGAGGCGAACAGGTAAGGTCCGGTTATTTTACAACCCTAGAAGTGGTTACCCGGCATTTTTTAAGCGAACTGGAATCCTATTTTTTTGACCAGTTCACCATAAGCTGCCACTTCTCGTCTAAGCTAAGTCCGGCCGGAAAATTTGAGCCCTATTTGGCCAAGATTCCTCAACCGACCCCGATTTTTGTGGTCGAAATGTCGGTCTTGGGCGGGGAATGTCTTTTGATCTTAGAAAACCCCTTATCCAACTTGATTTTGGCTCGCAAGGAACTGGTGGAACAAGGGCGGGCCAAGTTACCCAAAGACTTTGCAGTCACCTTAGAAAACTATCCTCGACTCGAAACCGGGGTTCAAGAGATTGTTGAAATTTTTAACCGCTGCTGGAACCGGATCTTGCCCAGCCAAGTTAAGGTGAAGAAATTGGTCAGCCACCGGATCAAGGCTAAAATCATGGAACCGGGCGAATCTTGCGTTAGTGTCCAGGTCGCGGTTGAATATAAAGGGTTTAAAAGCCACCTAGAATTCTGTTTTTCTGCCTATCAACTAGACCCCATTTTAAAGCGCTATGGCAAAAAGGCCCTACTAACTGGCGAACCGGGCCGGGTGCCTACCCCAAAGGAACCTTTAGAGCGGATCATTGAGCAAGAAGCTGATTATAAAGCGACCGCGATTTTAGGTGAGTTGTTTATTTCTCGGGCGCAGTTGGAAAAAAGCTTAGAAAAGGGCGAGGTTCTGCCCATGAGCAACGAACTAAAAAATCTAATTACCTTGGAGCTTAACGGCAAGCCAATGTTATCGGGCGAACCGGGAGTCACCTTAGGTTACCATTCTGTACAGATCAACGGCTTAATCGAAGAGGTCCGCCAGCAGGTCAAGGCCCGCCCACGCCCCTTTGAGAAAACCCGCTTTCCCCAAGGTTAACGGGCTAAACGCTCTTTAATCCTTTGAACTCGGGCCCTCAAATCGGGGGCCTCAAAAAGCCCCTGAATCATTGCAACTGAACGGACCCCGGTCTTTTGAACGGCCTTTATCCGACTTAAGTCGATCCCACCAATGGCCACCAAGGGCAAGCTTGAGTACAAACTAGCTTGCCCTAAAAAATCCAATCCAACGACTGGCTCTGCTGGTTTG